>Ga0308159_1000345_pt1 | contig 119154 bp, 91 predicted proteins | sample PhyCR1_FD_201040 | JGI IMG/M metagenome (GOLD analysis project Ga0308159, IMG submission 201040) | Phyllosphere microbial communities from UC Gill Tract Community Farm, Albany, California, United States - DLSLC.R1 | ecosystem: Host-associated > Plants > Phyllosphere > Unclassified | place: USA...
GTGAAAACGACAAAGTACAGTACGAAGTTGCTAACGGTAAAAAAGGCTTAAATGCCGTTAATGTGAAAGTAATTTAATTTATTATCATATTTACAAAGGGGCCTCGATCACAATCGAGGCTTTTTTTATTGCCAATATTTTAGAATTTAAGTTGATATCATAATTTACTAATGACAAATTACTTCATTGTACCAGGCCTGGGTAACTCCGGACCAGACCATTGGCAAACACATTTTGAAAAATCAGGAGAGAATTTTGTTAGAATTAACCAAAAGGATTGGGAAGCCCCGGCCAGTGCAGATTGGGTGAATAATATTGATGAAGCGCTTTCTGATTATGATCTGGCTACCGTAGTTTTAATCGGCCACAGCTTAGGTTGCACGGCAATTGCCAATTGGGCTAAACAGTCGCAAAAGATAATTAAAGGAGCCTTACTGGTAGCCCCAAGTGATTTGGAAGCGCCTAAATACATTTTTCCAACGGTTGGTTTCGATCATGTTCCGTTGGATCGATTTAATTTCAAAACCATTGTAGTAGCCAGTACCAATGACGAATGGGTGAGCATCGAGCGGGCAACATTTTTCGCCGAACACTGGGGAAGTGAATTGATTAACATCGGTGATGCAGGCCATATTAATGCCGCTTCTGGTTTTGGAAAATGGGATGAAGGGCGAGAGGTTTTGAAAAGATTAGGGTAAATACTGGTAGTCATCGGATGAATATCGGCAGCATGTATATATTCATGCGATGACGATGTAAATTATTTATGAGCAGCTTTTTTCCTTAATAAATAATCCAGAAATACCAATCCAATAACCAGATCAACAAATAAGAAGCCATAAATGGTGAACGGGCTGATCAACTCGTTCCAATCAATATTAAGGTTAACCTTAGTATCGAAACTTGAAAATTGTAGGTTCGAATGGTAAAGAACATAGCCAACTAAAGCCAGAAGAGCCGCTACAAAACATCCGGCAATACCGTAAACGATATTGATATTAACCTTTGTTTTGAGGGCTACCGGAGCTGGCTCCAGGGCAATGCTTTCCATTATATTCCTGGTGAAAGACATGGACGGTTCTTCCAAATCCAACGTGCTAAAAGAAAGATTAAGACTTAATAATTCTTCATACAAAAGATTCACTTCCACATCGTTATTTATCTTTTCTTGAATAATTTTCTGCTGGGCAGCATCTAAATTTCCATCGATGTAATCCCAAAGTTGTTGTTCTATTGTGTTCATAATAGCTCCTTTACCTCATCCTTTAGCAAATATTGTAATTTTTCTTTTAACCGTTGTCTGGCCCGGTGTAGTTTCACTTTTATAGTATTTGGAGCCATGCCCAGGGTTGCACCAATTTCTTCCAGACTTTGCTCCCCCTGATAAAAAAGTGTAATCACCGCGGCATCATCTATGGATAGTTGAGTAATTGCTTCATTTAAAAACTTATAACTATCCTTTTTTTCATAGCTATTTGCCATAAATCCGGAAGTATGATTTTCCAGTTGAATGAAAGTTTCATCATCACTAATTGATAATGTGTCCAATCGCTTTTTTCTCAGGAAAGTCATCGCAGTAGTGTAAGTAATGGTATAAAGCCAGGTACTAAACTTCGACGTTTGTTTAAATGTTCCAAGTGCTTTGTAGGCCTTTACGAAACAATCCTGAGCAATCTCCTCGGCATCTTCTCTGTTTTTTGCAAAACGAAGGGCAAGCGTAAATACAAATCGCTGATGGCGTTTAACCAACAAGGAATATTGATCGGTTTGTCCGCTCAATATGCGCTCAATCAGCATTAGATCTGTATTAGTTTGCTCCATGTTTAGCCATAAGACTACACTTGAGGGATGGAGGTTACAGGATTTTTAAAAAGTTGCAGGTTATAAGTCAACGGTTACTCGTTTGGGTGCTAATTATAGCCCTGTAACTCATAACTCGCAACTCAACTAATGCGCTGCAAAAAACTTTAACCCGGCAATAGATCCAATCAATGTGCAGATAAAAAATATTCGCCAGAAAGTAGCGGGCTCATTAAAATAGAGGATTCCGATAATTACAGTTCCAACGGCACCAATTCCCGTCCATACGGCGTAAGCGGTTCCCATTGGAAGCGTTTGTATTGCCTTATTCAGGAGTAAAAAGCTTAAAGCGATACAAACAACAAAAGCGGCGCTCCACTTGATATTGGTAAAATTTTTAGACAGCTGCAGGCAGGTGGTAAAGCCGACTTCGAAAAGTCCGGCAATGATTAAAATAATCCAGTTCATGTAAAATGTGTTTCTGCAAAGGTAGTACAGACCTGTTAGCTCACATTTTACATTTGTTAAAAAAAGAATTATTTTTCAGCCCTGATTCTACTTAGCGTAACCTGGGTAACGCCGAGGTAAGAAGCGATATGTTTTAAAGCCACCCGCCTGAGGAGAGACGGAGAGTGATCTGCAAATTCCTGGTAGCGTTCTGCTGCACCCTTAAATGATCGGTCGATTAATCGCCTTTCAGTGGCGATCAGTTCCTGTTCAGCTATTTTTCTGCCCCAGTTTGCAATCTCTATATTTGCATTATACAGGTAAAATAAATCGGTGAGCCTTATTTGAATCAAGGTACAATCCTCTAAAAGTTCGATATTTTCGTAGCCTGGCATATTGTTTATGTAGCTATTAAAGGAAAATAAAACACTTCCGCTTTCTCCAAACCAAAAGGTTATTTGTTGATGTTCGCCATCTGAATAAGCTCTGGCAATGCCGCTCTTGAGAATATAAAAATAAGGTTCTATTTTATCCGCCCGAATCAGAATCGTTCCCTTTGGGTAACTCACTTCCTTAATGTGATGGGAAATTGCCCGCAAAGCATCATCGCTTAGCAACTTAAAGAGGTCTATATGTTTCAGTTCCTGATGCAAGATTGATAAAGCTATTAATTTTTTTCAATCCTGGGTGTAACCTGTTTTAAAATGCTGTAGTCATAATACACAGAACACGGTTCAAAACAATAGAAATTAATTAACACTTAAAAATATTATCATGCAAGAAGTATTAGTTCCAATGTCAATTTTCCTGGGCACATTCGCAATGGTTTTCGGGATCCGCTATTTATCAAACAAAGAAAAAATGGCCATGATCGAACGGGGTATTTATCCTGGTGCGTCTAAATCAGCACCGAAGCCATATCTAAGTTTAAAGTTCGGTTTGCTGATGGTGGGTTTGGGAATAGGCCTTCTGGTGGCGCTGTTTACAGTGAAAAATGTCTTCGGTCCGGAAATTACACGGGTAGAAGAAGGCCAGGCAGCAGCAATCTATTTTGGTTTTATAGGTATTTTTGGTGGCCTCGGACTCATCACCTCATTCATCATTGAGAAAAAGGCAATTGATCATGACCCTTCAAAATAAGGTGCCACAGTAATAAAAAAATCGCTGTTTGCCAGGAGCAAGCAGCGATTTTTTATTGAGGTTTATTAATTATTGCAACCGTTAACCGGCTGATGCAGTTCATTTTTCCTCTGTCATCATAGAGTTTAATATCCCAGATATGTGTTTTCGCCCCGCGGTGAATAATTGTACATATTCCGGTTACGAATCCACTTTTCACGGGACGAAGGTGGTTTGCATTAACTTCTAAGCCCACTGCAACATACTTCTCAGGATCGATACACATGTAAGAAGCAATGCTGCCAAGGGTTTCTGCTAAAACAACAGAGGCGCCGCCATGTAAAATACCAGCAATTTGGTGGGTGCGTTCATCTACAGGCATGGTACCTTTAATAAAATCGGCACCAATTTCTGTAAATTCAATGCCAAGTAATCCGCCGATATGGTTTTTCGGGTAGCTGTTTAACTCCTCTACTGTAAACGGTTTAAACCACATTATATCGTTCTTTTAAAATTCCAAAATGGTGAATAATATGTCCGGCTGCGACAAATAAAATCGATTTTACATTAATTGCTCTGCCCGATGCTGTCCCTGCCCGATGAAGTTCATCATCATTCAAACTCCGGTAAAGATAAAGATTTGCTTTTCGTAGTGCGACAAATTCTTCAATCATGTCTTCGTAATTGCGTTCGCTGAAACGGGCATTTGAAACGTAGTCATCTTCATCAAAGCCGGGTAAATGTTGTTGTTCATTTCTGGCAAAAGAGGTAATGCGGTAAGCAAAAATGCGCTCGCAATCGATAATATGGCCAAGCATTTCTTTAAGCGTCCACTTATTTTCTGCGTAAGCGTAATTTTCTTTGTCTTTATTTCTTTCAAACAAAGCCGGAAGGTTAAAAACCTGTTCTTCCAGAATTTCAAAAATATCCTGATCAACTTTCTCAATATAGGCTGCTGCCCAGATCGGATAATCGTTAGGCTGTGGTCGGTTCATATCTTAAACTGCTTTTTAATATTATTCTAAAGGTTGTTCCTTTACCAATTTCAGATTCTTTTACAAAAATTTCACCGCTGTGATAATTTTCAACTATACGCTTGGTAAGTGAAAGGCCCAAGCCCCAACCGCGTTTTCGGGTAGTGTAGCCAGGCTGAAAAACAGCATCAAATTTCGATCTTGGGATCCCTTTTCCCGTATCGGTTACATCAATAAAAACCTGTTCTTTGGCTAGGTTTTCAATAATATTAATAGAAATTGATCCCTCATTTTCAATCGCATTTGCCGCATTTTTCAATAGGTTTTCAGTTACCCAATCAAAAAGCGGAACATTTAATAGCGCCCTTACCTGTTCATCTCCGGAAATACTAAATTTTACCTTATCAGATGTTCTTACCTTGAAATACCTGATAAAATCGCTGATCACGATGTAAACAGTATGATCCTCCAAAATAGGTTTAGAACCAATTTTAGAAAAGCGATCGGTGATGATTTCCAGGCGTTTAATGTCGTTTTCCATTTCGGCAATTAATGGATCATCTTCTGCATCAAACTTAGATTTCATTAATTCGGTCCAGGCCATTAATGAAGATATCGGCGTGCCCAACTGGTGTGCAGTCTCTTTTGCTAAACCAACCCAAACATGATCTTGTTCATCTTTTCTTGCGGAACTAAATGCGGCATAGGCTGTGAGCAGGAAAAGGAAAATTACCGTCATCTGGATGTAGGGGAAATAGCGAAGTTGGGTGAGCACAAATGAATCACGATAATATGCCTTAAATTTTTTCCCGAATATATTCATTTCATCTGGCGGATGCTGCGCCTTCATTTGCCGCAACTGGCGAACAAAGTAAACACTGTCATAAGTGAGCTTGGTATCGGCAATTGGATAATTTGTCTTTGTACTATCCAGACCGAAAAATGAACTGATCACTCCGGAAGAGTCTACCATAATTACCGGCGTTTTGGTGTTTTGCCTTACGGTTTCTACAACCACCCGATAATCATCATTATCGTATAAAAACATCGCCCGTTCCTGAATTTTAACCCAAAGGTGAAACTGATCAGCTTCTTCACGTTCCATTTTCTTGACAAAAGAATCCGTGTAAAACACTGACGCAATACCAATTAGGATTGCAAAAATGAGAAGGAAAAACTTCCAGCGGCGTTTCTTTTGATAGGGATTCATGCTTTGGGTAGCCAAATTACAATAACAAAACGAAAAAAAGAGAAAACCATTATGCTTTTTCAAAAACGGGGAGGTAACATTATCAAAAGGATAATAGATTCAACACCGACGAAAACTGTATAAAATGGATGAAAAACATATATTTGTGGCGTCTTGCGTACAGCGCGTGGCGATGAGCGTTTCGAACGCCAAACGCCGAACGCCTATCGCTCAACCCGTTAATTATGGATAAGAAAGTTAGAGTAAGATTTGCCCCAAGCCCAACCGGAGGACTACATTTAGGTGGTGTCCGTACGGCTTTATTCAATTATTTGTTTGCCAGAAAAAACAGCGGAACCTTTGTTTTGCGTGTGGAAGATACCGATCAGAACCGCTTTGTAGAAGGTGCAGAAGAATACATTGTAAATTGTTTGAACTGGTGTGGCATTACGCCTGATGAAAGCCCTGCCAATCCTGGTAATTATGGGCCTTATCGCCAGAGTGAACGCAAACCCAGCTATAGAAAATTTGCGGAACAGCTTATAAGTGATGGTTATGCTTATTATGCTTTCGATACCCCGGAAGAGTTAGATGCTAGGCGCAAAGAAATTCCTAACTTTCAATATGGGCAAACTACGCGGATGCAAATGCGCAACTCCTTAACCTTAACGATTAGTGAGGTAGAAGATTTGCTCGCTGCGAAAACACCACATGTGATTCGCATTAAGGTGCCCGAAAATGAGATTGTACATTTTACCGATTTAATTCGTGGCGACGTAAGCTTCGAAACCTCTTTGGTTGATGATAAGGTTTTATTAAAAGCAGATGGAATGCCAACCTATCATTTAGCTGTTGTGGTAGATGATAAAGCAATGGAAATTACACATGCTTTCCGTGGAGAAGAATGGTTGCCATCTGCACCAACACATATTTTATTATGGAAATATTTAGGGTGGGAAGCTGATATGCCACAATGGGCTCACTTACCTTTAATTTTAAAGCCTGATGGACATGGTAAATTAAGCAAACGCGATGGCGACCGTTTAGGCTTTCCGGTGTATGCCATGAATTGGACTGATCCAACAGGTAATGTCACCAATGGATTTAAAGAGATGGGCTTCTTACCGGAAGCTTTTGTAAATATGTTGGCATTACTGGGCTGGAACGACGGAACAGATCAGGAGTTATTCTCTTTAAAAGAACTGGAAGAGAAATTCTCTATTGACCGAATCAGCAAAGCCGGAGCGAAGTTTGATTTTGAAAAAGCAAAGTGGTACAACCATGAGTGGATTAAAGTGCAAAGCGCTGAGCGTTTGGCGCCAAGCGTTACAAACGAATTACAAAAAGCAGGTGTTGAAGTAAGCGATCAAAACTTTTTAAATATAATTATAGATTTAATTAAAGATCGTTGCACGCTATTGCCTGATTTCGTTGCCCAGGCTGGATATTTCTTCACAAGCCCTAAAGCATATGATGTGGCTTCTGTTAAACCAAAATGGACAGAAGAGAAAGCGGCATTTTTTAATGCTTATGCCGAAAATTTATCTTTAACAGATGCTGTACCTGCAGAAGAAGCCTTCAAAGCTTTAGCCGCAGAAAAAGGTTTTAAACCTGGAGAACTGATGTTGCCATTCCGGATTATGTTGGTGGGTGGTAAATTTGGGCCAGGTGTTTTTGATATTGCCATCTTGCTAGGGCTGGAAGAAACTAAATCACGAATTGCAAAAGCGATCGATGCTTTTAACGCTTAGTCGTTAAATCAAAATATTGAGGGTCGAGGCATGCATTGCGTGGCCCTTTTTGTATTGATCTTGATGGTAAAAAATATTGCGTAAAATATTTTCTACTTTAGCATAACAATTTTTCGGTAATCAGGTTATTCATACAACTAATAAATAAATTATGCAGTGGTTTGGTAAAGGCAGTAACAATGTTGAGGACGGAAGAAGTGGTGGTGGCGGAAAAACTATTTTGGGCGGCGGAATCGGAATAATTGTCGTTGTATTAGGCTTGATTTTTGGAAAAGACTTAACAGGTGTAGTTAGCCAATTACCTTCGAGTGGAGGTACGGAGCAAGTGAAGCAGGGGGTACCTGCAGATGATGCACAGGGACAGTTTGTTTCTGGAGTCTTAGAATCTACGGAGCAGGTTTGGGATCAACAATTCCAGGCGATGGGTAAGCAATATGAATATCCAAAATTAAGACTTTTCAGAGATGGTGTTCAAACGGCTTGTGGAAATGCAAACGCGAATGTAGGGCCGTTCTACTGCCCGGGCGATCATAAAGTTTATATTGATCTATCATTCTATGATGATTTGAAAAACCGCTTCGGAGCTGCCGGCGATTTTGCTCAGGCTTACGTAATTGCACATGAAGTTGGTCATCACGTTCAGAATGTTTTAGGCATCTCAGAGAAACTGGATCAGGCACGTGGGCAAGTCAGTGAAAAAGAATATAATAGATTATCTGTCAAACTTGAATTACAAGCAGATTTTTTTGCAGGTTTATGGGCTCATCACGCCCAAAACCTTAAAGATTTTGAACTAGAAGAAGGCGATATTGAAGAAGCATTAACAGCTGCCAATGCCATTGGTGATGATAAGCTGCAAAAACAGGCTACGGGCGATGTGCAGCCGGATTCTTTTACTCATGGTACTTCTCAGCAACGGATGTTCTGGTTTAAAAAGGGCTTCGAAACCGGCGATTTCAAACAGGGGGATACCTTTAGTTCAAATAATTTATAATAATTAAAACTTTTTTACGAAGTCGGGTGTTTGAATACATTTAAAGATATTTTTTATCTAAACCATACACAATATTTCCGGCTTCTCATTTGTATAATTAAAGATGATTCTTATAGTTGATGACAGGCCTGAAAACCTGATCTCGTTACAGAAAGTACTCCAAGCACACAATTTTGAGGTTGATACCGCATCATCAGGTGAAGATGCGCTTAAAAAAGTCTTGAAAAACAATTATGTACTGATCATTCTTGATGTTCAGATGCCGGATATGGATGGTTTTGAAGTAGCAGAAGCCATCTCGGGCTTTAGCAAAGCCAAAGACACAGCCATTATTTTTCTCTCAGCCGTAAATACAGAACTTAAATTTATAACAAAAGGGTACCTCAGCGGTGGACTGGATTACATTACCAAACCTGTAGATATAAATGTCCTCCTGCTCAAAATCAAAACTTTTTACCGGATCTATGAGCAAAGCAGAAAGCTAAACGAAGTACAGGAGAAGCTTTTAGAGGAGATCGAATTCCGTAAACAGGCAGAAAATAAAAAAGACGAATTCATAAGCATTGCCAGTCATGAGCTAAAAACCCCTTTAACCAGTGTAAAAGGGTACATCCAGTTGCTTCAACGCAGTTTAAATAAGGATGATAAAACCATGGCGCAGAACCACCTGGCCAAAGCCAGCGTACAGTTAGAAAAATTGAATGAACTGATTGTTGATTTACTTGATATTTCCAAAATTGAAAGCGGAAAAATGAAGTTTAACATGCAATACTTCTGTGCCGATAATATGGTAAACAATGCCATAGAAATGTTGCAGCAATCTAACCCGGGTTTTACCATCAACAAGCTTGGGAAAACAAATGAAAATATTTACGGTGATGAAATGCGCCTGGAACAGGTGGTAATCAACTTCATTACCAATGCTATTAAATACGCTCCGGGAACAAATCAGGTTAACGTCACCATCAATATCAAAGAAGGTAAACTGTACCTGGCGGTGAAAGATTTTGGAATTGGTATTTCTTCTGAGCAGCAAGCTAAAATATTTGATAAGTTTTATCGGGTAGAAGAGCATAGCAACCGTTTCAATGGCCTGGGTATCGGGCTGTACATCTGTTCTGAAATTATCAACAGACATGGCGGCACTATTGGCGTAAACAGTGTGCCGGATGAAGGCTCTGAATTTTACTTCATCATCCCCATTACCGAAGAAATGGTACCCAATCCTCAAATCTAAGATCCCTAAAATACATTAATGAAAACCACCCTGAAAAATAATCTACGTTTAGGCTTGGGCTTGTCGCTTATTATTCTGTTTATCAGTTCGCTGGCCTCTTACGTAAGTATTCGGAACCTGATCAAAAGTACCGAACTGGTAAAACATAGTGATCAGGTTATCCTGAATCTGGAAGGCGTAATCTCAACTTTAAAAGACGCTGAAACCGGACAAAGAGGTTACCTTTTAACCGGAAATAAATTGTTCCTGGAACCTTATAACGGCGCAACAGATCTGGCGCTCCGGACAATTGATACCATTTCAAGGGCAACAATAGACAATCCTGCGCAGCAGAATACAATTGGCCAATTAAAAGAAATTTTGGTTAAGCGTTTAAGCATCATTACTTCCACAATCGAAATTAAATCACTTGGCGGACAAATTGATCCAACAGTTCTTCTGCAGGGAAAAACGTATATGGATCAGGCGCGTGCTGCGGTGAATAAGATGGTTAAAGAGGAGCGGAGATTGTTGGGTGAACGGACAGAAGAGCTTAATAAATTAACCTCATATACGCCGATTCTGATTATGGTGGCTGCATTTTTAGCCATTCTGATTACGCTGTTTTTCTACAGAAAGGTATCAGTCGATTTCGATGAACGGGTTAAGCTTCAGCAGGAAATTGAAGATAAGAAACTGGAGATGGAGAAACGTATCATCGCCATAAAGGAAATTGCATATCAAATCTCGGCCGGCAACTATGGCGTTACGTTAGATACGCAGACGCGCGATGATATCGGTGAACTATCGGGTTCCCTAAACGCGATGTCTTCTTCGCTTAAAAAATCTTTTGATACGCTGGCAGAAAATGAATGGATCCAAACAGGTGTCGCTAATCTTAATGTGAAAATGGTTGGTGAAAAAGATGTTTTCCACCTTGCAGATGATATCATTGAATTTTTAGTTACTTATACAAAGAGTCAGATTGGTGCTATTTACCTGTTTAAAGATGACGGCTACCTGCATTTAAAAGGTAAATACGCCCTGATAGAAGAAAATCTCGTTCCGGTTATTGAACTGGGCCAGGGTCTGATTGGTCAGGCAGTAAAATCTGGCAAAACAATTATCCTGGATGATGTACCTCAGAATGAACTCACCATTACCCATGCCACCGGGAACATAAAACCGGCACAACTGATTGTATTGCCGATTATCAGGAACGGGATTTCCATTGGCGGTATGGAACTTGGTGCGGTAAAACCATTATCAGAACTGCAGTTACATTTCTTAAACCTCATTCTATCTGATGTTGGAACGGCATTATTGGGCGCTCAAAACAGACAGAAATTACAGCAGTTATTAGAAGAAACCCAAGCACAATCTGAAGAGTTACAGGTACAACATAACGAGTTAGAGGGCATGAATGCTGAACTCGAGGCGCAGTCGCAAAAATTACAAGCCTCTGAAGAGGAGTTGCGTGTTCAACAGGAAGAACTTTTGCAAAGCAATCAGGAACTGGAAGAAAGAAGCAGTTTGCTTGAAGAAAAGAACGAGTTGATTGAGGAAAGAAATACAGAAATACAGCAGAAAGCAGAGGCACTAGAACTAAGCACCCGCTATAAATCTGAGTTCCTGGCCAACATGTCTCATGAGCTAAGAACGCCATTAAACTCCATTTTGCTATTGTCCAGATTGATGGCAGAAAACGAGGAAATGGATAACGAACATAAGGAATATGCTGAGGTGATCCAGAGTTCAGGTCAAGGTCTGTTGAGTTTAATTGATGAAATTTTGGATTTATCTAAAATTGAGGCCGGTAAAATGGAACTCGATCGCACTAATGTTAAAGTGAGTGATATTGCTTTAAATATGCGGTCACTTTTTAACCCCTTAGCCAAAGAAAAAGTACTTGAACTGGTAATCAGCAAAGCTGATGATGTGCCCGAATATTTCCATACCGATAAAATGCGGTTGGAACAGATTCTTAAGAATTTGCTTTCAAATGCGATTAAGTTTACTTCAAACGGTTCGGTTAAGCTTAATATCAGCAAAAATGAAAAACTAAATGCCTTAATTTTTGAGGTTACAGATACTGGTGTGGGCATTGCGCAGGATAAGCAGGCAATGGTGTTTGAAGCCTTTCAGCAAGCTGATGGTTCTACCCGCCGCAAATTTGGTGGTACAGGTTTAGGTCTGTCCATCAGCAGGGAACTCGCAAAACTTTTAGGCGGTTTCATCGATTTGAAAAGTAAAGAAAATGAAGGAAGTGTGTTTACTTTAACGCTCCCGATTGATAAAAATAAAGGATTTGAAGGCTCGCTACCGTTAGTCGAAAAGTCTTTTATAGCACCAGTTGAGGCGCCGGCAAAGAAAGTAAGCTACTTAACGGTTGAGAATATTCCCCAGGAAATCGAGGATGACCGCGAGAATATAGCAGACGGCGACAAGGTTATTCTGATTGTTGAAGACGACACGCCTTTTGCCAAAACGCTATTGGATTTTACCCGAAAAAGAAATTACAAGGGGTTAGTCGCCGTTCGGGGAGATGTAGGTATCGAAATGGCCAAGGCCTATAAACCGGTAGCAATTTTGCTAGACATTCAATTGCCGGTAAAAGATGGGTGGCAGGTAATGGAAGAGTTAAAATCTGATCCGGATACGCGTCCGATTCCTGTTCATATCATGTCATCCCTTCAGGTTAAAAAAGAGAGTTTGCTTAAAGGTGCGGTAGATTTTATTAATAAACCTTTCGCGTTTGAGCACATGCAGGAAATTTTTTCGAAGTTGGAGCATGCCTTAAGTCGCCACCCGAAAAAAGTATTAATTGTAGAAGAAAATGAGCAACATGCAAAAGCATTAAGTTACTTCTTAAGCAATTTCAATATTCAAACAGAGATTGTAAACCAGGTAGGCGAAAGCGTATCAGCCTTGCATAAGCCAGATGTTAATTGTGTTATTCTGGATATGGGAATCCCTGATAAACATGCTTACGAAACACTCGAAGTAGTTAAAAAAACACCAGGGCTGGAAAATCTGCCGATTATTATTTTTACCGGTAAAAACTTATCCAAAGGTGAAGAAAACCGCATTAAGCAATATGCCGATTCGATTGTGGTTAAAACGGCACATTCTTATCAGAGAATTTTAGATGAAGCTGGTTTGTTTCTTCATTTGGTAGAAGAAAAGAGTAAAGAGAAAACAAAAGCGCCTAAAAAATTCTCAGAGTTGCAGGATGTGCTGAAAGGCAAAACTGTTTTGGTTGCTGATGATGATATTCGGAATATTTTCTCCCTGACCAAAATGTTAGAACAGCATCAAATGAAGGTTCTGGCTGCTACAGATGGCAAGGAAGCCCTGAAGTTGTTGGAAGAAAACCCGTCTGTAGATGTCGTTTTGATGGATATGATGATGCCAGAGTTAGATGGCTATGAAACGACTACAGCCATCAGACAGGATTTCAAATACAGAAATTTACCTATTTTAGCTGTTACAGCAAAAGCCATGATGGGCGACCGAGAAAAATGCATTGCTGCTGGTGCCTCAGATTATATCAGTAAACCAGTGGATATGGATCAGCTGGTATCGCTTTTACGCGTTTGGCTTTATGAAAATCATTATAAATCTTAGTACGTTTAACATTATATGCCTCAAAAAATAATTCTAGTAATAGACGATGACAACCGAAACATTTTCGCTTTAAAAGCTGTTTTAAAGGCCAAAGGTTTCGAGTGTTTATCGGCCATAAGTGCCCGGGATGGTTTTGCCATCATTGAAGAAAGGGAAAATGTTTCTGTCGTATTAATGGACATGATGATGCCGGATATGGATGGTTACCAGGCAATGGCAGCGATGAAGAAATCTCCGAAAATGCAGAATATTCCGGTACTTGCCGTTACTGCACAAGCCATGGTTGGCGATAGAGAGCGTTGCCTCAGCGCCGGAGCTTCGGGCTATGTTTCCAAACCCATAAATGTTGATGAATTATTAGAGCAAATAGAAGAGGTAACAAAATAACGTGATAATTGACGCAATAGATAATGAACAGGTAGAAACGCTTTTGAATGATGTATTGGAAGCGCACGGATACGACTTTCTGGAGTATTCTCATGCATCAATTAAAAGACGCATAACCCGTTTATATACGCTGGATAACTTTGTGAGTTTTGCGGAGTTCAGATATGCTGTTAGAACCGATAATAAATATTTTAAGCGGTTTTTAGAAGAGATTACGGTAAACGTGACCGAAATGTTTCGCGATCCAACTTTTTATAAATCGTTACGGAACGATGTTTTACCTGCGTTGGGCACCTATCCTTTTATTCGGATTTGGGTGGCTGGATGTTCAACCGGCGAGGAGGCCTATTCTTTAGCTATAGTTTTAAAAGAACTTAACCTGTTAAACAAATCGCTTATCTATGCCACTGATATTAATCCTTCGGTTTTAGAAAAGGCAAAGCAGGGCATGTTTCCAATAAATTATTTGAAAGGATATTCTGAAAATTATGTACAATCTGGCGGATTGAAAGATTTTTCATCCTATTATACAGCAAATTATTCACTGGCCAAGTTCGATGAATCTTTAAATAGTAAGATGATTTTCTCTACGCATAATTTAGTTTCAGATCATTCTTTTAATGAGTTTCAGCTCATTTTATGCAGAAATGTGTTAATATATTTTGATAAGGATTTGCAGCATAAAGTTTTCCAATTGTTTGATAATAGTCTGGAAAAACTTGGCTATCTGGCGCTGGGAAGTAAAGAAAGCCTTGATTTTTGGCCCAATGCAAAAGATTACAAACGCATAAAAACCGAAAAAATATGGCGGAAACTTTAATTCATGGTAAATGTAGTGCCTTGATAATTGGAGGTTCTGCCGGAAGTTTAGATGTGTTGCTGGAAATTTTTCCGAATTTAAGTGCCAGGATTAACTTTCCAATTATTGTGGTTACGCACCGTAAATCTGGCAATGATTCATTGTTAACAGATTTATTGAAAAACAGAACCAGTTTAATCGTTCAGGAGGCAGAAGAAAAATCGAAATTATTACCAGGTTATATTTATATTGTTCCTGCAGATTACCATTTGCTGATTGAAAATAACCACACCATTTCATTGGATTATTCAGAAAAGGTAAATTATTCTCGTCCATCAATTGATGTAACCTTTCAGTCTGCTGCAGAGATATTTAAAGATGAATTGGTTTGTATGCTATTGTCTGGATCGAATGCGGATGGCGTAGAGGGTTTGAAAACAGTAAAAAAATATGGCGGTTTAGCTGTTGTCCAGAATCCGGAAACGGCTATTATGCCGTATATGCCTCAGCAGGCATTAAATTATGCAGAACCCAGTATAACATTGGATAGCTTAAAAATGGCAGCATTTATAAACGGGTTAATTAATAAATAGTAATTAGATTTGCCTTCGGGAGAAAGAGTTATGGCTGATACGAAAAAAGTATTTGTTTTTGATGATAACAGAGATATTCTAGATCTGTGTACATTCATTTTGGAGGATGCAGGTTATGAAATTAAAACATCCGAGAGTGCGAACGAGATAGAAAAGCAAGTTTCGGCTTTTATGCCGGATATTATTTTTATGGATAACTGGTTACCTGATCTGGGTGGCATACAAGCTACGCGTGCCATCAAAAGTAATCCTGCATTAAAACATATTCCAGTAATTTATTTTTCTGCAAATAATGATATTTCTTCATTAGCTGATGAAGCTGGCGCAGATAGCTATCTTTCTAAGCCTTTCGATATCGCAGCATTAGAAGACATTGTTAAAAAGCATTTAAGCTAAGAAGCTGCCTAAATTTCATGAATGAAGACCAACTTGCGAAGTTTTGGTAACCGCTGTTGGAGGAATACCTCGAAAGTTTTACGGTACTGCCATCAAAACTTTCGAAATCTTTCAGCCCACAGGCTTTTGAATTTCCGTAAGTTGACAAATTATAGTTTTACACAGCTTCTAGCAATAGTTATTCTTTGCCCCAGATTCGTGTATTTAGGCTCAATTCGTTTACGATATCACATAGAAAACGAATGGTATTGATATCAGTGTTAAGCGAAACCGGATGAAGTAAAGATTCAAATATGGGGGCTTCAAAATAATTTCGATCCAAAGGGAAGGCGATATACATTCTGGATGCGATAAAAGATAAAGAAATACTTTCAAGAGCATTTGAATTAAGATATAAGATTCTCTCCATCATCGCAGGCGTTAACACATATCTCGATTCGATTTGATTACTTCCAAAAGTAACGAAAGTTCGCTCGAAATCTGGATTTTCCAACCGAACCACCTGTTGCTCATCGAAAGAAAAGATGTTTTTTGAAAACCAGGAGTCAATCGTATTAAGTAAATCCCTTGGCTTCACAATAGTGATATCACTTAGGTTTTTATTAAAGTCTGCAACAAACACAATCCCTTTAAAAACATCAGTCCAGGTAGTTTTAGTTCCATCTTTTGTTTCTCTTTCGGTCTTATGTTCAGCATGTACTTCTGCGAAATAAAAGCTTGTTTTGTCAATCTTTCCACTCACAAGATCCTCTGTCCTGTAACTATCGATCTGCTTGGTAAACAGTTTTGCATGCCGGAACTCTTCTTCTGAAATTCCCCCTTTAAAATCTATAGTTAAGTTCGGATCAAGAAATTTTAACGCTTCACCAATTACGTTTTGCTTATAGGCATGCTCATAAGCCTTTTGTACTACGCTAATTTTGGTTAAAATTACTATACCATAGATCATCGGAATTAAACCAGCAATCACGCCCCCCAAAAAAAGGCCTAGCAGAAGACCTACAATCAAGATCCCGATGCCGACCCCAATATAAGTAATGCCCTTCGTTTGCGCTTTGGCAACTTTCTTGCGTTCAATTTCTAAGATGGCAAGGGTCTTTTGTAAAGCCACATTACCTGCTAAAAAATCTTGCATTAATTGTTAAAAAGAGCTTTTGCACTAATATTTTTGCGTTCCTCTTCTGTTGTAGTGAGTACAGCAATGGGTTGAAAATTCAACATACCTGCAAAAATGCTTCCCGGAAACATCATAATTGAATTATTATAGTCAGTAACCGCAGCGTTATAGGTTCTTCTTGCTGCAGCGATTTGTTCCTCACTTTCCGTCCATGTAGTTTGAAGATTAATAAAATTGGTATTGGCCTTTAAATCCGGGTAATTCTCTACATTAAGCATCAAACCCTTTACACTGCCACTTAATTGAGCATCTATAGTTGCTCTGTCTGCCTCAGAAATATTACCGGCGATGGCTTTCGTACGTAATTCTACAATTTTTGTGAGCGTTCCTTGTTCGTAAGTAGTATACTTTTTAACTACTTCTACCAAATTTGGGATCAAATCGAAACGTTTTTTAAGCATCACATCAATAGCTGAAAAAGCATTGGTTACTTGGTTTTTCTTGCCAATTAAACTATTGTAGGAAAATATTCCGAATAAAAATAGCGCAATAAGGATAAATATAACAATAATCATAAGTGTCGTTTTTATTTTAAATTTAAGTAAACGTCAGGACTTCTGCAGCTTTACTACCTATTATTTTGCATGCGTTCGAGTGCTCGCTGTTGCCTCCGCTTTAAACGGTTACGCTTTCTAATCTGGTGGTTTATCTGCATTTCCTTAAAATTAGCAATATGTTGCTTAATCTCATTCTGCTTTTCTTCGGTAATGCCAATACTGTTTTTAATCCCTACAAACAGGCTTCTCCAAATCAGACTGAAAAATGAGGAGCTGTCAGGTTTTTTATACTTTACCAAAGATGAAGTGAACTCATTATTTCGATTCGGGTTCTCTGAATTAATAATCAGCGCATTGGCAAGAATTGAAATTAAGCCCCGGGGAACAAGATGGTCTTTAGCAGGATCATTTCGCATCAAGGCAACAGATAAATCATAATAATAGAAATCTACCTTTCCTACAGCACCGGTATTATCGGCTTTAAAATCAAATTGCAACTTATCTACAATTCCTCTGTTTATTCTCACCAGGCCTAAGGGTTTGGTAATCTGATTGAGCACCCTGGCATTAAAATTATGCAAAACCCCCTTATATTCAAAATACCCCTTCGGAGATACTAAATTAAATTTGAAGTTTAAATCTAAGCTGGCCTGCCCCAATAGCTGGGTGTTCAAACTGGCCTCCATTGTTGGATTTATAGCCTTAATTTTAGGCAGGTTTGTTACATTTTTAAAGATGCCGGATGTATGCTCAAAGGATATTCTGCCTCTTTGCTGACTTTCAGTATTGTAGAGGGTATAACTTACATCAACATCTTTTAGCTTAATTTTTTGTACCAGTACAGGAGGGGCTAATTTCTGTAAGAGTTGATGTGGAAACCGGCCAATTTTTATGTCACCCACTTGCTTATCAATACTTCCATCATTAAATACAGAAATAAAGCCATTGGCAATTCCCATTTCCTTTGCGCGTAATTCTTGTTTACTAATGTAAACCGGTAAATCTATGCCGCTCATAGAAATATCACTCATCTGAATATGAAACCGATCAATCGCATGACCAGCAACTTTAGCAAATTGCATTTCATTATAACGCGGTTCAAGTTCAAACTTATTTACCCGCAACTTTCCGGTTGATGCACGAAAATCGAGCTGGTTAAGCTTAATATTGTACATTTTATTGGGTGTAGTATATTGATAATCGTTAAGGTTAATGATCACATCTTTTAATAAGTAAAATCTTGTTGGGTCGTCAGCAGAAGTGGAATCAACCAGTAAATCTATGAGCGTAATGTTGAGGTCGTCAATAGCAAATACATTTAGCTTATTCACATTTTTATTGACGTATTTAAAGCTGGCATCCTGAAAACGAATGGCATTGATTCTGAACTCTTCCAGATTTTTGGAAATGAAAGCGTAAGGAGATTTAATAGGGCGAGGGGGCCTGTCTTCGTTGAAATCAAATTGCCTGTTCATCATAAGCACCTCCGGCTTATCAAAAATTACTTCTTCGATTTGAAGTTTTCTTTTGCGATACAGGGTAATGGGATGGAAATGCTTTACAACTAATTTTTTTAAAGTAACGGTGTAAAGGTTGTTTGGTGCCCTTTTTAACCGGATTAACTCTTTAAAACGGACGGTATCAGCCGTGATCTTAACATTTTGCAAAGTGGCACTACCCGTTAAAACATTAGTGGTCACTTTAGAAAAGCTGATGGTATACAGACTATCTGTGGATTTGTATAGCAGCGTTTTAATTTGTTCAGTTAGCAGCGGGCGCGATTTTACATTTAAAAACCAGGCGATGGCTGCCAGGAGGCCAAATGCGATAACAAATATCGCTGCAATCCATTTAATAATTTTATATCTATATCTCCTGGTTTCTGACATTTAATGAATGAACTGGATTCTATAGCAATATACATTTATAAACGTATTTCTTAAACCTACACCTTAATTTTTCTCTCGTTTCGCTCTTCTTGCTTCTCGTCTGTCAGCTCTTTTTTGTTTACGGATCTTTTTGGCAATAACTTTTTGCTGTTTCACCGGGTTTTTCTCCGGAACAATGCCTACGCCGACGATGTCCTTTATTCCAACAAACACCGTTTTCCACATCAGATTAAAAAAAGAAGCAGATTTAATCCTGGTGTTGACCATTTTTGCGGTGCGCGGCGGATCACCTTTCACAGGATTTGAGTCTTTGATCAGAATATTATTGGCAAGAAATGATAAGAAACCTTTCTCTTTGGTGCCCTCACCATCAATGTTATCAGATAATAACTTCACTTTAAGATTCGTGTAAAGCATATTCATGGAACCAGAAGCGTTAGTTTTGTTCCCAGTTGCTTTGAAATCAAGCTTTTGAATGTTTCCGCTTTCAACTTGAACCAATCCCAACGCTACGGCTAGCGGATTAAGTTTTACAAGGTTAAATGTACCAAGGTTTCCACTATAGCTAAACCCACCATTTGCGTCTGTAAGGTTAAAATCTATTTTGACATTCATCTTTCCAGAACCCATCAGAAATGTATTCAGATTAGCTTTAGCATGGTTATTTTTAATCAGCCTTAAGCTATCATTCGTTAAGTTCAGGATATTTCCGTTTAATGAACTAAATAATATCGTACCGGTTTTTTTACTCGCCGGGCTATATTCGGAATATTTAACATCAACGTTTTTAAGGCTCACTGTATCAATAGCAATCGGAATATTTAGTCGCTTTAGTGCCACGTGGGGATAGTTTTCCCCCTTATTAAGACGGGTAGACGGTGGCGACTCTCTACTCATAAACACCGCTACCTTTGCCGGACCAATGCTTACCGATCTTGAATAGATCTTTTCATCGGTATTTAAACTGGTAAAATCCATCCCGTTAAATTCAATATCATTGAAGCTAAGGTCGTAACGGTCTTTTTGCTCATTATATTTTCTGGCGAACGTTAGCTCGGGGTATAACGGGATTAGTTTAAAGCCTTTAATCGATATCTTTTTTGAAGACGTAGAACCCCTGACGGTATCAACCTTCATGCTGTACATTTTATCTTTTGTGACCGATTTATAGCCTGCAATTTCGAAAGAAATATCTTTAGTATAGTAGAACCTGGAAGTATCCTGATCCGATAGAGAATCCAGCAGGAAGTCATTTACATTAATATCAAGGTGTTTAATTGCGTTTCTGGTTTTCTTCGGGGCACCACTTTTGATGTAACTGAAGTCAGCATCGATCACTTTAATGGCATGAACCCTCGCCGATTTAAAGGTATTTGAAATTTGCTCGTATAGTGATTTTTCTACTTTGTTGGTATCAATCCTTTTTGGAACCTTATTAAAGGTAACATCTATTGATGGACGATCCAGGATGATGGCATTAATATCCAGTCGTCTTTTAAAATAAGCGGTTAATATGCTCGCTCTGTTAATCTGTAATTTTTTAAGCTTAATTTCAAATACATGCGCTGGTGCTAGCCTTTGTTTTTTTAAACTATCGAAAACAGATGGATTTGCTTTTAAGGTAACATCTCTCAAAGCAAGGCTCCCGGTTATGATGTTTAGGTTAATGCTTTTAAAATCTATGGTGTAAAGATGGCTGGATCCATTATAAACACCGGCTTTGATTTTTTCAGTGAGTATAGGCTTCCATCTTGCGCTTAAGAACATGGCGCCGAAGGCCAGGATTAAAATTAACAATCCGAAAATACTTCCAATCCAAACCCAAAGTTTGGTTCTGTTCTGAGCTGTCATCGTTGTGGGTTATCGGTATTAAACACCTCAGTGTTAGAAAGGTTTTGCACAGCGAATCATCTTATTCTGCTTATCCGGATCCAAGCGTCTCTTAATCAGTGCACTTTAACGAAGTGATTATTCTTGCAGTTTTGTATTTCAATATTAATTCCGACTAATCACTTAATAAATGATTTACTTGGGGATGTTGTGCTATGGTGCAAAATGCGGATGATTAAATGCAGAAGATCAGTAACTTAATTAAAATTAGCGGAATCCTTAATAATAATCTATAACTTAACATTAACTTAACATTGAGCGTGTAGCTTTGTAACATATTAAGAATTAACATGAACAATATTTTTAAGTTCTTTACCCCTCAAGATAGAAAGTTTCATCCTCTTTTTGAGCAAGCTGGCAGTAATGCATTAAAAATCGCAGAATCTCTTTTAGAAATGGTTAGCACAGCTGATGCTGAAACCAGAAAAACTATTTTTAAGGAAATTGAGCGTTTAGAACACGTAGGTGATGATATTACCCATTCAATTTTCTTAGAGTTAAGCAGGAACTTTATCACACCATTTGATCGTGAAGATATTCACCAGTTGGCTACTGCTGTAGACGATGTTGCAGATTATATTTATGGTACTGCTAACCGTATGCAAATGTATAATATGAATACCATCAACGAGCCGATTGTAAAAATCGCTGAGTTATTGGTAGAAATGTGTACTGATATTGATAAAGCGATTAAAGAATTGCGCAGTTTCAAAAACATCCGTGTAATTGCAGATGCTTGTATTCGCATTAACAGTGGTGAAAACCAGGCAGACTATGTATTTACGTTGGCGGTTGCCCGTTTATTTGAATACGAAACCAATGCAATTGAATTAATTAAACAAAAAGAGGTTTTACAAACGATAGAGAAAGCGACAGATAAGTGTGAAGATGTGGCGAATGTGCTTGAAACTATCCTGGTTAAAAACGCTTAATAAAAAACAAACATGGTAACTACCTTATTGGTTGTTGTTGTAATTCTGGCCATTGCTTTCGATTACATAAATGGCTTTCACGATGCCGCGAATTCGATTGCAACGGTTGTTTCTACAAAAGTTCTTACGCCTTTTCAGGCGGTTTTGTGGGCTGCACTTTTCAATTTTGCTGCCTACTTTTATTTTACCGATCATAAGGTAGCCAACACGGTTGCTAAAACGGTAATTGAAAATTATATTACACTGGAGGTGATTCTTGCCGGACTTGTTGCGGCAATTATCTGGAACTTGTTGACCTGGTGGTACGGTATTCCTTCCAGTTCATCGCATACGCTAATCGGCGGTTTCGCAGGTGCTGGTATGACGCATGCCTTGCTTACGGGTGCTAGTCCGCTGGATGCCGTAAACATGAGTTATGTGGTAAAAATTGTATCATTCATTGTATTGGCACCAATAATTGGTATGATAATTTCGGTAGTGATTACGTTAATCATTATCAATATTTGCCGTTATGCTAAGCCATCAACAGCAGAAAAATGGTTTAAGCGCTTGCAGTTACTCTCTTCTGCCGCATTGAGTTTCTTCCATGGGGGTAACGATGCCCAAAAGGTAATGGGGATTATTGCGACTGCTTTAATCGCTTCTAAAGTAATTCCAAATTTTGACGCCTTACCAACCTGGGTGCCGATTGCCTGTTACTCCGCAATTTCACTAGGTACTATGAGTGGTGGCTGGAAAATTGTGAAAACAATGGGATCAAAAATCACTAAAGTTACGGCGCTTGAAGGTGTTGCTGCTGAAACCGCCGGTGCGGTAACGCTGGGGATTACAGAGCATTTCGCTATTCCGGTATCTACTACACACACCATTACAGGTTCAATTGTCGGGGTAGGATTGGTAAAAAGCGTTTCAGCTGTGCGTTGGGGTGTAACCATCAATTTAATCTGGGCTTGGGTATTAACCATTCCTGTTTCCGCTACTTTAGCTGCAATTATTTATGCAGGCATTTATTTCTTTAAATAGAAAACAACCCCTTAAAATAGTAAAGACCAATGCTAACCGCCTTGGTCTTTTTTTATGATCAGCGAGTTCGTTTTTAACCGCAAAGCACACCAAGTTTTTCGCAAAGAGCGGAAAGCTTTTCCTTGCTTCCTTTCAGCGCTACATAGATTCTTAAATCCTGCTTTGCGTTATTTGCGCTTTCTCTTTCCACCTTTGCGGTTACAAGTAAGCTCCTATTAAAATTTAATACTCAGCTCCACTTCATTCGTTCCTTTGGTAGGTAATACCCAATCCGGGCCAGCTTTAATCAGGCGTTTAGCTTCTGCATCTGCTTTATCATTAAGGGATTTAATTACCTTAATATCCGTTGGCCGGCCGTTTTTCTTTACTTTAAAGCCCAGTATTACAAATTGCTCAGGTCCTTCCGGATTATAGAGTTTGTTATTATTTGCTAAATACTGCGTATAATCGATAGTAGAAACGGGAATAGGTTTAGTAATTTCTCCAATTACCTTTCCGTTTAGGTTTTGTTCTGCCTTCAATACAATTTTAGGAGCAGGAATATTTTCCTTTTTTCTGCCGTTTGATCCCGTGATCATAGCGATTTCGTTAAGCGATTTATTTCCGCTCAAAGCTTCGCGGATCGCATCCGGGTTTTGTGTACCCTTTATAGGAGTCTCCTTAAAACCAAGTGCATTAATCACTAAATCTTTATCCTTCGAATTACTATCAGCAGGTAGAGCAAAATAACCATTAGCATTGGTCGCGGTAATTTGATCTGATCCTGCAATTTTTACTACAGCACCCTGAACAGGTTGTCCGGTACGCTGATCGACAACATTTCCGCTAAAAACAATTTTATCTGCCATTGCAATGGGCGCAGCGGAAGCCATTACATTATTTAATGGTTCCTGGCTTATATCCATTCGGCGTGCACTTAGGGTTGGTGCGGATTTAGCTTTGCCAAACCTTTGATAATCTTCAGCGGTCTGTGGTGTTGAAGTGATCCTTTCTGACGCTTTAACAATCGAAGCAGATTTGTTGTTTCTTGCCAAATTCCCTCGTTTTCCTTCTGCTATCGCCTGATCAATTAATGCAGATTTAATGGCATTATCGGTTTTTAATACTGAATCTTTGGTTTTAGGTGTAGTGGAGGCAATTGCGGGAGTAGTATCCAGATTTACAATCACACCATCAGCTTTTCTTGCGGCAATTTCTGCATTTCGGCGATTGGTTTCCCGCATAAAAAACAAAATACTCACGGCAATAAAAGCTACGGTAGCAGTTGCAGCAATACTTAATCGTTGTGTGGTAATTCCCCAAAGTTTGCGTTTAACAGGTTTTTGAGCAACACGATCGTGAAGTTGTTTTTGTAGGATAGAAAGTGTTTGCTTACGTTTTGGTGAATGTTTCAGGCCCTCTAACGCTTCGGCTACGAAAGGATCTTCCAGCGCCTGCCTTTCTACAAAGTGCATAGCTTTAGCATCAAGCTTACCATCAAGGTAATCTTCCAGCACATCAATATCTAACCAATTGTTATTCACTACTATTTTTCTCTATACAAATCTTCAGGTTGCGCTTTCCGTTTTGAATATAACTTTTTACTTTAAGCATATCGTAGCCGGTAATATCGGCCACTTCTTTATAACATTTCTCTTGTAAATAAAATAAATCTACGCTTTTTCGCTGTTCTTCGGGCAAAGTTTCCATGCACTTTTCCATAATGGTAAGCTGCGTTTCTTTTGTGTTGTCGATATCTAGATGCACCAAATCACTGTTTTCCACAAAAGTATCGTCGATAGATACGGTATTTTGCTTTGAAGATTTTCTCAGTGCCATTAAACAATGGTTTCGGGTTAACACATGAAGCCAGCTTTTAAAATTTTGAACTTCATGAATTTTTAGTTTCGTAACCAATTCCTCAAAAATTTGCATTACCGCATCCTTGCTCTGCTCTTCATCCTTAAAATAATTTAAGCAAACCCCAAAAACCAGGTGCATATATTTATTGTAAAGCGTACCCAACGCATCCAAATCGCCTGTATTTTTATACTCGGCAATTAGTTTGGCATCGTCTTGCTGGTTATTTCCAGCTGTGTTTTTTATGAACTTCAAAAAATCAGGTCGCTATATCAAATATCCTTCAAGTATAAAAAATATTTCTGAGTGATGGGAGATAAACTCAACAATTGGCTGTTTATGCAAAGCGAACCTTCAATGCCTGAAGTTCAAATGAACTGGCGTTTGCTAAACGGTAGTCTTTAGAACTGTAAAATATTTATGGCAGTTCTTTTGCTTATCAAGTATAAACACACACAAAATGAAGAAAATTAACATGTTATCAGCATTCTTCGCATTAATATTATGTGCAAATCTGCATGCAGACGCTCAGATCAAGTTAAGCGATATTTTTAAAAAGGTTACCCAGAAGCAGGGTACAACAGCTGCAAACGGCACGCCGAGCAGTTTAGAAATTGGTCAGGGGATAAAAGAGGCATTACAAATTGGTGTTTCGGCCGGAGCGGACAGGTTATCTGTAAAAGATGGTTTTCTGGGCAATCTGGCGGTTAAAATCCTAATGCCACCGGAAGCACAAAAAGTGGAGCGTACTTTACGGGGGATTGGATTAAATAAACTTTGTGATAATGTGATTTTAAGTTTGAATCGTGCGGCTGAAGATGCTGCTACAGAGGCAAAGCCAATATTTATTTCTGCGATTAAACAAATGACTTTAGCTGATGCCAGTAATATTTTGTTTGGAAACAACGATGCCGCTACGGCATATTTTAAAAGGATAACCACTGTGCAACTATTGCAGAAGTTTAGCCCGATTGTAACCAACAGCCTGAGTAAGGTAAATGCTACCAAATACTATTCAGATCTTACTACACAGTATAACCGCTTGCCGCTGGTGAAACCGGTAAACACAAATTTAACAGACTACGTTACGCAAAAAGCGATAGATGGTTTGTTTATAGAGGTAGCGAAAGAAGAACTTAAAATCCGTGGAAATATTAATTCCAGAAGTACCACTTTATTGCAAAAAGTTTTTGGTTATGCCGATCGGAAGAAAAGTTAACTTAACTATATAACTTTACGTCTTATTAAAATCATAAAGAATACAAGATCCATGTTTCGAAAGAAGATGGATCTTTTTTGCTTAAAACAATTCGTAAAATTGTAAATGATTAAATTCAACTTGCGTTTGGCAATGGTAGTTGTTCCTTGCCTCGCCTTATTTTCGGCATGTAATTCGGGTAATACTGATCAACAAAAATCTACAGCAGTTTTAGATACGGTCTCTTTAAGCAGTAAAAGTTTTGCTTTGGCTTATCAGGATGGAAGCAAAATTGTAGCCACCAGTATCGATACCATGAAACAGATTTCCTTTGGTGGAGCTACCGATCCGGCGATTTCACCCGATGGAAATAAATTGGCCTACACGGTTAGTGATAGTATCGGGAACCGAAGTATTTGGGTAGCTGATATGGAAAATAAAAGTCAGTTACAGTTGCAGGTAAACAGCAAAAACTACTACCATGCCGCATGGTCACCAAGTGGAAAAATGATAGCATTCAATTTGTTTAGTGATAAAAGCATCTGGAAAGTCGCTGTGATTAAAGCCGACAATACCGGACTCTTAGTGCTTGATGGTAAGTTGACAACCAGCCTGTTTTCACCCACCTGGAAGAGCGGAACGGAAGTAATTGCCCATGATTTGAAAAGCATTTATACTTTTGATACGGCTGGAAAATTAATAGATGCCAAAGCAATTGCGGAGTTGCTGGGTGCAGATTACCACATCTCCAGCCATAATAGCTTCTTTTACACCAGCGATAGGAATAAACTCATTTTTAATGCTGGTTTTGGTCCTCCTGTAGGAGAACTAAAAAACCAGGCCGAGGGTGTTTTTGTCCTGGATTTTAATACAAAGAAAGTCGCCAGAATCTCGCCTGAAGGAATGAATGTGCCTTATGTTTTCTTAACTGCAGACGATCGTATTTTCTTTAGCGGGGCTGAAAAGCCTTTTACGCAAAGCAAAATCTACGTATCGGATTTAGGTGGAAATATAAAAACGGTAGTAAACAAAGGGACTAACCCAACTGGTACCTTAAAGTAGCTGTAAGGAATATTTGCTGTCATAGATTTACGGGAACTGTTGAATAATCCTTCGGAAAGTATTGCTGATTTCCTTTATTTTATTGTCAAACCCTTCCAGTCTTCCCTGCCAAGCTGACATCTAATATTCTTGTCTTGATTGCAATTTGACAGTACAGGTGTAAATTTGTCCCTCAATGTCACTTGGCATAGAAAGTGTTAATTGTATGCTTAGTTAAAAATCAACTCAAAATCAAAAAATAATAAAAGTTATGGCGTTAAACCTAAAACCAATTGCTGGCAGTTCAAACAGAGTAATAGTTGAACCAGCTGCGGCGGAAGAAAAAACTGCATCGGGTTTGTATATTCCTGATACTGCAAAAGAAAAACCATCTAAAGGAACAGTAGTATCTGTTTCTGAAGAAGATGCTGACGGTAAAAAAGCGAGCGTAAAAGTTGGCGATGTTGTAATTTATGGTAAATACGGTGGTACCGAGTTTCCTTATGAAGGCAAAGATTATCTAATCATGCGTGAAACTGATATCTACGCTGTTGTTAGCTAAATAATGATGAAATGACTGAATCTCGAAAGAGGGAGTTCAGCATAAATCAGATCATAGAGTATAGGAGCGAATATTCAATTAATCATTCACTCACACAATCATTCAAAATTTAAAAAGAAATGTCAAAACAAGTAAAATATAACGTGGAAGCACGTGACGCCCTGAAACGTGGCGTTGATATCTTAGCGAATGCAGTAAAAGTAACTTTAGGTCCAAAAGGACGTAACGTAATCATCGACAAGAAATTCGGTTCTCCGGCAATTACTAAAGATGGTGTTACTGTTGCAAAAGAAATCGAATTGAAAGATGCGGTTGAAAACATGGGTGCACAGATGGTTAAAGAAGTAGCTTCTAAAACAGCAGATATTGCTGGTGACGGAACTACTACTGCAACTGTTTTAGCGCAGGCAATCATCACTACAGGTATTAAAAACGTTGCTGCTGGTGCAAATCCAATGGATTTAAAACGTGGTATTGATAAAGCTGTAGCGGCTGTTGTAGCTAATTTAAGAGAGCAGTCTCAAACCGTTGGTGAAGACAACAATAAAATTAAACAAGTAGCGTCTATTTCTGCTAACAACGACGAGGTGATCGGTTCGTTAATTGCTGAGGCAATGAGCAAAGTGGGTAAAGACGGTGTAATTACTGTTGAAGAAGCAAAAGGTACAGAAACTGAAGTAAAAACAGTTGAAGGTATGCAATTTGACAGAGGTTATTTATCTCCATACTTCGTAACTAATGCAGATAAAATGGAAGCGGAATTAGAAAATCCTTACATTTTAATCTACGACAAAAAAATCAGTAACATGAAAGAATTGTTGCCGGTTTTAGAAAAAACTGTTCAGACTGGTAAGCCTTTGGTAATCATTTCTGAAGATTTAGATGGCGAAGCATTAGCTACATTAGTAGTTAACAAAATCCGTGGTTCACTGAAAGTTGTTGCTGTAAAAGCTCCGGGTTTTGGCGATAGAAGAAAAGCAATGTTAGAAGACATCGCAATTTTAACTGGCGGTATCGTAGTATCTGAAGAAAGAGGATACAAATTAGAAAATGCTGATCTTACTTATTTAGGTTCTGCTGAAAAGGTTGTGGTTGATAAAGACAACACTACTGTAATCAACGGTGCTGGTAACTCAGAAGATATTAAATCTCGCGTTAGCCAGATTAAATCTCAAATCGAAACTACTACTTCAGATTACGATAAAGAAAAATTACAAGAGCGTTTAGCTAAATTAGCTGGCGGTGTTGCGGTTCTTTATGTAGGTGCTGCTAGTGAGGTTGAAATGAAAGAGAAAAAAGACCGTGTTGATGATGCTTTACATGCTACCCGTGCGGCAGTAGAAGAAGGTATCGTTGCAGGTGGTGGTGTTGCTTTCATCCGTGCGGTAGCTGCGTTAGCTGACTTAAAAGGCGCTAATGAAGATGAGAACACAGGTATTCAAATCATCCGTCGTGCCATTGAAGAGCCTTTACGTCAGATCTGTGAAAACGCAGGTATTGAAGGTTCTATCGTTGTTCAAAAAGTTAAAGAAGGAACCGGAGATTTTGGTTACAACGCACGTACTGATGTTTACGAAAACTTAATTGGAGCTGGTGTAATTGATCCAACTAAAGTAAGTCGTGTAGCATTAGAAAATGCAGCATCTATTGCAGCAATGTTATTAACTACAGAAGTTGTTTTGGCAGACGAACCTGAAGAAGGTGGTGCTCCAGTGCCTCCTATGGGCGGCGGCGGTATGGGCGGTATGATGTAATATCACCTATAGCGAAATCATTTCGTGTAAAATATTCCCCGATGGTTATTGCCATCGGGGTTTTTTTTTGGCTCATTATTGAGTAGAATCCATATTTACCTCTTTTAAGTTATTCATTTTGTTCGTGTTGATGTAAAAAATTGCAATTATGACAAGGAAATTTATTACTTTACATGTACAAATTTATTAACGTGTAATAGAAGTGTTTACTCAACTTTTACAGGGTTGAATCAGAAAATGCGGAACTGCCGATTTTAAAATTGGAATTAACTAAATCATTCCCCAATGTGTTCGCGATGATGAAAACCTGTTTGATAAGGAGATGGCCTTTTTTTGCGCTGTTTTGGGGGCTGTTTTTTATTACATCTGTCGGGTTTTCTCAGGTTAATATTGGCGGTGTGGATGCAGGACCCTTTACACAAGGAAGTACTATCGCGGTCCCCTTTAGCATTACCAATGGCTGTGCTGAACAAGGCAATACGTTTCAACTTTACTTATCTGACCAGAATGGAAGTTTTGGAAGTGAACGACTAATTGGAACTTATGCTGGTTTCTACAGTACTTATGTGAATGGAATTATCCCAACCACAGGAATTGTACCGGGTACAGGATATAAAGTACGCGTAAAAACTACCCAACCAGCTTCTGTAAGCATTGAATCATCCTCCTTTGAGATTAGGGCCGGATTACCAATTGAAGCCAGGCTGGTAACTTCTTACCTAAACTCTTCAAATACCGAGACTTTCGGAACCTGTACAAGCAGGCCTAATAATTCATTTTTCATTACTAATGAATCTACTGCAACAGCAGCAGTTACAGCAGCTATTAAAAATGAATCATCCGGAAGTACCTCAACGCTCAATTTCGCCACAAACATCCAAAGTTTCACGGCAGATCAAACGCATTATACTATTATTGCTACAGCCACTATGCCCGATGGAACAAAAGGTACAAAGGCGTATTTATTGGTTAATAACAGAGCCATCACCGCATTTGGCACGTCAGGCAATAACATTGTATGCTTACCGCTAGGTGCCCTGGAGTTCAATGTCGATTACACTTCTCCGGCAGGAATTCAAAACAACTTTCCAGGTAATCGTTATACCATTAGCTGGGGCGACGGAAGCCAGACGGTTTACACCTTATGCGATATTATCAGTAATTCAGGAAAAGTAACCCATCCCTACACTAGATCATCATGTGGTAGCAATTCGGTAACCAGTGCAGGTACCATTTACAATGCATTTCCGGTTACCATAAATGTATCAAATGATTTTTGCGGTACCGTAGGAACGCCAGTTTCTTCGTCGGCAAAAGTGGTGGTTAAACCCATGAATGCCTTTACCTTTCAAACACCATCCTGTACCAATACAGATGTTACCTTTTACAATACATCCATTTTAGGTGAGAACCCGGATACCAATACGCCAACCTGTGCACCTAATAATGTTACCTATAACTGGTATGTAGACGGTGCAATTATACAGGCCAATAAACCGCGGTCATATAATCTGGTGACCCGTTTTTTAACACATGGCGAACATGTGATCCGTTTGGAATCGAACAGTTCTGGTGCTTGTAACGCTGATCCTGTGGAGATGCGGATATGTATCCAGGATCCGCCAAAACCTGAATTTTCACTGCCGCAAAATACCATTTGCGCAGGTGCCACTTTAACCGCTACTGATTTATCGGTGCTGGATAATATCTGTGAAGCAGCCAATACCTATTCATGGAACGTTACGCCAGCCATTACTTATGCCAATGGTACAAATGCATCCAGTAAGGAGCCTGCATTTATATTTTCTAATCCGGGTGTTTATACCATTACTCTAAACATCACTACGCCATCCTGTGGGTTAGTGGCATCAGCCCCGCAAACGGTTGTGGTGAATGAATCGCCAAAAGCTACACTTTCACCAGATATCACTTTATGTAACCTGTCTACTTATGATTTTAATCCAACAACCACAGGGCCAACGAGAACATTAATTGATGGAACCTATCAGGATCTGGCAGATACTTATACCTGGACGGTTGTACCTGCCGGATCCGGCACCTATAGCTTTACCAATGGAACAACAGCGAACTCCAAATATCCATCCATAAAATTTGATAATTACGACGAATATAGTGTTACGGTAAACCATAAGAATAACTGCGGAACAGCATCTAAAACACAAAAAATAACTTTTTCAACTGCTCCTGTAATTAATGCAGGAGCTGATCAAACCTTATGTTTTATAGGAACCAGTTTTACACTGGACGGAACCATTACAGGTACAGTAAGTTCGCAAACCTGGATTGGTGGTTTAGGCAATTTCTCCCCAAATCGAAACGACCTGAATGCAGTTTACACACCAACAGCAGCAGAGAAAGCAAATGGCTCCGTAAACTTGGTATTAAGAGCAACCACTACATTGGCACCGCCCTGTAACCAGATTGATGATGAGATCGTATTAACCATTAAACCAGATATCAGCATAACAAGTGCGGCAAGGAAGTCTATTTGTACCGGAACAAATGTTGATTATACACCAACAGGGCTGGTAAGTGGAACTACTTTTAACTGGACTGCTACCGGATCCGCTAATGTAACCGGAGTTACACCATCTGGCACGGGCGTTATTAACGATTTACTGAATAATTCGGACTTAACCACAAACGGAACGGTAACGTATACCATTATCCCACAAAAAGATGGCTGCGATGGCGTACCATTTAATTTTGTGGTTACGGTTACTCCGAATCCTGATGTGGTCGCTACGGCCGCCAGCCAAACCATTTGTAGCAGTACATCATCTGCCATTACCTTAACGTCAGCCTTAACCAATGTTAATTATACTTATACCAGCACGATAACAGGTGCTATTACAGGGAACAGCAACCGCCCTATTGCCACAGCAGCAACTCAGATTAATGATGTATTGATTAATACCGGCACCACATCTGGCACGGTTACTTATACCATTACGCCAGTATCTGCAGGTGGATGTACCGGGCCGGTAACCTCTATAACTGTCACGGTTTTACCAAGCGCAACCTTAGCAAGCGCCGGGCCGGATGAATCGGTTTGTAATGCCTCAACTTATAATTTGAAAGGGAATGTTCCGGTAGTCGGGGCAGGAAAGTGGACTACAGTTGCTGCGCCAACAGCGATTACTTTTGATGATGATACGAAAAATGATGCGGTAATATCTGGTTTAGTTGCTGGGAATAGTTATACGCTGCGCTGGACCATTACTAATGGGAACTGCTCCAGCAACACTGATGAGGTGATCATTACCGTAAATCCAAACAGCATTGGCGGAACCACGGGTAATGACTTAACCTTGTGTGCTGGCGCAAATAGTGGCATTATTACTTTATCTGGGCAGGTTGGAAATATCGTTCGTTGGGAAGCTTCTATTGATAACGGCGTAACCTGGGCGAGTTTAAATTCTACTTCTAATCCATATACTTTCACCAACATTGTAGTGACTACCAAATACAGGGCTATTGTACAAAGTGGTTCCTGTTCAGAAGTTCAATCATCTGCCATAACCATTACGATAAACCCCACAACTGTGACTTCAAACGCTGGCGCTAATCAAAGTTTGTGTAGTGGAAACGGCGTTACCCTTAACGGAAATAATCCTGCACCAAATAGTGGTTTATGGACACTAGTTTCGGGCCAGACTGATGTTATGATTAATGATCCGACCTTGTTTAATACGGCTGTTACGGGCCTGATTCCCGGACAAACCTATCGGTTCAGATGGACAATTGCCGGCTTTGAGGGGTGTCCTCCTTCATCGTCGGAAACAACCGTTACTTATTTCTTCCCGGTAACCAATAGCATCTCTACTGCTGCAGATCCAATTTGTTTTGGTCAAAGTGCTACGATTGCAGGGAGTACACCAACAGGTGGAAGCGGGGTTTACACTTACCAATGGCAAAGTAGTGCAGATGGAAATACATGGACAAATCTTACCAATGCTACTAATAAAGATTTAACGGTGAACGTTTCGGTATCTACTTTCTACCGAAGATTGGTGAACAGTACCATTTGCGTTGCGATGAGTAACAGCGTTCAGGTTGTGGTATTGCCTGCATTGAGCAATAACACCATCTCTGCCGATCAAACCATTTGTATTGGCTCGCCTGCGACCCCGCTTATCGGATCTACCCCGACTGGAGGCAATGGAACTTATGTTTATCAATGGCAATCGAGTTTAACTGCAACCATATGGGCTGATGTTACTGGTGCAACTGGCGCTGACTATACGCCACCTGTACCAACGGCAACCATTTATTACAGGCGTTCTGTTACCAGTGGCTCTTGCCCCGTGAGCATCAGCAATCAGGTGAAGATTATCGTAAATCTTCCTGCAAAAGCAGAATTTACTTATTCTACAGATGCAGGTTGTGTACCCTTTAACTTAAATTCTGTTAACCTTGCTGCAACGCCATATCCCGATCGAAATGCTACCTATACCTGGTTTGCTAATGATGTACAAATTGGAACAGGGATCAATTTCCCTGGCTATACCATTACAACTCAAAATCAATCTGTTGTTATTAAACTGATTGTAACGAGTAGTTTAGGCTGTAATAGCGATGAATTTTCGCATACTTTTTTTACGCGGCAGGATGTAACCGCTTCTTATACTCAAAATGTTATTGAAGGATGTGGCCCGCTGAGTGTAAGATTTACCAATACATCCACTTCGCTAACAGATGCTACATTCAGATGGGATTTTGGTAATGGTACTTCTTCCAATCTGGCCGAACCACCTAATGTTGTTTACGCTGCTGATCTTACCGGTAGAGACATCACCTACACGGTAACACTGGAAGCAACAACACCTTGCGGGGTGAGCAGGCAAACCTCAACTGTTTTGGTTAAAGCAGCGCCAATTTCAATTTTCTCACCAGATAAAACTGCCGGATGTTCTCCTTTTACGGTAACCTTCAGCAATACCTCGCCGGGAAATAATGGCACCTATACTTATGATTTTGGAGATGGAACTACGCTAACGAAAACAGATAAAAGCAGTGTTTCACATACCTATAATACCATTGTGGTAAAAAATTATGTGGTCAAAATGATTGCGACTAATGAATGTGGAAGCAATGAATCTTCTTACACCATCAATGTGGCTCCAAATAACATCACGGCCGAATTGGTTGTCAACAGTAATCAGATTCGGGGTTGCGCACCTTTTAGCGTAGACTTTTTTAATAATACGACAGGGGCAAATACCTTTGTTTATGATTTTGGTGATGGCAGCACCGTGGTACGCAACATTTCACCTGAAACGGTTTCCCACACCTTTACCAGAGCCGGAAGATACCGGGTTACACTTTATGCCTCTAATGATTGCTCAAATGCATCCACAACTGAAGAAATTGAAGTTTTAGAACAACCAGAATTGAGCTTCACGGCAGATAAAACCAGCGGATGTGATGGCCTGGTGGTGACCTTTAAAAACAATAGTAGAAATGCAGTCGGCTATCTTTGGGATTTTGGTGATGGAACAACTTCTACCGCTTTTGAGCCAACGCATACTTTTAACGGGGTAGGCAGAAACTTTACTGTAAGCTTAACCGCTACCAATACTTTAGGTTGTACCAATACCATAACTGCAAGCGCACCAATTATCGTTGTAGCGCCCCCGGTTGCTACCTTTACGGTATCGCCTGGCAATGAGCTATCTGTTCCTAACTATGCTTTTGGCTTCAGAGATAATAGTGCAGGAGCTGTAAGCTGGGAATGGACTTTTGGCGATGGTGCAGTTTCAACCTTACAAAACCCAAATCACACCTATGGGAATGAGGGAACTTATACGGTAACGCTGAAAGTGCTTAATCGCGAGGGATGTAGTTCTACAACAGTTCAATCTGTCAGAATTATTGGTGTTCCCGGATATTTAAACGTTCCGAATTCTTTTATGCCAGCGAGTGCGAAGAATGAGATCAGGGTTTTCAAAGCAAAAGGAAGAGGGATTCAGGAGTGGAAAATGTCTGTCTTCAATAAGTGGGGGCAGATGCTTTGGGAAAGTTCAAAGCTGGATGATGGCGCACCTTTAGAAGGCTGGGACGGAACATATAATGGAAAAGAACAGCCACAGGGTGTATATTACTGGAAAATAGAAGTAAAATTTGTAAATGGCAGCGAATGGAAAGGGATGACCTATGATTCATCATCTCCGAGAAAAACTGGTGTAATATATTTAATAAGATAACGATGAGGAGGATGATATTATGCGTACTGATAATGGTACTACCGCTGATTTCAATTGGCCAGGATCATATTTACTCGCAATTTTACAACGCACCAATTTATTTGAATCCGGCACTTACCGGGCAATTTGAGGGCGATATCAGGTTCAATGCGCTCTATAGAAATCAATGGACAGGTTTGGCCAGCGATTTTTCTTACATGAGTGCTTCCGCTGATTTAAATCTCCACCAGATTAACAGTGGATTAGGGATAATTTTCAACCGCAGTAGTGAAGGAACGGCGTACTTGGTCAAAAATAATATTGCAGCGAGTTATTCGTACATCATCGATGGGGATAATTTTACACTTTCTTTTGGCTTGCAGGCAGGCGTAACTAATCAAAAGTTAAACTGGGATAAACTGGTTTTTGGAGATCAGATTGATATCAATTCCGGCTATATTCCCGGAAGTGTTTCTGGCGCAGAGCGGCCTGCAATCGATAGTCGGTTTTACCTGGACGCAAATGCAGGTGCCAATCTGGTTTATGGCAAGTTTATGTTGGGCTTAGCAACGCATCATTTAAACCGTCCGGATGAATCGCTGTCTGGCTTTCAGGCTAAACTGCCTTTGAGGATTTCAGCCAACTTAAGTTATAAAGTCACGCTGATTCCAGATCAGTACGACCGCGATGGGAGCTACCTCATACCATCTGTGGTCATGTATAAACAAGGGAATGTAAATTCATTTAGTGTAGGTACTCAATACAAATATGCCGGAATTAATGCCGGAATCTGGTACCGTAACGATGGAAATTCGAATGGAAATGATGCCATCGTTTTTTCTGTAATTTTTGATATTTTCAATAGAAAAACCAACGGAGAAAAATTCAGGTTAGGAATCAGTCATGATGCGACCACTTCAAAAATTAATTATAGCAATACCGGCGGGACCTCAGAAATTGGGATCGGTTATGAAAAGTATTTTCCAAATAGCGCTAACGGCGGTCGGGCAAATGGCTTAAGGTGTTACGATTTTTACTAATTTAGTGCTGTTAATTTTCGTCAATGAACGATATCCTAGATAATAGCCATTTCATCACACAAAGTGAAGTAAATAAATTTCTGCTCGCCACACTTTTGTGTGGATTAATCGGGGCGGAAAGAGAGTATAGAAGCAAGTCTGCTGGTTTAAAAACAATGATGATGATTGGTTTAGGAGCCGCTTTATTTACTATCCTATCCATCAAAATTGGCCCAACAAGTCAGGATCGTATAGCCTCTAATATCGTCACCGGAATAGGTTTTCTGGGTGCAGGTGTAATTTTTAAAGAAGAAAACCGGGTAAAGGGTTTAACAACCGCTTGTATCATCTGGATTGTTGCAGCGATTGGAATGGCAGTAGGTTCAGGCTATTATGAACAAGCCGTTGGGGTGACAGGAGTGGTTCTTTTAGCATTGATTGTTTTTCCTTTTATAGAAGAAATGGGAGATCGCCGTTTTACGAAAAGAATTTACCGCATTGTTAAAAAACAACATACACAAGGTGATTTGGAAAGTTATGAAGAAGTTTTCAGGGAAAATAAACTGAAGCCGCAACGTGGAAAACATCAATTGGTAAATAACATCATCACCGGAAACTGGACAGCCACTGGCACACCGGTTAACCACCAAAAATTTGTTGAGCAGATGTTGAAGGATAAAGAAATTATAGAATTTGATTTTTAGGTTGATTAGCAGATGCTAAAATCTATAGACTGCTAAAAGGCAAAATTAAAACTTTGATTATACTTTACCCTTACAGGCATTCCACGCTCTCTACCAGGCTCCCATTTTGAAGAGTATTTTAAAACCCTTATGGCTTCCTCGTCTAATAATCTATTTACAGATTTCTCAATAACAATATCTACAATTCTCCCTGTAACATCTACCACAAAACTTGTTTTTACCGTTCCTTTTATTCCATTTCGGTAAGCCTCTTGCGGATATTTTGTTGTTGAAGCGATAAAGTTGTTCCATGATTTGATTCCGCCTCTATATTCAGGAGCTTGCATTGCGGCAGTATATGTATAGGTTTTTCCATCTTTTACACTTTCTCCAGAGATAAATTTGTTTGCTTCATAAACTTCCTTAAATGTTAAGCCAGTTCTGGTGTCATAGCCTGTCCAAACTCCGGTTTTCATACCATCCAAGTAATCACCCTCCTCAACCTTTTCAAATTCTTTGTACTTATTAACGATCTTAAGGTGACCTTTTCCATTTTCAATATTAACTTTTCCTGAAGAGTCAGCATCAAATATTATTTTGAAACTAGTACCAAGAACAAGCTCTGCTAAAGAAGAATTTATTCCAAGCATCTGATTTGGCCGAGCTTCGATAGGAATGTATTCAGTTTCCCTGTATAGCTTCCCATTAGGATGATAATACATTGAAGTACCAGAAGGCATTCCATTTTTATAGTTGATTATTTCAGATCTTCTTCCTAAAGAATCGTAACCAATTACATGACCTTCGTAAATTAAGTTTGGCTCGAAAGCTGATAAATAACCAAGTTTTTTTCTTTTACCACTATTATAAAACTCAAAGAGCTTAAAACGGGTGTCCGCAGAATCCGGTTCCTCAATAATTCTGACAAAATCTGCCTTATCTTTTGTTTCAACTTGTTCGCCGTTATTCTTTAAAAAGTAAACATTTTGTGCTTTCTGGGCATGTACAGATGAAACAATATATAAGCTGACAAATAAAAGAAAACGTAATTTCATAAATCAAAGTTACTAAGAATTGTCAGCTAAACTAACTACACTATATTACATTATTGAATTTTATTCGTCGTGATTTTAATGAAACAATCATAGCTTTGTATAACTAACTTTCTTTATGATTAAAGAGCAAATCTCCGTTTTCGATATTTTTAAAATAGGCATTGGTCCATCAAGTTCTCATACACTTGGGCCCTGGCGTGCTGCGCAGCAATTCACAGCGTCGTTAACCCAGCAAGGCTTAATTGAACAGGTAGAGATGGTAAAAATATTACTTTATGGATCCCTGGCTAAGACAGGTAAAGGCCATGGTACTGATGTTGCCATTTTGCTTGGATTAACCGGCGCTGATCCCGTTACTTTCGATGTAGATGCGGTTACACCAACGTTTGAAACCATTCAACAAAACAAAAAGCTGAGCCTGGCTGGTGCGCGATCAATCGATTTTGATTACGATAATGATTTGCTTTTCCTTTTTGCTGAAAGTCTTCCGTTTCACCCCAATGCGGTAACCTTTCAAGCCTTCTTAAACAATGGCAAAGCCTTTTCTGAAACCTATTATTCTATTGGTGGAGGCTTTGTAGTTAAAGAAGGAGAGGACAATAGTCAGAAGCCACAGGTTGATTTACCTTTCCCTGTAGAAAAGGCCAAGGAACTGCTTCACTGGTGTTTATCTACCGGACTGAAGGTGAGTGAAATTGTGATGGAAAATGAGTTAGCCTGGAGGCCAGAAGCGGAAACAAAAGCAGGTATCTTGCAGCATTTTGCTGTGATGCGCGATTGTACTTATCGCGGTTGCCATACCACCGGTTTTTTGCCAGGGGGGTTAAATGTGGCCAGAAGGGCTTTTCCACTCAATAAGCGCTTAATGGATAAAGCCGAATACCATGATTACGATTCCTGGATCCAGGCGATAAGAAAAGGTGGAAATGGCTTTAATTATATCTTAGACTGGGTAAGTTGCTTTGCGCTGGCTGTGAACGAAGAAAACGCTTCTTTTGGCCGTGTAGTTACCGCACCAACAAATGGCGCAGCAGGTGTAATTCCGGCAGTGCTTCAGTATTTTATTACCTTTTGTGATGGTTACGATGAAGATAAAATTATTCAATTTATAGCTTGTGCTTCAGAAGTTGGCAGTATTTTCAAAAAAGGCGCCACAATCTCAGCCGCGATGGGCGGTTGCCAGGCAGAAATAGGTGTTTCATCAGCAATGGCTGCTGCGGCATTAACCGAGTGCCTTGGCGGCTCGCAACGACAGGTTTTAATGGCTGCTGAAATCGCCATGGAACATCATTTGGGTTTAACCTGCGATCCGATTGGGGGCCTGGTGCAGATTCCGTGCATCGAACGCAATACTATGGGTGCCATTAAGGCCATTACTGCAAGTCAGCTGGCCTTGCAAAGTAATCCTGATAAGGCCAAAGTAAGTTTAGATGCAGTAGTAAACACGATGTGGGAAACGGCTCTAGATATGAATGCAAAATATAAAGAAACCTCTGATGGAGGCCTGGCCACGAATATTCCGATTAGCTTGCCGGAGTGTTAGCGCTCTAGGATTAACCACCTAACACCCCTAAGCAACTATCTAAATTTCATGAATGAACATCAATTTGCGAAGTTTTGGCGGCCTTTGTTGAGGGAAATACTTCAAAAGTACCGTTATCAAAACTTGCGAAAACTCTTCAGCGCTCAGGCTTTTGATTTCATAGTTGATAATATAATTTTAAACAGCTTTTTAGGTGCAAGAAAAAAGATAGCTGTGGGTTTTTACTTTGTAAGGCAAACTCGTTCTGTGTCTTCTCTTCGAAAACTTTGAGTTCTTTGTGGTTAAGCTTAAAACAATCCAAACTTGGTCAGAACCAGCCACCATAAGGCCGTGGTAACAAAAGACAATAATATTCCAATTCCCACCACCAGGTTCGATAGTTTTGGATTCAAATTACTTTGATCGGCAACTACCCCGGCGGTTAACAGCGTAGGCATTGCCATCTCAAAAATAGTGATTTTAGCAATGGTTCCATTCAGACCCAGAAGTACTGCAATCAATAAAACAGAAAGCGGTGCTAAGATCAGTTTGTAGAGTAAAGCAATACTGATGTGTTTCAGTTCGCTAAACCAACCACCAAATTTCAGTTGTAAGCCGATCGAAAATAAAGCGAGTGGCCCAACGGTTCCGGAAAGTTTTTCGAATAAAGGATCGAAGGAAGAAATATCTAAAAACTTTGGGATCACCAAAGCTAAGATGCATCCCAGTAATGGTGGAAATGTTAATACTTTTTTCACGACCAGCTGTGCGCTTAGCTTTTGCTGTTGTGAGGCGCGGATGGCTACAATGATTCCAATGGTAGATAGGAGTGTAAACGTAACCTGATCGCAAATGATGGCGATCGGAATTTCCTTTTCACTAAAGTATGCCATAATCAGCGGAAAACCGATAAATGAAGTATTGCTCAAGGAACTTACCAGTTTCAAACCACCTGAAGTCGCTGTGCTTAACTTTCTGATGCGACTGTAGATGGTGATAAATATCCAGCCAAGCAACCAGATGCAAATAGGAGCGAGCGCCGGAAAGAGTAAATCTTTCGACCATGTGATGTGAGGTAGGTATTTAAACGATACTGCAGGTAGTGCGATATAGATAATCCAGGCATTAATGCCTTTATGTGCATCTTTGGGTAAGGTTTTGCTTTTTCTAAACAGAATTCCGGCTATGATGCATAAGCCAATGAGGATGAAATTTGCCATTGCGTAATGCAAAGATAAGTGTTAAAAGAAAAACGCCAATAAGAAAGCTTACTGGCGTTTAAATTATGCTGATGGTTTTGGCTTTTTCTTGTGCCAAACCTTTTTCTTTCCATTGTTTTGTTGTGGTGGACGTTTTTCCTCTACGTGAGTAATTTCCATGGTAGAAATGTGTTCTGGGAGTGACATGCGCTGAACAGGCTTTTCAATCAATCGCTCAATGTTATCAAACTTGCGTTTATCCCTTCCGTTAACCAAGGTAATAGCAGTTCCTTTAGTTGCTGCTCTGGCTGTCCGGCCAATGCGGTGCACATAATCTGCAGGATCGCCAGGTACATCGTAATTAATAACCAGGTCAATTCCTTCTACATCAATTCCGCGTGATAATACATCTGTTCCTATTAAGATGGGCAATCTTCTGTTTTTAAATGCCAAAAGAATATCCTCACGTTCTTTTTGCCCTAAATCAGAGTGAAAAGCTTCTGCTTTAATTCCTAAGCTTTTGAATGTTTTATATAGCGCTTTAACTTTTTCTTTGGTTGACGCAAAGATGATGCTGCTTTTATATTTGTCATCTTTAAAAATATCGGTTAATAAAGCTTGTTTTTGCTGATCGTGGATATTATAGGCTTGTTGATCTATGCCTTCTGCAGGTTTTGCAATCGAAATGGTAATCTGCTGTGGATCATTCAAAATCTTAGCCGCCATTGTCCTGATTTTTGGCGCCATGGTTGCAGAGAAAAGCAAAGTCTGCCTTTTCTTAGGCAGGTAACTGATAATGCGGATAATATCGTCGTAAAAACCCATATCCAACATCCTGTCTGCCTCATCCAATATTAAATGCTGCAAATGTTCAAGCTTAAGAACGCCAGAGGATAAATGCGCCATTAAGCGGCCAGGTGTTGCAATAATGATGTCTACACCTTGCCGCATGGAACGTTTCTGCTGTTCATAAGCAATCCCATCACCACCGCCGTAAACAGCAAGTGAACTTATATTGGTGAAATAAGCAAGCGCTTCAACCTGCAAATCGATTTGTTGAGCGAGCTCACGGGTAGGAGCTAAAATTAAAGTGTTGTTATGTCTATCAGTGGCACGGCTAATTTTGTCCATCACAGGCAATAAATAGCTGGCAGTTTTACCTGTTCCGGTTTGGGCGCAGGCAATCAGATCGTGATTATCTAAAATTACCGGGATGGCTTGCTCTTGGATCGGCGTGGCGCTTTTATATCCCATCGCCATCAGGCCTTCATATAAATCGGGGCCGAAGTTAAAATCGTTAAAATTCAATCTAATGTGTTTATATCTTTTAGCAAAAGTACCTCAAATTAAGGCGAATAGCAAACTACATTTAATATCAAATTTATCTTGGGGTAGATTTTTAGTGAGTTAATTATGCGAAGATCAGAAATCCCTCGCAATGGCGGTCATGATTGAAATCTCAATAGCTGAATTAATACTCCAAACCAGCTAAAAGCAATGTTCAGTGTATATCAGTTATAAACCCCGTCGTTTTTTAAATCTACCAGGATCAGAAGTAAAATTGATAGGTTTAGTTTATATACGTTGGCCTGGAAATTTTCCTGACTAATCTATCAAAGGATTCTAATCCTTGAAGAAATTGCTAAATTGATTCTTTATTCCGGTTTCCCCAGCCACCACACCTGCGTTTATATTCCTCTTTAAACTTGGCGCGTTCTTCATCGTTCATGTTTTGCCATTTCGAACGCATGCCCCACGCTTTTTCCCGGAAACGATTGCCTCCACCTTTATTAAAATTGCCAAAAAGTAACCTGCACAATACCAATAAGCCAAGTGCCTGCCAAAAATTTAATTGCCCGGCATGTGTTACTTCTGGTAAAATCCAGTTCCATAAATACATTACAACATAGCCCAGTGCTGTTGCAATGAGTGCAATAACAGGAAGACACAAAAGGAATTTTATGCCTTTACTAAATTTTCTATTGCTCATTTTCTTTTGTTTAATAGTTTATAAATTCCTGATACAAATTTCGCAAGCGGCTACGTAAATGCTTTACCGCATAGCCTTTTCGCGAGATAAGCGTTTTAATATTATCACCGGTTTCATTCGATAAATCCTGGAAAGTACGCTCTTCCAGTTCATTCTGAATAAATACATAACGTTGTTTCTCAGGCAACTCCTTAAGTGCAAGGAATAACTGGTCCCAAAAAAGTTTTTTTAAACTTTCTTCTTCCGGAGAGAAGGATTCCGAAAGCAAAACTTCTCTAAAGTTAAACTCCCCGTCTTCGTTCTCATAACTAAAATCATCCAGCAAAGCTTCTTTTTGTTTCCGGTGTTTATCGGTAATCTTGTTTCTGGCTACGCGGTATAACCAGCCACTAATTTGCTCAATTGCACCAGCCTCTGGCTGATTACTTAGCTGATACCAAACATCCTGTAAAATATCTTCGGCGTCCTCATCTGTATTTACCCGCCCACGGATAAAGCTGAAGAGGCGTTTGCCATAACTGGCAACTGTAGAAATGATATTTTGGCTTTCGTTATCTGGCACGAACAATGGCGTTATAAATCAGTAGACGAATGAGATTTAATTTTACTCTAAAGATATTCAGTTTTCTAAGGATGGACCTGTGGAAAAACCAAAAAAAAAGCCTTCCTTTTTGAGGAAAGCTTTAGGCAAACTAATAAGTTTGATTTATTTTTTAGTAGTATCTGCTGGTTTTGCAGGTGCTGTGTTATTGAAGTTTCCGCCAATTGGAGATGGAGATGGTGTTTTATCTAAACGTTCCTGAATTGAGGAGTTTCCAACAGCCGTCGCACCACCACCGCTTTTTGCAACAGTAGTAATGGCTAACGTTAACACTACGATGAAGGTTAATAAGATCCATGATCCTTTTTCCAAAACATCACCAGTACGTTGCACACCAAACATATTGCTTGTGCCACCACCAGTTGCTAAACCACCTCCCTTAGGATTTTGTATCAAAACAAATAAACCTAAAGCAATACACACAACAATTAATAAAATGATTAAAAAGGTTATCATGGTAATATTATATTTTAAAATTTCTTTTCTATAGATTGGATAAGATCGGCAAAGTAACCACTTTTTTCTGGATATTTCAAACTTAATTTTTTATAAGTATCTATCGCTTTGTGATAAAGCATTTGCTCGATGTAAATTTTTGCTAAAGTTTCAGAAACAAGGTCGTAACGATCTTCTGCGCTCTTTTTAGCCTTGTTTTCATTGTCGATTTGCTCTGGCTTTGGCGGCTTTATTGTTGGGTCCTCTTTTAAAAACTTCTCAATAATTTCTGCACCCTTGGCATCCTTCACATCGGCAGAAGGATATTCTGCTAAATGATCTGCAACTTCAAACGGTGTTTGAATGTGGAATATGTGTTCAACGTACTGCTGCTGAAACTCAGCAGTATCTTTTTGCCGCACTGGTTGTTGTTTAACAATCTCCGGTTTCGGTTGAACATATGGCTGAAAAATCTGTTCGTGTTCTTTTCGGGTTTTCGATAGCCACCATAAAAAAGTATATGGTAATTGGTCATCGTCGTACTTAGAAACAAAATTTACATCATGACTATCAGGAACAACTGTTTCAATTACAGGGGCTGTACGAACTACATCTGTGCTGAGTTTATGTTCAAAGGCGAAGAAATCAGTTGCTGCAATGCCCTCTATAAATAAATCTTCTTCAGCTTGAAAATCAGCAAGATCGATGTTTGAGCCAGGTAAACTGCCCGTTCTCTCTACAACTGGAGATGCTATAGATTCAACTGAAATTTGTTTAGTATCAGCTTCAATAGTTTCCTCTTTCTTTTCTGGAACAATTCCCGCTACTTCCTCGTTTTCTTCTACTTGTTTAACCAGTAACGGTTCTTCCTGAACTGAAACCATGTTTAACACCTGAAAAAGTGTATTTCCGTGGCTATAAAGCGCGGCCTTTGGAATAAAAGAGGAATCAGCCTTAGCTAATAGTAAATGAATAGGTTGAGCATAGGGAAATTTTACCGCAAGTTCCTGAAGCATGGGTACATGCTCCTGACCAACCTTGCCAGGTTGAGCGAGTAAATTTGCCAATAGCTGCTGCTGATTCATTATAAAGGTTTGTCGTTAAGTTAAAAAATATAAGCGGGTTTTTGAAAGTTTTATGTTATTACGGCTATTAATATCAATTACCATTGTGCAAATGCACGATTAAAAATATCCTCCGTAAGTTGTCTGTTGATGTTTTCTATCGCGCCAGGCAATGCCGACTGAATTGGTGCGCCATTGAGCGGGAAATCAAAGTATTTAGTAAAACTTTCTTCAAAGCTTTCTTTCTCTTTACCTGCTGTGTTATTGGTGTATTTTACAGCTACCGTAACGGTTAGACGGTTGGCACCTGCTGTTGGTGTAGTACTCGATTGTAAAGCCACAGGCTTAATATCGTAACCAGTAATTCTTCCTTCAAATACAGCATCGCCCTCTGTTGAAGAAATACTTAAGCTCGTTTGATTACGAATTCTGGTTTTTAATGCTTCGGTAAATTGATTGCTTAATGTAGGTACTACCAAAGGTGCGTTGTTTTCAAAAACCTTCACTACAACGGTTTTTAAACCTACGGTTGATGCTCCGTTAAATTTGTAAGAACATGCCGTAAGTGCCGCAATTACAAGGATTACAAATATTTTTATCTTCATTTAAGCTGGGTGCTGATTTAATTGCTTTACCATATAGTTAATGCATTGAGGCGGTATTTATTGCCTACAAATTTAATTCTTTAATTTTTCTGTAAAGCGTGCGCTCCGAAATGCCCAATTCCTGCGCTGCAAATTTGCGCTTCCCCTTGTGCTTTTTCAATGCTTTTTTAATCAGATCAGATTCCTTATCAATTAATGACAAAGATTCTTCAATCTCTTCAGCATCGTGTGCATAGTAATCTGAATTATTGCTGTTGTTATTATTATTATTGTTCGGCGCCGGCTGCTGGATAGTAAAGGTGTGCTCCTGACCACCAGGCAACTCAACATCTCTGTACAACTGATTGATATACTGTGGATTGTCTGCCAGTACGCTCGCCGTATTCCCGCCGTGTTGGATAATTTCGGCAACCAGTTTCTTTAGCTCAACCATGTCTTTTTTCATGTCGAACAACACTTTATAAAGAATATCTCTTTCTGTAAAATCTTCTTTTGATTGCGAATTGATCGTCATTGGCAGATTACTTCCCGCTTCATTTGGGATGTAATTTAAAATTGCAGGTCCGGTAACGTTCCTGTCTTTTTCCAGTACGCAGATTTGTTCTGCAATATTCTTCAGCTGGCGAACATTTCCCGGCCAACTGTAATTGGTCAGAATTTGAACAGCATCTGGCTCCAGGTGTAAAGAAGGGCTACGATATTTATCACTAAAATCTGCAGAGAATTTCCTGAAAAGCAGGTAGATATCTTCTTTTCTTTCGTGAAGCGGCGGAATGCGTAGTGGCACCGTATTTAACCTGTAATATAAATCTTCGCGGAATTTTCCGTTTTTAACGCGGTGATAAACATCAACATTGGTTGCAGCAATAATGCGGACATCTGTTTTTTGCACCTTTGATGAGCCCACACGTAAATACTCGCCACTTTCTAAAATCCTTAATAAGCGTGCCTGGGTTCCGAGCGGTAATTCTGCAACCTCATCTAAAAAGATTGTACCGCCATTGGCTACTTCGAAATAGCCTTTTCTGGCTTCGTGAGCGCCTGTAAATGAACCTTTCTCATGTCCGAAAAGTTCCGAATCAATGGTTCCCTCAGGGATGGCACCACAGTTTACCGCAATGAATGAGCCGTGTTTACGTGCGCTCATCTGATGGATAATCTGTGAGAATACCTCTTTACCACTTCCACTTTCTCCAGTAATCAAAACCGACATATCTGTTGGTGCAACCTGGCTGGCAATATCTATGGCACGATTAAGTAACGGCGAATTGCCAATAATCCCGAATCGTTGTTTTATATTTTGTGTATCCATTCTTTAAGGTTGAAAGTTGAAAGTTAAGGTCTTGCGTTATACACTAGCTGCGTAACATTTAACTCGTAACCTGTAACTCCTTTATTTGTTCAAAGTTGATAGTTAAAGGTTGAAAGTCATGTGTGTTATATCACTTGACCTATAACATTTAACCAGTAACTCTTTATTGTGTTAAAAGTTGCAGGTTAAAGGTTGAAAGACATGTGTATTATATCACTTGCCCCGCAACCTTTAACTCGTGTAACCCTTTTTTAAACTATCCTTCCAATTAGTGTTGCTGATGTACATTTTTCAATCAATACATTCGCATACTGACCGGGTTTTACGCCGTCAATAGCTGGAAAAATTGCCATTGCACCGCTATCTCCGCGTCCGCAATAATCAAGATCAGATTTTTTGGAAGTTCCCTCTATTAATACGCGCACGGTTTTTCCAACCCATTCCTGTAAACGCATTAATGAATGTGCTTGCTGCTTTGCCAAAATTTCTGCTAAGCGGCGTTTTTTTACCTCTTCCGGTATATCATCTGCTAATTTACGTGCCGCTAAAGTTCCTGGTCTTTCAGAATAAGTAAAGTTATAAGCAAAATCATACTCCACATAATCCATCATGCTTAAGGTTTCCAGGTGTTCTTCTTCAGTTTCAGTGCAGAACCCTGCGATGATATCCGTTGAAATTGCGCAGCCTGGAATAATTCTCTTAATCGCATCGATCCGGTTGATGTACCATTCGCGGGTATAAGTACGATTCATCAATTCCAAAATACGGCTATTGCCAGACTGAACCGGTAAGTGAATGTAATTACAAATGTTATCGTATCTGGCAATGGTTTCTAAAACTTCATCCGTAATATCCTTAGGATGAGAGGTAGAAAAACGAACCCTTAAATCAGGATTAACCAATGCTGTTTGTGCTAACAGTTGTGCAAAGTTTACGGTTTCCGTTCCATCTTCAGATGTCCAGGTGTATGAATCTACATTCTGGCCCAGCAACGTTACTTCGCGGTAGCCAGATTCGAACAAAGATCTCGCTTCTTCTATTATAGAATGTGCATCCCTACTTCTTTCACGCCCTCGGGTAAATGGTACCACACAGAAAGAGCACATGTTGTTACAACCACGGGTGATGGAGATAAAAGCGGTGATGCCGTTGCTGTTTAAACGAACCGGACTAATATCGGCATAAGTTTCCTCACGGGATAATAATACATTTACTGCCTTATGGCCACTTTCTACCTGCTCAATTAAGTTTGGTAAATCACGGTAAGCATCCGGCCCAACAACAACGTCAACCAATCTCTCTTCTTCCAAAAATTTAGATTTTAAACGTTCTGCCATGCATCCCAAAACACCAACAATTAATTTGGGGTTACGGCGTTTTTCTACCCCAAATTGTGATAAGCGATTTCTAACCCTTGTTTCTGCATTTTCGCGAATGGAACAGGTATTTATAAAAATCACATCTGCCTGGTGATAATCGCCGGTAGTCTCAAATCCGGTTTCTGAAAGGATAGAAGCCACAATTTCACTGTCTGCGAAATTCATAGCACAACCATAACTTTCAATATATAGTTTGCGTGCGTCGGCTTTTACTGGGGCATCTAAAATTAGCGCTTCACCTTGTCTGGCCTCGTCATGCGTTTTATTCTGTACTTGTAAATCAATCATTCTTTAAAAAGATTTTGGGATTGCAAAAATACATAAATTAAATTAAAAGTGACAAATTGGCACATTTAGTTTAAATGTTTACAGTTTTATTATAACCGTTAAAAACTGATCTTAATGATGCGTAAAAAGAATATTACAATCGCCATTATCCGGCTAACCGCCTTTTTGAAGGGTGAAGGCAAAAGTGGTTCCAATGCCTGGCGTACTGCGAACGGAAATGGTTTGTTGATGCGCTTCCAGAATGTGTTTCACAATAGCCAATCCCAATCCAGTTCCGCCCACTTCTCTAGCCCTATGGGTATCAATGCGGTAGAACCGTTCGAAAAGTCGGGCGAGGTGTTTTTCTTCGATCCCAATGCCATTATCGGTAACTTCAATAAGAAACTGATCATGCAATTCGAAGATTTTGATGGCAGTTTCGCCGTTTTCTATCCCGTATTTTATGCTGTTCACGATAAGGTTAATCAACACCTGCCTGATTTTTTCCCGATCGGCATTTACACTGGTGATGGCTGTATATTTATCTTTGAAGAATAGTTTAATGTTTTTCGCCTTCGCCCGGTCGTCGAGGTTTTCCATTGCCTCTTTGGCTAGTGAAACAAAATCAAATTTTTGGTAATTGATGGGTGATTCACCGGTTTCTAGTTTTGCAATGGCATCTAAATCATTAATTAAATAACTAAGCCTTTCCACATTGTTTTCTGCTTTCTTGAGGAATTTTACGGCCATTTCGGGATCGTCTACAAGGCAATCCTGTAGCGTTTCTATATAGCCCTGAATGGCAAATAGTGGTGTTTTAAATTCATGCGATACATTAGAAAGGAATTCTCGTCGAAATTGCTCCTGTTTTTTAAGCAAATCAATCTCTTTTTTCTTTGCGCCGGCCCATTCTTTAACTTCGTGTTCTACATCATTTATCGGATCGGAACTTACATACTCACCTAAAGCATCCTTAAGGTCTTTTCCAAGTTTTAAATTGTGTATCAGTTTGTAAATGAGCTTGATTTTATTGTAGATGTATTTTTCCAGCAGGTAATAAAAAACAAGAAAACTGCTCAAAAAAGACACGCCAAAAGATATGGCGAGATAGTAGAAACTATGCTGGAAGTAAAAGTTAACCATCCCTATGGATAGCGCAACAGCAAGAGCTGTAAATAAAACCAGTACACTTAATTTCATGCTTGCAATTTAGCGGTTTTATATTAAATCGATGTTAAGCCAGTTGCTTTTCAGTTAAATATTTCCAATACCTCCTGGGCACATGTTGCAAGTGAAGTTTGGTGTTTTTCCGCGCAACAATATTGGCGCTCTTAAAATAATCTTTCCATAAAACGGCATAAAGTTCTTCCTTCTCGTCCATCATCGCGAGTGAAGGATTTGCACTTTTCGTACCCTCAGAAAAATTAATGACTACTTCTTGTACGGTATTTAAATCATAATGAAGGCCATATTTACGTTTTAAATCGTAAATGATCCATTGTTGATCTGCATAGCGATTTTTAAAATGATTTGAAATTAAGGGCAGCACGTTAAAATCAGGATCTATCGACGTATAGAACATTCCATCTCCTGTTTTCTGAAACCTGATAAATGCTTCCATCCTGTGCTTTTCGCGCTCTACGCTTTTAGCGTATTTCGCCAGGGCAATTACATGGCCGTTTCCGTAATTTGCCCCTGCACCAATTTCATTTTCAAAAATATAAATGGCAAATTGAAAGAGGTGATCATAAGCTTCAGGAATTTCAGATAAATAGCTACAATAAAAAGTTCGCTGCCAATCTTTTTTTAGTTTCTTCTGCAGGCCTTTCCAAACGCGATCGGCTTTTTCCTGGTTGGCAATAATTTCGATAGTTTCTGTAAAAGCTTCCGGCTGAGAAATCATATTAAATTTCAATGTCGTAGGCCCGGGTTTCCGTTCAAACCACTCGAATACTGCGGTGAGTAAGCCAGTAAGTGAACCATCGAAAGTGTAAATCATCAGATATTTGATTAACTTAAAATAAGATGAGCTGATTGTTATCCGTTTTTAAATATTTACTTTGGCTCTCTGCCATAATAAAAGCCTTTATCTGTGTGCCCTGATAATCTCTTAACTGGTAAGGGCTATCTGCACAGGTGATAAAATGTTTTGCCCTGTTATATGCCACGCCAATTTTTTTTAACTGATCAATTCTTAACCTGCCGAACTTTCTTGCCTGAACGATTTTCTTTGCAGACATTACGCCTATACCAGGGATGCGTAGAATCATTTTATAATCTGCCTTGTTAATATCAACAGGGAAATGCTGCATATTTCGAATCGCCCAGCTTAGTTTTGGATCGATATCTACATCTAAATTTGGATTGGCATCATTTAAAATTTCCTGAACTTTAAATCCATAAAAGCGCATGAGCCAATCTGTTTGATATAGCCTGTTCTCTCTTAGCAAGGGCGGTTGAGTGCCTAAAATGGGCATTCTGCTATCATTACTGATGGGTACATAGCCAGAGTAATAGACCCTTTTTAAAGCGAAGTTTTTATAAAAAGCATTTGCGGTATACATAATGTCTTTATCACTTTCTGGTGTAGCACCGATCACCATTTGAGTACTTTGTCCAGCCGGAACAAACTTTGGAACATGTTTGATCAATTTCTTATCTGCTGCAAACTGTACAATATTTTGCTGAACAAAATCAAGTGGTTTAATTACATCTGCATGGTTCTTTTCCGGAGCTAAAAGTTTTAATCCAGCTTCTGTAGGCATCTCCAGATTAATACTCATCCGGTCGGCATATAAGCCCGCCTCTTTGATTAGTTCTTCGCTGGCACCAGGAATGGTTTTTAGATGGATATAGCCATTATAGCGTTGTTCTAATCGAAGTTTTTTACAAACCAAAAGCAAACGCTCCATGGTAAAATCTGCATTTTTGAAAATCCCTGAACTCAAAAACAGCCCTTCAATATAATTTCTGCGATAAAAATTCATGGTCAGATCCACCACTTCATCCACCGTAAAAGCTGCGCGCTTAATGTCGTTACTCTTTCTGGAAACACAAAATAGGCAGTCGTAAATGCAATGGTTGGTTAAAAGAATTTTCAGCAAAGATACACACCGGCCGTCTTCAGTATAGGTATGGCAAATGCCGGATGAGTGACTATCGCCAATACCTTTATTATCATTTTTGCGCGTACCACCACTTGATGAACAGGAAACATCATATTTAGCAGCATCGGCAAGAATATTTAGCTTTTCACGAATTCGATCTGACATAGTTTTTTATTTACTAACAAATATAGCTATATAGCTAAAAATATTAGCAAACAAAGACAAGGAAACTACTCTTTATCGGAATATTAGTTTTGCTGGCAATGTTGCATGATCATCACTTAAAAAGTAGATTGAGGCAGTTTTACTATTTCGAAGGGATTAGTTGCCTTCCCATTCGGAGTAAAACTGATCAAGATAATCTAGCATAAACTGATGCCTTTTTTCTGCAATTTTTTTTCCTGCGGCAGTATTCATCATGTCTTTTAAAAGCAAAAGCTTTTCATAAAAATGATTAATGGTTGGTGCGGTTGTATGCTTATAACTTTCCTTTGACAGGTGTTTCTCTACTTTAACAGCCGGATCATATAATACCCGGTTTTTAAAGCCACCATAAGTAAAAGCCCTTGCAATCCCGATGGCACCAATGGCATCTAAACGATCTGCATCCTGAACAATTTGCATCTCTTTTGAGGTAAAGCCATTGCCATCAAAACTATTTTTGAAAGACATGTGCTGGATAATGAGTTTTACATGTTTCACTGTTTCATCGTCTATCGAAATAGATTTCAGGAAAGATTCTGCAATATTGGGTCCCAGTTCTTCATCGCCATTGTTAAATTTAGGATCAGCAATATCATGTAAAAGTGCTGCAAAGGCGATAACAAGTTCGTTACCTTTTTCTTCTTTATTGATGTTTACAGCAGTTTTATATACACGCTCAATATGAAACCAATCATGACCGGCTTCGGCATCTTTTAAGGTTTGCTGTACGAAAATTATGGCTTTTGTTATAAGATCTTGCATTGTTTAATATTTGCAATAAAGATATTGGAAATATAAGCAAGGATAGAAAAATGATATCAACAGCGGAAGTTATTAACTCACCGCTGCTGCTCTGTGCTCATCATCAGAGATGATCTTTATTAAATCGTTCGGATTTAAAGTTAACAAATGCGTTACTTCAACCTCCAAAATTTCAGAAACCTGAAATAACCGATCAATTGTAAGTTTACTATAGCCAAGCTCAATCTTACTATAGGCATTCTGCGAAATCTTTAACTTTGCCGCTAGATAATCTTGAGTGTAATCTCTGTATTCTCTAATTTTTCTGATATTCCCGGCAACGTTTTTCGTCTTCAAAGCTAATACATCTTCCATAAAAGGGATAATTTTTTAATATTTTCAATATATACGATTTTTTTATTCCTATAGATTTTCAGAATGGTACTTTTTAGCACTATCAGGAATCATACCCGAGAATAGACGAAGAATATATTTTAAACAATAACATGGCCTAATAGTTTAATATATTTCTTTTGTTTGGTATCGCGTCAAGGCCTGGATGTTTTAATCAACGATTAGTAGTTAGAAGTTAAAGGGAATTTTAGAATAAGACACATATGTATTGGCCGGTGTTTTATTCTATCCTATGTTTAAGGCTAATAAAATTCTATTTAGAACAACCAGGGGAAGATGTAGCATTTAAATGAGATTTGATTGTACCTATGCCAGTAAAAAAAACAAACCCTGAATTCCCTGTTAATCTGTTTTAGCGGATATCAGAAAATTCAGGCTGATTGAAATGTTATTAGGAAACAACTTCCTGCTCCACCAACGGCGCGCGTCGGGAGCCATCATACAATTCATATTCCAGTAATCGGCAGTCCAGCTTTCCGTTATAAAATTCCAGTTTTCGCGAAGCTTTTAAACCTATTTTCTTAGCGAGATCTGGATTACCCGTAAAAATATACCCGGCATATCCCTTGCATTTTGTTTTCATGTAATCGCCCATGCGTTTGTAAGTTTGCTCAAGTTTACTATGAACACCCAAACGCTCGCCGTATTCCGGATTAAACACTACTGCACCTTTTCCTTCCTCGGGAACAGAGGTAAGTTCGAAATCACAAACTTCAAATTCGATTAGGGTGTCCACACCTGCAGTTTTTGCATTTCTGCGGCTAACTTCTACAGCATCTTCAGAAAGATCGGAGGCAATAATTTTCAAATCAGGATTTTTAATTACCTGATCTTTTAAAACTCTTCGCTCTGCAAAAAAGGCTTCTTCTTCATAGCCTAAGATATGCATAAAAGCATAGTTCATTCGGTATAATCCAGGCGCCCGGTTTGTTGCAATTAGTACTGCTTCAATAGCTAAAGTTCCGGAACCACACATTGGATTGATGAAAGGTGATTTACGATCCCACTTGGTGGCATAAATTACGCCGGATGCCAGAGCCTCTAACATTGGTGCCTTACCAGGGATTTTCCGGTAACCGTGTTTGGCCAGCGTTTCACCCGAAGTATCCATAAAAACATCTGCATCTGCATCTTTCCAGTATAAATGCACCACTGCTTTATTCGCATCAGATCCGGAATCAGGGCGGATTCCTTTTATCTCTTTCATGCGGTCTACAATCGCATCTTTTACCTTTAAATTGGCAAACAGGGGGGTAGTGATATTAGGATTATCAACATTAGAGGTTACAGAGAAATAACCCGAAAAATCGATCAGTTCTTCCCATTCAATTTGCTTAATCTCGTTGTATAAATCATCAGGCGTAATGGCCTTGAAACTTTTGATCGAATATAAAATCTGACTGGCGCAGCGCAAGTTCAAATTCAGCTTGATACACTCTGTAAGGGTAATATTTAGCTCAACGCCAGTTGGAAAGGCTCTTTCGATTGTATAACCTAAAGCCGTAACTTCATCTTGTAAATACGGAGAAAGGCGTTTATTGCAGGTGATAATAACCTTGCTTTTATTGTGGAAAACTTGCATCATAATATATGCGAAGTTATCAATAAAATTATAGAGATTTGGCTTTTATACGTACAATATTAGTATTAGTTATGGAAATTAAAGGAAAAGTACACGAAGTAGGTGCAACGCAGCAGGTGAGTGAAACGTTTAAAAAACGTGATTTAATAGTAGAATACGCAGAAAATCCAACATACCCAGAATATATTCGTTTTGAGGCTTTACAAGACAAAACTGCATTATTAGATACATTTAAAGCGGGTGATGAGGTTGAGGTTTTCTTTAATTTACGCGGTCGCCCATGGACAGATAAAACAGGCAAAACGTCATATTTTAATAGTTTGGTCATTTGGAGAATCAATGCTGTTGCAGCAGGCGCTTCACCAGCATCAGCCCCTGCTTATGCAGCTCCGGTTGATGTTAGCAATGCACCAGGCGAAGACGATGATTTGCCTTTCTAAATAAAGAATCTTTTTTTAAGCAAACAATTTTGAACCATGCCGGGGCCTTTGCCCCGGCATTTTTTTTGTTATCGCCCTGCTTAAATCTTCATTTACAGCAGTATATCCGTTGTTAAAATATGTTAAAAACAGGTTTCTCAACTCCTGAATCATTATTTTTGATATCTGATTAAATTTAAAAATGTTCCCTCATCATCTTTTTAAAAAGTAAGGTAGTTTCAGATTAATGAAAAAAAGAAGTTTTTGGTTTATAACCGTATTAATGACGGTGGCTTTACTTGGTGTTTTTGTAATGCAATTGTATTACATCAGGGAGGCATATAACTTAAAATCTCAACTTTTTGATGAACAGGTAAACCAAACATTGGCTAACGTTGTCAAAAAAATAGAACGTTTAAATGTAGCGGATCACCTGACTAAAAAAGATGCAGAAAATAAACTCAGAATGCTCCAGGATTCGAGACAACGGGCGCTTGATATTAAAGATTTAAGACAACAATATGCGCAGGAATCTGAACTGAGACAAGCCGAAAGGGAAAATCAAATTGAAAATTACTTAAATCAGCAGGATAGCATTATCAGGGTTTCATACCGTGGGCCAAAACTAATTTCTGAAAACGAATTCAGATCGCTTTCTGCACCAAAATCTTCAATTACAGGCACACGCCTGGATGTTGAAATGGATGCCTTTGTTGATTTAAAAAGTTTAAACCTCAAAGGATATAGCATGAGGACCAAGTTAATTTCTCCAACGGCTAAGACTTTTAATTTCAGAACCCCTCAAAATTTGCCAGATACCATCAGGTATTTGGTGGCCGATCCGATGACAGGTAATCCATTGCTGGTTGGCCTGCCTAAAATTTCTGAAGATTTAAATAGAAAGTTTAAACGTCAGGATGAAATTGCCAGAAAGAAGTTGGAACTTAAAATTGCTTCTCTAGGTAAAGATACCTTTTCTTATACCCGTTTAAGTGTAGTGGAAGATGTTTCTAAAGAGCTGCAGGAAGTAAATGTTCCTTTATACCAGCGGATAAATTTTAATGTGTTGGGTGCCTTGCTTAAAGAAGAATTGCTTACCCATAACATTAATCAGAAGCCATCATACAAAATTTCGCTGGCCAAAAAAGATTCTGTTTTATACATGGAAGCTTCTAATGCGAAGCAGGAATTTTTACCAGAAAACACGTATAAAATTCCGCTTTTTGGAAATGATTTGTTCCGTGATCCCGGAACATTGATTGTGAGTTTCCCTAATAAAAATTCTGCTATTGTATCAAATCTGAGTGCAACACTGGCGTCATCTGTAGGATTACTTTTGGTACTGGTTTTTATTTTTTCTTATACGCTTTATGCCATTTTAAAGCAGAAGAAAATATCGGAGATGAAAACAGACTTCATCAATAACATGACACATGAGTTTAAAACGCCCGTGGCCACGATTATGATTGCAAGTGAAGCACTTAAAGATCCTGAAGTTACCGAAGACAAAAGCAGGCTAAGCAGATTGGCTAATATTATTTATGATGAAAATGTGCGTTTGGGCAGTCATATCGAGCGGGTTTTAAGTATAGCCAGATTAGAAAAAGGCGAGCTTAAAATGGAAAATACTGATGTAGATATGAATGATCTTATCATCATTGTTTTAGACAGTATGGAGTTGCAGTTGCAGAAACGCAATGCGGTGATTAATCTACATACAGATGCTACAAATGCAGTTATTTATGGCGATGAGCTTCATCTTTCTAATGTGCTTTACAACCTGATTGATAATGCAAATAAATATAGTGCAGATGCGCCTGTGATTACGATTTCTACGCGAAACACCAATAAACACTTAATTATAGAAATTTCTGATCAGGGGATAGGTATGACAAATGAACAATCAAAAAGGGTTTTTGATCAGTTTTACCGGGTACCAACCGGAAATTTACACGATGTAAAAGGGTTTGGACTGGGGTTAAATTATGTTCAGGATATTATTAAAAACTTAAATGGTACAATAAAAGTAAGAAGCGAAAAAGATAAAGGAACAACATTCGAAATATCTTTACCTTTATAAATCAAGGTAACCGGCACATAAGTAGTATGGGACGGCACAAAAATTTTTAGTTTGCTAATTTGGCTTTATAGTGGTTTAAAATTTAGTCTGATCCTAATTAAACCACTGTGCACATTCAGAATCAAAGATTTAGTGTAGCATACGCTGCACCAATGAATAAAATCAATAAAATGAAAAAAATACTTCTGGTAGAGGACGATCCGAATTTAGGTTTATTATTACAAGATTATTTGCAACTGAAAGGCAAGTTTGATGTTGTTTTATGCAATGATGGGGAAGAAGGTTTAAAAGCATTTAATAAGCAGAATTTCGACCTTTGTATTTTTGACGTGATGATGCCCAAGAAAGATGGTTTTACTTTGGGTAAAGATGTCAGAAAAGTAAATGCTCAGGTTCCAATTATATTTGCAACCGCTAAAACCATGCTGGAAGATAAATCTGCAGCCTATGATTTAGGCGGCGATGATTATATTACGAAGCCTTTCCGTATTGAAGAGTTGCTGCTCAGAATTAATGCAATGTTTAAACGCGTTGCTAGTAAAGATAGTCAAGCTGATGAAGCCCCTGAAACGCAGTTTGCTATCGGCAGTTATCATTTTGATTATACCACACAAATTATCACCCATCAGGATCATCAACAAAAACTTTCTACAAAAGAAGCGGAATTATTGCGTTTGCTTTGCCTGAAAAAGAATACTGTTTTAACCAGAGAAGAAGCCCTCTTAAGTATTTGGCATGATGATAATTATTTCAATGGAAGAAGTATGGATGTGTTTTTAAGTAAACTCCGTAAGTACCTGAAAGGCGATCCCAATGTAGAGATTATCAATGTTCATGGGAAAGGGTATAAGTTGTTGGTGAGTTAGGTAGAGTGTTCAAACGTTGGAATGTTGTAAAATTGAAATGTTTTAGTCGACGAAATCAACTTCCCAGCTATTTAAGCCTTCGAACTCCCCATCCCTTTAAACAAAGTGTTTACTAGCGTTCAAACGTTGGGATGTTGAAAAGTTGAAATGTTTTGGGAGCCGAGATCAACTTTCCAATATTTAAGCCTTCTAACTTTCAATCCCTTTAAAGAAAGTATTTACTAGCGTTCAAAAGTTGAAATGTTTTTAGGCACCGACATTAACTTTCCAACATTTAAGCCTTCTAATTTTCAACCATTTTAAATATAAAGATTCTCTTGGATAGCAGGAATAATATTTCTTTCCTGTGCAAGCTTAAATAAAGTATCAACCGCTTTTCTACCTTCGGCGCCTAAATTTATGCTGTATTTATTCACGTAAAGTTCAATGTGTTTATACATCACCGCCTCATCCATGGCTTGTGCATGTTCCCGAATAAAATCAATACCAGATTTGGGATGAGCAAAGGCATATTCAACAGATTCACGAACCAGGCGGTTCACTTTTAACTGAATTTCGCGATCTAAATTTCTATTGATTACAATTCCGCCAAGTGGAATGGCACATCCTGTTAATTTTTCCCAATAATCGCCAAGGTCTACAATTTTGGTTAAGCCTCTATCTGCGTAAGTAAATCTATTTTCGTGAATAATTAATCCTAAATCGATCTGATCTTCCAATAATGCGGTCTCGATTTCTGAAAAAACCAATTCTTGTTTATTTTGGAGTTCAGGATAGGCAATGCCTAATAAAAAGTTAGCGGTAGTGTATTTCCCCGGAATTCCTACACGAAGGCTTCCCGGATCACTTTTTATTCTTTCAGCAAGTGTTTCTGTATCAAACTTATGGCTGATTAATAATGGTCCTACGCCAAACCCTAAAGCACTTCCGGCATCAAGCAGTGCATATTGACTGGCTGCATAAGCAAAAGCATGAAAACTTAATTTAGTAATGTCCAGCAGGCCTTTCATTGCTTTCTGGTTCAGTGTTTCCACATCATCATAGCTCACTTCGAACGTCAATCCATCAGTATCTATTTTTTGATGGATGAGGGCATCAAAGATGAAGGTATCGTTAGGGCAAGGGGAAAAACCGAGTGTAAGTTTCATAGCCTCAAAATTAAGCGATGCCATAAACTAAAACGTCATAATCAGTTCATTTCTCCAATAAAGCTAATTGCCCAGTCGTTCAGGTTTTTAATGGCTAAGCCAATTTTCCAATTTTCTTTATTTCTTGGCTCAACATAATTTGAAATGCTTCGGATCTGGATGCAATCTAAATTTTCCTTTTTGCAGGCATAAAATACAGCCGCACCTTCCATGCTTTCGGCTGTAGGATTATATCGTTTGATCTGGTTTTGAATACTTCTTTCATTACCACTTACCGCGTTAACGGTAATGGCACGCACTGCCGGCAAATCAATAATCAGCTTCGTTTTATTTTGATAGTAATTTTCTCCAAAACCTAACTCTGCAATGCTTAGAAACTCGTTTCCGCTTTCAGCGCCTAACTCCGAAAATATATCTTCTGTTATATTCACTAAAGATCCCAATGCTATATTCCGGTCGAAACAGCCTGCAATTCCCACATTTACTACTAGCTGATATTTATGGGTTAAATGTTGTCCGAGGGCAAAGGCAGTGGCCACCATCCCAACTCCGGTAATCAGCAGATCGAAATGCCTGGTTTCCACAAAATCTTTTTCCGGAAGGTGGTAATGCTGATAAAAAAAAGCAAGTTCAGCCTTTGTGGCGGCAACAACTAAAGTTTTCATAAGGTAAATTTAGGAGATTGTTTTTATTAAACTGCTGTTTCTTTCGGCTTTGATGTTTCGGCTTTGAGCATTATCAGTATATTTGTGGTTTATTTAATAGTAATGATTTATATAACAAGAAAAGCATCATTCAATGCCGCCCATAAGTTGGCACGACCAGATTGGGATGATGATAAAAATAATGAGATTTATGGCAAATGTGCTAATCCGAACTGGCACGGTCATAATTATTGGTTATATGTTACTGTAAAGGGAGAAGTTAATCCTGAAACAGGATTTTTGGTAGATTTGAAGTGGTTGAAAGATGTGATGAATACTTACGTAGTAGATAAGGTTGATCATAAAAACTTAAACCTTGATGTAGATTTTATGAAGGGCAAGCTGGCATCAACAGAAAATTTAGCCATCGAAGTCTGGAATCAGTTACTGGCTCCGATTGCAGAAAGTGGTGCAATTTTGCATTGCGTTAAAATCTACGAAACCGAAAATAACTTTGTTGAATACTTTGGTTAAAACCCCATATTAATGAGCACTAAAGAGGTATTAAAAGGCGAATCGATAGATGGCTATGTTAAAATAGACCGTTATAACGATGATAAAATCGAGGCTGTAGCCTCCCACTATAAAGATATTTTAAGTCAGTTGGGTGAAGATCCCGAGCGGGAAGGTTTGGTTAAAACCCCGGAACGGGTGGCTAAAGCTTTGCAATACTTAACCCATGGTTATGATTTAAAACCTGATGAGATTTTAAAATCGGCAATGTTCAAAGAAGATTATAGCCAGATGGTGGTTGTTAAGGATATTGAAGTCTACTCGATGTGCGAACATCATATGCTGCCATTTTTTGGAAAAGCCCATATTGCATACATCCCTAATGGCCATATTGTTGGTTTAAGCAAAATTCCACGAATAGTGGATGCCTTTGCCCGCCGGCTACAAGTGCAGGAACGTTTAACTAACGAAATCAGAGATTGTATTCAGAGTACATTAAACCCGATGGGCGTAGCTGTAGTGATGGAATGTAAGCACTTATGCATGTCTATGCGCGGTGTTCAAAAACAGAATTCTGTTACCACTACCTCTGCCTTTACAGGTACATTTTTAAGTAACGATAAAACAAGAGCAGAATTTTTAAGATTGATTACTGCAAGTTTAGATTAACCAGTCAGTATCAAGTATTAAGTATCAGGATTGATCGCTAAAGCGATACGCCAAACAAAATTATAATGAAAGCATATATATTTCCCGGTCAGGGAGCACAGTTTGTAGGTATGGGGAAGGATCTTTATGATCACCCTAAAGCTGCAGAATTATTTGAAAAAGCAAACGAAATTATCGGTTTCCGTATTAGTGATATCATGTTTAGCGGAACCGATGAAGCGCTTAAACAAACCAATGTAACACAACCTGCAATTTTCTTGCACTCGGTTATTTTAGCTAAAGTTTTAGGGGATGATTTTAAACCAGATATGGTTGCTGGTCACTCTTTAGGTGAGTTTTCTGCATTAGTCGCTGCAAAGGCTTTATCATTTGAGGATGGATTTAAACTGGTAATTGCACGTGCAAATGCGATGCAGAAAGCCTGCGAGGCACAACCTTCTACCATGGCAGCCATTTTGGGTTTAGCTGATAATGTGGTAGAAAACATCTGCGCAAGTATTGATGCCGTTGTTGTTCCTGCAAATTATAACTGCCCGGGCCAATTGGTGATTTCCGGTAGTATAGAAGGAATTGATCTGGCTTGCGCGAAGCTAACAGAAGCAGGTGCGAAAAGAGCTTTAAAACTAAATGTTGGCGGTGCTTTTCATTCGCCTTTAATGGAGCCAGCTAAGATTGAATTACAGGCCGCAATTGAAGCAACAAATATTGCCGCTCCCATCTGTGCAGTGTATCAGAACATTGATGCAAAACCTTATACCGACCCTGCTGAAATTAAAGAAAACTTAATTAAACAGTTAACAGGAGCAGTTCGCTGGACACAAACCGTTACCAACATGTTGGCAGACCAGGCTACTGAATTTGTGGAAGTGGGTCCGGGTAATGTATTACAGGGATTGGTTAAGAAGGTAAGCCGTGAAGTGCAAACCAGTAGTGCTACAATAGCTTAACATTTTATTAAAATTTATAATTTGGCAGCGCCATAAACAAACCGTTTATGGCGCTGTTTTTGTCTATATTTACGTTTAATAAAATTATTGACATTGAGCTTTGGTGTAAAAATTAGATTTCTGCTGTTTGTATTGGCCTGTTGCCTGATCGCAACTTCTATCTCGTTAAGCAAGTTTACCACCAAATCTGAGCTTCTGGAAAGAGATGCGAGAGAAGTTCAGAATAACCTGCTCATCAAAGAAAGAATTGTTCAGGATTTCCTATCGGATAAAAGCCTCGTGGCAAAGGCAAAAAAATTTCATGAAGACCCCAAAGATGCCATTGAGTTTTTATCCACCTACAGAAAAGATAAAGGCATTAATCTCTTAACCTTCCAGAATAATCAAATCAAATTCTGGAGTACTTACAAAGTCACTGATATCGACATTACTACAGTTAAAGAGGGTAAATCGGTATTATTTTTCTATAACGCATGGTACGAAGTAACCAAACATACAGAAGGTAATTTTAGTTTAGTCTTTTTAATTGCTATCCAATCTCAATATCCTTTTAAAGAAACGCAATATTTTAAGAACGATTTAGATCCCTTTCTTTCCAACTCCAATTTATTAACATTAGCTTCTTTTACGGATAAGGATGTTTATACCATAAAAAGTCTGGATGATAAGTTCTTGTTTGGATTGAAAGTAAAGCCAGGCTATACCAACGACTATTATTCAGTGATCCAATTGTGGTTGTTTATTGGTGGCATGCTTTGCATCTGCATGTTTTTCAATTCATTAAGTTCACTGGTCGCCAGAAAAGGATACCTCGTTTCCGGCACTTTTCTTTTACTGGCATTTTTTGCATTATTCAGGCTCTCTGACTTATACTTTGGCTGGTTTAATCATCATTTTTCGCTCGTCCTTTTTGATCCAAGAATTTATGGCGATAGCTTTTTGATGCCATCTCTGGGCGATTTTTTACTGAACGTATTTGCGTTAACCTGGTTTCTGTTATTTGTATACAACCACAAAGAACAATATCAGTTTCCCAATTGGATTAAAAGAAACAAATTCCTGAGTATTGTTATTCATGGGTTATTACTGGTCTTTATCAGTGTCATCGCTTACTTTAGTGATGAGGTATTTTTTGGGCTGATCTATAACTCAAAGATCAATTTTGAAATTATTAATATTTTAAAACTGAGCGGATCCAGTTGGGTAAGTATTGTAATTTTATGCCTGGTTTGGTTTCAAATTTACCTGCTTACGGTTATCATGGCCGTAATAAGCCTGCCCCTAAAAGTAAGCAATCAAGAAAGACTGATTATTTTCTTAACTGGCTTTGCTGCCTTTTTTTTATATAAGCTTGCTACAGATTTTACAGCATTCTTCATCGTATTTGCGCTTATCCTGTTTATTATAGCAAGAGGTGTTTATCTTCAGGAAAAAAGATTTTCTGTAGGTTTATTCGCGCTTGTATTCTTCTGCCTCGCATTTAATACATCCATCAAATACATCAAATACAAAGACATAAAAGAGCGGAGCCTGAGAGAGCCTTTAGCCCGTAAAGTACAGTCTTCAGAAGATCCAAATGCGATTATTTCGCTCGGTGTACTGGAATCGCAGTTACTTAACGACCAGTTTTTGGTTCGCTATTTTAAGCAGGGAATTGAAACGAATTATCCCGTGTTAAAGAACCATATCAAAAATTATATGGACGGGTACCTGTCACGATATGATTACCAGATTTATCCATATAAAAAAGACGGCTCAAGTGTAGATAACATCAGGAGCCAGCCATTTTCGAAGTACAAAAATTTGGTAGAATCAGGCTCAGTAAAGATAAATGGAGGCAACTATTTTTATCAGGTAAATAATACTTTCGGCTACCAGGATTACTTCGGAATTATTTCTGTGCTGGACCAGGGATCTTTATTGGGTACACTGGTGGTAGAACTCAGGTCTAAGCCGTACAATTATAACAACCGGCTACCTGATTTACTTGGCGACCAGAAGCTGATCAGAGATGAAGATTTTAGGGGTTATTCTATCGCACTTTATAGCAATAACCGCCTCCTGAATCAATCCGGGAATTATACCTATCCACTGGATGGTAAGGATTTTAAAGGTAAAAAAGATGATTTTGTAACCACCGGCGATAAATTATCCGCTTATAGCCATTTAATTTATAAGCCGAGCGATAGCAAAATGGTGATAATCAGCAAAGAAAAGGTTGATTATGTGGAGCGGTTAGCGGCTCTGTCATTTTTCTTTTTGGTATTTGTTATCTTTTCTTTGGTACTTTATGGGTTGGTTTGGTTAATTAAAAATCTGGATGACGAGCGTGTGGGTTGGTTTAGCATTAACAGGTCGTTAATGATCAATGCAAACAAAATCTTATATAAAACACGTATTCAGGTTTCTATTGTACTTTCTGTCGTAGCCACCTTGCTTATTGTAGGCTGGGTAACTTATTATTATATGGATAATGAGTACAGAAGCCAGCAAAACGCTGCCATTAAAGATAAGATCAGAAAGGTGCAGCAAAATTTTGAAAAGCAGGTTTTTAGCGGCGGAATTAAGGACGATGAAAATGCAGTTGCCGATTTTAACAATTTTGCAGATATCAACAATGCAGATTTGAATCTCTATGACATTCATGGAGACTTGATGATGACGACTTATCCGAAGTTATATAGCTATAAGGTAATTGGCAGAAAAATGGGGCCTTTGGCCTATGCTTACCTCACACAGCTGAAACGCTCAGAATATATTAATCCAGAGGAAAAAATTGGTAACCTTACCTATGCTGCGGCATATGCACCGATCCGCAATGCGCAAAACGAAACGATTGCCTATATCGGTTTGCCTAATTACTCAAATGAGGAAGAATATTCGGATAAGATTGCCTTGTTTGTAAGTAACCTGATTAATATTTATGCCCTCGTTTTCGTTGCTGTTGGTGTGTTGGCTGTGTTTTTAGCCAATCAGATTACCAGTCCGTTAACATTTATCCAGGAAAGCATCAGCCGCACCAGAATTGGACAACGTAATGAGCCAATTGTATGGCGGAGGCACGATGAGATTGGTTCCCTGATTAAAGAATATAACAGCATGATTGCGGCACTGGAAGCCAGTGCAGTTAAACTTGCCCGCTCAGAAAGGGAAAGTGCCTGGCGGGAAATGGCGAAGCAAGTGGCGCATGAAATTAAAAATCCGCTTACGCCGTTAAAATTAGGCGTTCAGTTGCTCGAAAAATCGTGGAAAGAGAACGATCCAAACTTCGAAATTAAGTTTAATAAGTTCAGTAAATCTTTTATAGAACAAATAGACAGCCTTTCCAAAATTGCTTCCGAATTCTCGAATTTTGCAAAAATGCCCGATACGAACCTGGAGAAAATGGAAATACTTCCGGTTTTGGAAAGAGCAAGGGAAGTATTTAAAAATACAGGCAATGTAGAAATCGATTTGCTTGATAAATCAAGTCAGAAAATCACGATCCTAGGAGATCATGATCAACTATTAAGAACGTTTAATAATCTGTTCAAAAATGCCATTGAGGCCATTGAAGGGAGCGACCACTGTTGTGTAACCGTTGTGCTGTATAATGATAAAACACACGCTTTCATAGAGGTTAAAGATGATGGAAAAGGCATTCCGCAAAGCTTACATGATAAGATCTTTGTTCCAAACTTTACCACTAAAACTTCAGGTACAGGTTTAGGTTTAGCATTTGTAAAACAGGCTGTAGAAAACGCCGGCGGAGAGGTGAGCTTCACCTCCGTTCCGGATGTAGGAACTACTTTCTATCTTACCTTCCCTTTAGCTTAAAAAATTCTGTTGCTATTTTAACTCTACCTGCGCCTTGCCCAGCGTGTTCCCGTTTGTATACAAGATAACAGTGTAGATGCCTTTCATGAAGGCTTTTGGATTTCGCCAATCGATAACATACGAACTGTCATCATTGTTGTAATCAATATAAATGGAGTGACTGAATTGCATTTCCTGCCCCTCAGCTTCAAACCGGTCTTCATCGTCTGCAAGTAGGTTTCCTGCCGGATCAAATACCCTAAGGTAGATGTTATGGTGGCCTTTTGAAGCAAGGTCGTTTGGAATAATATTAAAACGGACACTTAGTTTTTCTGCGGATGAAGATTTAGTAACCTGTACTTTTTTACCGCTCGATTTTGTTCTGAAAGCGAAAATTTCCGCATTTTGAAGCTTTAACGCTGCTGCTGTTTTTACTTTAGCATTAAGGTCTGCATTTTCGTTTTGCAGGCTTGAGGCTTTATTACTGATGTTTCGCAAAGTATTTTCGAGGCTATCCCGGGTATTCTTCAGGAAAATATTATCTCGTTGTAATTGGATGATCTGGTCGTTGTAATTCTTAACGAACACTTTTAGTTCACTAATCTGGGTATTTGCCTTATCAAGTTCGCCCTGAGTAATTTCTCCTTTTTCTAAGGCAGCTTTAAGTTCTTCGATTTTCTCGCGGGCAAGTTTTTGTTCTTCTACCAGTTTTTCATTAAGATCAAGGTTTAGGGCATTTACCTTATCTAATTCTACTTCTATTTTTTCTACTTCTAAACGTAGTTTATCTTTTTCAGTGCTTACTGTTACAAACTTTTTACTTTGCTGTCGGTCTTTGAAGAATAAGTATGCATTCGTGCCTACAAGTGCAGCAATAACTATAATCAGAAAGTATATCTTATTTCTATCGCCCTTATTAATCTTTTGTGGTTCCATTCTCAAATAATGCTGTATCTTCTTAAATTAATATACTTTTGTTCTCCAATGGTAATGTGGGTACAATTAATTTAGCAAAAGCACAAACTAGAATTATTCAAAAAAATTATAAGAGATTTTAAAAAAAATCGTTTAATTGCTAACACTCATTTGTATAACATACAAAAAGAAAACATCCTGAATACAAAATAAGACAGATATAATGCTTAAAAACTTCCTATACGCACTTTTAATTGTAACTATACTACCATATATATTAAATGCACAACCTTTAACAAAAATTGCACCAAAAAGAGAGTTTAGGGGTGTTTGGGTCGCTACAGTAACGAATATTGATTGGCCATCCAGGCCAGGTTTAACTGTTGATCAGCAGAAACAGGAATTGATCGGTATCCTTGAACGCCATAAAGCACAAGGAATGAATGCCATTATTTTACAGGTAAGGCCTGCTGGCGACGCTTTTTATGCAAAGTCCCGCGAGCCATGGAGTCAGTGGCTGATGGGGAGACAGGGTTTAGCGCCGGCACCTGGTTATGATCCTTTAGCATTCGCCATAAAGGAAGCACATTTCAGGGGGATGGAATTGCATGCCTGGTTTAACCCATATAGGGCCAGTATGAGCAGCAGCACTGTTTTTAGCGAGCTTCATGCTTACAGGAAACATCCTGAATGGTTCTTTACCTATGGGGGCAAAAAGCAGTTTGATCCTGGTATTCCGGAAGTGAGAGAGTATATTATACAGGTAATTCTGGATGTAGTTAAAGAATACGATGTAGACGGAATTCATTTCGACGATTACTTCTATCCATATAAAATAGAAGGCCAAACCATTAACGATTTCAATACTTTTAACAAATACAAAGCAGACTTTACAGATGTAGGAGACTGGAGGAGAAACAACGTTGATGTACTGATTAAACAGCTTGATGATAGCATCCACCATTATAAGAAGTGGGTGAAATTCGGAATCAGTCCTTTTGGAATCTGGCGAAATAAAAGGGAAGATCCGGAGGGATCGGCCAGCAGCGGGTTATCTAACTACGCAGAGCTTTTTGCCGATAGCCGTAAATGGGTGAGAGAAGGATGGGTAGATTACATTAATCCGCAAATTTATTTCACCTTTACGAGGAGGGTAGCACCTTTTGGTACCTTGGTAGATTGGTGGAGCAACAACAGTTACGGCAGACACGTATATATTGGGCAGGGTGCATATTTAATAAACTCAAAGGCTGAAATGGCCTGGAGAAATCTTTCTGAAGTGCCAAACCAGATCAGGTACATTAGAAACAACAGCCGGATTCAGGGGAGTGTTTATTTTAGTTCTAAATCACTAAGTACCGTGGCCAGGTCTCTTGCCGATTCATTGAAGAATGATTTATATAAGTATCAGGCCTTGCCACCTCAAATGCCTTGGCTAGATGAAGTAGCCCCAAATAAACCCCAGCAATTAGCAGCAGATGCTTTAAAAGATGGCGTTCACCTCAAATGGGAAAAGCCATCGAAGGCAAGCGATGGTGAAACGGCTTCGGGCTATGTGATTTACCGATTTGCAGAAGGAGAGAAAATTTCGGTTCTGGATCCAAAAAACATTCTTAAAATCAGTTTTGAAGATTATGTTTCCTTTATCGATACGAGTACGGAAAGCGGTAAACGCTACAGTTATTTGGTTACTGCCCTAGATCGGCTCAAAAATGAAAGCGAACCAAGTGGGCCGGTAGGGGTTGAAGTTCCGCTGGCTAAAGAGTAAGCAGTCATATATTTACAAAAGATCCCGCCTATTGAAAGCGGGATTTTTTGTTTGATAAGCATCCCCGCTTCCACTTCGTGACTATTTTTAATAATTTATTTTAATTAATGCAATCGATTGCAATTTTGAGAAAATAGTTTTACTTTAGTCCTGTTCAATGGTTTGAGTATTAGTTTGTGACTTAGGCTAATTCCTCTGACTGAATGATAAGAGTGTTGAAGTGATTAGATCCAACTTTCTCTAACCAAATATAAATGAGCCGGGCTCTTAATTTTTTAAAGATGATCAAATCATTGTGCATTTGTTTTCTTCTGGTGATCACGATCAAAGCCGATGCACAACCAGTGCAATCAAAAAAGGTTTCTTACCAGACATTGAAAGATGCGTACAAAAAGTATTTTCCAATTGGCGTGGCAGTAGCAGTAAGAAATTTGCATGGCGACGAAGCGCAGCTGATCAAACAGCAATTTAATAGCATTACTGCAGAAAACGCCATGAAAATGGGAGCCATCCAACCAAAGGAAAATGTTTTCAATTGGAAAGACGCAGATTCAATCGTCAGCTTTGCTGTTAAAAATGGTATTAAAATTCGGGGGCATAATTTATGCTGGCATGAACAAACACCTGAATGGATTTTTAAAGGTGATGATGGCCGGGAAGTGACCAAATCTGTGTTGTTGCAACGGCTTAAAACGCATATTACTGCTGTGGTAAAACGTTATAAAGGCAAAATCTATGCGTGGGATGTTGTAAATGAAGCCATTGATGACGATCCAAAGAACTTTCTGCGAAACTCTAAATGGTACCAGATCTGTGGTGAAGATTTTATCATAAAGGCTTTTGAATACGCTCATGCGGCAGACCCATCAGCCAAGCTCTATTACAATGATTACAATAACGAACGCCCTGAAAAAAGAGAACAAATTTACAGGCTTTTAAAAAGTTTGAAAGACAGGGGGGTGCCAGTTGATGGCGTTGGTTTGCAGGCACATTGGTCTTTACAGGAGCCTACCGAAGATGAGCTTAGGAGTGCTATTAAAAGGTATTCATCCCTGGGATTAAAAATTCAAATTACGGAATTGGACCTGTCCGTCTATCCATGGGAGATAAACAAACGCAGCAAAAAGCCTGATGAATCTGATGTGTTTACGCCAGCGCTTGAAAATAAACAGGCCGCAAAATATGCGATGGTTTTCAAGGTGTTTCGCGAAAATAAAAATGTCATTAACAGTGTTACTTTCTGGAATATTTCCGATCGCTATTCCTGGTTAAATGAATATCCAGTAATGGGTAGAAAAAACTATCCCCTGCTTTTTGACCGCAACCTGCAACCAAAGAAGGCTTACCATGAAGTGGTTAACTTTAGAAAAATAATATGAAAAAACTGCTCCTTTTAATTTTATTGTTTGGTTTTAAAACTGCTGTTCAGGCCGCCGGTGCTGATCCTTTCATTACAAAAAGCTTTGTGAACGGATGTTTTACTGTGGCAGGTAAAGGCAACGTTTCTGCTATTATGATAAGTGCCAACGAGTGGCCAGGCGTGGTGCAGGCAGCCACTGATCTTCAAACTGACCTGGAAAAAGTGACCGGCATTAAGCCTGCTTTTTTTAAAGATAAAACGGCGAAAACAGCCATTATTATCGGCACGATAGGAAAGAGTACAGTAATTGATCAATTGATCAGACAAAATAAAATCAATGTGGCTGGAATTGCAGGCAATTGGGAAAGCACTTTAATCGAAGTTGTCAAAAATCCTTTACCGGGGATTGATTCGGCGCTGATCATAGCTGGCAGCGATAAGAGGGGAACGATTTATGGTGTTTACGAGTTGTCGAGCCAGATTGGAGTCTCGCCCTGGTATTATTGGGCCGATGTTCCTGTAAAAAAAAGCAATGCGTTATTTGCCATTCCAGGCCGGCACATCATTGCCTCGCCGGCAGTTAAATATCGGGGTATCTTTCTAAATGATGAGGCTCCTGCGCTTTCAGGTTGGAGCAGGAAAGAATTCGGAGGCTTTAACAGCAAGTTTTACGGAAAAGTTTTCGAGTTGATTCTTCGTTTAAAAGGCAATTATTTGTGGCCGGCCATGTGGGGAAGTGCTTTCAACGATGATGATAAAATGAATCCGGTTTTGGCTGATGAATATGGAGTGGTGATTGGTACTTCGCATCATGAACCGCTGAGCAGGGCACATGATGAGTGGAAAAGATACAAAGGCGGAAAATGGAATTACGATCAAAATCCACAGCAATTGCGGGAGTTTTGGGAAAGTGGTTTAAAACGGGTGGCAGATAAAGAACAGATCATTACTGTTGGCATGAGGGGAGATGGCGATGAACCGATGACAGAAGGAACCGCTACAGCACTATTGGAAAAAATAGTTGGCGATCAACGCCAGATTATTGAAAAAGTGACTCAGAAGCCTGCTTCAGAAACACCACAGCTTTGGGCACTTTACAAGGAGGTGCAGGCTTATTATGACAAAGGCATGCGGGTGCCGGATGACATTACTTTGCTGCTTTGTGATGATAACTGGGGAAATATCAGAAAGCTTCCGAAGTTGAATGAAGCGCCCAGAAAGGGTGGCTATGGCATATATTACCACTTTGACTATGTTGGTGATCCTAGAAATTACAAGTGGATTAACACGAATCCGATTCAGAAGATCTGGGAACAGATGAACCTGGCTTATGAATACAATGCAAACCAGATCTGGATTGTAAACGTTGGCGATTTAAAGCCTATGGAATTCCCGATTTCATTTTTCCTGGATTATGCCTGGGCGCCCGATGCTATCCCTGCCGAAAAATTAAAGCAATATGCGATCGATTGGTCTGAAAAACAATTCGGAGAAACTTTTGCCAGCTCAATTGCGACAATTTTAGATCAATATTCCAAATTTAATGGCCGTATTAAACCGGAGCTGCTAACAGATAGTACTTATAGCTTAACGAATTATAATGAATTTGAAAATGTTGTATCTGATTATAGAAAACTTGAACAGGATGCCAGATTTATCTATGGGCAAATTCCCGCCGATCAAAAGGATGCCTACTACCAATTGGTGATGCATCCGGTAGAAGCCAGTGCAAATCTGTATGATTTGTATTATCATGTGGCGAAAAACAAATTGTACGCTAAACAGGGCCGTCTTGCAACCGCAGCCATGGCTGAAAAAGTTTCTCAGTTGTATCAGCATGATGAAGAAATTTCGAAATACTATAACAAAACTATGGCTGGTGGTAAATGGGATCATATGATGGATCAAACTCATATTGGTTATACCTATTGGCAACAGCCGGAAAAAAATTCAATCCCCAAAACAATTACTGTAGCAGCAGACAAAAACCTAGTAAAAGGGAAAATAGGTTTGGCAATGGAAGGAAGTACATCTTCCTGGGTTGGTAAAGAGCAAGTGAATATCACATTACCTACATTCGAATATGATGGAAATCGTCCACATTATATAGAACTGTTTCGCCGGTCAGAGGGAAATTATACTTTTACCATTAAGGCGCCTGCTTATTTGAGTTTTACAGAAATGAAGGGTACAATAGGGGATGAGACACGAATCTGGATCCATGTAAACTGGGTGAAAGCACCAAAAGGAAAAACGCATAGCAGTTTTACCGTATTGGGTAGCGACGGTTCGAAACTGCAGGTTCCTATTAGCTTAGATCATTCGACATATGATCAAAAGGGGGTGACTGGCTTTATAGCGCAAAATGGATATGTTTCCATAGAGGCACCCCACTACAGCAGGGCATTTAATAATAGGCCGGTTTTTTGGAAAACGCTTCCAAATTACGGGAAAACGATGGGAGGCGTAATTCCTGTTCCGGTTACTTCATCAGTTCAAAACCTCGACGTTAATACGCCACATCTGGAGTACGACATTTACATGAAGTCCGCTGGAACATTTAATTTAAACACCTATATCTCTCCAACCATCGATTTTACCAATGGCGACGGGTTGAAATTTGCGGTTTCGGTAGATGATCAGGCCCCTGTCATTGTAAATATCAGCACCGATTACAAATCCGAAGCGGCATGGCGGAAATCAGTTGCGAACAGCATTAAAATTTTTCAAACACCACTTAAGTTTGACAAGTCGGGGAAACATACGTTAAAATACTGGATGGTGAGTCCGGCTGTAGTGCTGCAAAAATTAGTGTTGGATCTGGGTGGGCTGAAACCCAGTTTCCTTGGTCCGCCGGAAACTTTTGTAAGTGAATCAAAATAATAGAACCATATATCACACAAACAATATGAGAAATTTCAAGAAATTAACAGGTTTAGCCCTGATTATGGGGCTTGCAGCTACCAGTGCATGCCAGCAAAATAGTCAAACAACTAAAGCCGAAACGGCAGATACCAGTAAGAAATCAAAATATTTATCGCAGCCACTAATTAGTGAGATTTACACTGCCGATCCCTCTGCACACGTTTTTAATGGAAAAATATACATTTATCCATCGCATGATATCGAAGCAGGCACGCCTGAAAATGACAATGGTGACCACTTCGATATGAGGGATTATCATATTTTAAGTATGGACAGTATTAGCGGGAAGGTAACCGATAATGGTGTGGCGCTAAGCGTTAAAGACATTCCATGGGCCGGGCGGCAACTCTGGGCGCCGGATGCCGCGTTTAAAGACGGAACTTACTATTTGTATTTCCCGGTGAAGGATAAACAAGATGTGTTCCGCATTGGCGTAGCTACGGCGAAAACGCCTGCTGGTCCGTTCAAGGCAGAACCGAAGCCAATTGAAGGAAGTTTCAGTATAGATCCTGCAGTTTTTACAGATGATGATGGCGCTACGTATATGTATTATGGCGGGATCTGGGGTGGCCAGTTGCAGCGCTGGAACAATGGTAAGTATGATGCAAATGGTTCTAAAACCGATTCGCAAAAAGAAAATGAGCCTGCTTTAACAGCAAAGGTTGCTAAAATGACTAAGAATATGCTTGCTTTTGACGGTGCTGTAAAAGATGTGGTAATTTTAGATGAGAACGGTAAACCTTTATTAACAAAAGACCATAACCGTCGCTTTTTTGAAGGGGCCTGGATGCATAAGTATAATGGCAAGTATTACTTCACTTACTCAACAGGCGACACCCACTTCCTTGCTTCAGCAATTGGCGATACACCTTATGGTCCGTTCAAATATCAAGGCACTTTTATGAACCCTGTTGAAGGCTGGACTACGCACCACTCAATTATAGAAGTAAAGGGAAAATGGTATATTTTTTACCATGATACGCAACTCTCAGGGAAAACGCATTTAAGAAATGTGAAGGTTACCGAATTAACGCATAAACCTGATGGAACCATCTCTATGATTGAGCCGATGAAAAAATAACCGTTATGGCAGCAAAAGAGAAGATAAGAACCGGATCACTTAGCGTTAAGAAGAGCGTAACCCATGCCTGATGTCCTGTCTTCTCTCTGTGTACGCTATGGTTAACTTTCTTTAGTTTTCTTTGCGCCTGCTTCGCGTCTTTGCGGTTAACCAAACCTTAACACTTATTTCTCATTATTAAAAAAAGCTTTAAATTAGTTTCTTGAACCAGGCGAATATGACACCACCTAACCAGCGATTGCTTTCTCTCGATTTCTTTAGAGGCTTAACCGTAGCTGCTATGATTTTAGTGAATAATCCGGGGAGTTGGGGTCATATTTATGCGCCTTTAGAACATGCCGAATGGCATGGATGTACGCCAACTGATCTGATCTTTCCTTTTTTCATTTGGATTGTAGGCGTATCCATTGCTTTTGCCATGAGCAGCAGCAAAGCCGACTCATCCACACACTTGAAAACAATTGGCAAAGCAATCAGGCGAGGCGTTATCCTCTATTTTCTTGGCTTTTTTCTCGCCATATTTGGGAAGTTAATGGCGGTTATCATCGATGGTAAAAGCTTATTAGAAGCCTTTCAAACTGTGCGGCTGCTAGGGGTGTTACAAAGAATCGGGATTGTATTTATCATTAGTAGTATTATATTCCTCAAGTGCTCTACCAAAACCATCTTTAAAACGCTGGTTATTATTCTAGCTGTTTATTGGGCGTTGATGACTTTTGTGCCTGTTCCGGGCATTGGTTATCCCAACCTGGAAAAAGAAACAAACTTAGCAGCCTGGATCGATCGGCTGGTGTTAACCGAGTCACATACCTGGGCATCTGCAAAAACCTGGGATCCTGAAGGGGTCTTAAGTACTTTGCCAGCCATTGGAACTTGTTTGTTTGGTGTTCTGGTAGGGGTTTGGATGCGACGAAAAGATGTAGACCAAGCCACCAAAGTAGCCTGGTTATTTACCGCCGGGGTAGCTGCGGTCATTTTAGGTTTGCTTTGGGATTTGCAGTTTCCCATCAATAAAGCACTATGGACCAGCTCTTACGTTTTGTATGCAGGTGGATTGGCTTCCATTGGCCTGGCACTTTGTTACTGGTTAATTGATGTTCAGGGATACAAAAAATTCACTAAACCATTTGTAGTTTATGGCGTAAACGCCATTACTGTTTTCTTTCTGGCGGGCTTGTTAACCCGGGTTTTAAATTTAATTAAGATCTCCAATGCAGACGGAACGAAATCGCCGCTGCTCGAGCAGTTCTATAATACTTTTTACACACCATTCTTTTCACCAATTAACGCCTCGCTGATCTGGGCGATTTCTTATGTGCTTGGGTTTTACGTACTCCTGTATTTCATGTACAAAAAGAATATCATCATTAAAGTTTAATGCTTAAATTGCCCGAACAATCGGTTGAATAGTAAATGAACAAGTTAAGCGCCATTACCATTAGAAATTGAGTAAAAAAACGACCATATATGATATTGCCAAGGCACTAAATATTACAGTTTCCACTGTTTCAAGGGCCTTAAGTGGTTTTCCTGCTATCAGCGAGGCTACCCGTAAAGCTGTTATCGAAACTGCTGAAAAGTTAAATTATAGTCCGAATAAATTAGCCTCTGCGTTAAAATCGGGTAAAACGCATATCATCGGGGTTATCGTGCCAAGTGTTCAGGCACATTTTTTTGCTTCAATTATTCATTGCATCGAAGATGGCCTGAAAGACAGTGGGTATAGGGTAATTATTTATCAATCGAATGAATCGGTTGAAAATGAAATCAATGGAGTAAGAACTTTATTGGAAGCACAGGTTGATGGCATTATGGCTTCCATGTCTTTAGAAACAAAGGATGTTTCTCATTTCGAAGAAATTGTGAAACAGAATAAGCCATTGATACTTTTCGATCGGGTAAATGAAAGTATGGCTGTACCAACCATTACTTTGGATGATTTTAAGGCAGGTTATGTAGCTACTCAACATTTGATTGACCAGGGTTACCGCAAGATTGCTTTTGTGACAACGATCCACCAGATCAAAATTTTTAATGATCGTTTAAAAGGATATAAAGCTGCCTTAACAGATAACAATCTGCCAGTTATAGATGAGCACATCATTTTCGGTGGCCTCTCCATTAAAGATGGAAGATTTGGCGCAGGCAAGTTAATGAGAAGCAAAAACAAACCTGATGCAGTGGTTGCCGGCGATGACTTTACGGCGCTTGGAGTAATTAAAAAGCTGAAAGAAATTAATCAAACACCACCAGAAGTAGGTGTAATTGGTTTTGCAAATGAAGGTTTTTCTGCCTACATCACACCCAACTTATCTACTATCGATCAACACGCGTCGCGAATGGGTACAGAATGTGCGAAAATGTTTTTGAAAATGATAAACCAACAAAATCCTTATCAGGATACAGAACATATTGTGTTAGACCCAACAATTATAGAAAGGCAATCTACTAGTAAATTGCCTTCTTAATCAGTTTTATTCGAACAGACTTTTGCTAATCCCCATCTCCAAACCCCTGATTTCTGCAAGACCTTTTAATCGCCCGATGGCAGAATAACCAGGATAAGGATTCTTCGCTAAATCATCGAGCATCTGGTGACCATGATCCGGCCGCATTGGAATGGCTCTGTTTTCTTTATGCATCAGTTTAACGGCTTCGCGAACCACGGCGAACATGTCAGCATTGCCTTCTAAATGATTGGCTTCATAAAAATTACCTTCTTCATCCCGCTGGGTGCTTCTGAGGTGCAGGAAGTGGATTCTCGAACCCAGTCTTTGAATCATCCCGGGTAAATCATTATCTGGCCTGGCGCCGAACGAACCACTGCAAAAGCAAAGACCGTTAGACTTTGCCGGAACCTGATCTATGATATATCGGGCATCAGCCTCGGTACTCATAATCCTTGGTAAACCTAAAATAGGATAGGGAGGGTCATCCGGATGAATAGCCATCTGCATCCCATGTGCATCTGCAACAGGTGTAATTTCCTGAAGGAAAAGTACCAGATTTTGTTTTAAAATATCGGCGGTAATGCCTTTAAAGCCATTCAATAAGGATAAAACTTGTGTAGGTGTAAAATGATCTTTGCTTCCTGGCAAACCTTGAAGGCAATTGCCCATGAGTTCTCTTTTCCCCTCGTCCGTTAAAAGTTCAAAATATCGGGTTGCCTTTTCTACTTCAATATCGGTATAATCGGACGCTGCATTTGGCCTCTTCAATAGAAATAAATCGAAGGCAATAAAAGCCGATTTTTCGAATCGCAATGCTAATGCACCGGTTTGGGTTTCGTATCTTAAGTTGGTGCGCATCCAATCTAAAACAGGCATAAAATTATAGGTAATTACCTTCAATCCGCAAGAAGCGAGATTGGCGAGACTTACTTTATAGTTTTCGATCCAGGTTTCATATTCACCAGCCCGTTTCTTAATGTCCTCATGTACAGGTAAGCTTTCCACTACACTCCAAAACATCCCGGTAAGTTCAATCGCCGCTTTTCTTTTTTCAATCTCTTCGATGGTCCAGATTTCCCCAACAGGAATATGGTGCAAGGCAGTCACGACCCCACTGCAGCCAGCTTGTTTAATGTCTTGTAAACTCACAATGTCATCTGGTCCGTACCAGCGCATGGTCTCAATCATCTTCATCATATATAATCTTTACTTATTTGGTTATGCAATCGGTTTACGATAAAAATACGCCATTTTTTAGTAACTTATAAAGATTAAAATAAATTAATAAAATATTTAATGCAATCGGTTGCATATTTGTTTTTTAATATTTACTTTTATCATAACCAAATATACTTAAGCGCTCATCGTCAGTATCTAACTAAGGTGATAAGTTTGCTTGAGGTTATTTAACACAGCTAACAACTGTTAATTAAATTAAACCTTTATGAGAAAACCTAGACAAAAAATCTTTTTGCAGTGTACGGTTATGCTAATCCTTTTACTGGGCTTAACACCAACATTGCTGTTTGCGCAAAATGTGCTAAGCGGAAGAGTGCTCGATGAGAAAAAACTTCCTTTGCCCGGCGCTGGCATTAAACTTAAACTTTCTGGTAAAACAACGGTGACCGGAGATAATGGAACTTTTTCTATTAATGCGCCCGCTAATGAAAAAACGCTGATTGTTTCCTTTATCGGTTATCCCGCTCAGGAAATAGAAATTAAAAATGGCGTCACCAGCTATAACATTGTACTCACTCCGGATGCCAAAAACCTGAATGATGTGGTAGTGATTGGCTACGGTACCCAAAAGAAAAGCGATGTTACTGGTTCCGTAGCCGGAATAAAAGGCGATGCTTTACTGGAAGTTCCGGCAGCAAACCCTATTGCAGCATTGCAGGGAAGGGTTTCAGGGGTTGATATCTCCAGAAACAGTTCCAGGCCAGGTGCTGGCGGACAAATCAGAATCAGAGGTAACCGTTCTTTAAGTGGTACCAGCGATCCGCTCATTGTACTGGATGGTGTGCCCTTCAATGGAAGTGTTAATGAAATCAATAATGATGACATTGCCAGCATTGATATCCTGAAGGATGCTTCATCCACTGCGATTTATGGATTCAGAGGTTCGAACGGGGTTATTCTAATCACTACTAAACGTGGCCGGATCGGTAAACCGCAGCTTACTTACAATTCTTATTATGGTTTTAGCCAGGTAAGGGATCAGTTTAATCAGTTTAATGCCGAAGAGTTTGTAGCTTTTAGAAATGCAGCTTCACCGGCTTATACTGCCGGCTATTCGCCGCTTGAGCAACAGGGGATTGCCAACGGAACTTCTACCAACTGGCAGGATTACCTTTATAAAAAGGGATTTGTAACCGATCAGCAACTGGGAATCAGTGGCGGAAGCGAAGGGATTAATTACAGCCTTTCTGGTGGATATTTTAACGAAGAGGGAGTCATAACGGGTGTAGGTTTTGAACGCTTTGCACTGAACACTACCATTGATGCTACCGTAAATAAGTGGATAAAAATTGGTTTAACCACCAGAAATACGTTAACCTATGGCAGTGGGGCAGGCGTTAATCCGCTATATGCCACCATGAGAATCACGCCACTTGCTCCAGCTTATAATCCAGATGGCAGCATATATCTGTATCCACAGGATGGAACGGTTGATCAAACAGCAACGGCAAATCCACTTACGCTGAGCGACAGAAATAACATTATAGACCGTACACGAAGAATCAGAACCAACAACGTGTTATATGCGGAAGTGAATATTTTGCCCGGCTTAAAATATAAACTGAATTTAGGACTTGATTTCAGACAGGAAAATCGCGGAACTTTTTATGGTCCGAAAACAATCATCAGACCAGATGCTGCCACTGCTGCACAAGCTACGGCAAGTATTTCCAACGGAGAATCGTGGACTTTCCTGGCAGAAAATATCTTAACCTACAATAAAACGATCGCAAAAGATCACCGAATTGACCTTACTGGTTTATTTAGTATACAACGCGATCGGGGCTTTACCAATGCCTTTAATGGAGTAGGTTTCCCGAGTGAAGCCGTGCAATATTATAACTTCTTCCTGGCACAAACCATTACGGCTGTAGATGGCGGCGCAACTGGATTTTCGAGAGGTGGTTTACAATCGTTTATGGGGCGGGTTAACTACGCCTACAAAGACCGCTATCTGGCTACTTTCACCTTTAGAAGAGATGGTTCCTCTGTGTTTCCGGTAAATCCATACCTCAATTATCCGGCTGCGGCAATTGGCTGGAATATCTCTAACGAGGATTTTATGAAAAACCAGAAAATCGTTTCCAACCTGAAGTTAAGGGCTTCATATGGTGTCACCGGAAATCCATCAATCCCCACAGATGCCACCCGTGGCTCTTTACAATCTAACCGTTATAACTATGGAACCGAAAATGTTCAGGGTTATTATATTGGTAGTTTAGCCAATCTGGATTTACGTTGGGAAAGCACTAAACAGTTAAATATTGGTTTAGATTACGGTTTCCTTAACAATAGAATTACCGGTTCGATCGAGGTTTATAAGCAAAATACCGATGATTTAATCATCAATAAGCAATTGCCAAGAAGTAATGGTGCAACGAGTTTCTTTACCAATGCAGCCGCTACAAGTGGAAAAGGGATCGAATTTAATATCAATACACTAAACATCGTACCAGAAAAAACAAATGGTTTTAGTTGGTCAAGTGATTTTAATTTCTCCATCAACCGGGAGAAGATTGTAAGGCTGGCTGATGGTTCTACACAGCAGGATGTTGGAAACGGCTGGTTTGTTGGTCAGCCTATTAATGTGATTTATGATTTTACCAAACTGGGAATCTGGCAAACCTCAGAAGCAGTGGAAGCGGCAAGTTATGGTGGCTACTCTGCTGTTCCGGGACAGATTAAAATTGCGGATTTAAATGGTGATAAAATTATTAATGATCAGGACAGAAGCATCATCGGTACGTTTCAACCTAAAATTATTATGGGAATGACCCAAAGGGTTTCTTACAAAAACTTTGATTTATCGGTAGTTGCTTTTTCCCGCTTAGGAAATAAAATTGTGGCTCCTTATTTAACCACAGATGGCGGAACGTCAGGTTACTTCGCCTTTTTAAATGGACGCGTAAACCAGGTTAAAGTAGATTACTGGACACCAACGAACCCAACCAATGCTTTCCCAAGGCCAGCAGGCGGTGCAACCAGCTTACCCTATTCTTCTACTCTAGGTTACTTTGATGGCTCTTTTGTTAAAATCAGAAGCATCAATTTAGGCTACAGTTTCCCATCTGCATTGGTTTCAAAATTAGGTCTTGGCGGATTAAGGCTTTATGCAACGGCCAATAACCCTTTCATCTTGTATTCACCATTTGTGAAATCAGGTCTGGGTGTCGATCCTGAAGGAACAGGTGTGGGTGGTGCGATTGGAAATAATGCGATAGCCAATGGCAGAGCCATTACTGCCGGATTAGATTTGCCATCAACCAGACAATTCCTGTTTGGTATTAACGCAAAATTTTAAAGTTTAACAGATTCAGATTAAAAAGATGAAAGTTTATAAAAAAATTAAGTTTGGCTGGATTGCTTTAGCGATTGTGGCCATCACGCCAATGAGTTGTAAAAAGCAATTGGAGTCAGAATATCGTTCAAATTTAGGTCCCGAATATTTTTTAACAGCCTCTGGTTTGCAGGCCGGATTAAATGCCTCTTATGCCACCACCCGTTTTTTCTGGGGAAGTGAGGGTTTTACTTCTTCTCAGGTTGCAGGTACCGATGAGGTAATTAGAGGGGGAGATGGTGGTTTAGATTTTCATAACTACACCAATATTACCCCGCAAAACGGAACCATTCAAAGTATCTGGGACAACAGTTATGTGCCGATTAATAACCTGAATGGAATTTTAGAGCTTGGTCCGCAAGCCAATGTAGACGCGGCTGTGAAAACGCAACTTTTAGGCGAAGCAAAATTTCTAAGAGGTTTTTATTATTTCCTTTTGGTTCAAAATTTTGGCAATGTGCCGCTTAAACTGGCTTACAACAACAAGCCAAGCACTGAGGATTTAAGATCGCCAAAAAAAGATGTTTATAACGCAATTATTAAAGACTTAACAGAGTCTGTTGCGCAACTTGGCAACATTCAGGCGGGCCAGTCTAAAGGCAGGGCTTCAAAAGCGGCGGCACTTCACTTACTTGCGAAAGTTTACCTGGCAAAAGCCTGGGATGTAGATGCCAGGGATGGCGATGGTACTGCAGATTTTACAAAAGCTTATGAAACTGCAGTGGGTTTAATTAATGGTAAAACCACATATGGCGTAGATTTAGAGGCAAATTTTGCAGATGTGTTTAGAGAAGGAAACGAATATGGAAAGGAATCTTTATTCGTTGCAGATAGAAATACTGATCCCACTTATTCGGAAAGCGGTTATAACAACACCACCGCACCAGCCGGAGGAAATAAGGAAAATCGCTTAAACTGTTATTGGGTGAGTTTTTACACCCTCACGCGGAATGTGAATGAAGGCATTCCTGGTGCGCCGGCTGTAACCACACAAATGGCAGCGAGAGATCAGGTAAGCGGCCGCCCGTATAGAAGGTACAGGCCAACGCCATACACATACGCCACGTTTTCTAATCGCGATAATGATGCCCGTTACGATGGTACCTTTCAAAAAGCATGGATTATGAATCTGCCATCTACGCAGGATAATAATGTGCAAACCACTACACCAGCCTTCACCACGACCAGAAATGGTGTGGCAGTAGTGCCGGTTAAGGGCGTTGATACCGCTATCTATATGCCGGGCAGAGAAGTAACGGTTGCAGAACGACAAAGGTTTAAAGGGGTAATTATTGCCCCGTCGCAATATAATACAGAATGGTTCCCAACCATGACCAAACACATGGATAAGACCAAACAGCATTACAATGATGCTTCAGACAGGCCTATTTTATTGATGCGTTTAGGTGAAGTTTACCTCGTTGCGGCCGAAGCGGCTTTTAAACTGGGAAGGTCTGCTGATGCCGCTAATATGATTAACGTGTTAAGATCTCGTGCAGCTTTTAGAACCACTAATACACCTGCACAAAACAGTGCATCAGTGCTGGGTAACCAAATCAGCAGCGCTGATATAACCCTGAATTTTATTCTCGAAGAACGCACTCGTGAGCTTTTTGGAGAGATGAACCGGTGGTTGGATTTAAAAAGAACAGGAACATTGATATCCAGAGCTGTTTTATATAACGAAATGGCTGCGCCGAATATTAAAGATTTTCATGTGTTAAGGCCTATTCCATCTGCATCCCAGTTGGATTTATTAACCAACAGAGATCAGTTTCCTCAAAACCCAGGTTATTAAATATGCGAGGGAAATCAGCCTAACGGTTTGATTTCCCTGCTACCGCCATTTACAAACAAACTTCATGAAACCATCATGATTTTCCAACCACGCAGTGGGATGAATAAATCTGATAGCATCATCACCATTAAACCGGGTTTGCGAGCTCATTGATACCATAAAAAACAAAAACTATCATCAATAAAACAATTATATCCGGATGAAAATTAATTCTTCATTATCTGTTACAGCAATTGCTTTGGTTACCCTCTTCAGCTGCTGCAAAAAAGACAACCAGAACGGAGGTTTTGAAAATAACGGAAACTTCACAGATACCACTGCAACATTAAAAAGTGTAGCTCCTTTTCCCATTGGGATTGCAGCCGAATATCCACTTTCCAGCACGAATGCCAGATACTGGTCTGTGGTGAGAAGCGAGGCCAGCAACATCACCTTTGGAAACGAATTGAAAAATGATGCGGTGCTTAAAGGCGATGGTAGCTATGATTTTACCCGCGCAGATGCTTTTTATAACCTCGCAACAACAGCCGGGCTACAGGTTTTTGGCCATACATTGGTTTGGCATTCGCAGCAACGTGCAAGTTATTACAATACGTTAATAGGGGGTGGCAGCAGTGGCGGTGTTACTAACCTGGTGTCTAACCCTGGTTTCGAAACCACTTCTGTAAATACACCTGCCGAACCAGCAGATGGCTGGTCGGTGTTAAACGGCGTGGGTCAATTTACAAGCACCTCTACCAACACGAATTCAGGAGCAAGAGCATTACAGGTGAACGTACCAGCCGGCGGGCAATCATTTAACACTCAGATTGCAAATAAAACCCAAATCCCGGTATCGGCTGGGAAAACATATATCATTTCTTACAGCATAAAAGGCACTGGTGCGCAAAGCATTCAGTTAGAAATTCGTTCTTTTCTAGGTGCAGCTGCCGGCTCAGTGAATTACCAGGGCGGTTTGCCCGTAACTACTAGTTATGCCAAAAACAGCTATAGCTATGTGGTTCCGGCAAATGTAACCGCTATACAAATTGCATTTGATTTAGGTGGAACGGCAAATACCTTGTATCTGGATGATGTGAGTATCACCGATGCTGCTGTTGTGGCTCCTCCAACCGGTGCTGCGATGGTTTCTATTGTGGATAATGCAATGAAAAAACACATTGAAACGGTTGTTGGTCATTATGTGGGTAAAATTAAAGCCTGGGATGTGATTAACGAGCCATTTTCTGATGCTGGTGAATTGAGAAACAATACCAATACACCATCAACAGGGAGAACTGATATTTTCGTTTGGCAAAACTATCTCGGTAGAGATTATGCAACCAAAGCCTTTCAGTATGCAAAAGCAGCAGATGCCAGTGCCGATTTCTACATGAACGATTATAATCTCGAAAGTAGCATAGCAAAGCTTGATGCTTTTGTAAAGCTGGCTAATGAATTGAAAGCAGCCAATGCCGGGATAACTGGTGTAGGTACGCAGATGCACATGCTCATTTCTACGCCTTATGCAAATATCATTTCCATGATGCAAAAACTCGCGGCAACCGGCCTGAAGGTTAAAATCTCTGAATTGGACATCAGAATAAATCCTGGAGGTGCTAACCCTGCGGTAGGTTACTCAGCCTCTGCATATGATTTAAGACTCCAGGCAGCGATGTACAAATTTGTGATCGCCACTTACATTAAATATGTTCCGGCAGCACAGCGCGGAGGCATTACCATTTGGGGCGTAGACGATTCCAGTAGCTGGTTAAATACTTCAGCGAATGTTACGGCTAACCGCCTGGATTATCCGCTTTTATTTGATAAGAACTTCAGCAAGAAGCCAGCTTATGCAGGTGTAAAACAAGCCCTGCAAGGTAACGGAGAAAATTAGTAGTAGATTTAATCAAAATAGAAAATTCCTGCCCTAATCACGGGCAGGAATTTTCTATTTTATAATAGCTTCAAATGGAGCCGTGGGAAGACCATTTTTGTTGTATAGGTTCGCATCCTGCGGATTATCTGCCCATGCATAACGCACATAAACCGGGGCTGGAATTGTGGCGTTTGATAAGATCACTTGCTGGTTCCGGATCTCTGCTTGTGCCCATTTAAACTTTTTATCACTTCCTGCTATGGCAAAAGCCTTCAACGAACCTGATTTTGAAATTAAACCTTTGCCTACGTTGTCGAAATTTAGGATTACCGTATTTCCATTGGCAACAGCCGATTTAAAAGTCGGTCCCGATGCCACGGTTTTAACATCGCCGTAAGCCAACCTGCCGGCCTGCAAAGCCATTCTTTTTCCTATATCTTGCTTGTTTAAGGGATGAATATCATTCCATTCACCTAAATCTATAGCCACTACCAGCGCAGTATTTTTTATCGTTAATAACTTTGCTTGCTGCGCTCTTAATTCGGCCCAGCTGCTCTCCGATGGATTTTCTTTTGCCTGCATAAAATTCGGAAGTTGTACCGCTATAAATGGAAGTTGCGACTGGCTAAAAGTGTTGCGCCAATCGATGATAAGGCTTTCCATTAAATCAAAATATTCTTTCGGATTCCCTGCATTTGATTCTCCCTGATACCAAAGCACGCCTTTAATTGCATAATTTTTCAGCGGGGCAATCATGGCATTATAAAGGCCTACAGGTTTCCATCTGATAAATGTCTGGCCAGGGCTTGGACCAGCCTTTACGCCCAATTTATACTTCCATATGCCTTTTAAATCCAGCGTATCGGTTCCGGCAATCAGCTGATATTCTTTGTCTGGTACGAAACCACCTTCGCCAGCATTATTAATGACCCTTACCGTAATGGTATTTTTGCCAGCTTTTAGTATCTCGCTACCGAACAAATATTTTCTTGGCGGATACTGATAACTGGTTGAACCTACAAATTCGCCATTGATAAAAACAGAGTCAGCATCCACAATTCTGCCTAAAAGTAATTTGGCGGGTTTTGTTACCATAGATTGAGGCACGTCGATTTCTTTTTTGAACCAGACCACTCCATTGGCTTTGCCTATTGGTTCATTGGCCCAATATCCTGGCACCTGCATTTCTGCCCAGTCTGATCCGGCAGGGCCATTTTTCCAGTTCTTTTTTAAACCTTCATCCAGTTGGTTAACGTTGCTGTACCAGGCATTTGATGCAGTCTTATCTGCAGCTTCAATGCTTTTAATGAGTTGATCATCTTTATATTTCTGGAAATCCTGATCGTAAGATGGAAATTTTTTAATGGCCGTTTCGCTCATCCATGCCTGTGCAGGCGAGCCACCCAGTGCTGCGTTTACGATGCCAATTGGGATGTGGAATTTTCGGTTGATATCTAAAGCGAAAAAATAGGCAGCAGCAGAAAAATTTAAAACGGATGCTGGCGTTGTTGAAACCCACCCGCCCCCAGAAAAATCTGTCCGGGCAGTTTTGAAATCGTATTCATCAGGAACTATAAACTGCCTGACCTGATTTTGATTGGCTGCGGCAATGATTTCTGGATATTTATCCATTACCCGCGACATTGGCAGTTCCATATTTGATTGTCCGCTGCAAAGCCATACATCGCCAAATAAAACATCCTTCAAAATGATGCGGTTACTGCCCGAGAAAGCCATTTCATAAGGGCCACCAGCTTTTTCCGGTGGAAGCTTAATTTCCCAATAGCCACGCTCATCTGCCTTAGTTTGGTATGTTTTTGCTTTAAAGCTTAAGTTAACAGCCTCATTGGCCGATGCATGGCCCCATAACTTAATCGTGTTTCCCCGTTGGAGAATCATGCCATCAGAAATGAGTCTAGGCAGTTTAATTTGAGAGAAGCTAGTTAAGCTGCCTATTAGTAAAAGTGAAAATAAGGATATTTTTTTCATAATAGCTTTTAATTGAACGGTAGGTATACCTGGCCTTTACGTATATGCCATTGTATGATCTCTGTTGAGGATATAAAGACGCTCATAATTATTTTGGTTAGATAAGGGATTAAATTCCTCCCTAAAATAAGAAAAGAAAATAGTTTATGCAATCGGTTGCAATTTTATTTCTTTATTTCTACCTTCAACTATTTAACCAGATATAATCTCGAAATGAGAAAGCTAATTTTATTTCTACTGATTGGTGCTTCGCTCCAGTGCGCTGCACAAATCAAGTTTACCAATCCAATTCTCGCAGGGTTCTATCCAGATCCAAGTATAACAAAAGTGGGCGCAGACTATTACCTTGTCAACTCTACGTTTTCTTATTTTCCGGGAATCCCTGTTTTTCACAGTAAAGACCTTAAAAATTGGAAACAAATTGGTAATGTTATAGACAGGCCAACGCAAATGAATTTTATGGGTGATCGGGTAACCAGGGGATTATTTGCACCTTCGATTAACTTTCACAATGGTCTATTTTATGTTACCTGCACATTGATAGATCATCAGGGCAATTTTGTGGTAACTTCGAAAAGTCCCGCCGGGCCTTGGAGCGATCCGGTTTGGTTGCCCGAGGTAAAAGGGATCGACCCTTCGCTTTTTTTCGATCAGGATAAGGCCTATATTGTTTACAATAGTGATGCGCCAGATAACAAACCCCTCTACAGCGGGCATCGCACCATTCGTGTGTTTGAATTTGATTCGGTAAACTTGAAAGTATTGGGCGAAGAAAAACAATTGGTAAACGGCGGAGTAGATATCAGTAAAAAACCGGTTTGGATAGAAGGACCACATATTTTCAAAAGGGGCAACTGGTATTATTTGTGTGCGGCAGAAGGGGGCACTTCTGTTAACCATTCGCAAGTGGTGTTGCGGAGTAAAAACGCAACCGGACCTTATATTCCATTCGAAAAGAATCCAATTTTAACGCAAAGAGACCTCGATCCAAATAGAAAAAACCCGATTACGTCAGCAGGTCATGCAGAACTGATTGAAGGCCCCGATGGAAAAACTTATGCTGTGTTTTTAGCCGTTCGGCCGTATGAAGGAGATTATTACAATACGGGAAGGGAGACTTTCATTGCGCCTGTTAAATGGGAGAATGATTGGCCAATTATTAATCCGGATAGCGAAGCGTTAAAATTTAGTTATTCAGCAAATATTAAAGAAGTAAAACAAGTTGAGGCAAGGCCGCAGAGCGGTAATTTTTCTTACCGGATTCAGTTTGAAAATCAATTGGATCCCGCTTTATTATTCTTAAGAACAATAGATTCCAGTTGGTTTCAGGTAGATAAATTAAAGGGGTTAAACATGGGACTTCTGCCTGAAACGATTATGGGTAGCGGCCACCCGGCATTTATTGGGAAAAGGCAGCAGCATTTGAAAGCTAAAGCCAGTACGGCATTGATTTTTAACGCGAAAACAGCAAACGAAAAAGCGGGGATCACAATTTTCCAGAACGAATCTCATTTCTATTATTTATGCAAATCTGTTGCTAACGGGAAGTCGGTTTTACAGGTTTTTAAAGGAACACAGGATAAAAAGACAATGGAATTGTTGAAGCAAACTGAGCTGAATAGCGATTTAATTTACCTGCAAATTGAAGCTAATCGGGACAAGTATAATTTTTACTATGCTACCGCCCCAAAGCAATGGAAACTATTGTTAGCGAATGTGGATGGGAAATTCCTGAGTACGAAAGAAGCGGGAGGTTTTGTGGGTTCGTTGTTTGCACTATATGCAACTTCATCCGGCGAAAAATCAGATCAAACGGCAAATTTCAAGTGGCTGGATTATGAGGGGAAGGATGATGTTTATCGTTAAACATCTTACGAAGTTTAACCGGCCTACTTGTGTTGGGGAAACTTCGTAAGTGTATCAGGTTTTGTTTTAAAACGTGCGAAGTCTTTTCTGCGCTCAGGCATTAAGACTTCGCAAGTGAATCTTATATTAGTCCTGGAATTTCCATCTTACGAAGGCTTCCATGGCTTCGTATTCTGCAAGTCCGAGTTCATCGTAAGCTTTGGCTGTTTCACGATTCCGGTCTTCGGCACGTTGCCAGAATTCTCTTGAATCATCTCCAGGGAAAACCGCTCTGTCCTTCTGACTCTGGTGTTTAAAGATCGCATATTTCTTGCGTTCCAGCTCTTTTGGCGAAATTGGAACTGCCATTTCAATTTCGTGAGTTTCAAACTCCTGCCACGCACCGCGGTACATCCATAACCAGCAATCTTTTGCCCAATCTTCTGTTTTACGAAGTTTAGTCAATGCCGCTAAAATAATGTTAAAGCAAACGATATGCGTTCCATGCGGATCTTCAAAATCTCCGGCTGCGAAAACTTGTTGAGGCTTAACTTTCTGCAACAATTCGATCGTTAAATCGATATCTGCATCCGTTACCGGGTTCTTTTGATTTTTACCGCTTTCATAAAAAGGAAGCGCCTGGAAGTGAATATGGTCATCTTCCAAACCACAATAACGCGCACCAGCAATAGCTTCACCTTTTCTAATTAAACCTTTTACTGTTTGAATCTCCGGAGTATCAACCTGGTTGGGTTGTTTATCCTGAATGAAGGTCCTCATGTTTTGATAAAGTTCTTTCAAATGAGTATTGTCCATGCCCATTTTCTCTGTAAAATCTACATTGAACTCTACAAACCGAAGCGCATCATCATCCCAAACCGCAGTATTACCAGAAGTTTGATAAGCCACGTGTACATCATGTTGCTGATCAACCAGGCGAATAAATGTTCCGCCCATCGAAATCACATCATCATCAGGGTGAGGGGAGAAAATAATCACACGTTTTTTAGCGGGTTCAGCACGTTCCGGACGCTGAGAATCATCCGCATTCGGTTTACCACCCGGCCAGCCTGTAATGGTGTGTTGCAGTTTATTAAAAATATTAATGTTGATGTTGTAAACTGGTCCTTTTTCAGTAGCCAGTTGCGCCATCCCATTGTTGTTATAATCATCTTCCGTTAACTTTAACACTGGTTTTTTGAGTGTATTTGCCAACCAGATTACCGCTTTGCGGATCAATGCATCCGTCCAGACACAATCTTTAACCAACCATGGCGTATAGAAACGGGTCAGTTCTGAAGCTGCCGGTGTATCCAGGATAAACTCTACATGATCAGATAATTGCAGGAAAGTCGCCGGCACATCTCCGGAGATTTCACCTTCAACAGCTTTCTTTATAATGGAAGCTTTTTTACGGCTCCAGGCCATCAAAATAATTTCTCTAGCCTTGAAAATGGTACCAATTCCCATGGTAATCGCTTTGGTTGGCACGAAAGTTTTTCCACCGAAGTCTCTCGCGGCATCTCTACGTGTTAAATCATCCAAAGTAACCAATCGGGTTCCTGAGTTTGGTGCCGATCCAGGTTCATTAAAACCAATGTGTCCGGTACGCCCAATACCCAGAATCTGAATATCTAATCCACCAAGGTCGCCTATTTTCTTTTCGTAATCCAGGCAGAAAGCCGGAATGTCTTCAAGTGCCAGGGTTCCATCAGGAATGTGAACATTATTCTTATCGATATCAATGTGATCGAAAAGATTTTCATTCATAAACGTGACATAACTCTGGGCCGCGGTTGGCGCCATTGGATAGTATTCATCCAGGTTAAAAGTGATCACATTTTTAAAACTTAAACCCTCTTCTTTGTGCAGTCTCACCAGTTCGGCGTAAACTGCGATTGGGGTAACACCTGTTGCTAAGCCCAGTACTGCAGGTGTGTTGCTTGCTTGTTTAGATTTAATGAGGTTGGCGATTCGGTGCGCCACATTAATCGAAGCAATTTTTGGATTTTCGAACACGCTTACGGGTAGTTTCTCGAAACGTGTCTCCTCCAGTAAATTTAATCTAGCCATTTTTTTTATATGGTTTTTAATGTACGGAGCAGTAAAGATAGAAGTTATGGCCAATTTCTAACAAAGGTTATTTACTTTTATTGTCGGTATTTTCAATTAAAATAGCGCATCACAAAAACAAAAGACCCTTCATCACTTATAAAGCAGCTTTTACAACATGAATAAGCAAATCCAAAATCTATATCTAAAAGCAAATAAAGCTGAGCGACTCATCATTGGTTTAATGAGTGGAACCTCAATGGATGGTTTGGATATTGCACTTTGCCAGGTGAGCGGGAGTGGAGCAGATACCCATATTCGCATACTGGAATTTAAAACCGGAGAGTTTACGGTTGATTTTCGTTCAAAAATTAAGGCGGTGTTTTCTAAGCAGAATGTAGACTTACAGGCGGTCTGCCTGATGAATGAATTAATCGCTGATACCCATGCCGCATTAATTAACGCAGCGCTGGAAGAATGGGGCTATAAAAATGAAGAGATTGATTTCATCGCCAGTCATGGACAAACGATTTTCCATGCGCCAAAATCGCTGCATAAAATGGATGATTACCCGAACGGAACCCTGCAGATCGGTGATGGAGACCATATCGCCGTAAAAACAGGCATCATTACGCTCTCTGATTTTAGACAAAAACATTTAGCTGCGGGGGGGGAAGGTGCACCATTGGCTGTTTATGGCGACTATTTAATCTTCTCTAAAAAGGATGAAGACCGCGTAATGCTGAATATTGGCGGAATCGCCAACTTTACTTATTTGCCCGGAAGCCTGAATGCTGCAGAAATTTTTTCCACAGATGTTGGTCCAGGGAATACTTTAATGGATCAGTTTATGCAGCAGCATTTCAATCAGTTTTATGATAAAGATGGCGCCGTTGGTTTGTCTGGAAATTTAAATCAGGATCTGTTAAACGCATTGCAGCAAAACGATTTCTTCGATGCTGGTTTCCCTAAAACCACAGGTCCCGAGTTGTTCAATTTAAACTATCTGAATGCTGCCCAAAAGCTGTCTGCTACCGAAGATATGAGCCGGGAAGATGTGATGGCCACCTTATGCCATTTTTCTGGAGCAACCATAGCCAATGCGATAAAAAGGTGCTTTAGCGATGAGGCAAAAGTGCATGTTTTTATGAGTGGAGGCGGTATGCACAACCCATTATTGGTTAAGCTATTGCAGGAAGCCTTGCCCGAATCTCAGTTTTCTACTACCGAAGATTTAGGCATCAATCCTGATGCCAAGGAAGCGGTATTGTTTGCCGTTTTAGCCAATGAAAGCATATGTGGTGCCCCGATCAACTTTGGGGGCAGAAAGGGCGTTCCTTCTATTTGTATGGGAAAAATCAGTTTACCTGAATAAATAAACTAAATTTTGTAATTGCGCAATTGCCTGGAATAAAAATTGGCTTTGTAAGTGATTTTATTAATTTTGTTTAACCCTAAACCAAATTTCATGGAAAAAACTTACCTAAAATGGTTATCGAAGTTATTTATGATTTCAATGATCCCATTTCTCCTGCTCCTGTTTACAGAAGGTGCGCAGGCCCAAAATAAACGTTACACCATTAGTGGAAAAGTGACCGACGCAGCTGGCAATGTACCAATTCCCGGAGTGGTGGTTAAAATTCAGAATACAAATCTCGCAACCAGTACAAATGGAAATGGCGCTTACACTTTTTCGGTAGATTTAGCGCCCGGAAGTTATCAGGTTTCTTTTTCATTCGTAGGTTATAAATCGTCTGTGCAGCCAATTACTTTGGGTGAGACTACAGCAGTGCAATTAAACGGTGTGCTTAATGGCGATGCAGTTGGCCTTGACGAGGTAATAGTAACCGGAACGTCTGCCGGAACCACCCGAAAAGAACTCGGTAGTTATGTAAGTACCGTAAAAGGCGATGACCTGAATAAGGCACCAAGCGGAAACGTGTTATCGTCATTGCAGGGAAAAACTGCAGGTGCACAGATTAGTCAAAACTCCGGCGATCCTGCTGGCGGCATGTCAGTAAGGTTACGGGGAATTAGTTCAGTAAACTCTTCTTCAGAGCCACTTTACATTATTGATGGGGTGATTGTGAACAACTCCACCACCAGGGTAACCAATACTTCTGCCAATTTCGATGGCGGCAATGTGGTAGGTAGTATCGGTCAGAATAGAATGGTCGATATTAACCCGGCAGATATTGATCGGATTGAAGTTTTAAATGGTGCAGCTGCGGCAGCAATCTACGGTTCGCGCGCCAACTCTGGTGTAATTCAGATCTTTACCAAAAGAGGTGCCAGCGGGAAAGCACAGGTAACTTTTAATACCAGCTTAACGGTAAGCGAGTTGCGCAAGCAAATTGAGGTGAACCAGTCGCCGGTTAAGTTTGGTGGTTCGGTAAATTCATTCACTCAGGATGTGATTCAAACAGCTGTCGTTACGCCCAATACGCCTGCAGTTTTACTCACCAACACTACTCCGGTTACCCGCTATAACTATCAGGATTATATTTTTCAAACAGGCTATGGATCTGATAATACCGTTTCCATCAGTGGTGGTACAGATAATACGAAGTTTTATACATCCGCCAGTTATTTTACCAACCAGGGAATTATCAAAAACACTGATTTTACCCGTTACAATCTTCGTGTTAACATTGATCAGAAGATCACCGATTGGGCATCTTTAAGTGTGGGCATGAACTACATCAGAAGTGCCGCTAACGAAAAACCAGACGGAAATTCCTTTTTCTCTCCGATGAATTCGGTAACCATCATTGGTAATTTCCACGATATTTTTGCCCGAGATGCCAATGGTAACTTATTGCCGGTTGGGGAGCGGGGAAGGGTTAATCCGGTTTCCGTAATTGAAGATATTAAACAACGTCAGGAAACAAACCGAATCATTTCCAGCGCTAATCTGAAACTGTATCCGGTAAAAAACCTGACTTTAAACTTCTTACTTGGTGTAGATAATTCTGGCGCAAATGGTTCAACTTACATTCCGCCATATGCCTATAACGTAAACCCGGATTTCTTTGGAGGAGGTGCATCATTAGATGGTACACTAAATGGCTATGCCAGTACCGCCGGCAACAATGCTTTCCAGTTTAACAATGAAATTAATGCCACTTACCAATCACAAATTTCAGATAAAATTGCTTCAACCACCCAGTTGGGTTACTCTTTTCAATACGAGCAAACGCGCTATCAATTGGTTAACGGACGTGGTTTAGCGCCGCTGATTGAAACGGTAAACGCTGCGGCCACGCAACTGCCAAGTGTTGATGGCAGAACCCAACTTTCGGTAACGGGAGGATATTTGCAGCAAACATTTAAATACAAAGATCATTTGTTTTTAACAGGTGCAGTTCGGGTAGATCAATCTACGGTTTTTGGAGCTGATAACAGAACGCAGACCTATTTCAAAGCGAATGGAAGTTACGTTTTGTCATCTGCTGATTACTGGAAAGACCTTGGCGTTTCCTCCTGGTGGGATACCTTTAAAATCCGGGCAGCTTATGGCGAATCAGGTAACTTAACGGGTATCGGGGCTTACGATAGGATCAATGCTTACAGCACCCAATCTTTCTTAGGCCGGGCATCGTTGTTTTCAAGTGCAACGCTGGCGAATGAAAATGTGAAACCAGAACGTCAGCGGGAGCTGGAACTGGGGACCGATTTATCATTTTTTAAAAACAGGCTTGGTTTACAGTTTAACTGGTACAATAAAAAAGTGAGTGATTTACTAATTGCCAGTGTTACCGCACCAACTACCGGGTTTTCGAGCTTCTTAGATAACATTGGCTCCTTAAGAAATAAAGGGATTGAGCTTGTGTTAAATGCAACACCTTTAAAAGCCAAAGATTTCAGCTGGAATACCACTGTGGTTTTTAATAGAAACAGAAACCAGGCGCTAAACGTAGGTGGGTTAAGATTGTTCGCAACCAATCCTGGTGCACCGGTAGCCATTATTGATGGCGAAGCAATTGGTGTATTTTACGGAACCTTCTTTGCCCGCAATGCGGATGGAAGTTTGCTGACCAACGCTGCCGGAATTCCGCAGTTAGAGCGTGGAATTCAGACTTCGGCAACTACTTTTACGCCACAACGTGGAGCAAATGGTTTGCCTACAGGAACAACGTTAAGAAAAGTACTCGGCAATCCAAATCCGGATTATACGACTTCTTTTGTGAACGATTTCAGTTATAAAAAATTCAACCTGCATGTACAGTTAGATGCGGTGCAGGGTGGTGATGTATGGAATGCAGACTGGAGAACGCGCCAGGGCGTGGGTAATGGAAAAGTTGCCGAAGCAGAGCAACTTGGTCAGCTGCCAAGAGGTTATGTTGCCGGTGTTTATGCTACAGAAGAATGGCGGATTGATGATGGATCTTTTGTGAAATTAAGAGAAATTTCGTTGAGTTATAACGTGGGGAAGGTAAAATACTTAAGAGATTTGACCATTACGCTGAGCGGAAGAAATCTTGTGTCGTGGGATAATTATAAGGGTTATGATCCTGAAGTAAATTCTGGCGGTCAGTCTACCATTTTACGGAACATCGATTTTGGTTCCGTTCCCATTCCAAGAACCTTTAGTTTAGGTTTACAAGTTAAATTTTAATCGACAAAGGAAAAATTTATGAAAAATTTGAGATATAACACATCAAAATATATAACCTGTATTGCATTTTCATGGGCAGTCTGTTTATCATCCTGTACAAAAGAATATCAGGATCCTTCCAGGGCTAAAACAGATGTTGCACTCACTTCTCAGCAAGGTTTAACAGCGGTTGCAATTGGTTTACAACGGGTTTATACTTTAAGCAGAACAAGTGTGATGTTTAATTCGGTAGCAGCAAACGGCTTTGTGACCAATGAGTTTTCTTTGCTCAATTCGGGGAATATTCCCGAATTACAATTAAGTACCGGTGGCACCGCAGTAGATGGAACCAACACTATTTTATTTAACCTCTGGACCAGCGCCAACAAGATAATTTATGATGCAGATCTGGTAATTACAAATGCCAATAACCTTGGCGATAAGGGTTATGCTTCCGGTCTGATTGCCTATTCAAGCATTTTTAAAGCTTTGGCTATTGGAAATTTATCACAGTACTGGGAAAGGATTCCGGATGGCACAGGTAAAAATGTTGCTTTTATTACCCGTGCTGCTGGTTTTGCAAAAGCCATTTCGGTACTGGATAATGCCTTGACAACAATTGCCGCTAATCCCATTTCCACAGGTTTCAATTCGAATGTGCCGAATATCAATATTGTAAATACAATCCATGCGTTAAAAGCAAGATATGCATTGTTTTCAGGAAACTATGCTTTGGCTTTAACAGAAGCAAATGCGGTAGACTTAACCCGGGCATCAGCTTTTAATTTTGATGCAACTTCACCTAATGTTTTGTTTACCGTCATTTCCTCAAATAACGTTTTTCAGCCGCTGAATGCGAATTTAGGTTTAACCGGTGCCAACATACCTGATGCTGCAGACCGCAGAATCCCATTCTACACTGTATTAGCCGGAAACCCTGCGACATTAAGAATGGCTGGTTTTGCTACGACAACTTCAACACCTTTCCCAATTTATCTACCCGGAGAAATGACGTTAATCAAGGCAGAAGCTTATGCCCGCCAATCAGATTTACAAAATGCTTTGACGGAACTAAATAGAGTGGTTACTAAAACCACCGATGTTTTTGGTATTGCGGCTGGTTTGCCTGCATTAACAGGGCCCTACACGCAACAACAATTGCTGGATTTGATTTATAAGAATCGTTCGATTGAACTGTATGCTTCAGGTTTAAAAATTGAAGATATGCGAAGATTCAACCAGCCAGTTGCAGATCGTAAACGGAATTTTTTCCCTTATCCTTTCCAGGAACGGGATAATAATACCAATACTCCGGCAGATCCGGTTTTTTAATTTTTAATCTGTCATCGGATGAATATAGATATTGTGCTAAAGATTCATCCGATGACTTATAGCTTGCTATAAAATATTGATCTTTTTTGCCAGGTAACCAGACAGTGACTCATGGTTGTCATCAAGTTCGGTAATCAGGTAGCTGATGTTTTCTATATGGCAAACCCTAAGGCGCAAGGCAATATCCAGTTTCTCTGAAATACACAAAACAGCTGTCTTTTTCGCGGCTGCCAACATGGCTTTCTTCAGCTGGTTAATTTCCCAGTAAGTATCTGTTAAGCCTTCTTCAGGGTGAATTGCGCTCGTTCCCATGAGGCACAAATCTGCTTTAAGCTCAGAAAGTTGGGTAATTACCTGGCCCCCATAAGTAACCTGTGAGTTTTTGGAAAACAAGCCACCAATTAAAATCACCTCAATGTTATTGTATTTTGCAAGCTCTACCGCAACTAATGGGCTGATGGTAAAAAAAGTGGCTTCGATATGTTGAGGCAATTGTTTTACAAATTCCAAAATGGTTGTGCCACCACCCGTTAACACCACCATGCCATCTTTAATCAGATTTACTGCTTTTTTGGCGATAATGATTTTACTATCCCGCGCGTAAACGGTGCTGTCATCAAAAGAACTGTGATACGATTTTGATAGCGCGCCACCATGAACCTTAAAAAGCAAGCCGTCATCTACCAGTTCTTGCAGGTCTCTTCTAATGGTATCTTCAGAAACATTAAGCAGTTGAACCAAATCAGAAGTAAGCACGCGGTTGTGCAAATTAATCTGGCGCATAATGAAATCGTGGCGTTCTTTTTTGAGCATACTGGATTTAGTTTTAAGAAACGTAAATATAGGATTTATTTGTGTTGCGTGTTTTTGCGGTTTAATGCGATTATATATCGGAATTGTTATACTATAATCTTTGTTATTTATCATTTTAATGGAAATCATTTATGATATTAGCTAAATATTGGAAAATAATGCGTGAATATGCGTATTTTGAAGGTATAGGCAAACAACAAACTAATCAACTTAACTAATTTCATTTCATCTCAAACCGGGCAGTTTATGAAAAAAAGACTACTACTAACTATTATTGGTACTTTTTTGTTGCTGGCGCATGCCATAGCGCAACAAATTACCGTTACGGGTAAGGTCTCATCCACAGATGGGCCAATACCCGGGGTTTCCATTCGGGTAAAGGGAACCACCACCGTCGCACAAACCAATGGCGACGGAAATTACTCGGTGAAAGCATTAAAAACAGATGTGTTACAATTTACTTATGTGGGTTTTAGAACCCAGGAGAAGACGGTGGGTAATGGTGCAACTATTAATGTTATACTCGCTTCTGATGCCAGTAACCTCGACGATGTAATTGTGACCGCACAAGGAATTGAACGATCTTCCCGATCTTTAGGTTATTCCACACAAACTATAAAAGGTGGAGAGGTTGCGCAAACCCAGCGTGATAACTTTTTAAATGCACTACAAGGTAGGGTTGCAGGTGCAACGATTACTCCTACAAACGGTACACCAGGTGCTTCTGCAACCATGATTATCCGGGGTGGGGTTTCGCTTGATGGAGATAACCAGCCGTTATTCGTAATTGATGGTTTACCTATTTCAAACCGTACGTTTAGCGAATACAATTTGGTTGGTCAGGGAACCTTTAACCGCCAGAATGATTATGGTAACCGTGCTATGGATATCAATCCAGAGGAAATTGAAACCATCACCATTCTAAAGGGACCTGAGGCTGCGGCGCTTTATGGTACGCAAGGGGCATCGGGTGCTGTAGTGATTACCACTAAAAAGGCTAAATCAGGAACTGCAAGAGTTACTTATAATAATTCTTTCAGGGTAGAAACTGCTTACAGGTTTCCAGATGTTCAATCTGTTTATGGTGGTGGTGCAGGTGGTTTTTTTGACGATGAAGTACGCACGAGAACGTACTTCGGAGCTAAAATTCCTGGCAACAGAACCGTATATGATAACGTGGGTAACTTTTATAAAACCGGTTTTACCCAAAAACATAATGCTTCAATAGAAGGGGGAAGTGAAAAACTCACTGTCAGAACTTCTTTAGGTTATACTAATCAAACTGGTGTTGTACCGGGCACAGACTTTAACACTTTAAATGGAAAGCTTGGTGTTACTTCCACTATAAGTGATAAGTTAAAAATGAACGGGTCGATTAACTTCATTAATTCGAAAACAAATAAAACCTACAAAGGCGCAAGTAGCCCAATGTTAAGTTCATTAACCTGGCCGTTGGTTGATGATATGCGGAATTATTTAACAGCTACCGGAGATCGAAGAACCATTACCGGAAGTTTGGCTCTTGAGCTTGATAATCCGTACTGGGCAGTTGAAAAAAATCCGAACTGGGAAAAAAGCAACAGGATGCTGGCCAACTTTGGAGTGGATTATGTGCCGACAAAGTGGTTAAGCATTACAGCCAGAGGCGGGGCTGATATTAATGCGGGGCAAGGCTTATCTGCCTATCATCCCCAATCTTACGAAGCGAATAAGACCGGTACAACCTATTTAGGTGGTGGTATAAATACCTATAATACCAATGAGCGTTTATATAATGCAACTTTAATTGCTACCATTAAGAAAGATTTCGGGAAGTTTAAACCTGTATTCCGGATCGGAGGAGATTTAACTGATGCTTCTTATCAAACCAATGCACAGTTTGGAACAAGGTTTTATCAGCAGAATTTTTACAGCATGAATAATACTGATCCAACCACCCAACGCGTAGCCTATGCTGATGAGTTAAAGAGAAAAGTTGGTGCTTTGGCGGTTGCGGAGTTAGGATATGATGATTTATTATATTTAACCTTAACTGGAAGACAAGATTTTTCTTCTACTTTACCGATTAAAAACTATAGTTTCTTTTATCCGGCAAGTTCATTAAGCTTTGTCTTTTCTGACCTTGCACCCCTAAAAAAACTGACCTGGTTATCATTTGGTAAATTAAGGGCTTCTTACGGTCAATCAGGGAAAGATGCTAGAAATGCTTATGTAACCCGAACTAAATTGGTTGCGCAAACAACCACAGGCGGTGGTTTCGCTACCGATGTTACGGCTGGTAACCCTGATTTGGAAGCAGAATTTAGTACAATGGCAGAAGGGGGATTAGAAGTTGGATTGTTTAATAACCGTTTATCATTCGATTTTTCTTACTACAATACTGTTTCCAATAAACAAATTACAGCACCCAGGTTAAGTTATGCAACAGGTGCCATTCTAGGATACATTAATAGTGGAAAAATTCGCAAGCGTGGGTTTGAATTACTGGTGAAAGGTAATCCAGTTAAAACAGCAAATTTCAGCTGGGATGTTTCAGCCAACTTCGCAAGAGACCGTGGCAACATTTTAGAGTTGCCCGCTGGTCAGGATGTGTTTTATGTATCTGATAGTTGGTTATATGAAAATGTAAGGGCACAGTATACTGTTGGTCAGTCACTTTCTGCATTTGCAGGTATTGATTATTTAAGGAGTAATGCTGGGGAGGTACTAATTAACCCTCAAAACGGGATGCCCATTAAAGGAACAAACTTTACACCAATTGGCGATAGGGCACCAGATATTTCCATAGGCTTAACCAACAGCTTTACGTATAAAAACTTCAACCTATCTTTCTTACTTGATATGAGAAAAGGTGGAGATATTTACAATGCCACAGAATTCTATTTGTATTCCAGAGGGATGTCTAAACTTACTTTAGATCGTGAAGTTCCACGTGTAATTACCGGCGTATTGAAAGATGGTTTGGAAAATAGCGCTAATCCAACTAAAAATAATATCATCGTAACGCCATACATCACCACCTCGTATTATTCAACTTTTTACAACACCAGAGATTTCTTACAAGAGGATGTAAACTGGATCAGGTTGAAGGATATTACCTTATCTTATAATTTACCTAAAAGTGTATTTGCAAAGAGCAATGTATTCAAAAGCGCTAGCGTGTTTTTCACCGGAACTGATTTATTATTGATTACGAACTATAAAGGCGTAGACCCACAGGTTAATGGTTTGAGCGCTGCAGCTGGTGGATTAGGAGGGACAGGAATTGACTTTGGCTCGTTTGGGCAGCCACGCGGTTATAATTTTGGTTTAAGAGTAGGTTTTTAATGATTAGAAAGATGAAAAAGATATATACAGTAATCGCAGTATTAGCAGTATTTTTCTCTGCAGGCTGCAAAAAATACCTGGACGTAAATATCGATCCGGCTACACCACAAACACCCGAAAGCAAAACTTTAACCCCGCCTTTATTCGCGCAAATGGAAAGAGGCATTCAATTCGATTCCAGATACCTGGGTGGGGTAATTCAATATTTTGGAGGAGCCGTTAATGTTGGTGAAAACCACGGCTGGATTCCGGGCAGCGATGCGATGGGCGAAATCTGGCGAACCAATTATTACGGGCTTGGCGCAAATTTAAACCTCATTATCGAAGATGCTCAGGCAAAACAAGAATACAATTTTGTAGGCTTAGCGCAGGCACTTAAGGCCTGGAGCTGGCAAACCACAACAGATTTCCATGGCGAAATTATTTTAAAACAGGCGTATGAACCAAATCGTTTTGTATTTGATTATGATAAACAGGAAGATGTGTATGCAGAAGTAGTTAGATTGGCTAACGAATCAATCGCAAACTTCTCCCGTACAGACGGAACTGGAAGTACAGCTAAAATGAGCCCTGCAGATTTGATTTATGCCGGAGATAACGCCAAATGGATCAAATTTAATTTTGGTGTATTAGCCAGAAACGCCAGCAACCTAATTAACAAAGCAAATTATAATCCCACTAAAGTTATTGAGTACGTAGATAAAGCTTTATCAAGCAATGCTGACAATTTTATTGTACCAAACACAGGTTCTACATCAGCTAATGGTAATTTCTTTGGTCCGCTGCGGGCAAATTTAGCTTTATATCGCCAAACCAGAATGATTGTCGGTTTGCTGGATGGAACCTATTTTACAGGCGTGCCGGGAAGTATTTTAGATCCTCGAATCTCCACAATGGTTACACCATCTGCTGATGGCGTGTATAGAGGCACAAGTCCCGGGGTAGGCGATCCTGGTACGGTGGCCTTAAAAAACCAGATTCCTAATCCATGGGGCGTACTGGCATCAGCAAATCCTGGAGCCGGAACAGGTAAATATCTTTTTAAAGATAATGTTGGCTTCCCGATTATGACCTATGCAGAAATGCAATTTATTAAAGCTGAAGCAGCATTCCTAAATGGAAACCCATCATTAGCTCATAGTGCTTACTTGAATGGAATTAATGCCAGTATTGATTTCGTAAGTAGCCTCGGCACGGCAATTACTACCAGCCAAAAAGCTGCTTATTTAGTGAGTGCTGCGGTAAAACAAACCCCTGCTGCATTAACTTTACGAGACATTATGTTGCAAAAATATTTGGCACTATACGGATATGGTTTTGTCGAAACGTGGAGCGATTTGCGTAAGTATAATTATAATACAGGTGATGTTAAAGGTAACAATCCGTATGCTGGTGTATTTGTTTTTCCATCATCATTTTATGCTGATAACGGCGGCAAACCAGCACAACGTTATCGCCCAAGATATAATTCAGAGTATTTATGGAATGTAGCAGCGCTAAAGGTAATTGGAGCAGATCAGCCAGACTATCATACTTACAAAATGTGGTTTTCTCAACCTTAACTTAATATTATTATGAAAAATATATGCTATTTATTAATTGCTGTAGTCAGTGCATTTACGGCATGCAAAAAAGGTGATTTAGTAGAAACAACACCCTATACAAAGATAGAAGTTGGCGATCCTGCTTACTCTTTCCTCAGGTTCATCAATGTAACTCCCGGAAGTCCGAATATTAATTATTATTTAAATGATACCAGATTTAGTGGTGCCTACAACGCACTTAGCGGAGAAACTGGATTTGGCTATAATACCATCTTTCCCAATCTGGCTGGTCAGTATTTACCAATAACACCAGGTGCAAATAAAATTGATGCAAAAATAGTTTCATCAGCTACTTTAGATAAAGGTTTAAATGTTTTAACTGCGAATATTAATACCAACGCGGGTAAATATTATACCTTATTTACTACTGGTATTTATAACACTACTGACAAAAAGGTTACCTCATCCTATTTGCTTGAAGAAGTAAGGCCAGTTTTAGATACGACAAAAGTATTTGTGAGATTAGTGAACCTCTATAGTGGCGGACCAGCAGCAATAGATATGACGCAGAGAAGTACCGGGCAAGTACTTATTTCAAATGTTGCTTATAATTCAGCTTCTGCTTTTGTCGAAATCCCATTACCAGGGCAAGCTAACATTTATCAGTTCAATAATGCAGGTACTGCAACGCCCGTTTCTCCGGGTCAATTAAGTACCACACTAACAAAGGGCCAGGCCTATACATTTATACTTAGGGGAGTAGCAGGTTCTACTACTACGCCATTTGGCTTAAGTAGCTACACTTCATTTTATTAATTTAATTAGAAAGGCAAGGCGCTCAACCTTGTCTTTCCAGTTAAATCTTTTTACAATATCTTAAACCCTAAACTCAACTGAAACAAGTTTGGTTTCTGGCTGTACTTTTCGCTTTTACTGATATTTGATAAACCCGCTTCATAACGTAAATCAACAGAAATGGCACCAACATCCACACCGGCACCTGCTTGGAGGCCCAATGCCTGGTTTTTATAGTTATCAAAATCTGTAGCTTGTTGGTAAGCGGAGCTGAAACTTGAGTTTTCATCCAGTATAAACGAAATTACTGGTCCGGCCATTACTCTAAAATTTAGATTTTTAGCGCCAAATTTCGTTCCTAGTAATACCGGAACATCTAAGGTGGTAAACCTTACTTTACCTTCTGCGGCCACTTCATTATTGTTGTTATTGGTAAAACTGATAAATTTATTGCCTTTACTGCCTATATAAGCTTCGGGTTGTACATAGAAACTAGCACCACCAATCCGTGCCCATGCACCAACCTGATAGCCTAAACGATTTTCTTCACTCGCGAAATCAGCATTCAGTTTCGCTAAGTTTACACCTGCTTTAACACCCAGGTTAAAGGTTTGTGCTTGTGTTGTTGCCCAACCCAGGGTTAGGAGAACAATAGGGAGAATAAATTTTTTCATTTCTTAGAATTTTAATTTTGTGTGTTTATCTAATAGGATACATAACGGCGTTTTAACAGATTTATCGTGCAAAGCATGTCTTAACATCTATTTTTTCTGATCCCAGATAAAAACATACTATTGTGAGCAAATATTTTTTACTTTTGCATCAAATAAAATCTGCTATGGCTAACTTCCAACTTACCGCTGAAACCGCATTTAAAGTAAAAACAAAGTTTTTAAGGAAATACCGCGACTTAGCAAATGAGCCATTGGATTTTACGCCAGGTAAAGAAGATGAGTTGATCTTAGATTTAATGCGATTGGTAAAACGCGATCGTACTTACATAGAATTTACCATTCAAAAAGCACTCGCCGATACCAAAGGCAACAGACTTTAATCTATCTTACTCGAAAAACTACGCTTTTTCCTCTCGTAACGCTTTATTTACGCTATACCTCAATAAGTATTTTTAATATTTATCACTTTTTGTACATTTACACCTGTACGATTAAGAAATGCTATCCGTATAAAATGTTAACATGTTATATATAAATTATAGTATGTAGCACGATGAGGTCATTTATAGTGATCCTGTTGAAGATCACCATTAAAATATAGCTTAACTGATGAAAAATTTAAAATATGCACTTTTAGCCGCAGGATTTAGCATCGCTATATTATCTTTCTCTTTCAAAGAAGATTTATTTCTGGTCTCCAAAAACCTCGATATTTTCGCCTCTCTATATAAGGAAATCAATATTAATTATGTTGATGATACCAATGCCCCACAACTAATGAAGACAGGCATCGATGCCATGTTGGAGAGCCTTGATCCTTACACGGAATACGTTCCGGAATCTGAAATTGAAGATTATAAGCTTAAATATGTAAGTACGCAATATGGCGGAATAGGTGCCAGTACGATCATTATTGATGGGAAGCTTTTTATTAATGAAGTGAGCGAAGGTTACCCTGCTTTTAAGGAAGAAGTGAAGGCCGGAGACCAGGTGGTCAAAATTAATGGTATAGAAGTGAAGGGCAAAGAAAGAGCTCAGATCAGTCAGTTGCTCCGCGGACCAAAAGGAACGCCTGTAGATTTGATTTTTCTGAGGGATGGAAAAGAGTTTACCAAAAAAATCATTCGTGAAGAAATTAAACAACCAAACGTATCCTATTCTGGCATGGTGGGAGATGGCATTGGCTACATCAAGCTGGATAAGTTTTTGGAAAATTCCGGACAGGAGGTTAAAGACGCGTTACTAAATATCAATAAAGAAAATCCAAAAGGAATTATTTTAGACCTCCGCAACAACGGCGGTGGGATTTTACAGGAAGCCGTGAAAATTGTTAATCTTTTCGTGAATAAAGACCAGTTGATTGTAACCCAGAAAGGGAAGAATATAGAAAAAACGATTGCTTATAAAACGCAGTTTCCTCCCTTAGCTATAGACGTGCCATTAGTGGTGCTGGTGAATGTAAATTCAGCTTCGGCCTCCGAAATTGTTGCAGGTTCATTGCAGGATCTTGATCGGGCGATAGTGGTAGGCCAGCGAAGTTATGGGAAGGGATTGGTTCAGCAAACGTTCAATTTGCCTTACAACAGCATGGTTAAAGTAACCGTAGCAAAATATTATACGCCATCTGGCCGGTGTATCCAAAAGCTGGACTATGCACACCGCAATGCCGATGGTTTGGTGGAACGCTTTGCAGATTCTACCATGGCGATGTTTCAAACCAAAGCAGGCAGAAATGTTTACAGTGGTAATGGTGTTTATCCGGATGTGGTTGTAAATCCCGATAAACTGAGCCCGGTAACCATTTCCATGATTAATAAAAATCTGTTTTTTAACTACGCTAACCAGTATAGAAAAAGTAATCCAAAACTGGAATCAGCAAAGGCTTTTCAGATTTCCGATGCTGATTATGCTGCTTTTGTAAATGGCCTGGCGGATAAAGACCTGACCTACCAGAGTAAAACAGAAAGACTGCTTGCTGATCTTCGTGTAGAAGCCGAGAAAGAAAACAAATCTGCAGAAGTTAAGGCCGACCTGGAAAATCTGAAATATAAGCTCACCATTTCGAAAAAAACAGATGTGGCTACGCATAAGTCAGAAATTAAAAGAATATTGGAAACGCAGATCATCAGCCGTTATTTCCATGAAAAGGGAAGAATTGAGCAAAGTTTTCAATATGATAAGGAGTTGACCGCAGCGAAAGCTTTGTTCGTTAACCAACTACAAATGTTAGCCATTTTAAAAGGTGACGGGAACTATAAAGTGATTGGAAAACCGATAAAAGAAACCGAATCATTTAACTAAATGGCTACAATAATTTAAAATGTTTAAACCCATCGTTCTATTATATAATTTAGTAAAACGATTTATCAAATACCGATTTACAAACACTCATGAATTTTAAGAAACTTAAACCTATTCTATTTAGTGCTCTCCTCTTATCCGCAAATGTTCAGGCCCAAAAATCTGGCAAATTAACGCAATTTGTAGATCCTATTATCGGCTCTGCGAAACATGGGCACGTATTTGTTGGGGCAAATATTCCATTCGGTGCAGTACAGTTAGGTCCAAATAATATTTTTGAAGGCTGGGACTGGTGCAGTGGATACAATTACGTAAGTAATACCATTACCGGGTTTTCTCATACGCATTTAAGCGGTACCGGAATTGGCGATTTAGGTGATATTTCTATCATGCCTGCCACCGGAGAAACCATTTTGCAAAAGGGGAAAAAAGGCGATGAAGACAATGGATATCTTTCTAAATTCTCGCATAAAAATGAAGTAGCTAAAGCTGGTTATTACAGTGTATTGCTGGATAAATATAAAATCAAGGCAGAACTAACCACCACAGAACGGGTGGGTTTTCATCAATATACCTTTCCTAAAAATGCGGTAAAACCACATTTAATTATCGATTTGGTTGAAGGCATAGGATGGGATGAGGCTACAAACACTTCATTTAAACAGATTGATGCCACAACAATCGTTGGGAATAGAAATTCAAAAGGCTGGGCTAATGATCAGCGTTTATACTTTGTAATTAAATTATCTCAGCCCGTTAAAAACTTTGCCATCTATGAAGATGATCAGTTAAAAAAAGGTATTGATTTGCAAGCTAAAAAATTGAAAGCAGTAGTTGATTTTGCATCCATCAATTCGAACAAATTGCAGATCAAGGTAGCCATTTCACCAGTGAGCATTGATAATGCCATGTTGAACTTGCAGACCGAATTGCCAGGATGGGATTTTTCATCAACCGTAAAAGCTGCAGATGCGAAGTGGGAAAAAGAGTTAACCAACGTAGCCATAGATGCGTCTGTTACTACTAAAAAGATTTTTTATACGGCGCTTTTTCATACCATGACTGCACCGTCTTTGTTTAACGATGTGAACAAAGATTACCTTGGAACAGACAAAAAGGTATATAAAAATGCTAGTTTTAACAACCTGACTACTTTCTCTCTTTGGGATACTTACCGTGCTGCAAATCCTTTATATACCATTCTTCACCAGGATAAAGTGAGTGATGTAGTCAACACAATGTTGGCCATCTACAAGGAGCAGGGTAAATTGCCGGTTTGGCACTTAATGGGAAATGAAACCAATACTATGGTGGGCTATCATGCCGTGCCTGTTGTGGTTGATGCTTACTTAAAAGGCTACCGTGGTTTTGATGCAGGGCTTGCTTTTGAAGCCGTGAAACAATCTGCCATGCAAAAGAAAGATGGTATCGATTACATTCAAAAGCTGAAGTATATTCCTGCCGATAAGGTAAATGAATCTGTTGCAAAAGCATTGGAATATGCCATTGATGATTATTGCATCGCCATGTTTGCAAAGGCATTAGGCAAGACCGAAGACTATAATTATTTCAGTAAAAGAGCTGGTTTATACCGTGAATACTTCGATAGCGATGTTCAGTTTATGAGAGGCAAGTTAGCCGATGGGAAATGGAGATCGCCATTTAATCCGGTAGCTTCGAAACACCGTGAAGATGATTATACAGAAGGTAATGCCTGGCAATATACCTGGTTGGTACCTCAGGATGTAGAAGGGTTAATCAATCTGTTTGGTGGCGATAAACCATTTGTAAATAAACTGGATTCGTTATTTATCGTTCCTGCTGATTTGGGCGAGAATAGCTCTCCAGATATTTCTGGTTTAATCGGTAATTACGCACAGGGTAATGAACCAGGGCATCATATTCCATATTTGTATGCTTATGCAGGTCAGCCATGGAAAACAGCAGATCTGATCCGTAAAATCGATAAAGATTTCTTTTCGGCAAAGCCCGATGGGTTATGTGGAAACGAAGATGTTGGGCAGATGAGCGCCTGGTATATCTTTTCGTCTTTAGGATTTTACCCGGTTAATCCGGCAAATGGTGCTTACGTTTTCGGTACACCGTTGGTTAAAAATGCAACAATCAATTTACCCAATAATAAAACTTTCACTATCAACGTGATGGATAACAGTGCAGAAAACAAATACATTCAGCGGATATTATTAAACGGGCAGCCTTACACCAAATCCTTTATACTGCACAAAACCATTGTAGATGGCGGAAACATCAGAATTTATATGGGCAATACACCATCAAAAGGGTGGGGAATAGCCGCGAGCGACAGACCAGTTTCTACTAAATAATTTTAAACGGGCAATAACTAATTCAAATCCTAAAAACTCCAATTGATGAGGAAAATATTTTTGTCGTTTTTGCTTCTTGCAAACCTGACCTCATTTGCACAACAGCGTTACGAACTAAATTCGGGTTGGGTATGCAGCAACATAAAAGAAGTTAAAGCAGATGGTGCACAACTATCAAATGCTGGCTTCTCGCTTAATAACTGGATGCCTGCCACGGTTCCGGGAACTGTTTTAACTACTTTGTTAAACAATAAAAAAGTTCCTGATCCATTTTATGGCATGAACAATGAAAAAATTCCTGATGTATATAACACCGGAAATGATCATTATACGTACTGGTTCGTTAAAGACTTTACAGAAAAAGCCGTTGGCAACGAACAGGTATGGTTACAATTCCGCGGCATTAACTACAAAGCAGAGTTTTACCTGAACGGGAAGAAGTTAAATCCGAAAACGCATGAGGGAATGCATATCCGTGCGGAGTATAACATCACAAAGTTCTTATCTCCAACAGGTAAAAACAGGTTAGCCGTGATCGTTTATCCACCAGATTTTCCGGGTAATCCGAATGGTGGCCAGGGTGGAGATGGAACCATTGCTAAAGGATTAACTACTCAGTATACCGCCGGATGGGATTGGATTCAACCCACCAGAGATAGAAATACCGGGATTTGGGATAAAGTAACCATCGAAAGAACTAAAGCTGTTAATGTTAAAAATCCACATGTGGTTACTTTGGTTCCAGGGAAAAGGATGCCAACCGGTGCACAAAAACCCGCAACAATCAAGGTATCTGTAGAAGTAGAAAATCCAACGAATAAAGTGGTTGCCGGTGTGTTGCAATACCAGGTGGCTGGAAAAACAGTTAGCAGATCCGTTTCATTACCTGCAGGAAAAAATACAGAAGTAAATTTCGCTGATTTGATTTTAGAACAGCCGAAACTTTGGTGGCCGAGCGGCTATGGTGAGCAGAATTTATATGATTTGAAAATTCAATTTCGGGTAGCAAATGAAGTTTTTGATCAGGAAAACTTAAAAGTAGGCATCAGGCAAATCGATAACATCTGGAATGAACATACAAAAAGTATGGGTGCTTATGTAAATGGCCAGAAAATTTTTATCAAAGGTGGAAACTGGATTATCTCTGACGCGATGCTGCGATTTAGTGATGCCCGTTACGATGCAGAAATCAGGTACCACAAAGATATGAACCTGAATCTGATCCGGATTTGGGGTGGTGCAATTCTCGAGCGGCCGGAGTTTTATAATGCCTGTGATAAATATGGTTTATTGGTTTTCCAGGATTTCTGGTTTAGCGGCGATTGCAACGGCAGATGGGTTGATCCTTTAAAGAAAGAAGACCAATGGACGAGAAGAAATTATCCTGATAACCATCCTTTGGTATTGGATGCGATTGAGGATCAGGTAAAATTGATCAGAAATCATGCATCACTTGCATTCTGGTGTGGTGGAAATGAAATTACTCCACCTGAAGACATTTTAAATCCAATTAAAAAAGACATCTTACCTCGTTTAGATGGCACGCGACAGTTCTTCGATTTTTCGAATAGTGATGAAATGTCTTTCAATGATCTTGGTGGTAATGGCGATGGTCCTTACGGAATTCAGGACCCGAATAGCTTCTGGAGCACCAAAACATTTCCATATAACTCTGAAGTGGGTTCTGTAGGTGTCGGTGATTATGAGTCGTTAGAAAGGTTTATTCCTGCGAAAAATATGGTTGCGCCGCAGTTCAAAGAAAAGCCGGATTCCGTTTGGGATTACCACAAGTACATCGCCTACGAGCAATACATCGATCCCTATGGCAAGGCAAAAAATGCTAAAGACTTTGCCATGAAAGCACAGCTGGTTAATTACAATCAGTATCGTGCATTAATGGAGGGCTTTTCTAATAAAATGTGGGATTGGTATACCGGTTCCATTATCTGGAAAACACAAAATCCATGGACCGCAATGCGCGGTCAGATGTATGATTATTACCTCGATCCAAATGCTTGTTTATATGGCTTGAGAAAGGGAAGTGAGCCGTTGCACGTGATGCTCAACCCTATCGATAGCATGGTAACTGTTGTAAACAACGGTTTCGCTGGTCGCAATAACCTAATGGTGCAGGCAAAAGCATATGATATGGATGGAAAAGATTATTTCTATTCGCAGGTATTTAACAGTATAGGCGGATCTTCTGTTCGAAGGTTCTTCCCGATGAATGAGTTCTTAAAGAAACTGGATAAGAAGGAAGGCGTGTTTGTATCTTTGAGAATTTTAGATCAGAAGCAAAATATCCTTAGTGAAAACATTTACTGGATGGCGGATAAAAATGGAGAGTATAGCGGTTTGCAAAAATTGAAAACCACTCCTTTAGATGTCACCGCTTTGAAAAAATCTAACAACAAAGTTGAGGTGACGTTAAGCAACAAAAACGGGAACCCGGTTGCTTTTTTCAATCGCATTGCCTTAGTAGATAAGCAAAGCGGGAAACGAATTCTTCCTGCCTTCTATGATGATAATTATGTAAGTATTCTTCCGGGTGAAAATAAAACGATTACCGTAGAATATACCGGTGCTCAGGATAATTTAGCTGTTGAAGTATACGGCTGGAACGTGGAGCGAAAAACGGTAGCGGTAAATTAATTGCTAAACTGGCTACGCAAACCTCGCAGGGTTCTTAAATCCTGCGAGATTTAATGTTTTAATTTGAATAAACAAAAAAAGGGCGCTACCTAACGTATCGCCCTTAATATTTTACAAGGTTTTTTAACTCACTCCGTGAAGTTTCACTTTTAAACCATTCATGTTATTGTTTAACTGCAACTGACAAGCTAAACGTGAATTTGGCAATAAATCTGGTAACGTATCCAGCATTGCATATTCGTCATCAGTCATTTCATTAAGCTTCTCTTCACCTTCCAAAACATCTACACAGCAGGTAGCGCACAAAGCCATTCCGCCGCAAGTTGCCAGAATATCGTATTCTGAAGCCTTCAAAAATTCCATCAAACTTAAGCCCATATCAGTTGGCGCTTCATGTTCAGTTACTGAGCCATCCGGCTCTTGCATATATATTGTAATGTTGTTTTCCATTTTGCTCGCTTATCAACGCAAACTTAATTAAAACTGAAGAGCATTCAAGAACACAAATAAAAAAATCTGTAAAATATTCTAAAACGCCTTCCGCTAAACGATACCTGCTAAATCTAAAATTCTGATACGCCGTTTACCGTAGTATATTTCATCGTGTATTTCACGCCAGGATTCATATAAGAATAAGCACTGTGGCTCATTAATGCAGCCTCATGGAAACCACTTAAAATCAATTTCAATTTGTTAGTGTAAGTGTTAATGTCGCCAATGGCATAAATACCTGGGATGTTGGTAGAATAGTCATCAACATTAACCTCAATTGCACTTTTGCTGATGTTTAAATTCCAGCCTTCTATTGGGCCTAACTTTGGGCTCAAACCAAATAATGGAATCAGGTGATCAGCTTCAACAACTGTTTTTTCCATTGTACGGTTCTGTACAATTTCAACCTGCTCTAATTTATCTGTTCCTTGCACAGCTTGTAAATTGCTGTTCAGGATCAGGTTAATCTTTCCGCTTTCGGCTAAAGACATCACTTTGGCAACTGAATCTGGTGCGCCACGGAAACTTTCGCTTCTGTGAACTAAAGTCAGTTCAGAACAAACTTCAGCCAGGTAAATCGTCCAGTCTAAGGCAGAGTCACCACCACCGGCAATAACCATTTTTTGATTGCGGTATTTCTCCGGATCAAGAATCATGTAATTAACACCTTTACCGTTCTCGAAATTGGAAAGGTTCTCTACCGCAGGTTTACGCGGTTCAAAACAACCTAAACCACCGGCAATTACCACCACCTTAGCTTCGATAATAGTGCCCATGTTAGTCGTTAAAACGAAATCTGCCTCACCACGTTTTTCTAAACCTTCGATCCGTTCGCCCAAGGTAAAAGTTGGATGAAAAGGCTTAGCCTGCTCCATTAAATTATCAACTAATTCCTGTGCTAACACTGATGGATAACCCGGAATATCGTAAATAGGTTTTTTCGGATAAATTTCAGAAAGCTGACCACCAACCTGAGGTAAGTAATCAATTAAGTGGCAACGCATTTTTAATAAACCGGCTTCAAAAATGGCAAATAAACCAACCGGACCAGCGCCTATTATGGCTATATCAGTAGTGATCATTCAAAAAAAATTTATGCAAAGTTACAAAATAAACTTTTATGTATATCTCTATTTAGAAATATTCTAGATAATTTTGTAAAGCAATTGTATTCAGTATTTTATATCTCTTAAGCTCACCTAAAACAAAAGTTAAAGGCTTTTGATTGAAGAAAGCAAATTATAATTGGTCTATAGGTTTAGTGGGATTTTATTTTAAGCTTTATTTATTTCTTATACTGAGAACTAAATTTTTACCTCGATCTATATTTGAATGATTAGCTAATGGTTTGGTGAGCTAGTAAGTTTTAAGCGGAGTTAAAGTTTAAAATAAATGATAACTTTCCTAAAATTCTAAATTAACAATGTTGGATTATCTTTTTATTGCTTTGCCCTTCGCTTTAATCTGGCTTTTTCTCTTTCTCTTCTGCAGCCGCAGTTGGCAGTTACCAACGACCTTTGCTCCCTTATGTATTTGGGGTCTTTATTCAGGACATGCTCCCTGGAAATGGCTATTAATTATTCCGCTGTTATCTATTTTAGTCTTGGATCTACATATTGTAGTAAGCAAGCCTATGTTTAATAGAAATATTAACATCCTAAGTTACCTTCTAACGATTCCGTTATTAGTCCTATATCTGTGTTACGGACGGCGATTTGTAACTGGCAGCAATTTAGCAGTTATTATTTGGGGCTATACCGCTCAGATTGGTCTTTTAATATTTATATCAAAATTCTGTTTTTCCAATACATTGTTACTATTCATAAATCGTTTGAAAGTAAAAGAAAAGCACTGTATAGAAACGCAGATTTTGGAAAAGTCAACTCGAACAGTAGCAAGAAGTATAAGTTATTATGTAATTTTTGATCACTTAGGGGAAATGGAAGTTTCTGGGTTCTTCTATTTGTATCTAAAGTTAAAAAGTATAAAAGGTAATAATAGTATCGAAATTATAATCAGGAAAGGAATTCTAGGGACTGAATATATTACTGGATTTCCGAAACTAATATCCAGAAGGTGATTCTTGCTATGAATTGAGGCAAAATTTCATGACACTTATGAAGTTTCGCTAACATAGTAGCCAGCGAAACTTCGTAAGTTGATTACCAGCTCATTCCCAAGTTCTGGAAGACAAAACTCCAGATATCTGTAGCTTCATCAATTAATTTGGTGGTTGGTTTTCCTGCACCATGCCCTGCCTTGGTTTCAATTCTGATTAACATTGGGTTTTCACCTTTATATTTCTCCTGCAAGGTTGCTGCAAATTTAAATGAATGTGCAGGTACAACACGATCATCATGATCTGCAGTAGTAATTAATGTTGCCGGATAATTTACTTCTGTTTTAATATTGTGAAGAGGAGAATATTTGATCAGGTAATCAAAATCTTCTTTTTTATCGCTCGTACCATATTCAACTGCCCAGCCCCAGCCAACTGTAAATTTGTGATAACGGAGCATATCTAAAACACCTACTGCAGGTAAAGCAACCTTGAAAAGCTCTGGTCGCTGGGTCATGCAGGCACCCACCAACAACCCGCCATTTGATCCGCCTGAGATGGCAATTTTAGATGGGTTCGTATATTTCTCTTTAATAAGGTATTCTGCTGCGGCAATAAAATCATCGAAAACATTTTGCTTGTTAGCTAACATCCCGCCTTTATGCCAGGCTTCTCCGTATTCACTTCCACCACGTAGGCTCGGCTGGACGTAAATCCCACCTTTTTCCATAAATAACATTCTGGATAAGCTGAAAGCAGGTGTTAAGCTAATTTGGAAACCGCCATAAGCATATAAGTAAACCGGGTTGTTTCCATCAAGCTTGATTCCTTTTTTATGCACAATAAACATGGGTACTTTTGTGCCATCCTTTGAAGGATAAAACACCTGTTTGGTTTCGTAGTCCTCGGTGTTAAACTTGAGTTGAGATTTTTTGTAAAGTTCAGATTTAGCCTGGTCAATATCATACCTGTAAATGGCGCCTGGCGTAGTAAAATTGGTAAAAGTATAGAAAAATTCCTTATCTTTTTTATAGCCTCCAAAACCGCTAACTGTGCCAATTGCCGGCAACTTTACTTCGCTGATCTGCTTTCCGGATAAATCAAATTGAACAACATTAGTGCTCGCATCTTTCAGGTAAGAGGCCCATAAAAAACCACCGCCGCTACTCACACCTTCCATGGGAAGTTTAGATTCAGGAATAATTTTTTGCCAGTTCTTCGGATCAGGATTTTTCGGATCTATCAGAACCACCTGCTTGTTTTCTGCACCTAAATCTGTGTTTAACAGAAGCTTGTCGCCATTATTATCTATAATATTATGGTTGTGTTCGTATCCTTCTACCAATAAGGAGATTTTGCTGTTCGCTTCAGTTAAGTCTTTATAATAGAGCGCATTACCAGATGTTCCTGGATTTGCATAAATGATTAAAAAGCGATCGTCTTCAGTAACACTCGCCCCGAAATAGAGATTTGGATTGGTCTTATCTTCAAAAATAAGTTGATCATTTTGCTGGTGATCACCCAATTTATGGTAGTAGATTTTTTGAAATTTGTTTGCTGCAGACAGATCCGTTCCTTTCGCAGGTTCATCAAATTTACTGTAGTAAAAGCCGTCGTTTTTCCAGGCGGCACCAGAAAATTTAGTCCATTTTAATTCATCAGGCAGTTTTGTTTTAGTGGCGATGTCCATTACGTAAATATTACTCCAATCGGAACCCGCCTGTGCAACAGAATAAGCCACATACTTTTTGTCGTGCGAAAATCCAAGTAAAGAAATGGCTGCAGTACCATCAGCTGTCAGTTGATTAGGATCTAAAAAAGTCTCCTCTTTCCCGTCTAAACCCTTCTTGATAAACCAAACGCCCTGATTCTGTAAACCGTCGTTTTTAGTGAAGAAATAATATTCGCCCACTTTAAATGGAGCACTTTCTTTAGGGTAGTTCCAGATTTCAGTCAGTCGTTTTTTAATGTCTTCACGGTATGGAATCTGACTTAAATAGTTTTGAGTAACTTTATTTTGAGCAATCACCCAGGCTTTGGTTTCGGCCGAAGTATCATTCTCTAGCCAGCGATACGGATCCGCAATGGTTTTGCCAAAGTAATTATCGGTGGTACTGTCTTTCTTCGTTTCAGGATATTTCATTAATGTAATTTTTTCTTCAGGTTTTTTACCTTGGTTACAGGCAAAAAGACTTAACGCAAATAAGCCTAATAAAAGTTTCTTATTCATAATTAAAGAGATTTATTTACTAAGATATGTTTTACCTGCGGGATGATTGTTAGATTGCAGTGATTTATGACGATGTCGATCGTTGGTCGTCTATCGTTAATCGTCCATGGTTCAGGCCCCTTAATAGTCTTAGTCCTTCTGCTTTAGGCTTTAGGCTTTACGCTTTAGTCTTTCCGCTTTGCTCTTTGCTCCTTTATCTTTTTTCTGCTTTGGCCTTTAAGCTTTACGCTTTGATCTTTCCGCTTTGCTCCTTATTCCTTGCTCTTTGTTCCTTATTCCTTCACCTTTCAACTCTTTTCCTTTACCTTTGAACAATACATGGATAAGAACATTTATTTCGCTTCTGATTTTCATTTGGGTACGCCGAATTATGCCGAAAGTCGTAAACGCGAGGATTTGATTGTGCGGTGGCTGGATTTTATCGAGCCAAATTGTGGGGAATTGTTTTTAATGGGAGATATTTTCGATTTCTGGTTTGAGTACGCAAAGGTGATTCCGAAAGGATTTGTTCGTTTACAGGGTAAATTAGCGGCAATGGCAGATGCCGGCATCAAGATTTATTTCTTTAAGGGAAATCATGATATGTGGGTGCGGGATTATTTTACCCAGGAAATCGGTATGCAAATCGTTAGCGATGAAATGATTATAGAACGGAATGGCAAAAAGTTTTACCTGCATCATGGCGATGGACTAGGTCCGGGAGATGCTAAATATAAGTTTTTAAGGAAAATTTTCAGAAGCAAACTTTGTCAATGGCTTTTTGCCCGTCTGCACCCTAATCTGGGAATTGGAATTGCCAGTGGGTGGAGCAGGGGAAGCAGGGCTGCGCAAAAAGAAAAGGAAGTTTTTATGGGCGAAGACAAGGAATGGTTAGCTATTTACGCGAAAGAGCAGTTGCAGAAAGAACATTTCGACTATTTTATCTTTGGTCATAGACATTTGCCGCTGGATTTAAATTTAGGCAACAGTAGCCGTTATGTAAATATTGGGGAATGGCTTGAATCCAATTCTTACGGCGTTTTCGATGGCATGGATTTGAAACTTAAATATTTCACTTCAAAATCCTAAATGGCTTTAATCTTCAAAGCTTTAAATAAACTGTAGGCTTTCAGTTCCAAACTAATTCAGCTTTTTTCCTTATTTTTGCGTTTCCAAATTTTGGCTTCTGCCGATTATTGGAGAATTCAATACGAATAATCATATGTTAGATAAATTAGAAGCTATAAAGCTGCGTTGGGAAGATGTAGAAGAATCGTTAAGTAATCCGGATGTAATCCAGGATATGAAACGTTTTGCGGCTTTAAATAAAGAATATAAAGACTTAGGCAAAATTGTGGATGAGTATAAAATCTACAAAAATGTAATGAGCAACATTGACGCGAATAAAGAAATCTTATCGGTTGAAAAGGATGCTGAAATGCGTGAGATGGCCAAGGAAGAGTTAGACATGTTGCTTAGACAACAGGAAGAAATGGAAAGTAACATTCGTTTAATGTTGATTCCAAAAGATCCTGAAGATGCTAAAAATGCTGTTTTTGAGATTCGTGGCGGTACCGGTGGTGATGAGGCGGCGCTTTTTGCTGGTGATTTATACCGCATGTATACCCGTTACTTTGAAACTAAAGGTTGGAAAGTAGAAACCGTAGATGTTACGGAAGGTACTGCCGGTGGTTATAAGGAGGTGATTTTAAAAGTGAACGGAGATGACGTTTATGGCCAGCTAAAGTATGAAAGTGGTGTACACCGGGTGCAGCGTGTTCCGGATACGGAAACCCAGGGTCGTGTACATACTTCCGCAGCATCTGTTGCCGTTTTGCCTGAAGCTGAAGAAATTGATTTATACATTAACCCAGCAGATATAGAATTGCAAACCTCTCGTTCAGGGGGTGCTGGTGGTCAGAATGTAAATAAGGTAGAAACTAAAGTGCAGTTAACGCACAAGCCTTCTGGCCTTGTGGTGGTTTGTCAGCAGGAGCGTTCGCAATTGGGTAACCGTGTAATCGCAATGGAAATGTTGCGGAGTAAGTTATACGATATTGAGTTGCAGAAAAAGAATGGAGATATTGCTGCAAAACGTAAAACAATGGTATCTACTGGTGACCGCTCTGCAAAGATCAGGACATACAATTATCCCCAGGGTCGTGTTACCGAACACCGTATCGGTTTAACGATGTATAACCTGCCTAGCATCATGGATGGCGACATTCAGGAAATTATCGATGCGCTTCAGTTTGCTGAAAATGCAGAAAAGATGCAGGAAGGCGCTGTAGGATAAGGGCTTACGATTATTTTAAAAAATAATTTGCAATTAGCGATTTTGTCCCTATATTTGCAACCTCGAAAGGGGAAAGAGGTTTAACTTTTAAAAAGAAAACAAAAGGAGTGGTAGTTCAGCTGGTTAGAATGCCTGCCTGTCACGCAGGAGGTCGCGGGTTCGAGTCCCGTCCATTCCGCGAAAATAGTTTTAAATTCAACTAAAAGCCTGTAAATTAAATGTTTACAGGCTTTTTCGTTTTTTGGAAGCACCAAATTATTCATTTTTTCGCAAGAAAAAGGTGAGCAATTCGGTGAGCACATTAAACGGTATGAATGCTCACCAATTATAGATTAAACAGTTGTCTATAAGCTAGTTCAATCATTAAACATCTTGACTGTAAGTGACAGAATTAACAATTTTGTTTCCCTTTATTCATTTGTCATGAGAACAAACATGAATCTGCTTTTTTATTTAAAAAAGCGCTCCACTTACAAAAACGGCCCAATAACCATTTACTTGCGGTTTACAGTTGATGGACGACGAGCAGAAACCTCAACGGGAAAATGTTGCGATCCCAACCGCTGGAATGCACAGGCTGGGCGGGCCGCTGGTACCAAAGAAGATACCAGGGTTTTAAATGCTTATCTAAATAAGTTGCAGTCAAAGGCTCAGGAGCTTCACCAATCAATGACGGTAGGGAACGAAACCGTTACGGTAGAAACGGTTAAAAATCGTTTTATCGGAAAAGCTCTGCAACCACGGACTCTTGTTGCGGTTTTTGAAGATCACAACTTAAAAATGAAAAGCCTCATCGGTAGGGAATATGAAAGAAGTACACTTCAGCGCTATGAAACCTGCCTAATGCATGTTAAAGACTTTATGCAGTTAAATTATAATGTTTCAGATATTCCTGTTGCAAAGATCAACTTTACTTTCTTGGTTGATTTTGAATACTATCTAAGGAGCGTCCGAAACTGTGGCAATAACTCTGCAATCAAATACATCAAAAATCTCGGCAAAATTGTCCGCGTATGTTTAGGTAACGGATGGTTGGCTGTTAACCCGTATCTCAATTACAAGCCAAAACAGAATGCCGTACATCGTGAAGTCCTCACAAAAGAAGAGCTAAGCCGTATAAAGGAGAAGAAGTTCAGTATGGAGCGGGTTGGTACAGTTCGCGACATGTTTGTTTTCAGTTGTTACACAGGTCTTGCTTATGTAGATGTATGTAAATTAAAACGATCTGAGCTGGTTAAAGGCACTGATGGCAATTTATGGATATATACAAGCAGAAAGAAAACCGATACACTTTCACGGATTCCCGTGTTGCCAGCAGCTTTGTCCATAATTAAAGCTTATGAAAACCATCCCCAATGTATTGTCAAAGATACCTTGCTTCCTATGATGAGCAATCAGAAAATGAATGCGTATTGTGCGCCCGTAAAGGTTTTGTAATGAATGTCTCTTTGGCAAGAGACTAGACTAGGTTCCAAGTCTACTCCCGACCGACTTATCTGGAGGGGAAACCCAATAGGGAGTGTAGCATGTCGGTGTACAGC
>Ga0308159_1000346_pt1 | contig 118862 bp, 93 predicted proteins | sample PhyCR1_FD_201040 | JGI IMG/M metagenome (GOLD analysis project Ga0308159, IMG submission 201040) | Phyllosphere microbial communities from UC Gill Tract Community Farm, Albany, California, United States - DLSLC.R1 | ecosystem: Host-associated > Plants > Phyllosphere > Unclassified | place: USA...
CGCCGGGGATTACAGAATCTTGATGACCTGGGTCGCGTCGTCTCCCGGTGAGTCGGAAGTCTCGGGATCAAAGTTTTCATACACACGGCGAACCAGACTCAGCAATTGTTGATGTTCTTCGTCGCTGAGGCCCGAAATGCCGAGCTGGGTGAGTCGCTGACCTTCGCGTTTCATGATATTTCGGATGTGTGCGCCCTCGTCGGTTAGGGTCAGGCGTGTGCTGCGACGGTCCTGCGGATCGATATCGCTTATCAGCAACGCCTTGTCACGAAGGCCTTTTATCAGCCGCGCCAACTGCGCCTTGTCGCGTTCCATAAAGCGCGACAAATCGCCCTGAGTCGCGCCCGGAAAGCGGCCGACGTAACTCAGCACCTTGGCTTCCATATGGGTGATGTCATAGTGGCCATCACGCAGCATTTCAAACTGCCTCGCGCGGTAGCGATGCATAATCATATGCATTATCCAAAGTACATCATCGTTGTGCGAGTCGTTCATTAGTTGACAATGTCTCCTATAAAATTGTAGATTGTTGATATTATCAACTAAGCGGAAACATCTTACCATGACCGACAACACAACCACTAGCCGCGTACAGCTTATCCGCCATGAAATCGTGCGCCGCACGCTGGACGTGGTCCGCGTTGAAGACATCAGCCCAAGTTTCAGGCGCATCACACTCTCCGGCGACTCTCTGGATACCTTCATCAGCGCGTCTTTCGACGATCACATCAAATTCTTCTTCGACAACGGGTCCGACGAACCGGCAAAGCGTGATTACACGCCACGAAGCTACAGCAACGAGAAAAAAGAGCTGGTGGTCGAATTTGCGATGCACGGCGAAGGTCCCGCCAATGCGTGGGCTGAAAACGTCAAAGTGGGCGATATCGCCAAAATCGCCGGGCCGCGCGGCTCACGCGTGATCCCGATGGATTATGACTGGCAACTGATGTTTGGCGACGAAACCGCGTTTCCGGCCATCTCGCGCCGTCTTGAAGAGTTGCCGCACGCGGCGCGCGTCACCGTGGTGGCGCTGGCCAGCAATGCTCAGGATCGCCGGGAATTCCCGACGCAGGCCGATGCAGAAATTATCTGGGTCGAGACTGCCGAAGAGTTGGTCGAATGGGCCAAAGCTCATCAGCTTGCTGCGGGAGAAGGTTTTGTGTGGTGTGCGGCCGAGGCCTCAGTCATCAAGGCGCTGCGCGCGATTTTCGTCGACGAGAAAGGCCACGACGTGAATGCCATCCGCACTTCCGCCTATTGGAAAATGCGCACCGCCGCATTCCACGAAGAAGTGCAATAAAGCGAACGCCGCTCGAAAAAGAAGGGCGATTCGTGTTTCAAAGCCGATCGCCCACCTTATTCTCTAGCCCTCGAGCAGGCTGACCATTGCTTTCTGATTGGCTGATGCTGCGCCCTTGCGCCACATCAGCCAGATTTTGATTTTCCCCATCTCCTCGCTCAACGGATAAACTTTTACCCCGCGCTTACCGGGCATGCTGGCAAGCATGCTGGCGGGCACCAGCGCCAGTCCGGCACCTGCCGTTACGCAGGCGACTATGCCGTGATAAGACTCCATTTCATAGATTTTGCCGGGCACGGCGTTGTCCTGCGCAAACCAGTTTTCGAACAACCGTCGATAAGAGCAGTTGGCGCGAAAGGCGTAGATAGTTGCGCCGGAAATGTCCTGCGCGCGGGTAACGGCGGGATGGTTGAGCGCCGAAATCAGCACCATCTCTTCATCGAATGCGGGTACGCCTTCGAGTTCGGGATGCCTGGGCGGTCCGTCAACAAAGGCGGCGCTGTAATCGCCAGCCAGAATGCCGTCAATCATATCGCCCGACGGACCGGTCGACAGGTCGAGTTCTACATCGGGATAAGCCTGATGATAACGCGCCAGCACGGGGGGAATGTGCACGGCGGCGCAGCTTTCAATGGCTCCGAGGGTAAAAATGCCGTTGGGTTTCTGCCCTGAAACGCTCTGTTTTGCCTCGTCGGCCAGCGCAAGAATACGTTTGGCATAGCTAAGAAAGGTTTTGCCAGGATCAGAGATATGCAGCCGCAGCTTTTCACGATGAAACAGCGGTGTGCCCAATTCTTCTTCCAACTGTTTGATACGGGTTGAAATATTTGACGGCACACGATGCAGTCGGTCGGCGGCCGCCGTCACGCTGCCTTCATCGGCTACCGCGACAAAGACTTCAAGCTGGGTTAAATCCACTGTGCTCTCCTCATCCGTCTATCCGCTTAACCTTCTCGAATCGAGACGGTTATTTTCATTATTATTCATTTTTCAATACGCTTTAACAAGTCTAGTATGAGCGGCAGATAGCATTCATCCTCATTGTTAAAAGGTGGCTTAGATGACGAATTCAGCAACAGCAGCGCCAGCGGGCGCATTCTCCCGCAATCCGACCAATGGCGAATGGGTAAAACAGTATCCTTTCGCTACCCCGGCAGACGTGGACGCCGCACTGCAAGGAACGCGCGATGCCTTTGACGCGTGGAAAAACAGCGCGATGAGCGATCGCGTCGCCTTGCTGCGCAACATCGCACAGGGTTTGAGAAACAATGCCCGTGCGCTGGGCGAGATGATGACGCTGGAGATGGGCAAGCCTATCACTCAGGCGTTGGCCGAAGTCGAGAAGAGCGCCAAACTCTGTGAATGGTATGCCGATCAGGGTCCGGCGATGCTGGCACCCGAGCCGACGCTGGTTGAAAACGATAAAGCCTGGGTCAACTATTTGCCGCTAGGCCCCGTGTTGTCTGTGATGCCGTGGAACTTCCCGATTTGGCAGGTGCTGCGCGGTGCGATTCCTATCCTCCTCGCCGGTAACAGCTATCTGTTGAAACCTGCGCCAAATGTGATGGGTTGCGCCTATCTTTTGCGTGACGTTGTCACCGGGGCAGGTTGTCCAAAAGGGTTGTTCGACGTTTACAACGCCGATAACGCCGCGGTAGCCGAGAGCATCAAAGATGACCGCATAGCGGCCATTACGCTTACCGGCAGCGTGCGCGCGGGTGCGGCGATTGCGGCGATGGCCGGTGCCGCATTGAAAAAATGCGTGATGGAACTGGGCGGCTCCGATGCGTTTATCGTGTTGGCCGACGCCGATATCGATGCCGCCGTACAGGGCGCGATAGCGGGTCGATTCATGAATAATGGTCAGATTTGTATCTCTGCCAAGCGTATTATCGTTGAAGAGTCTGTGATGGCCGAATTCACCGAAAAATTCCTGACGGCGGTAAAAGCGTTGAAAATCGGCGATCCGCGTGACGAAAGCACCTATCTTGGCCCAATGGCGCGTTTTGACCTGCGCGATGAGCTGGACGGGCAGGTTAAAGCGACGCTGGCAGAAGGTGCGACGCTGTTGCTCGGCGGCGAGCCGATTTCAGGCGAGGGCAATTACTACGCGCCTACCGTGCTGGGCAACGTCAAGCCGGGAATGACCAGCTTCAAGCAAGAGTTGTTCGGTCCTGTCGCCTCGCTGATTGTGGCCAAAGACGCCGCAGAAGCCGTCAGCATGGCCAACGATTCCGAGTTTGGTTTAGGCGGCAGCCTGTGGAGCCGTGACCTCGATGCGGCCAAGGCATTGGCTAAACAGATTTACACAGGCGGCATGTTTATCAACGCGCCAAGCTTCTCCGACCCACGTGTGCCTATCGGCGGTGTCAAGAAGAGTGGTTTCGGACGTGAACTGTCACACTTCGGGATCCGCGAGTTTACCAACCCGCAGACCCTGTGGGTTGAAGGCTAATCGACCGCGAGGTCAGCCCGTTTATGCCAAGTATTGATAGCGGGGCGCGGGCGTTTTAGGTCGATTTCTCAAGGGCTACGCGCAAGTCGCCCCCTGAAATGTCAAAAAGCGCGGTGTTCAGTCGAGCACCGCGCTTTTTATTTCACGTCGTTTTGCCTTTAATTACTCTTTTACTGCCAGCCTCAAACCCCACCGCCAATGGATTCCCAAAGTGTAATGCGATTCTCGAAGTCGGTCTGTTGCAGCGCCACCAAATCGAGCTGTGTCGACCACAACGTGCGTTGATCGGTGAGAACGGTGAGGTAGTCGCCGGTGCCCACTTCATAACTGCGTTTTGCAATGTCGAAACTGCGCTGGGCGGAGGCAACGGCCTGCTGCTGGGCGTCCATTTGCTCGTCGAGCGTATTGCGACGGGCAAGGGCGTTGGCGACATCCTCGAAGGCCGTTTGAATGGCTTTCTGGTAGGCGGCAATCAGGCCCTTCTTCTCTGCCTGCGCATAATGCAGTTGCGCAAGGTTGCTGCCGCCGGTAAACAGCGGCAATGAGACGCTGGGTGCAAACGACCATACATTGGCCCCGTGACTGAACAGGCTGGACAGCGAACTGCTGCCGACGCCCGCACTGGCAGTGAGGGAGATGGTCGGGAAGAAGTTGGCGCGTGCGGCCCCGATATCGGCGTTTTCGCTTTTGAGATTGTGCTCAGCTTCGATAACATCCGGGCGGCGCAGCAACAGCGTCGACGAGGTTCCGGCAGGCACGATGGCGATTGCCTGCGGCGAAAGGCTTTCGAGGGTGCCCGGCAGCAGGTTGCCGGGTACCGTGTCGCCGACCAGCAAATTCAGCGCATTGGTGTCTTGCGCAACCAGCGTTTGATAGCTCGCCACGCTGGCGCGCGCCTGTTGATAGGTCGTCATGGCTTCACTCACGTCGCCTGCCGCCGCCGTCCCTTCCTTGAGCTGTAACTGCGTGATGCGCAGCGTATCGGCGGCGCTCGCCATCGTCTCCTGACCCAGCGCCAGATTGCTTTTATCGGCGGCAAGCGTAATCCAGGCGGTAGTGGTCTCGGAAACCAGCGTAATGCGGGTGTTTTGCGCCGTGGCTTCGCTGGCAAGCCAGGTCTCTTTGGCGGCGCGTGCCAGACTGCGATTGCGCCCGAACAGGTCGAGTTCAAAGCTGCTTACCGCGCCGTCGGCTTCTGACGAACTGCTCACGCCTTCCGACGCAGTGCGGGCGCGGGTGTGCGTCAATTCGGCGTCAACGGTCGGGAACAGCGAGGCGCGCTGCTCGCCATACAGCGCCCGCGCGGCCTCGATATCGGCAATCGCTTCCTGCAAATCGCGGTTGCTGACCAGCGCCCGTTTCACCACGGCGTTGAGTCGTTGATCGGTCAACACATGCTGCCAGTCGGTCAACACGGTGTCGGCCGCCGCCGTCTTGCCCTGCTGCGGCCAGACGGCGGGGACTGCCGGTGCAGGCCGCTGGTAATGGGGATCCAGCGAAATACAGCCTGCCAGCAGCATCGACAGGCTGATAATACTCAGGCGACAAAAAGATTTAGGCTGAAACATCCATTACTCCTCGGAAACATCGCGGCGAGTGAAGAAATGTTTCACCAGCACAAAGAAAAGCGGAACAAAGAAAATCGCCAGCAAGGTGGCCGTTACGGTGCCGCCGATAATGCCGGTACCTATCGCGATACGGCTATTGGCCCCGGCCCCGGTCGACAACGCCAGCGGCATGACGCCTGCAATAAATGCAATCGAAGTCATCAGAATAGGGCGCAGACGGGTTTTGGCCGCCGAAATGGCCGCCGCAGACAGCGTCATGCCCTGTTTGACCGCCGCTTCGGCAAACTCGACGATCAGAATGGCGTTTTTAGACGACAGGCCAATCGTGGTCAACAACGCGACCTGGAAATAGATATCGTTGTTGAGTCCGCGTAACGAAGCCGCCAGCGACGCGCCCAGAATGCCGAGCGGAATAACCAGAATGACCGAAAACGGCACGGACCAGCTTTCATAAAGCGCGGCCAGACACAGGAACACCACCATGATGGAAATGGCATACAGCACAAGGGTTTGTCCGCTGGCGAGCTGTTCCTGCAAGGACAGGCCGCTCCACGCGAAGGTCGAGCCTTTGGGCAGTTTGGCGGCGAGGTCGGCCATTTTATTCATTGCCGCGCCGGAGCTGTAACCGCTGGTATTTTCACCATCGATTTCAAAGGCGGTGACGCCGTTGTAGCGGGTCAGCGTTTGCGGGCCGTAGGTCCAGTGCGTGGTAGCGAACGCAGAGAACGGCGTCATGACGCTGTCACCGCTGCTGTTGGTACCCCGCACAAACCATTTGCCGAGATCGCCAGGCTGGGAACGGAACTGACTGTCGCCCATGATATAGACCTCTTTGACGCGGCCGCGGTCGATAAAGTCATCGACATAGGTTCCCCCCCATGCACTGCTCAGCGTCGCCGTGACATCGCTGAGATCAAGGCCCAGCGCCACGGCTTTATTGTTGTCGATATCGACTTTCAGCTGCGGCGTTTCAGGCAGATCGGCGGCTCGTACCGATTCGAGTTCGGGGCTTTTGTTGGCGGCGGCAATCAACTGGTTGCGCATTTTCAGCAGATCGTCACGCGAGGTGCCGCCCGCCGACAGCAGCTCGAACGTAAAGCCGTTGCTTTGACCCATGCCCGAAACGGCAGGCGGGGTCATGGCAATTACCTGTGCATCGGTGACTTTGGCAAGATCCTGATTGGCGCGCTGGACAATAGCCTGTGCCGTATTGGCGTTGCCCGGCCGCTTGTCCCAGTCTTTGAGCGCCACAAACGCCATGCCGACGTTGTCGCCGTTACCGCTGAAGTTAAAGCCGGTTATCGAGAATACCGCTTCGGTATTGGCTTTTTCATGGGTCAGGAACCAGTTGGTCACCTCGGAATTGACCTGATTGGTCCGATTAACGGTCGCGCCCGCCGGCAGAGTAAACTGCACCATGACCTGCCCCTGATCTTCATTGGGCAGGAAACTGGTCGGCAGGTGCATCATCAACATGCCCATGGTCGCGGCAAGCGCGGCATAGGCCACCATCATGATTGCCGGACGACGCAAACCTTTTAAAACGCCGTGTTTATAGCGATGCTCAGTACGGGAATAACCGCGGTTGAACGCGCCAAAGAAGCCTTTTTCATGGGGTTTGCTGTGACGAAGCAGCGAGCCGCACAACGCAGGCGTCAGGGTCAGCGCCACCACCACCGACAGGGCCATGGCCGAAATCAGCGTCACGGAAAACTGGCGATAAATCACCCCCGTCGAGCCACCGAAGAACGCCATCGGCAGGAAGACGGCAGACAGCACCACGGCAATGGCGACCAGCGCGCCCGAAATTTCGCCCATCGATTTTTCGGTCGCTGCACGGGCCTTGAGGCCTTCCTCGCTCATGATACGTTCGACGTTTTCGACCACCACGATGGCGTCATCAACCAGTAGCCCGATGGCCAGCACCATGGCAAACAGCGTCAGCGTGTTGATGGTATACCCCAGCGCCGAGAGGACGCCAAAGGTGCCGAGCAGCACGACAGGCACCGCCAGTGCAGGGATCAACGTTGCACGAATATTTTGCAAAAACAGGTACATGACGGCGATAACCAGCGCAATCGCAATCAGGAGCGTCTCGACGACATCCTGAATGGAGAGCTTGATGAATTCGGTCGTGTCCTTGGGGTAGGCGACGTCATAACCGGCGGGCATGCTGCTGCGATACTTCTCGATAGTGGCTTTGACGGCATTGGCGGTGTCGAGCGCATTGGCCCCCGCCGCCAGCATCACGGCCACCCCTGCGGCCGGATGACCATTGAGGCGCGAAGAGGCCACATAATCCTGACTGCCCATCTCGACGCGGGCAACATCCCCAATACGCACCACGGAGCCATCGGCCTGACTTTTAACGATAATATTGCGGAACTGTTCCGGCGTCTGCAAACGCGATTCGGCCTGTACCGTGGCGGTTATCTGCTGCTGGGAAGAGGTCGGCGACGAGCCGATGCTGCCCGCCGAAAGCTGAATGTTCTGCGACGTAATGGCCGTTTCGACATCGGAGGGCATAAGCGAATAGGAGGCAAGCTTGGTCGGGTTCAGCCAGATACGCATGGCATACTGGTTGCCGAACACGTTGAGATTACCCACACCCGCCACGCGCGCCAGCGGATCCTGCATATTACTGACCAGCCAGTCGGCAATGTCATTGCTGGTCGCCTTGTTGGTCTTGTCGTAGAGCGCCATGATCATCAGGAAGTCGGACTGCGACTTGGTGACGGTCAACCCGGCTTCCTGCACCTCTTCGGGAAGACGGGATTCGGCCTGTTGCAGTTTATCCTGAACCTGAACCTGCGCGGTGTCGGGATTGGTACCGAGTTTAAAACTGACGGTTATCTGCACCGTGCCGGAGGAGGAGCTGGTGGAGGTGAAGTACAGCAGGTTGTCGAGGCCGGTGAGCTGTTGCTCGATGACCTGCGTAACACTGTTTTCAATCGTCTGGGCAGACGCGCCCGTATAGGTCGCCTTGATCCTTACGGAAGGCGGAGCGACTTCGGGATACTGCGCAACGGCCATTGACTTGATGGCAATAACGCCCGCCATCATGATGAGCAGGGCAATCACCCATGCAAAGACCGGGCGGCGAACAAAGAAACGCGAAAACATCAGGCGGCTCCTTGTTTCGTGTCAGTTGCGGCAGGCGTGGAGGTCGACGCGTTACCCAGCCGGGTTTCAACCGGTTTGACCGTATCCCCGGCATTCACTTTGGTGGTGCCTTCGACGATAACGCGGTCGCCGGAATTCAGGCCGCTGACGATGAGATAATCCTGACCCGAACCGGTGGCGGTCACGACATTTCTCAGCACCACTTTATTGGTCGCATCGACCACCATCGCGGTGGCGTTGCCTTTAGGATCGCGAATAATCGCCTGTTGCGGCGCGAGCACGGCATTCTCGATCACGCCTTCATCCACATTGGCATGCACAAACATGCCGGGCAGCAGCAGGTGTTGCGGGTTCGGGAACACGGCGCGTAACGTCACGGAACCGGTTGCTTCGTCGACAGAGACTTCGGTCAGCTCCAGTTTGCCTTTTTCGGCGTAAGTAGAGCCGTCTTCCAGCGTCAATGTCACGCTGAGCGTATTGCTGTTGGTGGCGAGGGCGCGTTTACGCAGTTCCAGCAGGTCGACGCTCGAACGGGTAAGGTCAACATACATGCTGTCAAGGGCGGTGATGGTCGTAAGCGCCGTGGTCTGATCGGCGGTCACCAGAGCGCCGGGCGTCACGGTAGAGATGCCGATACGGCCAGAAATAGGGGCTGCCACGCGCGTCCAGTCAAGATTGATTTTGTCGGACTCGAGCGCCGCGGTTTTCTCGGCGACGCTGGCCTTGTCTTCACCGCAGGTGGCAGCGGCGTCTTCCGCATCCTGCTGCGACACGCCTTGTTCCTTGACCAGTATCGAATAGCGACGGGCTTTCTGGCAGTCGGCAATCACCAGCGCCCTGGCACTTTGCAGCGCCGCCGCAGCTTGATCATACGTTGCCTTGTAACTGGACGGGTCGATTTGATACAGCGCCTGACCAGCCTTGACCTCATCGCCTTCCTTGAACAGGCGACGCTGAATAATGCCGCCGACCTGAGGCAATACGCTCGATGTCAGGGTGGCAGTGGTTCGCCCCGTCAGGTCACTGGAATAGGTAAAGGGCCGGGCTTTCAGGGTTACGATGCCCACCTGCGTCGGCGCGGGTTTCTCCTGGGAGGACGGGGTGTCGTGGCAAGCGGTCAACCCCAAAAAGGTCAAGACACAAAGAGTGCGTAATGGCATAGCAAGAGTCCAAATAAAAAGTGTGGATTATTTCGGTGTGCAGACATTCACGACAAGGTGCCGAAGTGCCGCACGCGCCTTTATTTTTGAAAAGGGTGAGGAGCGACCGTTAATCGTTAACGCGCATAGTGAGCAGGGAGATATTTCCCTATGCCGCCGGCGACGGTCTAGAAACTTGACGTTAATTAGCCATTTCATTGAAACAGATCTGCTTAAAATAAGTTTTTCCACGTTGCGGTGATTCAAAGCCTAAAGTTTTCATCAAATTAAGGGGCGACATCTGCTCTGTGTTGGCAAAAGCGTCTTTACCAGGGCAATCATGCCATTCAGGTTGAAGATATCTTTGGCACCACGGGTGGTCAAGTCATTACACGGTGAGAAAAATTTTTATAATATATTGATTTTAAATGTTATTTATCAATTGTGAGAATACTGTGAGGCAAGTTTGACGAGGAAGGCTAAAGACGGGTCAATGCAATGTATCATTATGATTTATATCGTTTTACTAGCGAGCATGTAAAAGCGCCCGTCGCTGACGCTTTATGAATAAATCGACATTGTAAGCACTTCGAAAAGATTGCGTCTCTTTATCATCAAGAATAAAGACAAACATTATTAACCGTGAATTAGCTCGCGGTGAAATTAATAATCTCTACACACTTTGTTGCATGCACTGTAATAAATATTACCGCCGTCTTATAAAAGACTATGATTACTTTGTTTCAAACATCATATAATTATCGACAAATAACATCGCCCATCAAGGAAGGGTAATTATGATTTTAAAAAGATTTAATGGCTTGTGGCGGGCGACCGCGATGGTCTCGATGCTGATGATATGCGGAGCGTCTTTCGCTGCTGCGCAACAAGATAACAGCACTCAACCTGTAACAAACCGTACTTCATCAAATGTAACTGCCGCCACACAGTCCGCCGGCATTGACTTGCCCGTGGTGAAACCGGTGATTCAATGTGCGGCATTGGCGCAAAACAGTCTCTCCGCTATCGGGGGCGCTGGCAGTCGCGTGACGTCGGCAAAGGAGGTCAACTACAATGGCGCGACCTTCTGCCAGATTGATGGCGAATTAAAGCCGACCATCGGGTTCCAGGTGCTGTTGCCGAAAGACAGTTGGATCCAGCGCTATATGCAGATTGGCTGCGGCGGGTTGTGCGGCACTATTGGTCTGCAAATTGGTGCGGCAGCCGGATGCACTCCGCTCAATGCCAACGGATTTGCCATAGCCGCAACCGACATGGGGCACAAGATGCAGGAAGCCGATTTCGGCAATCAGCCGCAAAAGCGTGTCGACTTCGCCTATCGCAGTCAGCATTTAACTGCGCAGGTCGCGAAACAGCTGATAAAGGCCTATTACGGCCAGTCTCCCCACTATGCCTATTTCAACGGCTGTTCCGACGGTGGACGCGAAGCCTTGATGGAAGCACAGCGTTTTCCGCAAGATTTCAACGGCGTGATTGCTGGTGCGGCGGCGATGAACTTCCAGGTGCAGAATGCGGTCTATCATGCCTGGCAGGCACTCTCCAATACGGGTCCCGATGGCAAGGCGGTGATTGTGGCTTCACGTCTGCCGCTCATTCACAAGGCCGTACTGGCGCAGTGTGACGCAAAAGACGGGCAGGTCGATGGCCTGATTGCCGACCCGCAGAGTTGCCACTTTGATCCGAGGGTTTTGCGCTGCAAAGCCGGAACACAGGATACGCAGCAATGCCTTTCCGCTGCCGAAGTGGAGACGCTACAACGCCTATATGACGGACCTCGAGATCCGCAGACGGGCGAGAAACTCACCCTAAGCGGCCCGATGCCGGGTTCCGAGCTGGCGTGGGCCGGGGTTTTTGTGCCCGAAAAGGCGGATGACCCGATTTTCAGCCAGATGATTGCGCTTTCTTCACTGAAATATCTGAACTACGTGAAAAATCCTTCCAGTGCATTCAGCCTCAAGGATGTGCAATTTACCAAAACGGCCTTTGCCGAACTGGCGAAACTGCATCCTTTATATGACGCCACCAATCCCGACCTGAAAGCGTTCAAAGACGCCGGAGGCAAGCTGATTATCTGGCATGGCTGGGCAGACCCGCATATCTCGCCGTTGAACTCCGTAGCCTATCATCAGGCTGTGGGCAGCGTAATGGGTGCCGCGAATCGCGATGCCTTCGAGCGCCTGTACGTGGTGCCGGGCATGCATCACTGCTCGGGTGGAGAGGGGCCGAGTCAGCTTGACTTGCTGACGCCGATGATGAACTGGGTCGAGAAGGGGCAGGCTCCGGATGCTGTCATTACCTATCAGGCGGCCAAAGAGGCGTCGACAAGCTTTGGTCAGCCAGGCGGCGGCAAGCCGATGCAAAAAGGCGGGGCAGACGGCAAAGCTTTGGGCGCGCCACCGAAGGGCATGAAGCCGATGGCGCAAGGCCTCAAGCTTGAAACGCTTGCGCCGAATGCGGCATCGCGACCGGTATATCCTTACCCTGATTACGCCGTTTACAGCGGCAAGGGCGATGTCAATGCCGCCTCGAGCTATGTGCGTAAACGTCTCGGCACCGTGCCGGAGAGCTATCACTGGCTGGGTGAAGATTTCTACAAGCCTTATAAATTCATGAATTAATCTTCCCCCCTGAGTGACGCCTTTCTTTGTTGTCGAACAAGAAGGGCGTCACTGTTTTACCCCACGTCATAAAACCGTCATCTCCGCTCGCTAGCTTAATCCTTTCATCCGTTGCAACGATGCCGAGCGCCAGCCATCTGGCAGGAGAATGATGATGACCCTTTCACTCACCCCCGAACAGCAGCAGGCTCTGGGTAAAGTCAGTACGCTTTACACCGTTCCGTCTGTCGCGCAAGCCTTACACTCTTCCACCACGCTGCGCTTCGGGCTGATTGCCGACCCGCAATATGCCGATGTCGAGCCCGGCACGCATCATCCCCGCTATTACCGCAACAGTCTGTGCAAGCTCGACAGGGCTATCGCAGAACTCAACGATCACCGGCTTGATTTTGTCGTCACGCTAGGTGATATGGTCGATCGCGACTGGGCCAGTTTTGATGCCGTATTGCCGCTTTATGAAAATCTGCGCCATCCTCATGCGATGGTTATCGGCAATCACGATGCCCAGGTCATCAGCGAACACCTCGCCACACGGACTCCGGCCATTGGCCTGCCGAAAAGCTATTACCAGTTCAGCCTGCCGGGCTATCGATTTATTGTGATCGACGGCAATGACCTGAGTCTTTACTGCACGGCAGGTAATGGCGAACAACGCCAGCAGGCGCAGGCCATGCTGAATCTGCTTGAGCAGGAAAAGCGTCCGCAGGCGCAGCCGTGGAATGGCGCGGTAGGACTGCGTCAGCTTAAATGGCTGGAAAATACGTTGCATCACGCACGCCTGCACCATGAAACCGTACTGGTGTTCGGACATTATCCGTTGGCACCCGAAAACAGGCATAACCTGTGGAACTGCGAGCAACTGGTCGAAATGCTCTGCCGCTATCAGGTCAGGGCCTATTTTGCGGGTCATGATCATGAGGGAAACTACGCCAGAATAGGCAACACGGATTTCATTACTCTCAAGGGAATGGTGGATGGGGCTGACCGCCTGCCATTTGCCAGAGTAGAAGTGAAAAACGGTGAGTTGACGGTAAACGGTTATGGACCCGAAATCAGCCGCGTTTTACCGCTTGAGACGCCGATTAACGCCTATTAACGCCGTCGAGGTACCTAAAACATCCCGGCTAGCCATTTGACTTAAAACGAAGAATTCCTAAAGTTGAAATTTGTTTAAAAATTCGGCAAAAAAACGGCGTGGTGCTATTGCGTATGTAGCAGTACAGGAGTACAAATTTATTAACGTGATAAGCATCACGTTTGTGAAGCTAACCCTCATGGCAATTGTGATCTGTCCTATACTTTCTTTAGGGCACAAATTGGCGCCAATCCAGTGTTTGAGCGCTTTCGTTGCCCCGGATTGTTTGTTTTAAGATGCCACATTGTATTTTAAAAGAGAGTGTATCAGGTGAAAAGGGCTGTAACGACATTCAATCAAATGCTAGGAGGAGGGAGAAATAATGTCTGAATATCATTATTTGCTTCTAGGCGGAAGCCGCCACGGACAAAAACATGTCGATGAAAATCACCAATTTTCCCTGTTCTTCCGCGGAGACGAAGCGGACGAGTTGGCGCAGGCAAAGGCAGAACTGTATGGCGTACAGAATGAACGCTATAAAGTCTGCCCCGAGAAATGTGCAGACGGTAATTGGTATCTGATTGGTTATTGCGGCTCGTGCCCCGAAATACCTATCGACGAGAAAACGAACTTGTTGATCGATAGAAACATCAAACCGATGATGTAAGTTCTAAAAGAAAGTGTTAAACGAAACCTCGCGACTGCGGGGTTTTTTGCTTTTGGGTATCATGGAGAGAAATGTCCCGCACTTTAAGAGTGCGGGATTAAAAGGTGCGGGAATCAGATAACATCAAGCAGTCACGTTCTCCACGCGCTGTGCCGTGGCCGAGGCGAACTGGTTTTCCGGTTCGCGCAGACCCAGGTGATCGCGAAGCGTCGTGCCGCTGTAGTCGGTGCGATATAGTCCACGCTGTTGCAGAATCGGGATAACCTGCTCGATAAAATCGTCAAACGCCGTTGGCGTACCGCCGCGCACGATAAAGCCATCGGTCGCGCCGAACGTGAACCAGTGCTCGAAACCGTCGGCGACTTCCTCTGCCGTGCCCAGGAACGACGGCCGCGGCGTAGCGGCTTCCAGCGCCGCCTGACGCAGCGTCAAACCGCGCGCTCTGGCATTGTTCTTGATTTCGTCGGTAGTGCTGCGGAAACTGTTTTGCCCCAGATCACCGATTTCCGGGAAGGGCGCATCGAGGTCATGCTGGCTAAAATCGTAATGTTCGAAATAACGCCCCAGATACTCCAGCGCTTTCTCCACCGTGACCAACTGCGCGGTCTGCTGATACTGCTTCTCGGCATCTTCCACGCTGTCGCCGATAATGACGCTGGTGCCCTGAAAAATGCGAATATCCTCTTCGCTGCGTCCACGCGCTACCAGCTGTCGTTTCACATCCTGATAGAAGGCGCGCGCCAGTTCCGGCGTTTCCTGACGGGTATAGATAGCGTCGGCCGCTTCGGCGGCAAAGGCTTTGCCCTGTTCGGAAGCACCGGCCTGAAACACAATCGGGCGACCCTGCGGCGACCGGCCGACATTCAGCGGGCCTTGTACCGAATAGTATTTCCCCTGATGGTTCAACGTATGCAGCTTGGTTGCGTCAAAAAACTCGCCGCTGGCCTTGTTGCGTACAAACGCATCTTTTTCCCAGGAATCCCACAGTCCTTTTGTCACCTGCAAGTATTCGCTGGCGATGCGGTAACGTTCGTCATGCTCCGGATGCTTGTCACGGGAGAAGTTTTTGGCCGAACCTTCAAGGGGGGAAGTCACCACATTCCAGCCTGCGCGACCGCCGCTCAAATGGTCGAGGCTGGCAAACTGGCGGGCGACGGTGAAAGGCTCGCTGTAGGAGGTCGAAAGGGTCGCCACCAGACCTATCTTTTGAGTGACAAGCGACAACGCCGACAGCAGGGTGAGTGGCTCGAAGCGATTAAGAAAATGCGGGATGGATTGCGCGGTGATGTAAAGCCCGTCCGCAACGAACAGGAAATCGAATTTCGCCTGCTCGGCCTTTTTCGCCAGTTGCTGGACAAACTCGACGTTGATGCTGGCGTCGGCGACGGCATCAGGGTGTCGCCACGCGGACATATTGCCCGACGGGCCTTGAATGATTGCGCCAAGACGCAGTTGTCTTTTGTTACTCATGATGTTTCCTTTGGCAAGGGTCAGGCGAATTAGACAAGCACACGAGAGTCGGCGAAAGTGCGCACAGATTCTTGCTGTTCGTGCTCCCCATAGACTTCCGCATTGAGGATTTTGCGCAGATAAACCAGCTCCACACCCAGCGGATTGATGGCGGTATGAAACGCCTCGTAGCCTCGACGCTGATAGAGGGCGGTCAACCAAGGATGGCGAATGGCGGTGGCAAGATACACGGCAGGCGCCTTGAGCGTGTCGCGCAGGATTGTCTCTTCGACGTAACCGATAATTTTTGCGCCGTAACCTTGCCCCTTGGCCTGCTCGTGAACGGCAAACCAGTGAATAAACGGCCAGGGAGCAGGCGAGGCGTGATGCGAGAGGGTCCACGGAAAACGCACGGTCGCAGTGGCCGTGATACCGAGTTCCGTTTCGAGCACAAAGGTGCTTTCCCTGCGCAGTACATCCCGCACCTCATCGACGCTGGCGCGGGTAATCGTAAAGTTGATATTGTGTTCCTGAAGCGACGCGTAGGCCTTTTGCAGCATGGCGTGCAGTTCGGCGGCATCGGCTTCGGTAGCAAGACGAATGTTTTCGCTCATCGACGACTCCTCAGGCCAGCGCAACGCTGGCGGTGGCAATCAGTTCCAGCGATCGCAGGCGGGCCTGCGGTTGCGTCACGGGTGAATCGATCACGAACTCTTCCACCCCATATCTGGCCTGTAGCGCTTCGAGTTGCTGGTGCACCTCTTCGCCGGTTCCGGCTATTACGGAAGACTTGCGCTCTTCAATCTGGTGCGAGGCGGCTTTCGACTGGCGAATATAGGCATCGGCCTGCTCCAGACTGCCCACATTGACCCGCTGACCGTCGCTTGCGACCACGCGGTAAAGCTGGCCTTCGCCTACCAGTTTTCTGGCCTGCGCGGTGGTATCGGCGGCAATGACCGGCACGGCAAGGATGGCGCGGCGGCCATTACTGTCGTGCGTATAGGCGGAAAGCGCGCGGGAAATATCGCGTTCGTCGGCATTCAGATGAGCGGCAAAGACAAAGTTCCAGCCGAGTCGGGCTGCAAGACGCGCGCTCTCTTCGCTTGCGCCAAGCAGAAAGCGGGATGCCGTTTGCGGCGGTTGCGGGGTGACGGAAAGCGTGTCGCCGTTCTGTTCCCGAACCGGGACGGAAAGCCAGTCATCCAGCAGTTTCAGCTGTTCGGCAAACTCGCCCTTGCGCGCAGGATCGACGGCATACTGCAAGGCGTGTGTAGACAGCGGCAGGCCGCCCGGCGCTTTGCCGATACCCAAATCGACGCGGCCCGGCGCGAGTGACGCCAGCTGATTAAAGTTTTCGGCCACTTTGAAAGGACTGTAATGCTGCAACATTACACCGCCCGAACCGACGCGCAATGTTCGGGTATGCGCCAGAATCCACGCGATAACGATTTCGGGTGAGGAGATGGCCAGCTTGTCGGTATTATGATGCTCGGCAAGCCAGAAACGGTGATAACCCCATTTCTCGGCCTTTTGCGCCAGTTCCAGCGTACGTTTTAGTGCCCCGGCGGCGTCCTCGTTGTCGTCAATCGGGCTTTTATCCAGCAAACTTAAACGGTATCCCATCTTTTTTCCTTAATTAGGCTCGGGTAATACCGGCGATTATTGAGTTCGGGACAAGCCTAAGTAAAACAACAATAGTTGCTATCAAGTTGCGCAAAATGGATTAGCAAAAGGGCACGCGGTTTGCGGGGCGGGGGATTTACGATAAAGTTGTCGCCACTCTCCTTTAAGGGCTCAATGTTCAAGATGACGGATTCTCTCTTTGATGCGCTCGACAGCGCATTTGCACAGCAGTTGCTGGCGCTCGCGCGCACCCTGAAGCTGGACCCGCAGGTGCCCGAAAATCAGGTGCTAGATCGCGTGGCATTAAGCTTTCGCAAACTGCTGAATTATCTGGCGCAGCATGAGGAGGCTACGGCGCGCGTATTGCTGGCTTACCCCGCACGTCACGATATCAGGGCGCAGCTTGTGGCCATCATGCAGGAAAACTGGCAGCAGGCACAGGAGACGGGCATCTTCCGTAAAGATATTCCTATCGCGCTACTGGCCGAACTGTTTACCGCAATGCTGCTGCAACTGGCGCAATTGCCCGCCGACGCGGCAACGCGCCACCAGCAAAGTCTGGCGGCAACGCGGCTATTTTGTGAAGGGGTCTCGCTGGGCGGCGAATAGGGGCTGCACGGCAAGAAGAGGTTGAACCTTGACGTTGAACCCGAACGGTTATTCGCCTGAGTAATAGGGGCCCTTTGCGAGCGAATCCCGCACAATCAATTCCCCCGCGAAAGGCTGGGGGGCATCGACGACATGGCCTTCCATCCTGTCCACCAGCTGTTTCAACGTGGTTTTTATCATCTCGGCACGCGGCACCCGCACGCTGCTAAGTGACGGAATCACATAAGACGCCATGGTAATGTCGTCGAAGCCGACCAGCGAAACATCCTGCGGAATACGTTTACCGGCAGCGTGCAGCTGTCTCGCTGCGCCGATCGCCATATCGTCATTGCTCGCCACCAGTGCCGAGAACGCGAGGCCGCGTTCGAGCAGCGTTTTCGCCGCCATTACGCCGCATTCCGGCGTCCAGCGACCTTCGACCACCCACGGTTCGCGAAACGCTATCCCGTTGGCCTCGAGCGCCTGCCGATAACCGGCAAGACGGCTGCCGGCCGACGGCGAGCCACTAATGCCGCTGATAAAGGCAATATCGCGATGCCCTTGCTGAATCAGGTAGTTCACCGCATCGAAACTGTATTTCTGGTGGTCGGCATAGACGCAGTGCTGCGAGGCCTGCTCAAGACGGCGATTGACCACGATAATCGGCTTGGGGGCATTGTCGATAATGTCGGTGAGTTCGTCGGCATCAAGAAAACGCGGATACACAATCAGCCCGCCGCAACGCAGGTCGAGCAGAAATTCGATAGCCTGGCGCTCTTCCGCCGCGCTGTGTTTGCCGTCGGCCAGCACCAGCTGTCGGCCATAGCTCTCTGTCAGCGTCGCGGTCTGGAACAGTAATTCGTTGAAATAGGGGCCGTTATACAGCGTGTTGCTGACCATCAGGCCAATACTTTGTGACTTGTTGGTCGCGAGGTTGCGCGCCAGCAGGTTGGGGCGATAGCCCGTTTCTTCGACCGCCTTGAAAACGCGGTCGCGCGTCGTTTTGCTGACATAACTATTGCCTGCCAGAACGCGAGAAACCGTGGCTTTTGATACGCCCGCCTTATTGGCGACATCGAGCATGGTTATCATTAATAAATTTCCGTTACTGCGTTTTGCATCACACTATCGTACCTTGTTATTTAGGTTCCTCACAGTGCATTCCCTCGCGTCCTTAATAATTTCTTTACGAAAAGCGGGAGATAAATTTAAAAATTCCTCTTCTTGCTCGTCGATTAATTCGTTACGCATTCCGTTAAAAAAGAAATAATTCATCGTTAATACTATTCCCAATAATCGATAATTCCATCGATTAACATGATTAATTAACGTCGACATGAACATTCGCGATCGCCATCACAAAGCGAAACAACTAATCTGAAACCGGTTGCAGTTATCTCTCTCGCTTGTATATTTTAATTCAAACACTACGCCGAGGGATAAACGATGAATAAGATCTTACTGTGCTGTGCCGCCGGAATGTCCACCAGTATGCTTGTCCAGCGCATGGAAAAATATGCCGCGCAAAACCATATCGACGTCGAAATCAACGCCATTGCGTTCGATGAATTCAGTGAGCAGATCCCGCACTATGATATCTGCCTGCTGGGTCCGCAAATCAAATACAAACTGGCCGAATTCAAGGCCATCGCCGATGAACTTCACAAACCTGTCGCCGTTATCAACATGATGGATTACGGCATGATGAACGGTGAGAAAATCCTTAACGACTCACTGAAAATGATCACCTCGGAAGAGGCAAAATAATGAGCACAATCAGTGAGTCATTGTTCGGCGTCATTGAAAACAGGATAAGCCCGATTGCGGCAAAGCTTTCAAGTCAACGCCATGTCGTCGCGATTAAAGACGGTTTTATCTCCTCGATGCCGTTTCTTATCGTCGGTTCTTTCATGCTGCTGTTTGCCCATCCGCCTTTTAGCGCAACCAGCGACTGGGCCTTTGCGCAGTGGTGGCTGGGCATGGTCGAACGTCATACCTCACAGATAATGATGCCCTATAATATGACGATGGGCATTATGGCGGTCTATATCGCCGCCGCCATTGCCTATAATCTGGCGCAGAGTTATAAAATGAATGGCTTTATGGCAGCAATGCTGTCGTTAATGGCGTTTCTGGTCGTCGCCTCACCGCAAAATAATGGCGCGTTGCCGGTAGGGTCGTTGGGTGGCGAAGGGATTTTTACTGCCATATTAGTCAGTCTTTACGCGACCGAATTAATGCATTTTCTGCATAAACATAATATCGGATTTAAACTTCCCGAGCAGGTGCCGCCCAAAATTCGGCAATCCTTTGACCTGCTGATTCCCATACTGGCTATTTTCATTACCCTGTTCCCGTTAAGCCTGTTTATCCAGCATCAGTTCGGCCTGTTATTGCCGCAGGCGATTATGGCGATATTCGCGCCGATCATTTCTGCCTCCGACTCGTTGCCTGCAATATTGATTGCGGTGCTGCTCTGTCATCTGCTGTGGTTTGCCGGTATTCACGGCGCGGTGATTGTCGGCGGGATTTAACCAGCAGGCATTAAATGCCGGACAACCTATCACCCAGATTTTCATCGAACCTTTCTGGCAGTTCTTCATCGTCGTGGGCGGTTCCGGTTCCACCATGGGATTGGTCTTCCTGTATCTGCGCAGTCGGTCGGCGCATCTGCGCTCGATTGGTAAACTCGGACTCGTGCCCAGCATGTTCAACATCAACGAACCGGTGATTTTCGGCTCGCCGGTCGTCATGAACCCGCTGCTGTTTATTCCGTTTATCACGGCCCCGCTGGTGAATGCCGTTATCGCCTATACCGCCACCCGCACCCATCTGGTCAATCACGTGATTTCGCTCGCCCCGTGGACAACGCCCGGTCCTATCGGTGCGGCCTGGTCTACAGGCTGGGACGTGCGCGCGATAGTTCTTGTCGGCGTGCTGCTGTGCGTATCCACACTTATTTATTATCCCTTCTTCAAAATGTATGAAAAACAGCTGATTGAGCAGGAAGAGCCTGCACTGCAACCGGTGGAGAACTGAATATGGAACTTGAAAACGTCATCATGGAACTGATTATCCACGCCGGAGAGTCCCGTTCCTGCTCGATGGAGGCGCTGCGAGCGGCGCGTGCTCATGATTGGGCGCTGGCCGACCAGCATCTGACGGCGGCAAAGGTGGCCGCCCGAGAGGCGCATCTGATTCAGACCCGCCTTATCGGTGCCGATGAAGGTGTGGGCAAAATTCCCGTCAGCCTGATTCTGGTTCATGCGCAGGACCATTTAATGAACGCCATGCTCTGTCGTGAACTCGCCGAAGAGATGATTCATCTGCACCGCGAAATTTCGGTATTGAAAAACCGCTAATCAAGGAGAACGCTATGGAACACCCGCAGGTCACACCTTTTCCGTCAGGATTTCTCTGGGGTGCCTCGACCTCGGCCTATCAGGTCGAAGGGGCATGGAATGAAGAGGGAAAAGGCCCCTCGGTCATAGACAAGGCAGTTTTCAACGCCGAACTGAGTGACTTCAAGGTCACAAGCGATCACTATCATCACCTCGAGCAGGACGTTGCGCTGTTTGCCGAACTCGGCCTCAAGACGTACCGTTTTTCACTCTCGTGGGCACGTCTCTTTCCGCAGGGCACAGGGGAACTCAACCTGGCAGGCGCGGCGTTTTATGACCGGTTGATCACACTTCTGGTGCAGTATCACATCGAACCGCTGGTTACGCTGTATCACTTTGACCTGCCGTGGGCGTTGCAGGAGAAGGGCGGCTGGTCGGATCCCGCCACAATCGATGCCTTCGAGCGGTATGCGCGTATGGCCTTCGAGCGCTATGGCGATCGGGTGAAATACTGGCTGACCATCAATGAACAAAATATGATGATCCTCAAGGGCGAGGTGATAGGTACCTTGCCGCCGGGCACGCCAGATCCGCAAAAGGCCCTGTATCAGCAGAATCACCACATGATGCTGGCACAGGCCAGAGCGATGATTGCCTGTCATCAGATGTTGCCCACGGCTAAAATCGGTCCGGCACCCAATATTTCCTGCGTGTATCCGGCAAGTGCGCGTCCCGAAGACGTGCTGGCGGCCAATAATTTTTCCGCCATTCGCAACTGGCTTTATCTCGACCTCGCCTGTTATGGCACCTACAACGCCGTCGCCTGGAGTTTCATGCGTGAAAAGGGTTATCTGCCTACCGTCACCGAGCAGGAAATGGCGCTGCTGCGCGCGGGTAAACCCGACTTTATCGCCTTTAACTATTATGCCTCGGCGACGGTAGGAGCAGAACAGTCCGCCCATGCCCGTGAGCAGGGTGAACCGACGCGGGCGGTGGATCAGCAACTGGCCGGCATCGACACCCGCGTTTATGCCGGTATGAACAATCCCTTCCTGAAACGTAATCAATTCAACTGGTATATCGACCCCGTCGGTTTTCGCATTACGGCGCGAGAAATCTATGAACGCTACCGTTTGCCGCTTATTGTCACGGAAAACGGGTTGGGCGCCTTCGATACCCTCGAGGCGGGCAATAAAGTCTATGACGATTACCGCATAGCATATCTGCGCCAGCATCTCGAGCAACTGCAACTCGCCATCAGCGATGGCGTCGAGGTGTTTGGCTACTGCCCGTGGTCGGCTATCGATCTGGTGAGTACCCATCAGGGAATCGGCAAGCGTTATGGCTTTATTTACGTCAATCGCGACGAAAAAGACTTAAAGGATCTGGCACGCTACAAGAAAAAGAGCTTCGCGTGGTATCAGCAGGTGATTGCCAGCGGAGGTCAAAACCTGAATCCGCAGATTGAATACTGATTTTTTCCTGATTTTTTTCTGATTTATTCATGATTTTTTCTTAAGGAACACGTAATGACATCCAGACAGTTACCCGAGGATTTTTTATGGGGCGGCGCAGTGGCCGCGCATCAGGTTGAAGGCGGTTGGGATCAGGGCGGCAAGGGGCCAAGCATTGTCGATGTGCTTACCGCAGGGGCGCACGGCGTGGCGCGTGAAATTACGGACGGCGTGCAGGCTGGCCAGCGCTATCCCAATCATGAAGCCGTCGAGTTTTATTCCCATTTCAAGGCAGATATCGCGCTGTTTGCCGAAATGGGGTTCAAATGCTTCAGAACCTCGATTGCCTGGTCGAGAATCTTTCCCAATGGCGACGAGACGCAGCCCAACGAAGCCGGACTGCAATTTTATGACGACATGTTCGACGAGCTGCTAAAGCATAACATCGAGCCGGTTATCACGCTGTCGCACTTTGAAATGCCGCATCATCTGGTCAGGGAATATGGCGGCTGGCTCAATCGTAACGTGGTGGATTTCTTTGTGCGCTTTAGCGACGTCGTGATGACGCGCTACCAGAAGAAAGTCAAATACTGGATGACATTCAACGAGATAAATAATCAGCGCAACTGGAAGATCCCGCTGTTTGGTTATTCCTGCTCGGGCGTGGTGTTTCTTGAACAACCTCATCCGGAGCAGGCTATGTATCAGGTGCTGCACCACCAGTTTGTCGCCAGCGCCAAGGTGGTAAAACAGGGGCATGCGATCAATCCCGATTTCAAGATTGGCTGCATGTTGGCGATGGTGCCTATCTATCCGTGGTCCTGCGACCCCGAAGACGTCATGTTTGCGCAGGAGCAGATGCGTCAGCGCTATCTGTTTGGCGATGTGCAGATGCGCGGCTATTACCCAAGCTACATTCTGAAAGAGTGGGAAAACAAGGGCTACAGGATAGACATGCAGGACGACGATGCAGCCACGCTGCGTGAGGGCTGCACCGACTATCTCGGATTTAGCTACTACATGAGCAATGCGGTGCAGGCTGCGGCGCGCGAGGAGCAGGGCGGGATCGAATCCGTTGAAGGCAGCAGGCGCAACCCGCACGTCGCCGCGTCCGAATGGGGCTGGCAGATAGACCCGGTCGGGCTGCGCTACACCCTGAATGCACTCTATGAGCGATATCAGAAACCGCTGTTTATTGTGGAAAACGGCTTTGGCGCTGTGGATACGCCGCTGGCGGACGGTACGATTAATGACGATTACCGCATCGACTATTTGCGTGCGCACATCGAGCAGATGAAGAAAGCGGTGATTGACGACGGGGTCGACCTGATGGGCTATACGCCGTGGGGCTGCATTGACTGCGTGTCTTACACCACCGGGCAATACAGTAAGCGCTACGGATTCATCTACGTCGATAAACACGACGACAACAGCGGAAGCCTGCAGCGCTCGAAGAAGAAAAGCTTTGACTGGTACAAACGGGTTATTGCAAGCCGTGGAGGAGAACTTTAGGCGGCATTCTCCTCCGATAAGGGCGAATTGCCGGCAGCTAACTGCTGCGTTTCAACCAGCTGCTGGCCACTTCCGTGAGTGAAAAGGCGGATGACTTCTTCTGCGACAGCTCCGGCTCTTGCAGTGGTGTGGCTTTTTCGGCCGCGCCACTCATCAGCATCTTCATTTGCTGCGCAGTGCTGTCCCACGATGTCAGACTCACAATCTGCTTCATTCGCTGAACCATGCGGGCCGTCTGGGCATCGGTCAAGGCCAGCGCCCGCTCGCAGTGGGCGATGAAACTGCCGGCATCTTTGCCGATAAATACGACATCCCCGTAAGGTTCCGCCACATCCTTGATAGGCGTGCTGACCACCGGGAGCGCGGCTGCCATGTACTCCAGCACCTTGGTCGGGCTGATGAACTGGGTGGACTCGTTAAGCATAAACGGCATCAGGCAGACATCCCATCCGGCGAGAAACTGCGGCAATGCCTGATAAGGTTGCTGACCCAGATAATGAATATTGTTTCGCACCGGCAAACTGGCGGGATCGATTTTCACGACAGGGCCGACGCAGACTATCTGCCATTCGGGATGTGCATCGGCAAGTTGCGCCAGCAAGGCGGTGTCCATGCGCTCGTCGATTACGCCATAGTAACCCAGGCGCGGATGCGGAATATGTTCCTGCAACGGATGTTCATTGGTTCGGTCCAGCGCCTGCTCGAAGTGGACGACATCGACGCTGCTCGGGAAGCAGTAAACCGAAGGATGGCGGTCTTTCTTGGCGGCATACAGGCTGGGGCCGCCGGTAAACACCAGCGAGGCGCGTTTCAGCAGCGCAGATTCCCGCTGAAGCAGTTGACGCGGTGCATTGGCAAAGGCCGCCAGTTCGTCCATACAGTCATAAATGACCGCAGAGGCATTGAAATTGGCGAGCAGCGGCAGCGCCATCGGCGTATAGAACCACACCAGTGGCTGTTCGTCTTCGTGACAAAGTTGCTCCATCAACGGGGTCAACTGAACCAGCTGATCGTCATGGAAACCCGGTTGCTGGATACTGGTATGAGGCCGCGCGACGGTCACATTGGCGGCCGGATACGAGAAATGGAAAGCGGCCTCGCCGGGTTGATAGACCGGCTCCTCGACAAAGATAATCTGATATTCTCGGGCGAGACGGGTCAGCAAATGCTGAGGGCGCTGAAAAACAAAGTCCCAGCGCAGATGAGAGAAAACAATTAATTTCTGGACGGTCATAGGCTTATCCTCGTCGCTATTCCGTTTATCTAGCTGGTCAACAAATTGACGCAGCGACGCTTGTGCTTCCTTGATGGCTACCGCATAAGGCGGGTTGATAACTCTGAGGTAATTTTCAGAGGTGTACTCGGGGACATCCCATAAACCACTCTGGTGCCACCTGTTATTGTCTTCCCAATCCGGCCTGTCGATGATGGGATAAAGACAGACGCCGGTAATCTTGATGCCGTTAAGCAGGGCCTGGGCGATTTCACCCGCAATATGCTGTATCCACGCGCCTCTGCCGCTGCCCACATGGCTGGTTTCGGCGAGCAGAATAGGGCGGCCATAGCGCTGGTGGAGCTTGTGCAGCATCTGATGCAGCGGCGCACGGCGGGCGTCGCCGAGATGCCACCACAGTTTGCGATGGGTCATCATCTCCCACTGGTTATCGTGGTAATAGTTCGCGCCGATAAGGTCGAGATAGCGCATTGCGCCGCCCAGTTCGGGTTCAAGCCTGCCGCAGAGCATGTCCCAGGCCTGATATTGCGCAAGGGAATGCTGTTCTGCTTCATGCTGCAACGCCTCGCCACCCGGCGGCGGCACAATGTTGATAATGGGATCGCAGTGCAGCATGCGCGCCCGCGGGTCGGCGTGCCAGATGGCGTCGCAACCCGCAATAGCGGCGCGCACCAGTTGGCGCTTGCTCTCTACGCCCGCCTCGTGGCTGGGTTCGCGTGACGAGGGAAAAAATCCTACCGAAATCGCCCAGCTGGTAAACGAAATCTCGTTAACGGGCGAATAAACGGGCGGTGAATCGAAAAAGGGGGCCAGATAGGTGGCGAGCACGCCGCAAAAACGGGCAAAGCGCGGGACAAAATCTGCCGCAAAGATATCGGTATCTTCAGGCCAGCCGTAATGGGAAATCGTCCAGCAGATTTGAATGCCGGCTTTTTTAGCCGCCAGCATTCGGGTATAAACCGAGCTGAAATCATAGCCTTCGGGGCGGTCACAAAGCCGCCAGCCCACACTTTCGCGTACCGTTTTAATGCCGAATTCTTTTAAAGCGGTGTAATCTTCAAATACTTTTTGCAAATGACCGTTTGATTCAATCATGGAAAGTGGAACGTGTTGTCTTGTTATATAATCTGCGCCTTCAAATCCTCCCTGCCAAAATGATGCAAACTCGGTCATATATTTTCTGCTCCGCTGAAACTCAATTTTTATTAACAGCCACGCTCTGCCACGCCATTAAATTGGCAGGCATTAATTCGGGGGCGTTGTGAAAAGGGTACCGCTTAATAATAGCCTATAGAATTTATTACGCCTGAAATTTAAATTTACTTAAAAAAATACCCGCGCGATTTATTAAGCCTGCTTATCTTTATTATGATTATTCTCATTAATATCTATGATTGCTTGTAAATGACAATATATAGGCTAGCTGAGATCTTTAATTTAAAGGGAAAAAATAAAGCATTATATTTCAAGGCGAGGAGACGTTTGTTTCCAGCTATTTTGATTCCGTCAACATCGGTAGGTGCCGCATGCCGATTTAGCGCGCGTAAAGTCCATAGGCTATGATGCCTTTATAACAATCTTGCCAACCTGTAGACTGGCAAAGACAACGTGCCGAGGAGATATTATGGATAATCAAGACACTACCCACTACCTGAACGCTTCCGAGGCCATAGATAGCCTCGAGAGTCTTTACGAAGCGTCACTCGTTGCCTTGCGCGAAGCTATTGGTGAATACATCGAAAACGGCACACTGCCCGACCTGCGTGCCCGCGCCGACGGACTCTTTGCCTATCCGCAACTTGAAGTCAGCTGGGACGGCAGCGCGCAAACCCCTTATCGCACCCGCGCCTATGGCCGCTTTGCCCATCCCGGAAAATATGTCAGCACCATAACGCGTCCTTCGCTGTTCCGTCATTACCTGATGAGCCAGTTGACCATTCTGGAAAAAGACTACGGCGCGTCCTTTATCGTTAGCCCATCGCAGCAGGAAATGCCGTATCCGTTTGTGATTGACGGCTCGGATCTGGTGTTGGACCGCTCCATGACCGCCGGTCTGGCGATGCATTTCCCGACCACCGATTTGGCAAAAATCGTCGATGACGTTACCGACGGCGTACAGACCAACGTCGACAGTTTTCCGCTTTCCCATTTCGATGCCCTGCGCACCGACTTTTCGCTGGCCCGCCTGAAACACTACACGGGCACGCCACCGGAACATTTTCAGCCGTATGTGCTGTTTACCAACTACACCCGCTATGTCGACGAATTTGTCAGTTGGGCCTGCGAGCAAATCCTCGACCCGTCGTCACCGTATCAGGCGCTGTCCTGCGCAGGCGGAAACTACTTCACCGCCGAAGACAGCGATCCGACCCGGACCGCCTCCGACCTGGCCTGGAAAAAACATCAGATGCCGGCCTATCATCTGATTGCCGACAACGGGCAGGGGATTACGCTTGTCAACATCGGCGTGGGACCGTCGAATGCCAAAACCATCTGTGATCACCTTGCCGTGCTGCGCCCGCATGCCTGGCTGATGATTGGTCACTGCGGCGGCCTGCGCGAAAGCCAGACCATCGGCGATTATGTGCTGGCCCACGCCTATCTGCGCGACGACCACGTGCTGGATGCCGTTCTGCCGCCGGATATTCCTATCCCGAGCATCGCCGAGGTACAGCGTGCGCTGTATGACGCCACCAAACTGGTGAGCAACATGCCGGGCGAAGAGGTCAAGCAGCGCCTGCGTACCGGAACGGTGGTGACAACCGACGATCGCAACTGGGAACTGCGTTTCTCCGCTTCCGCCCGTCGTTTCAGTTTGAGCCGCGCGGTCGCGGTCGACATGGAAAGCGCGACAATCGCCGCACAGGGTTATCGATTCCGCGTGCCTTACGGCACACTGCTTTGCGTGTCCGACAAACCGCTGCACGGCGAAATTAAGCTGCCCGGACAGGCGAACCATTTCTACGAAGGCGCTATCTCCGAGCACCTGCAGATTGGCATTCAGGCCATCGATCTGCTGCGTGCAGAAGGAGATAAATTGCACTCGCGCAAATTGCGGACCTTTGACGAACCGCCTTTCCGCTAGAATGAAAGGTTATGGGTTATACACTTTTTAACTCGATGGCGGGGGCAGCACAACGGCTTCCCGCCATATCTTACCTTTTGTACCTTGTTGTCCTGTCTGCCTTTTTCCCACGTTCGACCCTTATGCTGCATTCTTTAGAACAAAATTGGATAAGCTTATCTATTTTTAGCAGTTGTAAGGGTTGAGCCGTCCATTGAAAATAAATAATCTGCATTTTTTTTGTATTTTCACCAGGAAAAAGGTTTAGAAATGAAGTTATTAAACATGCTGCTTCCGCTCGTGATTGCCGGAAGTGTACAGAGCGTCTGGGCCGCCGATCAGAATGTCCCATTTTCACCCTCATTCCATGTCTCTGCTGATAATGCATTAAAGAGCAAAGTACCGGCCGACATTCTCAAACGCGGTTACATCATCGCCGGGACCAACCCGAACACGCCGCCGACCACGTTCTATAAAGAAGATAACAAGACGCTGGCCGGCCGTGAGATAGACATCATGAGCGCCGTATCTGAAAGACTGGGCGTGCCGGTGCAATGGCGTGATACCGGTGGCTTCGACAACATTATTCCGGGCCTGAAATCCGGCCGTTATGACGTGGCGCTCTCCAATATCAATGCTACGAAGGCGCGTCTGAGCCAGGTCGATTTTATCGGCTATTTCGATGCGTCGCGTCTTGGCATTATCTCGCGCAAAGATGCGAACATCGCGCCGTTTACCTCGCTGCAGGATGTCTGCGGCAAGCAGGTGGGTGCCGGTGCGGGCACAACCCAGCTTCTGCGTCTTGACGAAGCCAGCAAGAAATGTGTTGCCGACGGCAAGCCCGCTATCAACATAGCGACTTTCCCGGATCGTCCTGCGGGCGTTCAGGCCGTAGTCAGTGGTCGTGCAGCAATGTTCTTTGGTCCGTATGAAGGCCTGACCTATCAGGTCAGCAAAGTGCCGGTATTGACCATGAGCGGCCAGATTACCGTCAACGATGCCCCGGTTTCCATTGCCTTCCCGAAAGAGTCTCCGCTTGAAGATGCCGTGCAGGCCGCGTTGAACTCGCTTATCAAGGACGGCAGCTACCAGAAGATTCTGGACAAGTGGAATATCGGCTACGGCGCGATGAAAGAAGCAAAACGTAACGAAGAGATTTTTTAATGCCTAAAGCCATACCTGAATCGCAGGACGCGCTACGCATTGTCGGTAAAAAGTACTACGGGCGCTGGTTCAGCGCCTTTATCGTTTTATTGATTTTGCTGGCGGTCGGAAACTCGGTTATCAATAATCCGCGCTTTGAATGGCATGTCATTGCCGAAAACTTCACGGAAGCCTCGATTTTGCAGGGCGTTGTGATGACACTGCAACTGACGGCCATTTCCGTGATCCTCGGCTTTGCGGGGGGGACCGTGCTGGCGCTGATGCGTCTGTCCTCCAACCCGGTGCTGTCAGCGGTGAGCTGGGCCTATACCTGGTTCTTCCGCGGCGTGCCGATGCTGGTGCAGTTGTTCCTGTGGTACAACGTCGCGGCGCTGTATCCGAAAATTACGCTGTCGCTGCCGTTTGTGGGCGAACTGTGGACGGCCAATGCCAACTCGCTGATAAGTCCATTCAGTGCGGCGGTGATTGCTCTGGTGATGCACCAGTCTGCCTATGCCGCCGAAATCGTGCGCGCAGGCATTCAAAGCGTCAATCAGGGGCAACTCGAAGCGGCCAAAGCCCTCGGCTATCGTCCGGCGCAGATTTTCCGCCATACCATCTTGCCGCAGGCGATGCGCGCTATCCTGCCTCCTGCGGGCAATGAAGTGATCGGTCAGCTGAAAACCACCGCCGTCGTGTCGGTTATCGCGCTACAGGATGTGCTCTATTCGGCGCAGATAATCTATCAGCGCACCTATGAAGTCATTCCGCTGCTGCTGGTGGCGACACTCTGGTATTTGCTGATGACCTCCGTGCTGTCGGTCGGCCAGTATTACATCGAACGCTACTTCGGGCGCGGCACCGTGCGCAATGAAAAACGGTCGTGGATCAAACGCAAAGCGCCTGCTCTGGCGGTCAACAAAGAGGAGGTGGGCAGCAATGGCTGAGTCTATCGAGTTACGCAATATCACCAAGCGCTTCTCCGGCAACACTATTCTGGATGGCATCGACCTGGATATCGCCGCCGGTTCCGTGACCGTGATCCTGGGGCCGTCTGGTTCCGGGAAATCCACGCTGCTGCGCTGCATCAACCATCTCGAAAAACTGGACGGCGGCACCATTCGCATCGGCGAGAGTCTGGTCGGCTATCGTCAGAAAGGCCACGCGCTGCACGAATTGAACAGTAAGCAGGTTGCCGCGCAGCGCGCTAAAATCGGCATGGTGTTTCAGCAGTTCAACCTGTTTCCGCACCGTACCGTGCTGCAAAACATCATCGATGCGCCGGTGCGCGTGAAGAAACAGTCCCGTCAGCAGGCGATTGAAAAAGCGCGTTCGCTGCTTCAGCAGGTCGGCCTGGCCTCGCGGGAAAATGACTGGCCTGCACAACTTTCCGGCGGACAGCAGCAGCGCGTGGCGATTGCCCGTGCGCTGGCGATGGATCCGGGCGTCATGCTGTTTGACGAACCCACTTCGGCACTTGATCCTGAATTGGTGGGAGAAGTGTTGCAGGTTATCAAAAAGCTGGCACACTCGGGAATTACGATGGTTATCGTGACCCACGAGGTCGGCTTCGCCCGTGAAGTGGCGGATAACGTTGTCTTTATGGAAGAGGGCAAAATCGTGGCGGCCGGACCGACGCAATCCGTGCTCGACGATACAGAAAACATCCGCGTACGCGAATTCTTGTCAACGGTGCTGTAGAGGGGAATTTCACTCTCCCTGTCCGTTGTTGGCCCCCTTAAGCCAGGACAACCCGCAATAATGACAACCCAATCCAAGACTCACAGCTCCCATTGGGGAGCTTTTACCGCCGTGCTGCACGACGACAAGCTGGCGGTCACGCCTTACTCCGGCGATCCCGATCCTAGTCCTCTTCTGCAAAACTTCGAAAACGTGCTGAATCACAAGGTGCGTATCGCCACGCCGATGGTGCGACGCGGCTGGCTGGAAAACGGCCCCGGCCCTGACTCGCGTCGCGGCGCGGATGAATACATTGCCATCAGTTGGGAAGAAGCCTACGCGCTGGCGTCCGGCGAACTGTCGCGCGTGGCGAAAGCCTACGGCCCGCAGTCCGTCTTTGGCGGATCTTATGGCTGGTCGAGCGCAGGGCGCTTCCATCACGCCCAGAGTCAGGTTCACCGATTCCTGAATACCACGATTGGCGGTTACGTCCGTTCGGTCAATAGCTACAGTTCGGGCGCAGCGTCGGTGATTCTGCCGCACATTGTCGGCGACATGAACGAAATTGCCCGTCGCGGCGTGAGCTGGGAAGAGATCTCGGAGCACACTGACGTCATGCTGTCGTTCGGCGGACTGGCGCTGAAAAACTCGCAGGTCGCAAGCGGCGGACTGAGTGAACATACCGAACGCGGTTTTATCGACAAGGCGGCGAAACGCGGCACCCGATTTATCTCTGTCAGTCCGCTTGAAAGCGATATGCCGGCTGAAGCGCAGGGTGAGTGGCTGGCTGTCCGGCCGGGCACCGATGCCGCGCTCATCCTTGCCTTGCTGCATGTGTTGAAGGCCAATGGCTGGACCGATGAAGATTTCCTGGCTCGTTACTGTGTGGGCTGGGACAAACTCGTCGCCTATATCAATGGCGAAGAAGACGGTGAAGTGCGCGATGCCCGCTGGGCCGCCGAGATTTGCGGTATCGACGCCGCGCGTATCGAGCAGCTCGCGAGCGACCTGGTCGGCAAGCGGGTCATGATTTCTGTGGCCCATGCGCTGCAACGTGCCGAGCATGGGGAACAGCCCGTGTGGCTGGGTCTGGTGCTGTCGGCCGCGCTGGGGCAGCCGGGTCTGCCGGGCGGCGGTTACGGCTACGCGCTGGGTGCGCTTGGCCATTATGGCAAGCATCACAATCAGGTGTCATTCCCGGCGCTGCCGCAAGGTCAAAACGGCGTCAAAGACTTTATTCCGGTGGCGCGTATTGCCGACATGCTGCTAAATCCCGGACAAGCCTTCCGCTATAACGGCCAGACGCTGCATTATCCTGACATCAAACTCGCGTGGTGGGCGGGCGGCAATCCGTTCCATCATCATCAGGATCTGGCCCGTTTGCGCAAGGCCTTCAATCAGCTGGATACGCTGATTGTGCACGAGATTGCCTGGACTGCCACCGCGCGCCATGCCGATATTGTGCTGCCTGCCACCATGACGCTCGAACGCGAAGACGTGGGCGGCGCGCCGACGGACCGCAATCTGTTTGCCATGCAGCCTGTTGCCAAACCTTTTGGCGAGGCGAAGGACGACTACAGCATCTTTGCCGAGCTGGCCAGACGTCTGGGCCGCGAAGAAGCCTTTACGGAAGGTCGCACCGCCCGCCAGTGGCTCGAGCATCTTTATGGGCAGATGCAGGTCAAATGCCAGCAGCAGAATATCGAGGTGCCGGACTTTGACCGCTTCTGGGAGCAGGGGCATCTTCAGCTGCCGCAGTTGAAAGACGGCGGGCGCTTGCTGCGCAACCTGCGTCTTGATCCGGACAAGCATCCTCTACCGACGCCAAGCGGCAAGATTGAAATCTTTTCGCAGACCATTGCCGATTTCGGCGATGCGGATTGTCCGGGGCATCCGGTCTGGCTGGCCCCGACTCAGGTTCCCGACGCGGCAACACCGCTTTATCTGATTGCCAATCAACCGGCGACAAAACTGCACAGCCAACTCGATTACGGCAAGCACAGTGTCAGTGAAAAAGTGGATGGCCGTGAAGTCTGCCGTATTCATCCCGATGATGCGAAACGTCGCGGCATTCAGCCCGGCGATACGGTTGAAATCCGCAACGTACGTGGCAGCGTGCTGGCGAGTGTCGATATCAGTGAAAGGATTATGCCCGGTGTAATTCAGTTGCCGACCGGCGCCTGGTACGATCCGGTTGACCCGCAGGCCGCACAGCCGCTGTGTCGTCACGGCAATCCGAACGTATTGACGCTGGATGTCGGCACGTCTTCGCTGGCGCAGGGATGCTGCGGGCAGATAACCACGGTGGAGATTGCCCGCTATACGCAGACGGCTCCGCAGGTGCAAGCCTTTGAGCCGCCGGTAGTGCTTTACCGCTAGGTATAATTGAACGATGTCAGCCGCTTTGCCAGTTCCGGCAGGGCGGTTGGCGTCGTTAATCGACATAACTCTTCAATTTCGTCCCACGTTTTTTCCGAATGCTGCGACAGACAACCCTGTAGTTTCAGACGCTGATCGACACCCATCGCTACACTTTGACTACGCGTGACACGCGAAACCCATTGCTCGCCATTTTTACGTGACAACGTCACCTGATGGAAGCGTTGGGTCGGGTCGATTTCGTCGGGCGGCGCGGTCATATCGGGTTTACGGGTGACCTTGCGCGCCAACGCCATAATTTTGTCATCTACCGGCGCATCATCAAAATCTTCAAGGCTTAGACGATTGTGAAGCAGCACGGCAGCAATCACGTACTCGAGGCTAAAGCGGGCTTCGATACCGGTCTGTGGATTGCGCACCGACGCGGCAATATCTCCGCCCGGTGGGAAGGAAACCTCGATGGCGTGCACGTCTTCGGCAATCTCGTCAATGGGCTTGCCGCTCTCGGCCAGCCAGCGACTGCGCAGATTAAAAGCGGCATCGGCGGCGCTGTGGGTACCGGCGCAGGTCGGGTAAGGCTTGAATTCCAGCCCCGGCGCAATAATCCGCCACGGTGCGGCCCAGTCTTCAATCAGCTTGTCGGGTTGCTGCTGACCACCGCCGTTGCTGGCGAGAAACGCCTCCAGGACTCCAGCGCCTTTGCCGTCAAAACCTGCGAGCACCAGTCTGGCGGCCACCACGGCGGCCTCGGCGGCAAAACCGGCATGAAGAGGTTTCACGGCGGAGCCAAACTGGGCGCGCAATCCGCTGGCACGGGTCGCGGCAATGCCCAGAATCACCGCCGTTTGTGAAACATCCGCCTTGAGGTATCGGGCAACGGCCGCAGCGGCGGCTAGTGTGCCAAGCGTGGCGGTGCTGTGAAAACCGGCTTTGTAATGCTGGGGTCCGGCGGCCAACCCGACTCTGCCGGCCAATTCGACGCCAATGACGTAGGCATCCAGAAAACGCGTATTGTCGGCGGGCGAGACGTCGCGAGCCAGTGCAAACAAGGCGGGCAGGATGACCGCGGTCGGGTGACCGCGAAAACTCTGGTGAAAATCGTCATAATCCAGCGCATGACCCGCATAGCCGAGCAGCAGGGCGCGGGTTTGCACATCGTTGGCGGTATACACGCCAAGCAGACTGTTCAACGCAGGGTCTTTGATATCGCCATTAACTATTGGCAGGGCGACCGACACATAGTCAAGAATGCCCGCGCGGGCTTTTTCATGCGCCTCGGCAGAGGGCGCAGAATCGACAATCAGGGCGGCAAGCCGATGCGTGATATCCATCAACTTTTCTCCTCAAGCAGGTAGTCAAAACCCTCCTGACGACAGAGGTCACGTAACTGGGTCAACAGCGCCGGTGGCAGCGGAATGCCCTCCAGGCTGCGTTGACGATGGCACTGATTTTCAGGCTCGCCAGCTACTAGAACCGGTGCAGACTCCTCGCTTGGCGGTGTGGCGTGCAGCGTATCGATGATTTCATCGAGGCTTGTCTCAAAGCCCTGTTCACCGCGAAACGCCTTGGGATCGAGGGCCAGGAAAAAGTGGCCGATATTGGGCATTCCGCCTTCCTGACGTGTGGCACCAAAGGCCGCATCGGCCAGCGGGCCTGACAGAATCTGCGCCATCATCGCCAATCCATAGCCCTTGTGACCGCCGTTCTCCTGCTGCCCGCCCAGCGGCGTCAATCCGCCTGCAAACTGCTGAAAGACGAAATCCATACCGCGCTGGCTGTCAGTGACGGTGTCACCTTTGTCGTCCACCACCCAACCGGCAGGCAGCGGCTTGTTGTGGAAGTCGTAGACCTTGACCTTGTTGGCCGCGACGGTCGTTGTTGCCATATCCAGCACAAAATCGTCGTTCTTGGCGGCGGGCGCGGCGAAGGCAATGGGATTGGTGCCGAGTACCGGCCACTGCGCACCGGTCGGCACCAGCAGACGGCCGCGCGTGGTGCTGGTGACAAGCGCTATCATGCCCTGTCGGGCAGCATGGCGGGCATAGAGTCCGGCTGCGCCAAAGTGGTTTGAATTGCGCACGACAACCGCGCCCATACCCAGCGTCCTGGCTTTACCTACCGCCGTTTCCATGGCGAGCATCGACGTCGCGTGACCCAGCGAATGACAGCCATCGATAACGGCCGTCACCGGCGTTTCGCCTACGATTTTGGCACGGGCATGCGGATGCCACATCTCGGCCTTCAGCAACTTGTGATAGTGCGGCAGCATCGAGATGCCGTGCGAATCGATGCCGAGCAGGTCGGTTTCAACCATCAACTCGGCAGTCTGTTCGGCCATATCGTCTGCCATGCCCCAGCCTTTGAGGATGATTTCTGCCTGCTGGCGCAGCAGCGCGGCCTGATAGGTGGCCGACGCGCTCATCGCATTTTCTCGAGCGCAGCCACCGCCAGACGTTGCAGATAATCGGCGGTCGGGAACAGCGCGCGGTCATCGACACGGAAGGCCGGATGGTGCAGCGCATAGGGGCCGCCGGAACCAATCATGACAAAGGCACCCGGAATTTTTTGCTGGTAGAAGGCAAAGTCTTCGCCTATCGGGCTGGCTTCAACGGTCAGCGCTTCGAAACCTGCGGCGGGGGCCTGCTCGAGTGCGAAATCGACCCAGGCGGCGTCGTTCACCACAGAAGGCGGGCCGGGCTGCCAGTTAAGTTCGATTTGCGCATCGAAAGCCGTGGCAATCCCCTGCAGCAACTGGCGCAGGCGGCGTTCGATAAGCTCGCGGGTATCCTGATTAAAGGTGCGCACGGTGCCTTCGAGCCAGGCCTGATCGGGGATAACATTCCAGGTCGAGCCGCTATGAACCTGGGTAATCGAGACCACGGCGGTATGGTCGGCGGGCACGTTGCGGCTCAGCAGCGTTTGTACCGCGCCAATCACCTGACCCAGAATAATGATAGGGTCGTTGCCGTCATGCGGACGCGCTGCATGGCTGCCCGTGCCCGAAATGGTGATGTCGAAACGGTCGACGCCCGCCGTCAACGCGCCCGCTTTGCTGCCGAGCACGCCAACCGGCAGCGTAGGGTCGTTGTGGATGCCGAAAATCACGGCCGCGTCATCCAGCGCGCCGGTAGCCAGCAAGGCCGGTGCACCCTGACCCGTCTCTTCGGCAGCCTGGAACAGAATGCGCACCCGGCCCGGCAGGGTGTCTTCACGCTTTTTCAGCAAAATAGCCGCACCTAGTGCCGCAGACGTATGGAAGTCGTGGCCGCAGGCGTGCATGACGCCCGGATTCTGCGACACATAGTCTACGCCGGACTGCTCGTCGATAGGCAGCGCATCGATATCGGAGCGCAGCACCACCAGATTTTTGGCGTTGGCGTCGCCCAGTTCGGCGACCAGACCGGTCGCCAGCGGTAAATCCAGCACGCGAATGTCGTGCTGCGCCAGCACCGCCCTGATACGCGCCGTGGTTTCAAACTCCTGATTCGACAACTCGGGGAAACGATGCATCTCGAGACGAAAAGCCTGAATAAATTGGGCGAGGTCCTGGTGTTGCGGAAGAATGTTCATCAATGGGGTTCCTTGGGTCAGGCCTGCAAGATGCAGGATTAACGCTGGGGTTGACGCGCCAGCCAGCGTTGATGGGCAGACGGGTCGAGGATTTTTTTCATATAAAGGGTGATATGCCCTTTGCCGAGGTCGGATTCATGCATCGGTTCAAAGCCGCGCTTTTGATACATCTCTTTCAACCACGGATGGCGGGTAGCGGTGCCGAGCGAAACGGCAGGGGCCTTGAGCTGTTTAAGCAGAATTTCCTGCTCTACCCAGTCCTGAATTTTTTTGCCCCAGCCATGACCGCTGTAATCGGGATGAGCACCAAACCAGCCGATGTGCGGCAGGCCGAAGGGACCGGGTAAAGGCCCCCACGGGTAACGCAGAGTCAGCGAAGAGACCATGACGTCGTCGACCAGCAGCGCGTATACGCCGTGCTCGCTCAGATGGCGGGTGACACGAGCCAAATCGGCCGTCGCCGCGTCAAAATGGATGCCCAGCTCGCGGATGGGCGCATAGGCGGCCAGCATGAGGTCGAGGTAAGCGTGGTTATCTTCGGGGGTTAATTGCCTGAACACTAACGTCATGAGTATCTCTTTTTCCGCGGTGAAAGTAGGACAGTTTATTATTGGTTTTCATCATTATCTTTTCTTTGGGCGGTTATTCATAGCAAGCTTTGTTATTTGCTTATCTAAAAAATGCATAAGTAATTGCGAATTATGGAATAGCAATGCCACTCTCTGTTATTGCTTATTTCATAAATTCTCGTAGCATTATTCCCAACAGAATCAAGGTGATAAAACGTAGGTTATCCCATTACTGCGACCCTCGCGAAACTTGCTGAATATCAATGAGATAGGCGGGTTTTTTCATTTGGCCGAAACAGACGCCGTTTGCTGACGCCACACACAAATGAACAGGTTATCGACGTGCTTGCAATCAAATCCCCCCAGACTTATTACCATCAACCGGGTATTCGCGCCAACACCGGTGAATATATTGCTCCGCTTTCAAAACATATCGCGATTATCACGACGCCGAATGCATGGAAAGCCGTTAATCCCGAACTTGAAACCAGCCTGCAACAGCACGGTATCGAGTACAACGTCGATTTTCTGGCCGGAGAGTGCACCGAAGCGGCGATTGCCGAGCACACGGCTACGGTAAATGCGCAGGGTGCGACGCTGGTGCTGGGCATCGGCGGCGGTCGGGTGCTGGATACGGCAAAGGGCGTGGGCAATCGCCTCGAAGGCGTCGCTATCGTCACTTTCCCGACAGTCGCGGCTACCTGCGCGGCCTGGTCGCCGATCACCATTATCTATAATGCGGCTGGCGGCCACGAGAGCAGCCAGCCGCTGACCAAAATGCCGGCGCTGGTGCTGGTCGACAGCGAAATCATTGCCCGCAGCGACGCGCGTTTCCTGAAGGCGGGCATCGTCGATGCACTGGCGAAATGGTATGAATTCCGCCCCTATCAGCAAAAGAATCGCGACAGTCTGGCGCTGAATCTCAAAGTGCAGGCCGCGCGTTTCGCCGTGGATACCTTTATCGAGTTTGGTCAGCAGGCTGTCGAAGACAATCAGCAGCAGAAAGTCACCCCCGCACTTATCAAGGTCATCGACGCCAATATCGCCGTGGCAGGCATGGCGAACAGCATGCGCGACGACTTCCCTGCGCCCGGCGTGGCCCATGCGCTGCATAACCGCATGACGCATCAGCCGGAACTGCATCACTGGCTGCATGGGGAAAAAGTAGGTTACGGGTTGCTGCTGCAATCGATTCTTGAAAACAACGGCGGCGAGCCAGAAGCGGAACTGCTGGCACTGTTAAAACAGTTTGGGGCGCCGCTGCAACTGCCCCCACTGTCTGGAAATCGCGAAGAGACCCTGCAAACGATGGCGCAGGAAGTGAAATTCTCGGCGCAAAACAAGGCACGGCTGCCGTTTACGCTGTCGCCGGCCACAATTCTACAGGCGCTGAAGGCGACCGAACGCGCGGATTAACCGCGGCATACGCTGAAAGTGCGATGCACAAAACTATTCCAAGGCGGTGAGTACGACAGAAGACATCACCGCCACTATGCTTATCGTTAACACATTTTCGACAACTTTATAAATACTAAGGATTACCATGACCAGGTCCTCAACTCCTTCCCGCCAAATGCGCCTCGGCCTGTTTGTTCAACCGCTTGGCCACCACGTCAGCGGCTGGCGTCTGACGGAGCGTCTTGGCTCGCCCACCGATATCGACTGGCTTATCAGCATTGCGAAAAAGGCCGAAGAAGGCACCTTCGACATGTTCTTTGTGGGTGATGCGCTGGCGACCAACGTACACCGTCTGCCGTCAACCATGGCGCGCCTCGAGCCGCTGACACTGCTTTCGGCCGTTGCCGTGAACACCAAATACATTGGTCTGGCGGCCACTGCCTCGACCACGTTCAGCGACCCGTTCACGCTGGCGCGCAGCTTCTCGTCACTGGACCACATCAGCCGTGGCCGTGCCGCCTGGAACGTGGTGACCTCCTACTCCAACGACGTCGCGCGTAATTTCAGCAAGGAAGACATGCCGGGGCACGCCGACCGCTACGCCAAGGCGACCGAATTCCTCGACGTCGCCAACAAGCTGTGGGAAGGCTGGCAGGAAGGCGCGGTGATCGCCGATAAAGCGAGCGGACAATATTTTGTCGATGGCAAAATCAACGCCATCGATCACCGTGGCGAGCACTATCAGGTGCAAGGTCCGTTGAACATTACCCGCTCGCCGCAGGGCAAACCTGTCATTATCGAAGCCGGTTCATCCGCCGATGGTCAGAAGCTGGCAGCGGCCACCGCCGAAGTGGTGTTTACCGCCTCGGCAAGTCTGGAAGAGGGGCAGGCCTTCTACCGTTCACAGAAGCAGCAGGTTGTCGAAGCCGGTCGTAATCCGGATCACCTGCTGATTTTACCGGGCGTTATGCCGATTGTGGGCCGCACGCGTGAAGAAGCCAAAGAGACCTGGCGTCAGCTGAACCTGCTGGTGGATATCGACAACGGCATCAAGCAGCTCTCGGCCCGCTTTGATCTCGACATGACGCAGTTCCCGCTGGACGGGCCGGTGCCGGAAATTCCTGCGGTGCAGGGCAACCAGAGCCGCGTCAAGCTGCTGACCGATCTTGCCGAGCGCGAAAACCTGACGCTGCGCGAGCTGGCGGCCATCGCTGCGGGCTCTCGCGGACACCGCGTCATTGTCGGCACCGCCGAAGATATCGCCGACGATCTGCAACAGTGGCACGAGCAGCAGGGCGCGGACGGTTTCAACATCATGCCGGCCATCATTCCCGAGCAGCTCGACCTGTTCGTTGAGCTGGTTATTCCCGAGTTGAGAAAACGTGGCCTGTTCCGCGACCGCTACGCCTTCTCTACGCTGCGCGAAAACCTCGGCCTGCCGGTGGTTGAACACGCGTAACGGAGCACATTCGCATGACTGATGTAAAAGGGGCGATTCGCCTGTCAGAACGCGTGCAGCGCGTTTCGATGTCGCCGAACGCGGCGGCAAAGCAGTTGACCAACAGCCTCAAGGAGGCGGGCGTCGATATTGTGGATTTGACCACCGGCGAACCCGATTTCGACACGCCGGAGCACATCAAGCAGGCGGCCTATGCCGCCATTGAACGCGGTGAAACCAAATACACGCCGACGCCGGGCATCAAGCCGCTGCGTCAGGCGGTGCAACGCAAACTGCTTCGTGAAAACGGCCTGAATTTTGACGCCGAGGCTATCGTGATTGCCAACGGGGCGAAGCAGATTATCTTCAACGCTTTTGCAGCAACCTTGAACGAGGGCGATGAAGTGCTGGTGCCGGTGCCTTACTGGCCGACTTTCCCGGACAGCGTGCGGTTTAACGGTGGCACGCCGGTGTTCCTGAATTGCCCGCTCGATCAGCACTACAAGGTGACGCCAGCCCAGCTCGAGCAGGCGATCACCGACAAAACCCGCTGGCTCATCCTGAACAATCCGGGCAATCCGAGCGGGGCGGTTTACAGCGCAGGCGAACTCACGGCGCTGGCCGATGTACTGCGCCGTTATCCGCAGGTATTGCTGATGCTCGATGAACTCTATGAACACGTGCTGTTCGATGGCCGCGAGCATGTCAGTCTGCTGAACGTGGCAGAAGACTTGCGTGACAGAACGCTGCTGGTTGGCGGGGTGTCGAAAACCTATGCCATGACCGGCTGGCGCATCGGCTACGGCGCAGGACCCAAAACCCTCACCAACGCCATGGCGGTGGTGCAGTCGCAAAATAGTTCGGGGGCATCGTCGGTCAGTCAGGCCGCGGCTGTTGCCGCGTTCGACGGCGGTCTGGAATTCATCAAACCTCAGGTGGCCGCGTATCAGGCGCGCCGTGACGTGCTGGTCGACAGGCTCGACAAGGTCAACGGCCTGCAACTTTTACGACCGGAAGGCGCATTCTTCGTCTTTATCCACTGTGCAGGATTGCTCGGACGGCAACGTGCCGACGGCAGACGCATCGAGTCGGAAGAAGACGTCGTAAACTTCATGCTGGAAAACGGCGTGTCGGGCGTGGCGGGCAGCGCCTTTGGCCTGTCGCCGTATTTTCGCCTGTCGATAGCCACGGATTTCGAGACGGTCGACGAGGCAGGAAAACGCATCGAGGCCGCCTGTAATTCACTAAATTAAGTGAAATTATAGTGTGATGTTCGTCACACTATAATGATATGTAACAAGATGCTAACACATAAGCCCTTGTTGTTTACGGCGTTAATTATTTGTTATCAAATGGCTAACACCTATAACATGCAAGGGCTTTTCCAATGTTATCCAGAAGACAACTCCTTAAGTCCGGAGCTTATCTCACGGGTTTTGCCGCACTGAATCCCCTCATTTCCTGGGCTGTGCCTCCGGCGCAATCCAGCGATACTGCGTCGTTTTATCACCTCTCGCTGCTGCTGACCGGCCGCCGGGAATTAAGCCAGGTTGTTTCGCAACGCGCACTTAACTGTCTGAGCGAAGAAGACAGCCAGTTTCCAGGGCAGCTTCGGCAGTTGATGCAGGCTATCGCGGCGGCAGGCATTACCCACGCCGATCAACTCAACGGGCACAGCATCATGACCCAGGATGGTACCGGTGCCACGGTGAAGAAAATCGTTTCGGCCTGGTATCTCGGCTATACAGGGACGCCCGTTTCCCTGCGCGCGGTCGACAACACCCGTTTTGTCACTTATACCGATGCGCTGGCCTATGCCCCGACAATGGATGCCACCGTGATCCCGACCTATTCGCGTGGCCATACCAATTACTGGACTCAACCGCCAGCAACAATAAAAAACGATTAATTCTTTCTCTTTTGATGTGAGCCAGAGATGACTAAACAATATGACGCCGATGTCATTGTGATCGGTTCGGGCGCGCTCGGCAGCAATGCCGCCCATACGCTTGCCCTCAAGGGCCGTTCGGTAATTATTCTTGAAGCCGGTGAAAAAATTCCGCGCTGGAAAATTGTCGAAAACTTCCGCAATTCCTCCAAAAAAGCCAACTACAACTCGCCGTATCCCAACGAGCCCTGGGCGCATCACTCCTACGACGAACAGTACATTGAAAACACCGGTTCCTTCGATTTTCGTCCGGGTATGCTCAAACTGGTTGGCGGCACGACCTGGCACTGGGCCTCGGCCTGCTGGCGCTATCTGCCAAACGACATGAAGCTGAAATCGCTCTACGGCGTGGGTCGCGACTGGCCGATGGAGTACAGCGAGCTGGAACCTTTCTACCAGAAAGCGGAAGAGGCGCTGGGCGTATGCGGCAGCGACACCGACGACCAGAGCGGTCAGGCCGGATCTGCGTTCCCCCCGCGCTCCAAACCCTATCCCATGGCACCGGAAGGCGAAACCTACCTGTTCCAGCGGGTGAAAAGCCGTCTCAGCCCGGCCGGTTACCACTTTATTCATGAGCCGAATGCCCGTGCGACGCGCCCCTATGACGGTCGTCCGGCCTGTAGCGGCAACAACAACTGTATGCCGGTCTGCCCGATAGGCTCCATGTACAGCGGCGACAAGCACGCGCAGCATGCCGAAGACGCGGGCGCGAAACTGATGACCGACGCCACCGCCTGGAAACTTGAAAAAGGTGCCGACGGCAAGATTGTGGCAGTGCACGTGCGCAGCTCCAAGGGTGAAGATCAGCGTCTGACCGCCAAATATTTTGTCGTGGCGGCGCACGGACTGGAAACCCCCAAGCTGCTGCTGATTTCCGACGTCGCCAACAGTTCCGATCAGGTCGGACGCAACCTGATGGACCACACCGGCATGGGGCTGCAATTTCTGGCCGATGAACCGGTCTGGCCGGGGCGTGGCGCGGTGCAGCAGGGCGGCATCTTCAACTATCGCGACGGGGATTTTCGCAAGAATCACGCCGCCATCAAACACGCAATGGCCAACAACGTGCCGAACATGACCGTCGCACAGCGGTTGATTGGCAAAGGGGTCATCGGGAGCGAGCTCGACAGGCAGATCCGCCACGATGCGGCGCGCTGGGTCGACATCTCGACCGTTTTCGAAATCCTGCCTCATGCCACCAATACCGTGCGCCCAAGCACCACCCGCAAAGATGCGCTCGGCATTCCGATGCTGACCGTAAACTACGAAGTCGATGATTACGTCAAGGCCGCCAAAACGGTTGTCGACGCCGACTACCGTAAATTTGTCAGTCTGATGGGCGGGACCGTGGTCGAGGACAACACCGGCTGGCAGAACCGCGACCACCTGATGGGCACGGTCATCATGGGCGACAACCCGAAGGATTCGGTAGTCAACCACGAGTGCCGGACCTGGGACCACAGCAATCTGTTCCTGGCTACCACCGGCGTTATCCCTGCATCCGGGGTGATTAACCCAACCTTGACGGGCGTCGCGCTCAGCATTCGCGCGGCAGAAATCATCGACAAAGAGATTTAGGCGGGGAGACGAGATGAAAACCACACACAGGATTTTGACCGCCGCAGCGCTTGCGGCCGGTATTTTAGGCGCAACCTCTGCGCTTGCCGCCGAAGATTCCACGGCGCAGTTGATAAAGAAAGGCGAGTATCTCGCGGTCGCAGCCGACTGCGGGGCCTGCCACCGTCCGTTGCATGAGGACGGCGCATCCTACGCGGGCGGCTATGCGATTGACTCGCCGATGGGGCGGATAATTTCCAGCAACATCACGCCGTCAAAGCAATACGGTATCGGTAATTACACCGAGCAGCAGTTTGCCGACGCGGTGCGCCGTGGCGTGGCAGCTGACGGCAGCAATCTGTATCCGGCGATGCCCTACACGGCGTATCACGCGATTTCCGATGAAGATATGCACGCGCTGTACACCTATTTCATGCAGGGTGTGAAGCCCTACGACCAGCCGGCCGCCGAGAAGACCGACCTCGCATTTCCGTTTAATATTCGCCAGATCATGTGGGGCTGGAACCTGCTTTATCGCAGCGACAAGCCGTTTGAAAAGCGCGAGGGCGCAACGGACGAGTTGAATCGCGGGAAATATCTGGTCGATGTGCTGGGGCATTGCAGCACCTGTCATACCCCCCGCAACATGATGATGGCCGAAGACAGCAGCCAGAATCTGGCGGGCAGTCCGCTTGGCGGCTGGTATGCGCCCAATATCACACCGGATAAATCCGGCATTGCCGACTGGACGCAGAGTGACATTGTCACGTATCTCAAAACCGGCCATCTCGCAGGCAAGGCGCAGGCGGCAGGCCCGATGGGCGAAGCGGTGGAGCATAGTTTCCGTCATCTCGATGACAGTGACCTGAATGCCATTGCCGCGTGGATCCGTCAGGTTCCGCCGGTTTCCACGCCGGTTGCGGCCAAACTTGAAACGCCGCCTGCGACGACGGATATCAATCAGCTCGTCAAAGGTCAGGGCAGTCAGTCTTCACTGGCCGACAGTTCAAGCATAAATGGCGCCGAGCTGTATAACGGGGCCTGTGCCAGCTGTCACGGTATTGAAGGTCAGGGCACCAAAGACAACTTCTATCCTTCGCTGACTCACAATACCGCGGTGACCGGCGCGACGCCGCAAAACCTGGTGATGACGGTAGTTAACGGCATCGAACGCAAGGGCAACGATATCGACGTCGGTATGCCGGCCTTTGGGCAGCAGATGAATGACGCGCAGATAGCCGCCGTCAGCAGCTATGTGCGCACGCAGTTTGGGCTGGTTAACGATTCGGTGACCGCCGAGCAGGTAACAGCCTTGCGACAGGGCGGCGCGCAGCCTTTCATTGTGCGTTACGTCAACGCGCTGATGATTGGCGGGGCCGTTGTGGTGTTGCTGATTCTGTTCGGCTTGCTACGCTTACGTAAGAAACACTAAACGAAAGACCTCGCTCGCACAGAGTGATCGTCTTTTACTGGTTTATCCCTGTAAGATACCGAACAAATTTATGGGGATAACCCTTTTCTCGGAGAGCCGTAATGCCACATGTTGACTTGAAATTTATTACTCGTAACCTGACCGAAGAGCAGCAAAACGCGGTGTCTGAAGATATCATCGCCGTGCTCAAAAAACATTTCGGCAGCACTGACGATTCTGTCTCCATCCGCCTGAACGAAATTCCAAAAGATAGCTGGAAGAGTGAAGTTTACGACCCTATCATCATGGCGCACCTCGATAAACTGGTGAAAAAGCCGGGTTATAAACTCGACTAATCGCACGCCAGACCCACAGCAACAGGGCCAGCCTTGGGCGGACTGTTGCTGTTTATTTTGATGCCATGCCTTGTTATATCGTCGCTTATTCCCTTCATGTTTTAAAAGCATTTAACTTATTGCCGACATTCTTCCGGCCATTGCAGTGCCATTCACACCTTCAACGTTATAATTTCCTTAATTTAAAGTGACCTAACACTGTCTTGCTTACAGGGAATATCCATGACCGATCCTCAGGTTGAAACAAACAGCCGCACCACGACGCTGGTTTTCGCCACCTTACTGACCGGCGTGGCAGCCGGTATTGGCGGCATGTTGCTGGCGTTACTGCTGCACGCCATCCAGCATGCGGCTTTTGGCTACAGCCCGAACGCTATTATCAGCGAGGAGAGTTTTTTACAGGGCGTCAGCGCCGCCAACGCGTTTCGGCGCATTGGCGTTCTGATGATGTGCGGGGGCGTGGCCGGATTCGGCTGGTATCTGCTTTACCGTTTCGGTAAACCGCTGGTCAGCATCGCCAATGCGGTGAAAAATCCGGCAACGCCGATGCCTTTCTTCGCCACGCTCTGCCACGCGCTGTTGCAGATTGTCACCGTTGCGCTGGGTTCGCCGTTGGGTCGTGAAGTGGCCCCGCGTGAAGTCGGGGCGATTGGCGCGACCTGGCTTTCGCAGCGTTTTCGCCTGACCCAGTCAGAGACGCGGATAATGGTAGCCTGCGGCGCAGGCGCAGGATTGGCTGCGGTTTACAATGTTCCGCTGGGCGGCGCGGTGTTTACGCTGGAAGTGCTGCTTGGCGCTTTTAGCTGGCCGTTGCTGTTGCCTGCCGTCTGTACCTCGGCGATTGCGGCACTGGTGGCATGGGCGGGATTGGGCAATGAATCGCAGTATCACTTGCCCGCACTGTCTATCACGCGAGATCTCATTATCTGGTCGGTACTGTGCGGGCCGCTGTTTGGCGTTGCCGCCAATCTGTTTAGCCGGGTGATGACGCGCGCGCGCAAACAGGCCAAACGCAATTGGCAGATGCCGGTGTTCTGTCTGTTGAATTTTACCTTGATAGGCCTGCTGTCCGTGGCTTTTCCTGAACTGCTCGGCAACGGCAAAGGGCCGGCGCAAATCAGTTTCAGCAATGAAATGATGCTTTATCTCGCGTTGAGTTTATTGATTCTGAAGCTGCTGATTATCTGGGGCAGTCTACGTTCGGGGGCAGAAGGCGGGCTGTTGACGCCGGGGCTGTCCAATGGCGCTTTGCTGGCCTGCATTCTTGGCATTGCGTGGAATCATTTTTTGCCCGGCACGTCGCTTGGCGCATTTGCCATTATCGGTGCGGCGGCGTTTCTTGCCACTTCGATGAAAATGCCGATAACCGCCGTGGTGCTGATTCTGGAGTTCACCCGCGTCAATCATGACTTCCTGATCCCGATACTCTTTGCGGTAACCGGATCGGTTGCTACCAGCGCCTTGATGAACAAAAGGTTCGGGGATTGAAGGTCGGGTCCGGCAATAAATTGTGTTATTTTACCTTATTGCGTTTATTTTACTGACCTTGAAACCCCTCTATGGACAATATTGAAAATCTGACCGCGATGGTGGTCTTCGCCCGCGTGGTGGAAACACTCAGTTTTACCGAAGCCGCGCAGTCGCTGCGACTGTCGAAATCGTCCGTGAGTCGTGAAATTGCCAGCCTCGAGGTCAGATTGGGCGCGCAGTTGCTGACCCGCACCACGCGCAAGATTGCGGTGACGGAAGTCGGGATGCGCTATTACCAGTACTGCAATCGTATTCTCAATGAAATCAAGGGCGCGGAACACTTTATCCGCCATTTTCATGAAGAACCGATCGGCAATCTGCGAGTCACGGCACCGGTCACCTTTGGCTGCCAATGTATTGTGCCGGTCCTGAACCAGTTCATTAATAACAATATTCACGTCAACGTGGATCTCGACCTGACCGATCGACCGGTGAATATGGCCGAGGAACTCTTTGATCTCGCCATCGTGATTACCCGCGACAAACCCGAAAGTGCGCAGATTAAACCGCTGATTCCCATTACCTGGGGACTCTACGCCGCGCCGAACTATGTCGCGCGACTGGCGAAAATCAGTAAACCCGAGGATCTGCCGCGCCATGACTACATCCTGTTTCGAGGTCCGGCCCATACCATTTCGCTACCGTTTTACAAAGACAAGCAGAAGCTGGATATCGACGTGCGCAGCCGTTTTCGCGTCAACAACAGCGTCGCGCTCATGAGTTCGGCCACGGCGGGCGCGGGTATTGCCTATCTGCCGGACTACATTGCCCAGGAGTCGGTGAAAGAGGGCAAACTGGTGCGTTTACTGCCGGACTGGAAGATGGATACCTATCATTCATGGGTACTGTTTAAATCGGAGAATATGCTGTCGGCCAGAGTAAGGCTGTTTGTCGATGATTTGGAGAGAAAGCTGCGGCAGAATTATAGCTGACTCTAAAGAATAAAACGGGTGCCCAAGGGCACCCGTTTTCATGTTTACTGACCAAGCGCTAGCAGAACTTAGTAGTAATTACCCTGACGGTAATCCCATGTCAGGAAAATATCAGACATGATAGACATGATTTTATCGACATCCAGACCTTTACGGATAAGGATTGGGCAAGGGGTCACGCTGCGCTGACCTTTTTGCTCTGGAACCAGCGTACCGTTGTCATCGACCATCGACACCATCACACCCTGCTCATAGCGGGTCTTCTCGGTTTCGTTTGGCTGAATCGAGGTCACGTATTCATTGGCTTCAATGATAAGGTCGGCGTGTGATTCGATACGCTCGCCAATACCTTCTACCTTGCCGCGGTTGCCTTTGCCGGATGGGTTGGCAGAGCTTGCGAAGGAGAATTTACCGTGGTTTTCCCACAGCTCTTTCGCCAGAATTTCGCCAGGCTTGCCGAACTTGATAACAAAGCAGCTGGTGTCGCGCTTGTCCATCATCATGGTTTTGGAGCCGTCGTCAGGAATGCGTGCCTTGGCGTCTTCTTTCCATGGCAGGATGCAGCCCAGCAAAATGTCTTTGTCCCAGTGCTGCTGATACAGCGCTTCGATTTCGGGGTTCAGCTGCGCCAGAGATTTCAACTGCTCCAGTGAACCGCACAGCACCACGCCCGGCTTGTTGCGGTTACGCTCTTTGGCTTCGAATTTACGATCCAGACCTTTGGCGTCGGAGGTCATGATGATGTAGCCGACTTTGGTCGGGCAAACAATCATGCCGCCGTCTTTGGACAAAATTTCTACCGCTTCAGGCTGTAACGCGCCATTCCATTGAATTTTTTTGCTAGACATTGTCGACCCTTCCAAAAGCAAGTGATGAAGATATTCGGTTTTTCCGAACCAGTGAAATCATCCTACCGCATTTTTTCTAAACTGCGAGTATCAATCTTTAAATTTGACGATTGTTTCATTGCAGCAACAATCGATGCGAGAAGGGCGCTAATCCTGCTAGTCGGCAAATGCTGGGCATGCTATAAAAAAGCATTCTGCCAACGCGATGCCTTATGATGAAACTCCCTGATTTAAATCTGATTATTGCGCTCGATGCGCTGCTGGAAGAGGGGTCCGTGGTGGGTGCGGCTCGCCGTATGAATCTCAGCGCGCCCGCCATGAGCCGCACGCTGGGTCGTATCCGGCAACAGTTAAACGATCCTGTTCTGGTCAAGGTCGGACGCTCGCTGGTGCCTACGCCCCGAGCGCTGGCGCTGCGCGAACAGGTACAGCAGACGCTGCACAACGCGGTAAACCTGTTGCAGCCCGAAAACATTCTCGATGTCACCCAACTGACGCGAACCTTCACCCTGCATGCCAACGACGTGTTTATCAGCGCCTTCGGCGGCGAGTTGCTGGCCCGCCTGCGGCAGGAGGCCCCGAATGTCGGCCTGCGTTTCACGCCCGAAAGCCACACTGATGAAAACGGTCTGAATGAAGGCAAGGTCGACCTGTATATCAGCGCCATGCGGCCATTTGCCGACGACATTCACCTGCAAACCCTGTTCACCACCCGCTTTATGGGGCTGGCGCGTGAAGCGCACCCGATATTCGACCAGCCGATCACCCCCGAGCGTTTCGCGACCTTCGAGCAGATAAGCGTCTCTCGACGTGGTCGCGCTCGCGGCCCCATTGATGAGCGGCTTGCGGAACTGGGTCTGACGCGACACGTTTCGCTGGTGGTGCCTACCTTTCATTCCGGCGTGTTCTCGCTCGGCCATTCGGATTTGATCCTGCCGTTGCCTGAACACGTGGTGCATGCCGTTCAGAAAATGGGTATCCGCCTGCGCGCCTTTGCGCTGCCGTTCGACGTCGACAACATTCCCATTGTGCAGGCGTGGCATCCGCGTTTTCAAAGCGATGCGGCACACCGCTGGTTCCGCCGTATCGTGCATGACCTGTGTATCCGTGCGCCAGACGCACGCCTTGCGTGCAAAGAAGGCAATTTCTGAATTCCTGAACTCTCCCTAGACTGAGCCCCTCAATCAATGGGAGAGGATATACCATGCAAATCAAGGCGCAATCCCGGCCAGTCGCGCCTGCCGGGAGCTTTACGCTGCGCATCCTGACCGGACTTCTCGGCGTGCTACTGGCGTCGCTGGTTGCCGGACTTAATGAACACGTGACCGATATCGCCATGATGGATGTCCGTGGAGCCATGTCGATAAGCCACGACGAGGGCAGTTGGCTCACCACACTCTATGAAGCCACGCAAGTCGCCGCGATGGCCTTCGCGCCGTGGTTTTCGGCAACCCTGTCGCTACGGCGTTTCACGCTGGGCGTTACCGGCATCTTCATGCTTCTCGGCATAGCCTGTCCGCTGGCGCCGAATCTGCACACGCTGTATGTCTTGCGCGCGTTGCAAGGGCTTTTTGGTGGCTGCCTGCCGCCGATGCTGATGAGCGTGGCACTACGATTCCTGCCTCCCGGTATCAAGCTTTATGGATTGGGTGCCTACGCGCTGACGGCAACCTTTGGGCCGAATCTGGGTACGCCGCTTGCCGCGCTGTGGACGGAATATGTTGGCTGGCGCTGGGCGTTCTGGCAGATAGTGCCGCTATGTCTGCTGGCAATGGCCGCCGTTTCCTGGGGCATTCCGCAGGATCCTCTGCGCCTCGAGCGGTTCAAACAGTTTAACTGGCTAGGGTTGCTGCTGGGGTTTCCGGCGTTCACGTCGCTTGTGGTGGTGCTTGAACAGGGAACCCGACTTGGCTGGCTCGACTCGCCGTTTATCAGTCACACGCTGTTGCTTGGCCTGGCCTGCCTGACGCTTTTCTTTGTCAATGAATGGTTTCATCCGCTGCCATTTTTCAAGGTTCAGCAGCTTGCACGCCGCAATCTGTTGTTTTCGCTGATTACGCTCGGTGGCGTATTGATCATTCTGGTGGCGATTCCGGGCATTCCGGCCGGTTATCTGGCCGAGGTGCAGGGATATCGTCCGCTTCAGACGGCTCCCCTGGCTTTGTATGTGGCGCTGGGTCAGCTTGCCGCCTTGCCGCTGGTTTCCGCGCTGTGCAACGTGCCGAAGATTGATTGCCGCTGGGTCTTGGCAGCGGGACTGAGTCTGATTGCCGTCACCTGTTATCTCGGCAGCGCCATGACCTCCGACTGGATCCGCAACAACTTCTATGGCCTGCAAATGTTGCAGATTCTGGCTCAACCGATGGCCGTCATTCCGCTACTGATGCTGGCAACCAACGGCCTGCCGCCGATCGAGGGGCCTTCTGCTTCCGCGTGGTTCAATACGGTAAAAGGTATGGCGGCGGTGGTCGGCACGGGCGTGCTGGAAGGCCTCACCACGTTTCGTGAACATTTTCACTCCAATATTTTGCTGGATCAGTGGGGCAATCGGGCCGCATTCACGCCGGGTTCGCTCGGGCTTGAGAATCTGGCCGAGCAGGTTCGGGCTCAGGCGCTGGTTCTCGCCTCGGCCGATGTTTATCGGCTGATGATGCTCCTGACGCTCGGGCTGGTGGTCTTTATTCCGATGATGGCGACGCGCGTGTTTCCGCCGCGGGCCGTGGCCGGATCGTAATTTTCGATAATATTTCTTTTATTCAGGGTTGTTCAATGACACAAAATTTACTCAAGAAAAACAAGGTAGTAGCCCTTGCTGGCCTAGGCGTGATGGTGCTGGTGCTGACGGGCATGAAGCTTATTTCACCGACCGCCGATCAAACCACCAATGATGCCTTCGTCAGCGCGGACTATACCCTGGTTACGCCACGCATTACCGGGCAGGTTCTGCATGTCGGGGTGGAAGATAACCAGTTTGTGCATCGGGGACAGATGCTGGTTGAAATCGACGACCGCGATGCACGCGCCGCCTTGAATGCCGTGCAGGCCGAGGTACAGGTGCAGCAGGCGATGGTCTTGAATGCGCAGGCAAGTCTGGTGCAGCAGCAGTCGATTATCGCGCAGGCCGCGGCAGCGCTCTCGGCCAGTCAGGCGAATTTTGTCTTTGCCAAAGCGGACCTCGCCCGCTATCTCGACCTCGCCGCCCAAGGGGCGGGCAGCAGGCAAAATGCCCAGTTGGCGCGCTCAAGAATAGATACCGCACAGGCAAACGTCGCGCGCGACAAAGCCACGCTCAACGCCGCACAGGAAAAAACCGCCATCTTACGGGCAGAGAGCGAACGCGCAGCCGGTGAATTGAAACGCGCACAGGCCGCGCTCGAAACTGCGCAACTGACGCTCTCCTATACCCGAATTGTCGCCCCGATCGATGGCTGGGTGGGAAAACGCACGGCGCGGGAGGGCGCCTACGTGACGCCGGGTAATCCGCTGCTGGCGCTGGTCCCGCTCAATCGCGCCTATGTCGTGGGCAATTTTCAGGAGACGCAGCTTGCACAGGTGCATGCAGGGCAGCCGGTCGATATTCGTGTCGACAGTCTGGGAGGCAAGACGCTACACGGCGTCGTTGACAGCTTCGCCCCTGCAACGGGACTGACTTTTTCGCCTATCACGCCGGACAACGCCACGGGGAATTTCACCAAGGTGGTTCAGCGGATCCCGGTGAAAATCCGGCTTGACGCCGGTCAGCATCAGGCCGAACGGCTGCTGGTCGGCATGGCCGTCGAAGCCACCATTCATACGGCGGCAACGGGGAGCAAGACGTTATGAAACCCGTTTGTCTAGCATTGGGCATTACGTTGTTGAGCGGCTGTATGGTAGGGCCCGATTTTACACCGCCCACCAGCAAAGCGCCCGCCGCGTGGCCGCAGGGCATCGCCGAAAGCCAGCCGGTAGGAACGTCTGTCGATACCCGCTGGTGGACCCTGTTTCATGACCCGCAGCTCGACCAGCTGATTGCCCGTTCGACGCGCAGCAATCTCGATTTGCGCGCCGCAGGCGCCCGACTTTTGCAGGCTCGGGCAGCACGGCAAATCGTATCCGGCGACAGCACGCCGACGGTCACCGGCACGGCCAGTGCGCAGCGCGCCCGCAACAGTGAAGAGGGGCTTCAGGATATTTCGGGGCTTGAGGGCAAGAAAGCCTACAGCGTCTGGCAGCCGGGCGTGGATGTCTCTTGGGAAGTCGATATGTGGGGACGAGTGCGGCGTGAGTTGGAGTCGGCCGACGCGTCAGTCGAAGCCAGTGCCGAACTGCGTCGCGACGTGCTGCTGACGGTGCAGGCCGAGACGGCGAGTGACTATATTCAACTACGCAGCTTACAGGCGCAGCGGGCGACCACGGAACAGAATCTGGCGCTTGCGCGTCACAGCCTCAAGCTCACCGAAGTCAAGATGCGTGACGGTGTCGCAACGCGGCTGGAAGGGGCCGAAGCACGGGCGCAGGTGGCACTGATTCAGGCGCGTTTGCCGATGCTCGACCAGCAGCAGTCTCGTCTTCTGAATGCCCTGAGTTTTTTGCTTGCCGAACCGCCGGGCGCGTTGAAAACCGAACTTACGGCAAGCCGCGCAGTACCGCCGACGCCTGAAAAAGTGCCTGTCGGGCTGCCGTCCGAACTCGTTCGTCGTCGACCGGATATTCGCGCAGCCGAGGCTAAACTGCATGCCGCAACGGCCGATATTGGCGTGGCGACTGCCGATTTTTATCCACGCTTAACCTTGACCGGAGACGTCGGGCTTCAGGCAATGCAATTTAGTCAGCTCGGAAATTGGGGCGCGCACTTCTTCAGCTTTGGGCCGAGTTTATCGTTGCCTATCTTTGAAGGCGGACGTTTGCGGGGGCAACTGGCGTTGCGCAAGGCGCAGCAGCAGGAGGCGGCAGTCAATTTCCAGCGTACGGTATTGAAAGCCTGGCATGAAGTTGACGATGCCCTGGTGGATTACGACACCTATCAGCAGCAGCGTTCGCAGTTGAATACCGTGGTCGAAAACGATCGGCTTGCACTCGATGCGGCCCAAAAACAGTATGTGGCAGGCGCGACTGATTTTCTGAATGTCCTGACCGTGCAGCAGGCGCTGTTGAATGCCCAGCAGGCGCAGGTGGCAAGCGATGCCGATGTGTCGTTGTCGATGGTGCGGATTTACAAGGCGTTGGGAGGAGGATGGTAGGAGAACGACGTCGGCTCCCGCAAGAGAGCCGACGTAAACCCTTAGTGGCCGGGTCTGTAACCCCGGCAGCCGTACCAGGCGATGTAGATATAACACACCAGCGGCACGACGAAGGAAACCAGCAATGAGACGTGGTCCGCCACGGCGGCCTGCACGATAGGCATCACGGCACCGCCAACGATACCCATGCACAGTACGCCAGACGCGCGACCGGTCAGCCCACCCAGTTTGTTCAGCGCCAGCGAGAAGATGGTCGGGAACATGATGGAGTTGAACAGGCCGACGGAAAGGATAGCCCACATGCTGAATGTACCGCGCATCAGGATGGCCGACGCAATCAGCAACACCACGACAAACGCGTTGAACGCCAGCAGGCGATTGGCCTTGATGCGGGTCATCAACACGCTGCCGATGAAGCGGCCAACCATCGCGCCACCCCAGTAAAGGGCCAGCTTGTGACTCGCTTCCACGGCAGAAAGGGCAGCGATATCCGGGCGTTCAAGCAGGCTTATCAGGTAGCTGCCAATGGACACTTCCGCGCCCACGTAGGCAAAGATACCGATAACGCCCAGCACCAGATGCTTTTTCTTCCACAGGCTGTGCTCTTTGCCATCATCCTGTTCGATTTCATTGCTCAGCACCGGGAGCTTGCTGAATTTAATGACGATGGCGATAAGGATAAGCAGCGCCGTCAGCACCAGATAAGGCATCTGCACGGAGGCCGACTCGCTGGCGTAATACTGCTGCAACTGGTCCGCCGGCAGCTGGTTAATCTGGTCAGCGCCCAGCACAACGGCCGAAAGGATAAACATGCCGCCCAGAATCGGGCCGAGCGTGGTGCCGAGCGCATTGAATGCCTGAGTCAGGTTCAAACGGCTGGCGGCCGTTTCTGCCGTACCCAGCGAGTTCACAAACGGGTTGGCCGCTACCTGAAGCAGTGTCAAACCGGAGGCCAGAATGAACAGCGACAGCAGGAACAGGGGATAAGAACGCAGGGAAGCCGACGGATAAAACAGGACACAACCGGCCGCGGCAACCAGCAGGCCCATGATGATCCCGGCCTTGTAACCAAACTTGCTGACCACCTTTCCGGCAGGATAGGACATGACAAAATAGGCAACGAAGAAGCAGAACTGAACCAGTGACGCCTGCACGTAGCTTAATTCGAACAAGGATTTCAGGTGCGGGACCAGAATATCATTCAGTGAGGTGATTAAGCCCCACATAAAGAACAGTGCAGTTAGCAGAGCCAGCGGCCCTTTGTAACTTGTAGTTTTGTCGTTCATGTAAATTCCTGTTACCTGTAACTGTCAGATTATTCGCCCATTGGCGCCTCTGACTTGACGATAAAATGCCGATGCCCGACTTGGCATCGTTATCTGACCCTGATGGCAATGACACACGCGTAGAAAGGTGACTTGGCGCACATTTTTTTGCGAGCGAAAGATTACATAAACTTGAAAGTAAGACAAGCGATGCCCGGTAAAGCAGCCATTTGGTTTTTTGGTGGAAGAAGTAAAAATGTATTTCAATAACAATGCGTTAGTGCGTGCTAGTCACTATTTGTACAGGGAATAGGCGCGCCCTATTACTATAATTGTGATCTAGATCTCATAAGTGGCCGTTAAGCAGGGAGGTCAAACAGGAACGAGCTTGCGAATTTCTTCAAAAAAGCGGGCGTAAATCAACGCAAAATCGAATAGGCTAAAGTTTGGATTAGAGGAATGAAAAGGGTTTTGATACGCTTTGACCTCACGGTTGCCATGAGATAACCGGCTTACCTTTTCTTATTAATTTTGCCACCGACGGAATCCCCATGCCGATTAAATTGATTGCTGTAGATATGGACGGAACCTTTCTTGACGACGAGAAACGTTACGATAAAACGCGCTTTATGGCGCAATATGCCCAATTAAAGGAACGCGGCATTCGCTTCGTGGTAGCGAGCGGCAATCAGTATTATCAGCTGGTGCATTATTTCGAGGCTATCCAGCACGACATCGCCTTTGTCGCCGAAAATGGTGCCTATGTCGTCGATGCCGGTGAGGAGATCCACTGCGGCAAGTTTGCCCGTGAAGAGGTGGCTCGCATTCTCGACGTGCTGGCGGCTATTCCAGACATCCACCTGATCGTCTGCGGCAAAAACAGTGCCTATGCGCATACCTCAATGCCGCAGGCGGTTGTCGACAAGATGTCCAACCATTATCGCCGACTGAAAAAAGTCGAGGATTTCTCAGAGGTTGACGACATTATCTTCAAGTTTTCTCTGGGTGTGCAAAATGAAGTGATCCCTACGTTACTTAAAAAACTGGCGTCGGAGGTGGGCGACATTACGCAGCCGGTCAGCAGCGGTTTTGGATTTATCGACCTGATCGTACCCGGACTGCACAAGGCCAACGGGTTGAGTTTGTTGCAGGCGCGATGGGGCATTCATGAAGACGATGTGGTGGCTATCGGCGACAGCGACAATGACATAGAAATGCTGCGTCACGCCCGTTACAGCTTCGCCATGGCCAATGCCAGTCCTGCGGTGGCGGAAGTCGCAAGCTATTCGACCGAGAGCAATAATCAGCAGGGCGCCTTGAATGTGATAGCACGCGTAATAAACGGGGATGCGCCGTTTTAGTTCAAAGAAAGTTTTTCGGTACGACTATTCTGACTCGGTAATAAAATCGCTATAAAGAAAGAATAATTAATCGAAATACTCGCCGCGATTTATTATGCGGCCTTTGGAGAGGGTCAAATGGACAAGGCTAAAGATATTATTCCCCAGCTACAGCAATTTTTATCCGCTGAACAGCTGCTGACCGGTGAAAATGACAAGGCTTATTACACCAGGGGATTCCGGGTCGGTCATGGCAAGGCGCTCGCCGTCGCCATTCCCGATTCGCTGCTGCAACTCTGGCACATTCTCAAAGCCTGTGTCGCCTGCGACAAAATCATCCTCATGCAGGCGTCCAATACGGGCGTTACCGGCGGGTCCACGCCGGATGGCGACGATTACGACCGCGAGGTCATTATTGTCAGCACCCGCCGAATCAAGGGCGTGCAGGTCATCGACGACGCGCGTCAGGTGATAGCCTTCCCCGGCAGCACCTTGACCGAACTGGAAAAAGCCCTGCAACCGCATCAGAAAGAGCCGCATTCGGTGATTGGTTCGTCCTGTATCGGCGCATCGGTCGTGGGCGGCGTGTGCAATAATTCCGGTGGGTCGCTTATCCGTCGCGGGCCGGCCTTTACCGAAAAATCACTGTTTGCACAAATCGATCGGGATGGCACGCTGTCATTGGTCAATCATCTTGGCGTTGATCTCGGCACAACGCCCGAAGAGATGATAGCCCGCCTCGAAAAGCAGGATTACACCACCGGCACGCAGAGCGACTGGGACGGCAAAATCTGGGCTGAGGACTACGCGAACGTTATCCGCGATGTGGAGGCCGACAGCCCGACCCGTTTCAACGGCAATGTGCAGTATCTGCACGACAGCGCAGGCAGTGCGGGCAAGGTGGCGGTCTTCGCCGTTCGTCTTTCGACGTTTGAACGCGGCGACGAAACACAGACGTTCTATATTGGCACCAACGACGAAAAAGAGCTGGTCGCACTGCGTCGCACGCTGTTGCAAAACCTCAAGGAACTGCCGCAGCAGGCAGAATATATCCATCGCAACGCCTTTGATCTGACCGTGCGTTATTCAAAACACGTGTATTGGGCTATCGATCGACTGGGGCCGGAGTCTTTACCTTCGCTGATGGCAAAGAAAGCGCAGTGGGATGTACGAGTTAAAAAAGCCGGTTTTCTGCCGCTGAACTTCGTGGACAAAGTGCTGCAAAAGGTCAATAGCCTGACGCCGAAACGAGTGGCGAAGCGCATCCTGAACTACCGCGACCAGTTCGAACATCATTTGATGATCAAGACCGAAGTGCGTTTTGCCGGGGAGTTGCAGCGGTTGCTGAGGCAGTTCTTCGCCGATAAAACGGGTCAATTCTTTGCCTGCGATGAACGCGAGGAGAAAGACGCCTTTCTGGTGCGCTTTGGGGTCGGCGGTTGCACCGTGTCCTATTGTGATTATTGGGGCATTGACGCCAACGAACGTCTAATGGCTTTTGACGTGGCCCTACGCCGCAATGATGATCAGTGGCGTATTATTTTGCCGCCGCATTTACAGGCGCAGGTGCTTGAAGATTCCTGCTGCGGGCATTTCTTCTGCTTTGTAAACCATCAGGATTACATCCTCAAACCGGGCGTTGATCCTGTGGCGTTCAAGCATGAAGTGCTGGAATATCTGGACCGGCGCGGGGCGAAGTATCCGGCCGAACACAATGTCGGCCATCAGTATCATGCTTCCTCTGACTATGAGCAGCATATGCGCCAGCTTGACCCAACCAACAGCTGCAATCCGGGTATCGGGAAAACCAGTAAAAACAAATACTGGGCCTGATCTGCGGCCTGTCTCTCGGCTCGCGTGTATGCATGGCACAAGAGCCGAGTCGACATTGTCCCTCAGAAACCGTGCTCCTGCGCCGCCAGAATGTCATGGGCGGCTTTAACACGTGCTTCATTCGGATAGGATTTATTGGCAAGCAGGATAATGCCCCTCTTTTTGACCGGCACGAATAGCGCATAGGTCGAGAAGCCATTAGTTGAGCCGGTCTTGTTATAAATCGCCTCTTCACGCGGTGGTTGCGGTGGTGAAATAGCGTGAGCCCTTTGCGGATGAGTGATTATCGCCGCACCGTTGTTCTCAAGCAAAGTGGGAAGCGGGGTGGGATAGGAATAACTCTCCCACATTAAATCCTGAGTAAAGCCCGCCACCTGATAATACCCCGTATGCGTGGCATCGATAGCCGCCTGCCAGCTCGCCTCGACAGGCTGCGCACGCAGATTGATATTCAGGTAGCGTATCAGGTCGGCAGACCCTGATTTCAGACCATAGGCTTCGGCGTCCAGTACGCCCGGATTGACCCGCACTGGCTGATTCTGCTTGTTATAGCCCTGAGCGTATGCCGACATTTTATTCTCGGGCACCTGAATGAAGGTGTTATGCATTCCGAGCGCCGGAAGCAGCCGTTGCTGCATGGCGTCGGTGAACGGTTGCTCCAGACGCCTTGCCGTAAGCATGCCCAGCAATCCGATCCCCATATTGGAATAAATACGCTGCCGACCCGCCGGTTGCGCAGGCTGCCAGGCTTTCAACCAGGGCATCAGGTGCGGGATATCCTTAATGCCGTCCGGCTCGAACAGGGGCAGGCCGGAGGTATGTGTAGCGAGATTTAACAGACTGATGTGGTCGAACGCCGTGCCTTGTAATTCTGGAAGATAACGGCTTGCCGGGTCCTGCCAGTGGATTTTCCCCTGCTGCTGAGCCCAGCTTGCCAGGGTTGCGGTAAAGGTTTTACTTAAAGAACCAATCTCAAACAGCGTGGTTTGGGTCACCGGTTGACCCGTTGCTTTCGACGCAACGCCGTAGTTGTAAAACTGCTCCTTGCCGTCAATCGTGACCGCAATCGCCATACCGGGTATCTGATAGCGCTGCATAAGGGGCTCTATTATCTGGTCGATTTTCTCGCGCAGAGGCGTTTGCGCCTGAGCCGTGCCCATCATGCCAAGAAGCAGCGCGGTTGTGGCAATACGTCGAAGGGGCATCGTATCGAAGTCCTTGTTAAAAAAGTGGCATCGGAAGCGTCGAAACACAAAAGCAGGGAAATTAGCCAACCAGTCTACGAAAAATCCAAAAAAAATCAGGAAGGGTGCTCACGCCTTCCTGATTTTTTCATGATTTATTTATGAGTATTGCTGAACGGACGTTATCTGGCCGCGTTTTGCTGCTCGGTAAAACGTTTGAACACTTCCAGCGTTTCGTCGCTGACATGGTGCTCGACACCCTCTGAATCCAGACGGGCGGTTTCAGGGCTGATACCCAGTGCGATGAAGAAGGCTTCAACGATATTGTGACGTTCGCGGTTTTCCGCCGCCAGTTTTTCGCCTTCGGGGGTCAGGAAGGTCCCGCGATAGGGTAACTGGCGTACCAGTCCGGCGCTGGCCAGACGTTTTAACGTTTTCGCCACCGTAGGCTGGGAAACCCCAAGACGCGCGGCTAAATCGACCTGTCGCGCCTCGCCAAATTCCTGAATCAGATCCGAAATCAGCTCGACATAATCATCCATTAATTCCCGACGATGCGCTTCGCGCACCTGTAAAAAGCCCTGAGCGTGATCTTCCACATCCAGCAATGGACCTACTTTCTTATTTTTCACTACGCCCGCCTTTTTCTTGCTCAATGGCTTTTTACTTATTTAAAACCCTTACCACTACGGCCAAATTCTTCGCAGTAATGTGAAGCATTGTAAACCAAGTGGGAGCAACCACCAATTTTTGATAACTTTGCTTTGGCTAACTAATATAGCCTGTGCTATACCTGTTTAATAAACCTTCGTTTAGCTGCATGCAAGATGCCAGGGAGTGTCGATGAATAAATGCCTGAATGCTCTGAAGCTGTATAGTCGTTCACCGTTTCAACTGCGGTTGTTACTGCTGAGCCTGATTGTTGCACTGATAAGCGGCAATGCGCTGGCCGAGGACGGTAAGGAAAAAAAGAAGTTTAAGGTCGTCACCACCTTTACGGTGATACAGGACATCGCGCAAAACGTGGCGGGCGAGGCGGCAACCGTGGAGTCCATTACCCGGCCGGGGGCAGAAATACACGACTACCAGCCGACGCCGCGCGATATCGTCAAGACGCAGTCGGCGGACCTGATTCTGTGGAACGGCTTTAATCTGGAACGCTGGTTCGGGCGCTTTTTCGCCAATATCAAGGATGTGCCTTCCGCGACGGTGACCGAGGGCATTGAGCCGCTGCCCATCAAGGAAGGGCCGTATCGCGGCATTCCCAATCCGCACGCGTGGATGTCACCGAAAAATGCGCTGATTTATGTCGACAATATTCGTGCCGCGCTGGTCAGGTATGATCCCGCGCACGCCGCGACCTATAACCAGAATGCAAAAAACTATGCCGCGAAAATCGCCGAGCTTGATGCGCCGCTGCGTGAACGGTTGGCGAAAATCCCGCAGGCGCAGCGCTGGTTGGTGACAAGCGAAGGGGCGTTTAGCTATCTGGCGAGGGATTACGCCTTCAAGGAGGCCTATCTCTGGCCCATCAATGCCGAAGAGCAAGGCGCGCCGCAGCAGGTGAGACGGCTTATCGACCTGGTAAGGCAGCAACAGGTTCCGGTGGTCTTTAGCGAAAGCACGATCTCGGACAAACCGGCCAGACAGGTGAGCAAAGAGACAGGCGCGAAATACGGCGGCGTGCTGTATGTCGATTCACTCTCGGGGGCAAACGGCCCCGTGCCGACCTACATCGACCTGCTGAACGTGACCGTAGGCACCATTGCAGAAGGGTTCGGACAATGAACACGACACGACTTGACCTCATCGTTGACAACATCGCCGTCACTTACAACAACGGCCATACAGCCCTTCGCGATGCCAGTTTTACTCTGGGCGGCGGGTCTATCTGCGCGCTGCTGGGCGTTAACGGAAGCGGCAAGTCGACATTGTTCAAAACCATCATGGGCATTTTGCGACCCACGCAGGGACGCGTCACGCTCGACGGCGTCGGCGTGGCCAGGGCGCTAAAAGAAAACCTGATTGCCTATGTTCCGCAGTCGGAGGAAGTCGACTGGAACTTTCCTGTGCTGGTGCAGGACGTGGTCATGATGGGCCGCTACGGCAAGATGAATTTCATGCGCATTCCGGGCAAAGAGGATAAACGTCAGGTCGATTCGGCGCTTGCCCGCGTAGGTCTGGACGGACTGGCCGGGAGACAGATAGGGGAGCTTTCCGGCGGTCAGAAAAAACGCGTGTTTCTGGCGCGGGCGCTGGCCCAGCAAGGACGGGTGATGCTGCTCGACGAGCCTTTTACCGGCGTGGATATCCAGACGGAAAACGCCATCATCGACCTGATGCGCCAACTGCGCGAAGAGGGGCATCTGATTCTGGTCTCGACCCACAATATCGCGAGCGTGCCCGAGTTTTGCGACCGCGTCGTGCTTATCAATCAGACCGTGATCGCCACCGGCCCGCTGGATACCACCTTTACGCGCCCCAATCTGGAAGCTACCTTCGGCGGCGCGCTGCGCAACATGGCCTATTTCGCGCCCGATGCGCCTTCTGCCGCCAACGCGCCGTCACCGGTAAGGTTGGTCAAATGATCGAACTGCTGCTGCAACCCTTCCAGTACAACTATATGGTCAAGGCCATCTGGGTCAGCGCGGGCGTTGGCGCAGTTTGCGCATTTCTGTCGGCCTATCTGATGCTAAAGGGCTGGTCGCTGATGGGCGATGCGCTCTCACACTCCGTGGTGCCGGGGGTGGCCGGGGCTTACGCACTGGGTTTTCCGTATGCGGTGGGGGCCTTTATCACCGGCATTCTGGCCGCGCTGTCGATGACCCTGCTGCGCCACTACACGCGCCTGCGTGAAGACGCGATTATCGGCTTTGTTTTCTCGACCTTTTTCGCGCTGGGTCTGCTGCTGGTGTCATTGAATCCGACGGCGGTGAACGTGCAGTCGATTCTGTTCGGCAATATTCTCGGCATCGACGAGGCCGATATTCTGCAAGTGGAGATTATCGTCGGCGTCTCCTTGCTGGTGCTCTGTGTCGTGTGGCGCGATCTGCTGGCGGTATTCTTCGATGAAGCCCATGCCGTATCGATTGGCCTTTCACCGCTCAAGCTGAAAATTATCTTCTTTACCCTGTTTAGCGCCTGTAGCGTGGCGGCCCTGCAAACGGTGGGCGCAATTCTGGTGATTGCGATGGTGATTACGCCGGGTGCCATCGCCTATCTGCTCACCGACCGGTTTTCACACCTGCTTGTTATTGCCGTCGCCATCGGCGCGCTCAGCAGTGCCGTGGGCGCGTGGCTGAGCTACTTTCTTGATGGCGCGACCGGCGGTGTGATTGTCACGCTGCAAACCAGCCTGTTTATTCTTGCCTTCCTGTTTGCGCCGAAACGTGGATGGCTAATCACGCGTTTACGCGTGCGTGATGCCAGGAGAAATGCCTGATGCTTGAGCTGATTATGGAGCCGATGAGCTTCCCGTTTATGCAGCGCGCCCTGATGACCGCCATCGCGACAAGCGTGGTATGCGCCCTGTTTTCCTGTTTACTGGTGCTGAAAGGCTGGTCGTTGATGGGCGATGCCATCTCGCACGCAGTGTTGCCAGGCGTGGTGCTGGCCTTTTTGCTCGGCCTTCCTCTGGCGGTGGGCGCGTTCGCCTCGGGCCTTTTTTGCGCGGTCGCGACAGGCTTTATCAAGGAACATTGCCGAGTCAAAGAGGATTCGGTGATGGGCATTGTCTTCTCCGGCATGTTCGCGGTGGGGTTGGTGATGTTTTCGCGCGTCGATACCGAGCAGCACCTCAGTCATATTCTGTTCGGCAATGTGCTCGGCGTAACCGACGGCGAAATGCTGCAAACGCTGATTATTGCGGCGAGCGTCACCGCCGTCATCTTATTCAAATTCAAGGATTTGATGCTGTTCTGCTTTGACCCGATACAGGCAAGGGTGGTCGGACTGCCGGTGCGGTTTTACCACTATGCGCTGTTATGCCTGCTGGCAATGACGATTGTGGCGGCATTGCAGGCCGTCGGCGTCGTGCTGGTGGTCGCCATGCTGATTACACCGGGCATCACGGCCTTTCTGCTGTGCAAGACATTGAGTCGAATGATGATGCTTTCCGTGACCGCGTCACTTATTGCCGCCGTTGGCGGCACCTTTACCAGCTATTACATCGATGCCGCGACCGGGCCGACCATCGTGGTGCTGCAGTCGGCCTTGTTCCTGCTGGCGCTGACGGTCAATCTGGTGCGCAAAACCCTCGCCAATCGCGACGTGAAGAGACAGAAAAATGCCTCTGGCCTACGCGCATCATAAGTTAAGCCTATTATCTCTCTGACTGCCGTCAGGCTATGTTGAAGAGGCCGCAACGATGGCAAATTCAATTCTGATAAATGGGTCGCGACGGAGAAGAGATGAAAAAAGTTTCACTGCTAGTTTTGATGGTCATGGCAAGCTGCAAGGCTTTCGCGGCACCGGTTCCCGCCGAACTGAAACTGGGTATCGACCCGACGTTTCCCCCTTTTGAATCCAAAACGCCACAGGGGCAAATTGTCGGCTTTGACGTTGACCTCGGCAAAGCCATCTGTCAGAAAATGCAGATAAAATGCGTCTTCGTCGAAAACAGTTTCGACGGCCTTATCCCGGCGCTTAAAGCCAAAAAATTCGATGCCATCCTGTCTTCACTCTCAATCAACGAGGAGCGCAAAAAGTCTATAGCCTTCTCCTCGGCGCTTTTCACCACGCCGGTTTATCTGGTTACCGCCAAAAATTCGGGGCTTTCCGCCACACCGGAGGCGCTCAAGGGCAAGCGCGTCGGCGTACAGCAGGGATCGGTGTTTGAGTCCTATGCCAATCAATATTGGCGCGCAAAGGGCGTCGAGGTCGTGTCTTATGGCTCTCCCGATGAAATCTATGCCGATTTGGCGCTGGGTCGACTCGATGCCAGTCTCGACGATGCTGCATCGGCCACCGCGTCGTTTCTGGACAAACCGCAGGGCGCTAACTTTCAGTTAAACGGCAAGGAAGTGTATGACAAAGTGCTGTTCGGCAACGGCACCGGGCTCGGTTTGCGCAAAGGGGACGAACCGCTGAAGGCGGCAATCGACAAAGCGATTGGCGAGGTAAAAGCTGATGGCACCTTTGCCAGACTCAATAAAGAATATTTCAAATTCGATGTCAGTCCGCGCAGCTAGCGCGACGATATTTCATGCATGATGGCCCTTCGCGCGCGGGATTCCTGCAAAAAGTCTCCGCGCGCGAGCGGCGTTATCGCTTTATGCAGGCACGATGCCGCGCGCCTTGAGGCAGGCCACAAGCGTAGTGAATGCCGCCTCCATCTGCGGGATTTCGACGCAGCCATAGCCGAGAATCAGCCCTCGGCGTGCGCTGTTATGCATGAAATAACCAGAAAGCGGGCGTGTCAGCACGCCTTTTTGCTCAAGCTCGGCGCTCAGGGCAACATCATCGAGCGTATCCGGCAGCGCCAGAATCATATGCAGCCCGGCACTGCTGTATTCACAGAGAAAATCTTTGCCCAGCTCCTGCTCAATCATCCTTGCCAGGGCATTTCGCCGCTTACCATAAGAAAGTCGCATGCGGCGAATATGTGCGCCGTAATGGCCTTCGCGAATAAACTCCGCCAGCGTGAGTTGCGCCAACCCGTTGCCGCCGCGATACAACTCCGAATGGGCAATCTTGAGTCTGGCCGCGAGGCTGCGCGGCAGCACCACGTAGCTGGTCCGCATTCCCGGAAACAGCGTCTTGCTGAAGGTGCCGATATAAATGACGGGCGCATCGGGCTGCAAGCCCTGCAACGCAGGAATCGGGCTGCCGGAGTAGCGGAATTCGCTGTCATAGTCGTCTTCGACAATCCAGCTGCCGTGCTGCACCGCGAGTGACAGGAGGCGCTGCCGCCGTGCCAGACTCATCACCGAACCGAGTGGATACTGGTGCGACGGCGTGACGCAAATCAGGCGCGGCGGTGTTTCGTCGTCGAGCACATCGGGCGGATCCATACCATTTTCATCGACCGGAATGGCGCGCATCTCAATCCCGTTAATCGACAGAATATTGCGAATACCCCAATAGCTCGGCTCTTCAATCCAGGCGCTGTCACCCAGATCACACAACACCTTTGCCAGCAGATCGAGCGCCTCGTGCGTACCCGCCGTAATCAGTATCTGTTCCGGGGAACAGTTGACCGAGCGGGCAATTCGCAGGTAATCGGTTAGCGCGTGCTGCAAGGGCGAACATCCGCCGTGGCGCGAATAGGTGAGATATTGCGGGTCCAGTTTACGATTAAGCCGGTTTTGCAGTTTGCGCCAGATGGCGTGCGGGAAGCGGGTCACATCCGGCACGCCGGGCATAAACGCGCCCCACTGGTGTGGTGCGACGCCGGTGCGCCCCAGCAGCTGCGTACCACGTTTTGACAGCTGAACCTGATTGCGCACCGGCAGCGTCACCGGACGAGCCTGCTCGGCGCTGAATCCTTCCTCCGGCAAATCGGCGTTCACGAAAGTACCACTGCCGGTGCGTGTCTGAATATAGCCCTCGGCTTGCAGCTGTTCATAGGCGGCCAGCACGGTATTGCGCGAGATGCCCAGCTCTTTGGCGAGATCCCGCGAGGCGGGCAGGCGGCTGCTCGGCGAGATGCTGGCATCCAGAATCGCCTGCCGCAATGCCTGATACAGCCGCTTGTTGAGAGGGCTCCCGGTGACGGAGCCAATACGATGCATAATCAGATCGGAAAGTAGCGTGCGCAATTGGTACCTCAAAATAAACAGAACTGGCTCTGGATTATAGGACCGGTTTAACGATAAAAAAGCAAGAGGAAGTGAGTGATGCGCGAGACTTTTAACCCGTCACTCCACCCATTCATTCAAGGCGTGTCTTAATAAAACTAGCGAGTCGGGGTTATAAAATGGATCAGAGCGAATTGGAACAGCGTCGTAAAGCCGCCACACCGCGTGGTGTTTCCGTGATGTACGATTTCTACGCGGGCAAGGCCGAGAACGCCACGCTGTGGGATGAACAGGGCCGTGAGTTTATCGACTTTACGGCAGGCATCGCCGTGCTGAATACCGGCCATCGCCACCCGAAAGTTGTTGCAGCGGTGAAGGCGCAGCTTGAGCTGTTTACGCACACCGCCTATCAGGTTGTGCCCTACGCCAGTTACATTACACTCGCCGAGCGTATCAACGCGCTGGCACCGGTTGAAGGCGCGGCGAAAACCACCTTCTTTACCACCGGTGCTGAAGCGGTCGAAAACGCGGTGAAGATCGCTCGCTCGGCCACGGGGCGTTCTGGCGTCATCACGTTCTCCGGCGCATTCCACGGCCGCACGCTGTTGACCATGGCGCTGACCGGCAAAGTCTTGCCGTATAAAAAGGGCTTCGGGCCATTCCCGGCTTCCGTGTTCCATGCCCGCTACCCTAACGCGCAGCAGGGCGTGAGCGTCGAAGCCGCGCTGGAAAGTATCGAGTACCTGTTCCGCGCCGACATTAGTCCGCAGGATGTGGCGGCTATCGTCTTTGAGCCGATTCAGGGCGAGGGCGGTTTCAATATTGCGCCACAGGAATTTGTCGAAGGTCTGCGCGCCCTGTGCGATCAACACGGTATTTTGCTGATAGCCGACGAAGTGCAGAGCGGCTTCGCGCGCACCGGCAAGATGTTTGCCATGGAGTATTACGGCAGCGCCAGGGCCGACCTTATCACTATGGCGAAGAGCCTCGGCGGCGGTCTGCCTATTTCTGGCGTAGTCGGTCGTGCCGAGGTTATGGACGCGCCCGAGCCGGGTGGATTGGGCGGCACCTACGCGGGCAGTCCGCTGGCCGTCGCGTCGTCGCTGGCGGTGCTGGATATCATTGAGGAAGAGCAGCTTTGCGAACGTGCGCAGAAACTGGGTGCCGAGCTGGTGGAAGTGTTGCAGCAGGCGAAAGCGGCCTGTCCGGCGATTGTCGATATTCGCGCGCGCGGATCCATGGTTGCGGTAGAGTTTAACGATCCGCAAACCGGTAAACCTTCCGCCGACATCACGCGCCGCTATCAGCGTCTGGCGCTGGAAGCCGGTCTGATGCTGCTGAGCTGCGGCATTCACGGTAACGTCATTCGTTTCCTGTATCCGCTGACCATTCCCGACGCGCAGTTCAAACAGGCGCTCGACATCCTGACGCAGGTACTGAAAGACTAACGCTCACCCCTTATCGCGCCCGCGTGCTGCGGTAAGGGGATCCTGTTTGCAAGATTGCTAGCTGATGATTGTGAAACCGGTAAATGAGCTGGAAGTTGTAGCGCAAAGCAGACTTCCTGGAGTAATTATGGCCTCACTCTCCACAGCGATTAGCGTTGAGGAGAAAAGCTCAGGAGGCCAGTAAAATTATGGACAATGCCATTCAGAGGCTGAATTCCGCGCGTCCGGTAAATCACGTGTGGCAGGGCGTTCGTCCCGACACCCGTATTTCTCCGCATCTCCAGACCATCAATAATAGCCTCACCGTCATGTCGAGCTTTATCGCCGATACTTTTACCGAGTCGATAACGACTCAACGTTCGATTACTACACCCACAAATAAATCGCACCCCTTGCAGGTGTGGCAATATGGCTTGATTGCCATTGCCGCCTCGGTAACCCTTTTTTATAGCGCACGTCTGTTGTCCCAGACCATCAATCGCTGTTTCCCTTATCAACTTGCGCCCGACATTCAGGATAATCAGCAAAATTACCTTATGCGGCTTCATGAGATGTCGACGTTGCGAGTAAAGGAAGGGGCGAGAGACATTATCAAAAAAACAGCGGAGGGCGTATTTCGCCGTTTTTTAACGGGTATGGAAGAGAATCTGGACGGCCTGGACGCCACCGACATTGCGCACAGCGATACCAACACGCGCTTTATGTTAGCCATCCCGTTTAATCAATTTTATATAAAAAATCATACCGCACTGAAAAATCACGATTTATGGCTAAAAACCTTCCTGTTCAAAGACAACGCGACCTTGGTCGAGGATGACTTGAATGCACTTTATAGCGAATTAATGCTTCTGCAACTCTCCGCGTTGAAGAAAGATGTCGAAAGCGCCATAAAAGTGTTGGGCAATAAAAAATATAGCGCGTCAATTCAGTCTTTATTCGGCCGATTAGGCGTATCGAGCAGTAAAGAGCGTAGCTTGATTAAAAGCTATCTAAAAATATCGTTAACACGATGCATGGATATTATTGACCTCATCACAAAGAATCCCGCAGACGCATTAATATTTTTCCATCAGGGCACGCTGTGCGAGGTAAACGCCTTTGTCAGTCCTTGCGACAAAGACCATCACCTGCAACTGTCGAATCAATTACTGGGCAGAAATGCCGAATGCCAGAAGAAAACGCTGTTGCATGAGATTTCGCATTTCAGTGATGCAGCAGGGACCGGCGATTATCTCTATGCCACCGATCTGCAATACGAGTTCTCGCTGTTAAGTAACAGAATTCTTAAAACGGAAGACGCCAGGCTTCAGACTGCCAGAATGTATCCGCTTGAGTGGCCGCTCAACATTAAAAAAGTGACCTCACCGCTGGTGATGGCGGTGCTGAAACTGAACAATGCCGATACCTTTGCCTGGATAGCGCTTAAACTGGCTCAACTGGACAACGCCGTCGAGCGGGGTGAATTTGTGCTCGGCGACGCCTGGGAAACGCTGCCCGCGCTGCCGCTGCCGTGGGCCGGACGCGCGGCCCACGGGCTTGAAGGTTAATCGGCCTGCGTTATACCCACACCTCGACCTGATGCGCCTCTCCGTCATCCTCGACAGGAATCAAGGCGTCGGCCAGCGGTTCGCCGTCCAGCAAGACCTGCGGACCGTTTTCGGCGCGTTTGACGGTAATGCGGTACTGGCTGCTGCCTTGCTGGTAGGTGAGGCTGATTTCCGGCCAGTCGGCAGGCAGGCGAGTCGTGATAGAAATAAATTCGCCGTGACGTTTAATGCCGAGCAGGGATTCGGTGAGCAGTCGATAAGCCCAGCCCGCCGATCCGGTGTACCAGCTCCAGCCGCCCCGACCTACATGGGGTTCCACACTGTAGATATCGGCGGTCATGACATAGGGTTCCACTTTATAACGATGAACGGCATCGCCAGAAAGGCTGTGGTTGATAGGGTTTATGGCCGCGAAGAGCTGCCAGGCACGCTCGGTTTCGCCCATTTCGGCGAAGGCCATCACCGCCCAGATTGCCCCGTGGGTATATTGCCCGCCGTTTTCCCGAACGCCGGGTAAATAGCCGCGAATGTAACCGGGATTTGGCCCGTTATCATCAAACGGCGGAGTCAGGAGTTTGATGATGCCGACCTCTTCATCGACCAGTCGATGGTCGAGGGCGTGCATCGCCTGACGGCTGCGCTCGGGATCCTCCGCGCCTGCCAGCACCGACCAGCTTTGCGCAATGGCGTCTATCTGGCATTCCTGATTACGGTGCGAGCCCAGGGTTTCTCCGCTGTCGAAGAAGCCGCGCAGATACCATTCGCCGTCCCATGCGTGGTCATAAAGATTCTGTTTGAGCCGTTTGGCCTGCTCATGGCAGAGCGTGGCGGCTTCGTGCTGCCCCAGTTTTTCGGCAAGCGGCGCAAAGCGCTGCAACACGTTGAGCAGGAAGAAACCGAGCCAGACGCTTTCGCCTTTACCTTTGATGCCGACATGATTCATGCCGTCGTTCCAGTCTCCGCTGCCCATCAGCGGCAGGCCGTGCTCCCCGAAATCAAGACCACGCTTGATAGCGCGCAGACAGTGCAGGAACAGCGTTTCGCTCAAGGCACTCGGTAACGGTAACCCATAGAAAGACTCTTCATCCGCGGCCAGTAGACGCGTCTCGATGTAGCCGACCAGCTTGTCGGCAACCTCGGTATCATGGGTGACCTCGATGTAGTGACACAACGCCAGCGGCAGCCATAGATAGTCGTCGGAACAGCGCGTGCGCACCCCTTTACCGGACGGCGGATGCCACCAGTGCTGCACATCGCCCTCGACAAACTGATGCTCGGCACACAGCAAAATCTGCGCCCGCATCCGCTCGGGGGCGGCGTGCGCCAGCGCCAGCGTGTCCTGAAGCTGGTCCCTGAAACCAAAGGCACCGCCGGACTGATAATAGCCGCTGCGCGCCATGATTCGGCTCGACAGCGTTTGATACACCAGCCAACCGTTGACCAGCAGATTGACCGCAGGCTCGGGCGTGGTGACCTGAATTTTATCCAGACGTCGATGCCAGTGGCGATGGACGCGATCCAGTTCATTTCGCGCGGCCTCTTCCTGCATAAATTGCTGGATAAGCTGCTCTGCCTCGAATGCGCTGTTGCCTAGGCCAAGTACAAAGATAAAGGTGCGCTGGTCGCCATCGATAAGTTTGGTGGCTGACTGCACGGCGGCGCAGGGGTCAAGCCCTGAACCTGTTCTGTCGGCCAGCCTTTCGAGCAGCAGCGCGGCGGGGGCAGCAGGAGAGCCGTTGCGACCCAGGAAGTCGCGACGATCGCCTGTGATTGAGCAATGCACGCCGGTGACCGCAAAGAAGGCGGTGCGTTCGCCCTCCGTGTCGCTGTAATGGTTGGTGGCAAGCACGCCACAGCCGCCGTTGACCTGCGCGGGGCGGGTGGCGATATGCATGGCGGATTTCGCCCGCAGGTCGCTCATGACCCATTCCACATAGCCCGTGACGGAGAGTTTTCGGGTGCGGCCCGACACGTTGCTTAACGTCAGGATAAACAGTTTCACCGGCGCCTGCTCTGCCACCAGCATGGTCAGTTCGCTGTCAATGCCGAGATGACGATGCTCGAAGACGCTGTACCCGAAACCGTGACGGCTGAGATACTCATGCTGCGTGCGCACGGGAAGCGGCGTCGGAGACCAGACTTCGCCGTTTTCTTCATCGCGCAGGTAGAAGGCTTCTCCGCTGCCGTCGCTGACCGGATCGTTCTCCCAGGGCGTTAAACGATATTCATGGGCATTCTCGAACCAGGTGTAGGCCTGACCGCTTTCCGAAATCACGCTGCCGAAATTGTCGTTGGCAATCACGTTGGCCCACGGCGCCGGGGTGTTTTTGTCTGCCGTGAGGCGAATCTGGTACTCGCGGCCATCGGGCGAGAACCCGCCAAAATCGTTGTAGAATTTCAGCTGCTGATGGTCGAAGAGACGCGGCGGCACGTTCATGGGCGGCAGATTGCTGAACGTGACCAGCTTGGCCTGAATGCTTTGCGCGGGTTGGACTTTTTTATTGAGCTGATCGATAAGCTCGCCGTTGCGGTCATCGATAACAATGGCCGCCACGCTCATGAACAGAATCAAGTCTTCCGGAGCAATATGCTCGCTGGTTCTGACGTAAATTCCGCCATTTTTATCGATAAGGCTCGACTCGGCCCCGGCGGCCACGCGATTCAGGATTTGATTGTGCAGGTCCTGCTGATAGCCCTCGTGGGAATCGTTGAGAATCACCAAATCCACCGCCAGTCCTTTCATCCGCCAGTAGCTGTGGGCCTGAATCAAGGTGGTAACCAACGAAATGTTTTCGCTGCGGGTAATCACCAGCAGAACGATCGGCATATCGCCGGACAGGGAGTGACTCCAGAGCGCCGACTGGCCGCGGCGATTGCGGCTGAGCACCTGTGAGTTGGGGCGCATTTCGGGGCTTGGAAAAATAACCGAACCCGCGAGCTGATTATAGAGATTGGCCTGTTCTTCGTTGGCATTGATTTGGCGCAGTGTCACCTGACTGTGCGAGCGGGCAAAGGCAAAGACGCGGTCGGCGATATTGTGGTCGCGGTACTTTTCCATCATGCCGAGACTCTGGGAGCGCGTTTCGCCGATACCGTAGATAAGGTCGATAATCAGCGGGACGCCGGGTTTCAGCTCGATTTGATGGCGAATAGACAAGATAGGATCAAGCACCGGACCTGCGCTGTTATCGAGTGCGCCTGTCCGATGCATCGCCTGTGGCGAAGCGGAGGTACGGCCGCGTCCGATAAAGGCTGCGCGATCGGTGGCAAATGAGGTGCGTCTGTCCGTTTCGCCGTGAATGGCCGTGGTGTGGAACAGCCACGGGCAGGCTTCGTTTTCTTCGCGCGGACGACGATGACAGAGAATGCCCTCGCGGTCGGCCACTAACTCGGTTTGTACGAACAGATTGCTGAACGCGCGATGCGCCAGATCGTTGGCCAGCGGCGCGAGCACCACTTCGGTGTAGGTGGTGAGTTCCAGAATGCGGGGCTGACGGCCTTTGTGTATCAGGGTCAGACGGCGGATTTCGACATCGTCTTCGGGCGAAACCACAATTTTGGTCTGAACCGTCAGAGAGCCTTCCACGCGGGTGAACTCGGCGGCGGCATCGGTAAAGACGGCTTCATAATGCGCCGTTTTGTGGTCCAGCGGGATCCCGGCCGGTTGCCAGGTGTTGGTAAAGAATTCGCCGGTTTGCGGATCGGCGATATAACAGAAGGTGCCGAAGTTGTCTCGTGTGCCGTCTGCGCGCCAGCGGGTCAGGGCAATGTCGCGCCAGGTGCTGTACCCGCCGCCGGCTTGCGTGACCATCAGGTGATACTGATTATTGGAAAGCAGCTGCACTTCCGGCGTGGGGCTGTCGACCCGGGTGAAATGACGATAGGAGGCGCTGACAGGTTGCAGGGCATCGACGGTGTCGAATTGCCGACGCGGGCTGTACATGGTCGGCGTGTCGGGCACTCTTTCCTGCAACAGCGGCAGGGCCGACTGCAACCAGGGATTGGCCACGAAGCGTTCGACCATCGGCGCATTCAACAGTGTGTGAGACAGCGCCAGAAAACTCATGCCCTGATGGTGGGCCATATAGGTGCGAACCAGAGAGAAGATTTCACCATGGTTGAGCCGTGAACGCGAATAGTCGAGGGCCTCGTAAAAGCCGTATTTGCCGCGTGCGCCGAGCGTGTCGAGTAGTTGCAGGTTGTCGCAGGCTTCCTGAGGTTCCACCACCAGCGCCATCAAGGAAGCATAAGGAGCGATGACCATGTCTTCGCCCAGGCCGCGCTTCAGACCCAGCCCCGGCACCCCGAAGGCGCGATACTGGTAGTTTTGACTCGGGTCGAAGGCGGCGTAGGCGGACTCTGAAATCCCCCACGGCACGCCGTTTTCCTTGCCCCAGGCAATCTGACGATTCACCGCGGCACGGCTCATCTGCGCAAGCAGCGAATTAGGGTAAACCGGCATTACCAGTTGCGGCATCAGGTATTCGAACATCGAGCCGCTCCATGACATCAGCGACGGCGCTTTGTCGACCAGCGTAAACAGGCGGCCCAACGCAAACCAGCTTTTCTGCGGCAACTGGTTGGTGGCGATAGCCAGGTAGCTGGTGAGACGAATTTCAGACGGCAGAAGGTCATAACTGCCGCTGTCCAGCTTGTTGTTTTCGCAGTTATAGCCGACGCTGAGCAGTTGTGTTTCTTTGTTGTAGAGGAATTTAAAATCCATTCGCGCGTGATCGCGCAGGCGCAGATCGAGTTCGTTGATAAGCGCCAGTCGCTGATGAGCGATATTGGCCGCCAGCGCCAGCTTGTGAGCCTCAAGCACCGAATTTCCCTTTTCCTGCTCGGCGATCGCCATTTGTGAAATCAGCAGCAGGGACGGCATTTTACCGTTGACGGGCGCTTCAATCATCCAGTCAAACAGTAATGACCACTCCTGAATGAAGTCCGCGAGCTGCGCCGATAATTCGCTGAGCCAATGACCGTTGATATTGCTGTGTTGCAGTAATTCTTCACATTGGCGCTGCATCTCTTTGAGCAGACCGATAACCAGATTGACCGGTGAAGCCGTCGCCTGCTGCCAGACATGGCGCAGTTTGCCTAAACCGGCTCGCATGGCCGGAGTCGCTTCGCTTTCGGTCAGCAGCAGGGTGTCTTCAAGGCCCGCCAGCATTTGCGTAACATCGAGCGCCGGTCGATTGCGCAGATGCGTGATCCCCGTGCCCAGCACCAGCAAGTGTCCGGCCAGATTGCCGCTGTCGACACTGGAGACGTAGCGCGGATTGAGAGGCGCCAGCGAGCGGGTGTCATACCAGTTATAAAGATGGCCGCGATAGTGCTCGAGTTTGTCCAGCGTATCCAGCGTATTGCCCGTGCGCGTCAGTAATGCGCCCTGCGACAGATAACCGAAATCCATGGCAGTAAGGTTGGCGAGCAGCGACAGCCCGATGTTTGTGGGAGAAGTACGGTGCGCCACTTTGGGTTCGGGCACTTCCTGATAGTTGTCGGGCGGCAGCCAGTTTTCCTGCGGGTTGACGAAGGCAGAGAAGTAGGACCAGGTTTCACGGCTGATCCGGCGCAGGAAAGCCCGCTGCGTGCGATAGACGGTGGCAACGGGTTGTTCGGGCGTGCGGCTCATCCAGCCGACCAGCACCGGTGCCAGGATCCATACCAGCCCCAACGGCAGCGCGAGGGGCATAAAGGCCGGATTATGCTCGAGCGTGAGCAGGATAAGCAGTAATCCCGCCAGCGGATTGACCCACATCACGCCATAAAGATTGGCTATCGACAGCGAAAAGTAGGGTTTACCGGTTTCGCTGCTGCTGGTCCACTCCTGCAAGTGGCGATGGCTGACGTTCAACCGCCACAGGGTCACGAAAATGGCCTTCAGGGTGTAGCCGCTTTCGTGGGGCAAGGTGGCGAGGTACAACCCGATGCGCGACAGCCGCGATAAAATCCCGCACATCACGGACATGAAATGCGGCATGAGATGGATGTGCGCGCCCTTGTTGATGAGATTAAAACTCAGCGCCATCAAACTCGGGAACAGCAGCAACGCCGTCACGAATTTAAGCCAGTACATGGGATTTGGCACCAGCAACAGTGCGCTGAACAAAATAATCAGCAGAGATGGCGCAACCAGACTGCGGCGCAGGTTGTCGAGCAGTTTCCAGCGCGACAGCATGCTGAGCGGATTGGCGCAGAAGGTGCCGTCTGCCTGTCGAACCCGCAGACGCAGCCAGTTCAGCAACTGCCAGTCACCGCGTATCCAGCGGCTTCGGCGGGCGACATCGACCAGATAACTGGCCGGATACTGTTCGTACAGCACGACATCGCTTAACACGCCGGAACGGGCGTAACAGCCTTCAAGCAGGTCATGACTCAGCACCAGATTTTCGGGACAGGTGTTTTCGTTGGCGAGCGTGAACATATCCACGTCGTAAATCCCCTTGCCGACAAAGGAGCCTTCCCCGAAGAGATCCTGATAGATATCCGACGACATGGACGAGTAAGGATCGATACCCGGCAGACTGCTGCTGACCGCCGCATAGCGGCTTTGTCCGTAACGCGGGATCTCTTCGGCGAGCCGTGGTTGCAGAATGCCGTAGCCTTTCACGACACGGTGCTGGGCGGCATCGTAAAACGGCCGGTTCAGCGGATGGGCCATGGTCGCAATCATCTGATGGGCGTGATCGCGCGGCAGCAGGGTATCACTGTCGAGGGTTATCACGTACTTCACGCGCGAAAGCTGTTGCTGCGAAGCGCCGATGCAGGTGGTGAATACGCCCTCGGCACCGCGTAGCCAGCGGTTCAAGGCGGCCAGCTTGCCTCTTTTACGCTCCTGACCCATCCAGACACCTTCGGCCGTGTTGAACAGACTTTCACGATGAAGCAGGCTAAAGCGTGCGACGGAAGATTCGCCGGTCTGGTCATAGCGGCGGTTTAACTGGCCGATTTTGCTGCTGGCATAGGCGAGCAGCAGGTCGTTGCCCGGACTCGCCGCACTGTCGCTATCAAGAAAATCGGCCACCAAAGCGAAATAGAGGTTGGGCGAGGTATTGCCGAGATAGCAGACTTCAAGGGAGTTTATCAAGCGGTCGATTCCCTGACGGCTGCTGAGTAGGCAGGGAATGGCGACCAGGGTGCCGCACTCTTCGGGAATATGCTGGGAAAAATCCATTCTGGGCAGAGAGCGCGGCGTTCGACTGCGGGTCGCCATCTCACTGAGCAGGTCCATCGTGAACTGGCTGCACATCAATACAATCGGCACAAGCAGGAGCCACAAGGTCCAGCCCATGCCGCTTTGCCGGGTTTCAAACAGCAGATTGGCGGTCAGGGCCGTTATCAGCAGACTCAGACTGCCGAGCCATGAAAGCAGCGGCGTTTTATTCATCTGATGACGGAAGTAGTTCATTTTGGTGTAGCGAATGTTGAGCGTACTTTCGAGGCCGCTGCGGCCATTATCGACCAGATAGTAGCCCACGTGATGCTGCTGGCTACCGGGTTGGGCCACCTGACTCAATGCAATCACGCGGCGGGCGATTTCCTGCTCGTTGAAGGCACAATGGCGGGCCAGCTTTTCGATGACATGGCGGTAGTTGTCGCGGGTGGCAAAAGACATGGCGGCGTAGATTTCGGCCGGGTCCTGACGCAGAATCTTCTCGACCACGCTGACGCTTTCCGCGAAATCGGCCCAGTTCATCTCGTTCAGTTTTCTCAAACCGGCGATGCTGTTGCTCACCGAAAGCTGGCTTAACGCCAACTGCTGGTTGTAACGATTGATCATTTCGGCCGAGGTCAGGCCCACATCGGCCAGCCGCTGTTCTATCCAGGTCAGGGGCAGCGCCAGCATAGAGCCGTGACCTTGCAGTCGACGCACCAGTTCGGCGACGAAAGCGCTGGTGCGCGGGGGATTGGTCCGCGCCATATCGGCAATCACGATGATAAGCTCGGCGGGCCGGTATTCTGCGCTATCCTGAATTTTATTGGCCCAGAATTCGGCCAGATTACGCTCCTGCTGCGCCTTGGTGACTTCTATGCTGATACGGCGCAGGTTTTCAATCAAGGCCAGACGCAACATGCCCGGAAACGCCCAGAGTTCCCCCAGCTTTAACGGCGTCACTTTCTGATACGAGGCAATAAAACGGGTGAGGGTGGTTTCATCCCAATGACCGTCGCTGTGCGCAATGGCCTCGGTGGCGATATCATAGATGCGCGGACAACTTTGCGGACTCACGAGCGTAGGCAGGCCTTTACCGAAATTTTTAGGCAGCAGTTGGCGCACCAGCCTGATGTGTTCTTCGATAAGATAAAAGTTGTCGAGCAGCCATTCTCCGGCGGGCGCGATACTTTTTTCCCCGCCCGCCGAGAGGATATTGCAGTTATCCGACAGAATTTTTTCACTGTCAGTCAGCCGGTTAAGCAGGTAATAAGGGGCCTTTTTGGGGGAGAGCTTGTGGGATTGCGCCAGCTTTTCGCCGAAGCGCTCCATTTGGTCTGCGGAGAAAATCTCGGCCGCTATGGGCATGATTTCGCGTTCGTCATCATCACTACTCGACGCTATTCCCTGTGAGGCGTGGAGATCCCTTCGATTCTTGATCCATGGAACGAAAGCCATTTTCACGTATATGTTTCCTCGTGCGTACGCATGAGTGAGGGCGAAAAAAAGGTCTGTGTACGCACAGCAAAGAATAGATGAAGCCGATAGAGGCTGGCCTCACGGGGCGGCTAGGTCAAAAATTAGCCAGATAGGTCTAGTTTAGCAGGGAAAGTAGTAGAGATAAGGGCAGGCATGAGTGTGCCCGATACATTTTGTCTGAAATCGCCTCGTAACGCGCAAAGGTGATTAAGCGAATTCCACGAATTGACGCGCCGGGCCTGACGGTGTGAATTTCAGAGCAGAAAGTCATGCAGGTTCCAGCCGCGTTCAGGGTGACTGACGTAGCAATTTTATACAAGCTTATTCGACAGTTTCCGGCGTTTAATGCTTCTCGCATGATTAATAACGATAAAGCGTTCAATTATGTGATTTTAAAAAATGACAGGCGTAGATCCTGTTTTTCTGTGCGGTCATCGATGCCCTGTAAATATTTCCCTCATCAGTCCCTTGAAATATCGCGTTTTGGTGAATTAATTCGGTAAAAATTTAAGATCCCCTAAACAAAATAAATAGCCAGACTTATCAAGAATAATTTAATCAAATATTTAGATTGTGGTTAAGATAAATCCGAAACCCCCGGCGGGTAATAATCATGAACTATTATTTTACCTGTTGCTAGTCACTATTGAGCATCTTATTTAGGAGAATGTCATGGCCATTTCTACATTAAAAGAGTTATTTATTCACGACTTATCTGATGTATACAGTGCCGAACGACAAATTACCAAGGCGCTGCCCAAAATGGCGAGAGCGGCAACCGATCCCAAACTGGTCGAAGCCTTTAAATTGCACCTTGAAGAGACTCAGGGCCAGCTTGAAAGGCTGGACAAAGTGGTCGAATCTTCCGACGAACTGCGCATCAAGCGCATGAAATGTCATGCCATGGAAGGGCTGGTGGAAGAGGCGCAGGAGCTTATCGACTCGGTTGAAAAAGGTGAAGTGCTTGATGCGGGGCTAATCGGGGCGGCGCAAAAAGTCGAACATTATGAAATAGCCACTTACGGAACCTTAGCCGCGCTGGCTAAAAAACTGGGTTATACCGAAGCGGCCACGCTTTTACTTGAAACCCTGCAGGAAGAAAAAAATACCGACGAAAAACTGACGGCAATTGCAGAATCTCAGAAGTAATTATTGGGCAGAATGCTTTTTTGTCATGACACATTCAGGTTATTACATCAATACCGACCAAGAGGGAACGACTATGAGTCACTCAAAAGCTTATGAAGATTATATCGACTGGGTACGCGATGCTCATGCCATGGAAGAACAGGCAGAAGCCATGCTCAAAAAAATGGCCGACCGTCTTGAGCACTATCCCGTGCTGCAGGAAGGAATAACCCGCCATATTACCGAAACGCAGGATCAGCAGCGTCTCGTAAAATCCGTGCTCGACAGACTCGACACCTCCAGTTCAACCTTTAAGGATGTCGCAGGGAAAGTGGCGGCGGCCGGTCAGGCATTTGGCGGCATGTTCGCGAGCGACGAAGTCATTAAAGGCAGCATAAGCGGCTACGTTTTCGAACATCTCGAAATTGCCTCCTACACGAATCTTATTGCCGCAGCGGAAGCCGTTGGCGATTTGGAAGGCGCCAAAATCTTCCTGCAAATCAAAAAACAGGAAGAAGCGATGGCGGCCTGGCTCGCCGAGCATAGCCCTGCCGTGACGAAAGAATATCTGGCACGTCTTGATAATCCGGATCAAGAAAGCAAACGCTGATTCGCTTAATACCTATTGCGTTATGCTCGTTTAATTTACGAGCGCCTTAAACCCGCCAATGGCGGGTTTATTTCAGCCTTGACTGCAACGACGTCAATAAAGATGAACCAGTAAGGGGTCCTTATGAGTAAACATAAAGAGTTTGATAAAGACGAAGAGGATTTAAAACGGGCTAAAGATAATCCTCAGCCCGATACCGAAAAAGATGATCCTCACAATGCGCCCGAATCCGGCGATAAAGCGCCCACCTGACAGGCTCGGCAATTAAATGGCTCCCGATGCCGGAGCCATTCCCGGTACCAGAATTATCTTCCTGCAATGCTCCCGACGTTTTTCAAATATTTCATAGCCTTTTGCCGCCTCTTCCAACGGCATGGTGTGGGTGACAATTTCTTCGGGTTTAAGATGGCCTTGCTCGATTAATTCCAGTAATTCGGGCAGGAATTTATGCACGTGAGTCTGACCCATCTTGAAGGTCAAACCTTTATCAAAGGCATCGCCGAACAGGAAGCCGTGAATAAAGCCTGCGTAAACCCCCGGTACGCTGACAATGCCGCCTCGTCTCACGGCGGCAATGCATTGACGCAACGCCTTGCCGCTGCTGCCTTCCAGTTTCAGATTGGTTAAAATCGTTTCCGTCATGCTGCCTTTGGCTTCAAAGCCGATGGCGTCGATAACGGCATCCACCCCGCGATGATTGGCAGTATGTTCAATGATATAGGCTGCCGGATCGTCATTTTCGTCAAAGTTAATCGGGATTACGCCATAGCGCTGCTGGGCGAAGTTCAGGCGGTAGGGATGATGGTCAATCATGAAAATCTTGTCGGCACCGAGGTAGCGGGCGCAGGCGGCAGTAAGTAAACCGACCGGGCCTGCGCCAAAAATCGCCAGGCTCGAACCTTGTTTAATCTCGGCATTTTTAACGGCTTGCCACGCGGTAGGTAGAATGTCGGAAAGGAACAGCACCTTTTCGTCGGGCAGAATATCCGGCACTTTAAAGGGACCGGTATTGGCTTTCGGCACCCGGACATATTCGGCCTGTCCGCCCGGCACGCCGCCGTATAAATGACTGTAACCAAAGAGTGCAGCGGGTGGCGTGATGGTTTTACGGTTTAGCGCGGCGCCTTTTCCGGGATTGGTGGTTTCACAGGCGGCGTATTGACTCATATGGCAAAAGAAACATTCCCCGCAGGCAATCACAAAAGGAATGACGACGCGATCGCCTTTTTGCACGGCCGTAACGCCTGCACCAGTTTCCACAACTTCACCCATAAACTCATGACCAAAAATATCGCCATGTTCAGTGCCCGGAATTTTTCCGCGATAAAGATGTAAATCCGATCCGCAAATGGCGGTTGCCGTCACTTTGAGAATAATATCGTCGCTCGCTTCAATAATCGGGTCAGGCATATTGTCTACACTGACTTTATGCGCACCATGATAGGTAAGTGCTCTCATATTAACTTTCCTTAAGCGAAATGATCTACGTGAGGAGATTGACTAGATAGTTAGCCAATATATCAATTAAACTTTCACACGAACCTCTTTAAAAATAGTTCATCTTCGCAATATTTCTATGTCTCCGGTGAATTAAGCGGTATTGCAGGGGTGTTTATTTTTTAGCGCCGACATAGCCAAGCAGGGCCACGAATGGAGCGGCAATAAAAGATAATATAAACCGCAATAGCACACCACAAACAATCAAGGTGGAAAATAAACCTGTCTCTTTCGAATGTAAAAGCGTCGTGATAAACAGAGCGATAAGGAGAAACGCCAAAAATAATTCGGGAAGGATATTCGCCAGAGCTTGTAAGAAACTGGACTGCGCAAAAAATTTAGGGGTTCTTTTCCATTTGAGGGTAATTGTCGTGAAAGCGGCAATCGTTGCCAGCATACAGGTAAAGGTCAAGGCTCGCCCTATCCAGTAACTCATGAAAATGAGCAGAGAAGATGGACAGCCCGTCATACGATAACCCATCGCGATAAGGACCAGAGCATTGATGGAGAACGAGAAAAAGATGAACAGGCCTGTTACAGGGAGGGCGGGGTCTTCAATATTATGGCTTGTCGGTGGGTCGAGCAATGCCGTGAAGGATACTGCAATAACGAAAACGAGCAGGATGATACCAAAAAACATTTGCAGACTGCGTAACACTTCCATGGTTTTAGACCAGCTTGAGAGGGAAGCAGTGCCGCCCAAACACACCGGTAAAAACAGACGCCAGTGGGCGAAGAGTTGTTGAACGGGGCCTGCCGTCCAGCGAAAGCGCTGCTGTTTCAGGCTGCCGAAAGATTCCGGAATGGTGCCGCGACCGAAAGTATCGCTAAAAAAACGGCCTTTACCGCCTCCGGCCCGCAGGCGAACGGCGATTTCCGAATCTTCGGTCAGGCACCATTCAGCCCAGCCTCCGGCTTCTTTAACCGCAGCCAGTCTAAATAGGCACATAGTTCCAATGGTGTAAGCGGAATCAAGTTCATTGGTGCCCACCAGCAAATACTTGGAAGCCACCATGTATTCCCAATGGCAAAGTTGGTGATAGTAGCTGCTGTGCTTATCATGGTAATCATGGGAAGTTTGCACAAAGACTATTTCGGGATCCCCAAACCACGGGGTGAGCGTCGAGAGAAAATCCGTTTCTGCAATATAATCGGCATCGACAACAGCAATCAGCGTGGTACGCGCATCGACTTTATCGAGACAAAAGTTTAATGCGCCCGCTTTGGCGCCTGTCATGTTTTCAATATGAAAAAAACGGAAACATTCCGCCTTCAAGAGAGTATTTAATTGACGGCAGCGGATTTCCACTGGTTTCCACAGTGCCGGATCGGACGTATTATTATCGCAGACAATAACTTCGTAATTTTTATAATCAAGTCGCGCTAATGCTTCCAGTGTTTCAATGACCAGTGCCGGGGGTTCGGCATGGCAAGGAACATGGACGGAAACGAAGAGGTTATTAACCGGAGTTTTGCATTGATAGGCATTATAGGGTTGTGTCCATATTTTTCTGATAAGCAGGCTGTAGGTGCCTATACCGAGAAAATAAGCCAGCAGTGCTTCTGCACAAATGATTGGCGGGAGCAAAAATACGGGTGAGAAATGTGCGCCGAGCAATGATGAACGACTCAAGAAATTAGCGTACCACATCAGGCCCGAGAGGATTAAAAGGGGAGACTGAACAAGAATACAGACGCCAGAGACGCTGAAATTTGGCAAGATTTTGCTAAAACCAAAACATAACATGCCTAGTATGAGAGTAAAGAAAAATGCCGGAAGCACCGCCGCAAAGGGCAGAGCGATTAATAAACTCAATACTAGGGTTGAAATTATCTGCAAGCCCTCATGGTGGTCTTTCCATCGAGTTTGAAATGCCGTAGACATCGTTAACACGGTTAAAAATGCAGAGCTTATTGCTAATCCAGAACTCATCGCGGCAAAAGCCTGAAGGTAATCTGCAAATTAAAAGCTATATTGTACAGCCATAGGGTACTTCCTTCTCGTTCCATACAATAGAATGGTGAGAGTGGTTAATTAACGCGGTTATTATGCATTCATTATGCCGCCACTTCATTGTAGCCGACGATGTGCAAGATTATCGTCAATATTTTGGATAAATAACGGGCAGAGTATAAGTGGCTTAATCGCTTGCTGTTTTATCTGTCAGTGTCCATTCTAAATTTGAATTTTAAAGGTTCAGCGCCTTATTATGTCTTTCCCGTAGTGGCGACTACACTTTATTTAATGCTTATATAAGGAAACACATAATGTCGTCATTACAACTCGACGGGAATTCGCTTTCGCCTCTGGGAATGGGAAGTTGGCATTTGGGACAAGGCAAACGCACCGATCGCGAGGAGATAGAGGCGCTGCGCACGGGCGTTTCTCTGGGAATGAACGTTATCGATACCGCCGAAATGTACGGTCGGGGCCGTTCCGAAACATTGATAGGCAAAGCTATCGAAGACATTCGCGATGACGTATTTCTGGTTTCGAAAATTTATCCGTGGAACGCCAATCGGCTGTTGATGGCGCGCAGTTGCGAGAACACCTTGAGACGCCTCAAGACTGACCGTCTTGACCTCTATTTGCTGCACTGGCGTTTTGGAAGTTTCCTCGGCGAGATGGTACACGGCTTTGAGAAGTTAAAGGCCGAAGGCAAAATCAGGGCGTGGGGTGTGTCCAATTTCGATACGCAGGCGATGGAAAGTCTGCTGAAAATCGAGCAGGGCGATCGATGCGCCACCAATCAGGTGTTTTATAACGTTGGCAGTCGTGGCGTGGAATTCGACCTGATTCCCTGGAGTCAGCAGCACAATATTCCATTGATGGCTTACTCGCCGCTGGGCGGAAAAGGTGCCGACCTGGCGCATCACCCTGTTATCCTGAAGCTTGCAGAAAAACATCAGGCAACGCCCGCCGCCCTGTTACTAGCCTGGACTATCCGCAATGGCCGTACTCTCGCTATTCCGGAGTCCGGTACCGCCGCGCATGTCAGAGACAACGCCGTGGCGCTGTCCATCTGGCTGGATAACGAGGATCTCTCGGCCATCGACAAGGCCTTTCCGCCACCCACAGGTAAACAGAAACTCGAAACCCGTTAACCTTTCTGTTTATCCAATCTGCCGCGCACGGCCCGCCAGCGGCGCGAGGATGAGTTGCAAGAGGTTACAACCCAGCAATATGGCAAGCGGTAACGTCCAGTTGCCGCTGTGCTGGTGGATAATGCCAAAGACCAGCGGCCCCAATGCGGCAATCCCATAGCCTACGCACTGTGCCATTCCCGAGAGCTGCGCGGCCTGCCGGTGATCCACGGCGCGCAGGTTAAATAGCGACAGGCAGATAACCATCGATGCGCCCGCGCCCAGTCCGGCAATGGTTAACCATAGCAGCGCCAGCGCAGGAGCAAACAGCAAGCCTGCCAGACCCACACTGATTGAAAGCGACGCGCAAAACCCGATCATCCGTTGATCCCGCAATCTTTTCAGCGCCGACATACACACAAGGTTGGCAACAATCGCGACCGCCTGATAGACAAACAGCATCCAGCCCGCGGTAGATTGACTAAAGCCGTGGCTCTGCGCAAACGGCGTGAACCAGTCAATCAGGGTATAAAACACCATCGATTGCAGCGCCATAAACAGCGAAACCTGCCATCCCAGCGCGGCGCGCCACGGCGATCTCAACGGGGTAGCCTGACCCGCACCGCCAATCGCGGTAGAAGGCACGGCCGACTTGCCCGCATGCATCACCAGCGGCAGCCAGACCAGTGCAGCGATAACGGCCGGAAGAGTCCAGACGCCGACCGACAGCGGCCAGCCGATACCGCCCATTGTTGCCAGCGGCACCGCAATACCCGACGCCACACTGGCCGTGATCGCCATCGTTGAAGCATAAAGACCAATGTATTTGGCGGTGTGCTGTTTGAAATCACGCTTAATCAAAGGCGGTAACAGCACATTGGCGGCGGCGATGCCGGTACTGAGAATAAAGGTGCCGAGCCACAGCCCGCTTTCAAACGGCAGAATACGCAAGAGAGAACCTACGGCAATCAGGCATACCGCGCCCCACAGGCTCTTTTCCAGCCCGAGGCGATTGCCAAGCCATGACGCACAGGGTGCGATGACCGCAAACAGCATCAATGGAATAAAATTGAACAATCCGGCCGCCGAGGCGCTCAGATGAAAGGTAGCGCGGATATTCTCGAGCACAGGTCCGGTTGAAGTGATGGGCGAACGCAGGTTTGCGGCGGTGATAAGCACAATAAACAGAAAATAACCGGAGCTTGAGAACAGAGAAGAACGCGAAGAGGGTTGAATCATGAGATCACCGCACAAAGGGCAGAATCAGCCTGCCGATGGTGCGTTGGTTAACGTTAACGCTTACGCAAAAGGGCTAGGCCCTGATGTCTGGTCGGGGATGTTACCGAGTGCGAATAAAATTGTAAAGCCCCCGCATTCAGGGGCGGGTGAATGTCAAAACGTGGGCAGTGAGTCGATAAGCTTGCGCGTCCACGGATGTACAGGGCGATGGAAAACCGTATCGACCTGGCCCTGTTCCACGACTGCGCCGTCTTTCATCACCACGACGCGGTCGGCAAGATGATGCACCACGCCGAGGTCGTGAGAGATAAACAGCAGCGCCGTGCGGTGTTCCGCCTGCATCTCGGCCAGCAGATCCAGCACCTGCGCCTGCACGGAAACGTCAAGCGCGCTGACCGGTTCATCGGCAATCAGCAGTGCCGGATTGGGCGCAAAGGCGCGGGCAATCGCGATGCGCTGTCGCTGACCTCCAGACAGTTCGCGCGGAAAACGTTTCAGGAAACTGTCGCCGAGCTGAACTTCGTCGAGTAACTGGCGAATGCGCTGCAGACGCGCGTCGCCATAAATGCCGACGCTGTCCAGACTTTCGCCAATGATTTTCTCCACGTTATAGCGTGGGTCAAACGAACTCAACGGGTCCTGCGCAATCAGCTGAATGCCACGCCTTCGCAGGCGGCGTTCGGACTCGGCCACCTGGCTCCAGCGCTCACCCTGAATGTTGATGTGGCCGCTGCTTGGTTCGACAAGTCCCATCACCATTCGCGCTACCGTGGTTTTACCAGAACCTGACTCACCGACAATGCCCAGTGTTTCTCCTACGGCGAGGGTGAAACTGACATTGTTGACGACGGATTTTTTGGCGTAATGCTTATGAAGCCCATTGACCTCCAGCAGCGGCTGACCTTTGGCTATCTGCTTGGCAGGCAAAGCCAGACCACGCTCGCCGGAAAGCCGAAGTCCGCGCGTGGCGGGGCTGGGCACAGCGGCCAGCAACTGTTGGGTATAAGGATGGCGTGGCGCACGCAGCAGTTGCTCTCCCTGACCTTCTTCGACCACTTCGCCGTTTCTCATCACCAATACCCGGTCGGCGAGCTTGCCGACAACCGAGAGGTCATGGCTGATGAGTAACAGACTTTGCCCGCCGTCGCGGCGTTTTTGCAGCAGATCGAGAATTTGTTTCTGCACCGTCATGTCGAGCGCGGTCGTGGGCTCGTCGGCAATGAGCAACTGAGGTTTGCCGGCCAGTGCCGTGGCGATAAGCGCCCGCTGGCGCAAGCCGCCCGAAAGCTGATGCGGATAGGCTGCAAGTCGCGTCTCGGCATCGGGGAAACCCACGGCGTTTAACAACGCAATCGACTGGTTGTGCAGTGAATCAGGGGTTCGCGTTTGGCTGGCCCGCAGCGCATCCTTGAGTTGTTGACCGACTTTTCTCAGCGGGTCCAGCGATACCAGCGCGTCTTGCAGCACATAACCAATCTGCCGACCGCGAATCTTCCGCCAGCGCCGCTGGCTGGCGTTCAGCATATCTTCGCCGTTTATCAGAAAGCGGTCTGCGGTTATCCGCGCTTTTACATCCTGCAACCCTATCAGGCTTCGGGCGGTCACCGTTTTACCCGAGCCGGACTCGCCCACAAAGGCCAGCGACTCGCCGTGTTTCAACTGCACGTCAATCCCGCGAACAACGGTTTTGTCGCCAAAGCGGACCGTCAGGTTTTGAATATCGATAAATAAAGCCTGAGTCATGGCTGTTTTCCTTCAAAAGCGGCCTGCCAGTAGCGACCAAGCGTGTTGACAGAGATAACGGTCAAGGTAATGGCGACACCCGGCCAGACGGCAATCCACCACGCATTGCGCAGATAATTGCGCCCCTCGGCCAGCATCAACCCCCATTCTGCGGTAGGCGGTTGCGGTCCCATGCCGAGAAAACTCAACCCCGCCGTCCCGATGATGGCGGTGCCTAAGCCCAGTGTTGCCAGAGCAGGCACGTGCGCCACGGCATGCGGCAGGACGTGACGCCAGATAAGCACTCTACGCGTTAATCCAAAGGTTTTAGCCTGTTCAACGTAGCCGGAAGACATCACCAGAAAGGTTTGCGCCCTGACGACGCGTGTAAAGCGGGGAATGGAGGCCACGCCGAGAGCAAATATCAAATTGGTGGTGCCGGGGCCTGTGAAAGCAATCAGCATCAGCGCCAGCAGCAGGTCAGGGAAGGCGGAAATGACATCCACCGCACGGCTGATAAATTCGTCCAGCGGGCCTTTGGCCAATCCCGCCAGCAGACCCAGCATACTGCCGATGCTCACGGCGACGGCCATCGACGCCAGACTTATCAGCAGCGAATAGCGGCTGCCGTAGATAATACGCGTCAATACGTCGCGACCCAGCTGGTCTGTGCCAAGCCAGTGCTGCCACGAGGACGGCAGCATGGCGTTCAACGGGTCGGCATTCAGCGGGTCGTAATGACTGAGATAGGCGGGCAGCAACACGGCAAGCAGCACCAGAAACAGGAAGAATACCGCCAGGCCGTAACCCACGGAGTAATGACGTTTTGGCACCGGGCCGGAAAGAATCTGACTCATGACGGGGTCTCCGTGAGGTCATCGCCACCGCGAAGACGCGGGTCGATCAGCAGATATAGAATGTCGACCAGCGTACTCATCACTACATAGACAAAGGCCGAGAAGATGGCCACCGCCAGCACTACCGGTAGATCCTTGCCGAGTACCGCATCGACGGTAATCTTCCCGAGGCCCGGACGACCAAATACCTGTTCGGTTATCACCGCGCCGCTCAGAAGGCCGCCTATCAGCCAGCCGGTCAGGGTCACCGCCGGTAGGGCCGCATGGCGCAAGGCGTGACGCAGGCGAACGGTGAGGTTGTCAACGCCCCAGGCGCGAAGCGTCAGCGCAAAAGGTTCATCGAGCGCGTCTTCCAGCCCGCGTCGCAATACCTGTGCGACCACTGCGCCCTGCGCCAGTCCCAAAGACAGCGCAGGCAGCACCAGCGACGAAAAGCTGCGGTCGCCCGCGACCGGAAACCAGCGCAGGGTAAAGCTGAAAACAGAAAGCAGCACGATGCCGAGCCAAAACGAGGGCGTCGAGGCCAGCAGCAGCTCAAGCGAACCGGCCACGCGACGCCCCCAACGGCGATGCGCGGTCGCAACCGCCATCACGACTGCAAAAACCAGACTCACGACCAGCGCCAGCGCGGTGAGTTTCAGCGTTGGCCAAAGCTGATTCAAAATCAGTGCGCTGACGTCGGTATTCAGAAGGTACGAACGGCCGAAATCGCCGTGCAGTATGCGCCACAGGTAGTGCAGATACTGAAGATAAAGGGGCTTGTCCAGCCCCCATTCCGCGCGAATCGCTGCCTCGATTTCTGGCGTTCGCACCTGTTCACCAATCAACAGGCTGACAATGTCGCCCGGCGCAAGATAGACGCTGATAAAAGACAGCGTCACCGCCGCCCAAAGCACCAGCGCGCCGCTGAAAATACGTCGGACGATACGGCCGCCGAGCGCCGACAGGGGCGAATGGCCCGCCTTGGGTCGCGGCTGTGAGGTAAAGGTACTCTCGACTGACATGGTTGCACTCCTCGCGCGTAGTCTGGGAATCGATTAATGCTTGCTAAGCCAGACGTCGTAGGTATTTTCCGGCATCTGCTTGAACGGGCGGAAACTGATGCCGTGGACATAACGGGCAGCGGCAATCTGGTCTTCGGGTTCATAAAGCGGGATAGCCAGCGCCTGCTGCAAAATGGCGACGTTCTGAAGCTGGCTGTAAAGGGATTTTCGCTGGGCGTTGTCCTGCGTTTGCCAGGCGCTCCTTAGCAGAGGCAGCAGCTGCGGGTCGTCCGTGCGGCTATAGTTGATAGCGCCGCCGGCATTAATCGGCAGGTAGTGATTTTCGATATCGATGCCGTCGGTTGGCGTATTCGAGTTGGCAATGGAGCCAAATTTGCCGCTGTTGCGCACCTCGACATAGGTCCCCGAATCGACATAGCGGATCTTCAAATCGACACCCAGCTTCTGCCGCGCTTGTGCCTGCAGGGCCTGCAACAGCACATCGCGCTGATCGCGAACCGTGGCCTGCGCCTGCACTATTTCAATGGTCAACGGCTTGCCGTCTTTGGTGCGAATGCCGTCACTGCCCCTGGTGTTCCAGCCCGCCTCGTCGAGAAGCTTGTTGGCAAGGGTCGGATTATTGCCGTATTTACCTTCCAGACCGGCGTCATAGAACGGATCCAGCGGTGAGGTAATACCCCAGACGCGTGTGCGCTGCCCGCGATAGATTGACTGCAAAACAGGGCCGATATCCAGGCCCTGCAACAGCGCCTGACGTACTTTCAGCTCCTGGGTCGGCCCGTATTTCACGTTGAGGAACAGTGAATAGGGCGTGCCGGTGTTTAGCGCGTGCTGATAAGTAAAGTCGGGATTGTCCTTGAATTCCCCGGCATCATTGCCCGAGACTCCTTCGATGACGTCAACCTGCCCCGAAAGCAGCGCGCCAGTGCGCACCGAAGATTCAGGCAGGAAGCGGAAGGTTACGCTGTCGAGATAGGCGGGTCCCTGATGCCTGGCGTTCGCCGAAGCCCATTGGTAGTCAGGGTTACGCACGAATTCGATTTGCTGGCCCTTTTCATAGCGCTTGAGAATGAAAGGACCGGTGCCGATAAGGTCGGGACCGCCCGCTTTTAGCTGGGAAGAATGCCACGAATGCGGGGAGATGAGTTTCAGACTGCCGGCAAACGACAGAAACGGGCTATAGGCGTCCTTGAGGGTGACGACCACTGTATTGTTGTCGGGAGTCGCGATATTGGCGATGCGCGCCCCAAACACGCTAAGCCCGGAACCGGCGCTGTAGGCAGGGTCCTGAAGATGGCGGAAATTATCGGCCACCGCCTCGGCGTTGAATTTTTCGCCGTTCGAGAATGTCACGTCGTCACGCAGTGTAAAGGTGTAGGTTTTGCCGTCCTCCGAGAGCGTATAGCTTTTCGCCAGCCACGGAACATAGCTGCCGTCCGCTTTGCGGGCAAACAGGGATTCATAGGCGGCGCGAAGCAGCAACTCGGTTTTGTCCTGCCCGTTAAGCTGCGGATTTAGCGTGGCGGGTTCTGTCTCGACACCCCACGTCAAATTGCCGCCCCTGACCGGTTGCTCGGCAGCGTTGGCCGGTTGCGTGGCTGAAACAATCAAGAGCGTTAATGCAGAAAGAGAATAAACGATTGACGTTGGTTTCATGGAGTTCCCATTATGGTTTGAAAAAGTAGAGGCTTTAAATTTTATATTTCAATGCCTTCTAAATGTCTTGCGCGTTGATTATTAATGGAGGATCAAGGCGATGTAAAATCACTTTGGTTGCTTAATATTGAAGGGAAATGACTTAGTGAAGAACAGAGGAAATACGGGGCGTGCAGCCTTAGCGCTATTTTTGCTATGCAAAGCGTAAAATAATGTTTTCCCTTGTCGACGGTTTGCGGTTTACTCGTTTTTGCCGACGTAGCGGCAATAAAAATTCTCCAGATAATGATATGGCATCAGACCCGTTCATAAATAATTGAATTATTCCAGCGTGGTCAGTGATAATAAATAAAGAGGGTTCAAAATAAAGGATATACCGTCCTTTTTTTGAGCCCTTTTTATTTGGCGTTATCCTTTGACTCAGCGCGAGTGAGTGGGACGTCTCAAACCCAGATGGCCGCGCAGGGTATCGGCCTGATAGTCACTGCGGAACACGCCGCGCTCCTGAAGCAGCGGAACAACTTTGTCGAAGAAGGCATCCGACGCGCCCGGTACATACGGCGGCATAATGACGAAGCCGTCAACCGCGCGTTCGCGATACCAGGTGGTTATTCTCTCGGCCAGCGAGTCGGCGGTACCGGCGACGATAAATCCCGAGCGGGCGACCCATTTGGCAAACTGGCGCAACGTCATGCCGTTTTCCCGAGCATGGTTGAGCATCGGCTCGAAACGCTCACGACGGCCAAGCTGGGCGGCAATATCCGGCACGGGTACGTCAAGGCTGTGCCGACCCCAATCGTAATTCATGGTATTGGAAAGATGACTGAGAGTGGCCAGCGGATGGTGAAGCTGCGTCAGCGCGTTGAGCATCTCGTCGGCTTGCTTCTGAGTGTCGCCGATGATGGGTTGCAGACCGGGCAAAATTTTCAGGCTGTCGGCTTCACGACCTTGCTCAACCACCAGTCGTTTTAGCTGCGCGTAGTAGCGCCGAGCCGACGCCAAATCCGGTTTTTCGGCCGCAAAGATGGCATCGGCCTGCTTCGCGGCAAGGGCCGTGAAGGCGCCCGAGCCTCCCGCCTGGATAGTGACGGGATGGCCCTGCGGCGATCGCGGCAGGTTGAGCGGGCCTTTGACCTTGAACCACGCATTGTCGATATCGGCGTAGTGAATCTTGTCGCCACGCGCATAGACTCCGTGTTGCCGATCGCCTTCGATAGCGTCGTCTTCCCAGCTGTCCCATAAGCGGCGAACGGCGTCGATAAAGGCTTCCGCCTTGAGGTAGCGCTTGTCGTGGCTCAGAAGCTGCTGTCCATAATTGGCGGCTTCGGCGTCGCTGGTGGAGGTCACGACATTCCAGCCTGCGCGACCGCCGGTCAGGTGATCCAGCGTTGCCAACGTGCGGGCTGCGGCAAACGGTTGGCTAAAGGAGCTGGAAACCGTGCCCGCAAGCCCGATTTTTTCCGTGACGGCACCCAGCGCCGAGAGTACGGAAAAGGGCTCGGGACGCTCGATGACCCGATGCCTGACCGCCTCGTTGAAACTACTGTTATAGATATCGTCGATAGACAGCTTGTCGGCCATAAAAACCATGTCGAATTTGGCAGCCTCGGCTTTCAACGCCAGCGTTTTCAGTGTCTTCCAGTCGGAGGCGTGCGGTACCGGCGTTGACGCGGGCATGCGCCATCCGGCGTAGTGGCAACCCGTTGTTTCCAGAAACAGGGCAAGGTGCAATGAGCGCATATTTATTGTCCCCGAGTTGGAATTTGGGCTTCAGGATCGGTACTCAAGTCGTATTCGAACCATTTCTCCGAGATCTTTTTCAACGTGCCATCCTCACGCAACTGCTGCAGGGCCAGATCCGCTTTTTTGCGCAGATCTTCGCCGCGTGCATCCTTTCTGAACGGTAAAGCCACCGGTTTTACGCCAAAAGGCTGGCCCACGACTTTGAGCGGCAGGTGCTTGTGTTTGATCTGGCCCAGCAAAATGACCTGACCCGAGACAAAGGCATCCACCTTTCCCTGCGCCACGGCGTTATAAATCAGGTCTTCCCCCTCGAAACGCACCAGTTTGATTTGATTTTGCGGATCATTTTCTTTCAGGGTGTTGGCAAAATTGGAGCCGAGCGAGGCAGCTACGGTCTTGCCTTTCATATCTTCGAGGCCATGAATACTCGTATTATTGATACTGACCGCCAACTGCGCCGCAGAGTAGTAATAGGGCGTGGTGAAGCCGTACTTTTTTCGCCGCTCCGGGGTATCGGCGAAGTTACCGACCGTATCCACCTTGCCGGTTTCAAGCGATCCCAGCGCACCCACCCAGTCAGACGTCACCCACTGAACTTTATAGTGCATCTTCTCTGCCATCGCGTTAAGGATATCGACGCTGAAACCTTTGATTTCGCCTTTATCGGTGAAGAAATGCGGATAGCCGTCTGGCGTCACGCCGACGCGCAGCACCGGCGTGTCATCCGTCTGCGCGGCGGGTTTGTCACAGGCGTTGAGGAGAAGTATTGAACAGGCGACCAGCGCCAGATTGAACCGGGTCATTCTGTTTTCCTTTTATTTTGCGTCGTTAGTGGACGTAAGGTTTATTGATGAATTTTTCTAGACGGCGTTGAAGCTCGCTGAGAATAATGGTCAACGCCCAATAAATAAGGCCGACCGCGAAGTAGGCTTCGAAATATTTAAGCGACTCTGTCGCCGCCAGTTTGCCTGCGGCCAATAATTCGCTTACACCCAGCGTGAAAGCCAGTGAGGAGTTTTTAATCAAGCCGATATAGACATTGCCGGTGGCGGGAATGGCGTTGCGGCAGGCCTGCGGAAAAAGAATCCGGCGTGAGGCCTGAAACAGGGTCAATCCCGAGGCCAGAGAGGCTTCGAGCTGGCCTTTGTCCACAGAGTCAATGGCGGCGCGAAATATTTCGGCAAGGTAGGCGGAGGTATTCAGGCTGAGGCCCAGAATAACGGCGTTGATGGCGCTCATTGAGTTAAGGGCGGGAAAGAGCTGCGGTAATCCAAAATAGATAATAAGCAGCTGTACCAGCACCGGCGTTCCCCGAAAAAAGGAAATATACAGATGCGCAAAAGCTTTCCCTATTTTTCCGCTGCGCAGGAGCAGGGCAAAAATAATCCCGAGAACCGTAGCCAGCAGAATGGAGAATAAGGAGATAATAAGCGTTATCGGCAAATAGCCGAGGATCTGAGGGATAACGCTCAGCATATAGGCAACGTCGAAATTCATGATTGGGCATTCCGTTAACGTGAGTGGTTGACCCCGAGAGGCACGGCGGCGTGGAGAATCATTAGTTCAGGCGTAATCGTGTAAAAAGGCACGGGTTCGCGTTTCGGCCGATGCCCGAAAAATCTGTCCCGGTTTTCCCTGTTCGATAATCTTGCCGTGCTCCATAAAGAAGATGCGATCAGACACGTCGCGGGCAAAGCTCATCTCGTGGGTCACAATCATCATGGTGAGTTTCCGGTCGGCAAGACCGGCAATAAGGTTCAGGACGTCACGGCGCATTTCGGGGTCGAGGGAGGAGGTGGGTTCATCCAGTAGTATGACCTGTGGATCGACACTTAATGCGCGCGCAATGCCGACGCGCTGCTGCTGACCGCCGGACAGGGTGGCGGGATAGGCATCGGCCTTATGGGCAAGGCCGACCTGCGATAACAGGTCCATGCCGCGTTCGTGCGCCTGCGCTTTCGTGAATCCCAGGGTATAAATCAGGATTTCGGTAATGTTTTGCAGCGCGGTTTTGTTTTTGAACAGGTTGTAATGCTGGAACACCATGGAGGTCTGGCGGCGAAACGCGGCGGTTTGTTTTCGGGTCAGCGTTTCGGCATCAATGTGTTGTTCACCTATCTGCAAGTGGCCGCTATCAGGCTTTACCAGCAAATTAAGGCAGCGCAACAGTGTCGATTTACCCGAACCGGAAGGCCCGATAACAGACACTACTTCGCTACGTTGAATGCTGAAATCAACCTCCGAGAGGGCTTTAAACTGCTGAAAACTCTTGTTCAGTCCGCTGACCGTTATCATGATCACTCCGAAGAATTAACTATTGCTAATCAACGGATTATTCCCTGCCTGAGTCATCACGACAAATGCTTAAAACGGCAATGGTTATGTGCTTTTCTTTAATCGAAGCAGCGATTGAGCCTCTCGATGACCTTGATTAACTCGGCGCGGGGCAGCGCAAAGTTCAGGCGCATGAAGCCTTCTCCGGCCTCGCCAAATTTCAGGCCGTTGTTCATGAACACGCCCGCTTCCTTCACGAGCTTGCTCTGCAACGCGGACTGGCTCAAACCCGTCTTCCTGAAATCGACCCACGCGAGGTAAGTGCCCTCGAGATGAAAAAGCGTCACGTCTTTAAGGGGGGCGAGTCCTTGCTCGAGCAAGGCGTAGTTGCCTTTCAGGTAATGCAGAAGGGCATCCAGCCATTCTCCGCCGTGCCGATAGGCGGCAACGCAGCCTGCCATCGCCAGCATGTCAGGTTGATGCACACTCAGCTGATAGAGGTTATTCCTCAGTTTTTCTCTCAGGTCGGAGTTTTTGATTATAAGCTGGGCAACGGGCAATCCGCTCAGGTTGAAGGTCTTGCACGGCGAGGTAAAGGTAATAATGAAATCGGCGAACTCCTCATCGAGCGAAGCAATCGGCGTATAGGGGATATCGCCGATAACCAGGTCCTGATGCACGTCGTCGGACACCAGCAGTAACCCGTGGCGCTGGCAGAGCTGTGCTATCTGAATTAATTCTTCGCGGCTCCACACCTTGCCAACGGGATTATGCGGATTACAGAGGATGAGCATCCGGCTTCGCGGGGTGACTTGCGCCTCGAGGCGTTTGAGATCAAGATGGTAGTGATTCTGAAGCTCGACCAGCGGCACGTTTATCTGCCGACGTCCGGTGTGGTCGATGACGCGGTTAAAGGTGCCGAAACCCGGTGTCAGCACGAGTATGTCGTCTTCGGGCTGCGTACAGGTGCGAATAATCACGTCGAGGGCGGTGATAACCGACTGACAGGAAAGCAGCCACTGCGGTGAAATCTGCCAATAATGGCGGGACGCCTGCCAGTCGCGGAAAACGGCGGGGAAATCTTCCGGCCATTCGCTATAGCCGAGTGCGCCATGTTCCAGCGTTTCGCGTAGCGCATTCAAGACGGCGGGCGGAGAGTTGAAGTCCATGTCGGCTATCCACAGCGGTATGACCGGTTCTCCGACTGATGAAACGAGGCCTTCCACTTCAAGCCATTTGATGGCGCGCGTGGATTTGCGGTCTATGGGGGTATCAAAATAACGCTGCGCATTCTGTTCAAGGCTCACTCGGCTATCTCCGGGACGTGTAGGCATATAAAGTATTGATAATAGGCGTCGGGCATCAATTATAGAAAGTCATCGGGCAGATGCCCATGCTTCATCCCAAAGTAATCTCGTTTCTGTCAAGTGACCCGGTCAGGAAGGGATTTGCCCCGCCTCTGTAATAGGCTTCGAGTTTTTCCCGGCTGGTGTCGTAGTCCGACACATAGAACTTTACGCCGCAGTAGTCAAGCCCATCGAGGCTGGCCAGATATTTATCCAGCGCCTTGTTGACGTGTTGCAGGTTGAGTTTCTGACCTATCAGCGTCGCGACCTTGTGCATCATTTCGATGAAGGGCATAACGTCGCGATGAAAGCGCTGACCCGTAGAGGAAGGGCTGACTTGAATCGCGCATTGGTTGAAGTCTCCGAGGGTAAATTTCAGGATGCAGTCTGAGGTAATCATCTGATTGCCCTGTGACAACGCCTGTTGCACGCGCTCCAGCCTTTCTCGATGACACTGTTTTGCTACCAGCAGATAAATGCCGTTGGCTTTACTGATATCTTCGATGGGTCGCCCGCGTACTAACAGGCAGGCTTTATAAGAAGGCGAGTCCATGACCGAGTGTTCCAGCGGTGTAGGGGGATCCAGTGTCAGTAACAGGGTCGCGCCACGCTGTCTGTCGTCTTCGGCCAATGCCGTCGCGCCGATACTTTTATTGAGATAAGCCTGTTCGGTCGTGAAATAGAGCGCCTGATTATCGGCTTTCTCCCGAAATGCCCTGCGTGCCTCTTCATAGCCTTGCTGCTGATAATCAATATCAATCAATCGCCAGCGGATAGTCTGATAACCGGCTTTCTTCAGTTGATAATCAATGAGTCGCTCCGTGAGCAGTCCGCCCGCGCCGAGTGAAATAAATGTCAGGGCGGTGTCTTTCATCGGCAGATGCTCGAGAACATGGTTGACCATCTTGTTGATAAAGGTGATACGTGTTTCCAGCGAGGCGATACGTTGATTCTCGACCCAGGAAAGTTCACCCATTCGGCGAATATTGTGCGTGCTGCCCGGTTCGAGATAACTTTCACGCAATATATGGCGCAGCGTAAGGGGGTCGAGTTGCGGATCGGCAAAAGGGATCGCACGGGGCGGGCTAGTGGCATGGCTTATGGCGGGCAGCATCGGCGGTTATCTCCGTGACAGAGGGTGAGTATCCTTAAACGCGTCAGAGAGTGTAAGCCGCTCGCCAGGGCCGTAATACATTTGTCGTGCATTTTTGCGGCCAACCTCGACGGAATCCTTTTTTCAGACTGATTGATGTCGTGTTACCAGGCAATCAGCGCTATTTGAAAGAGCCGAAGGAGGTTATCTGCGTCGAGTGGTGAGCATGAAGTCGATAAACAGCTCAATCAGGCGATTATGAGGCTGATTACGGGCGCGGATAAGATAGATAGGCACTGAGACGCTCGGATGAAAAGGGATAAACTTCACGCCATCCGGCGTATAAAGCCGCGCCGTTTCGTCATCCACAATCCCTATTCCGCATCCCTGTTGCACCATGACGCACAGCGCTTCGCCCAAAGAAATATCGATAGTGGAACGGTATTCGATGCCGGCCTGCGCCATCGCGCGGTCGAAATTCTGTCGCAGTCCATCGGCGGGGCCGAGCGAGATAATATTCTCATCCCGCAAATCTTCGGGAAGCACGCGGTGATACTTCGCCAGGCGATGGCCTTTAGGCACCGCAATCAGTCCTTCCATTTCAAACAGCTTGTCGCGCAGCAGGGAGTGGTCTTCGGTTCGTGACTGGGCAATGCCGACATCTATCTGCCCATTGCCGACCAGACGCGCCATATCATTGGACGACGCGGTGATTAACGAGAGGGAAATCTGCTGATAACGCGCGCTGAAATCCGCAATTGCACAGGCCATCCATTCCCGGCCAAAGGTATGAACCACCCCAATGACCAGCCGCCCCTGTTTAATCTGCTGCAAGGTTTTACCAAACCGCTTCAGGTTTTCAAAACCGAGTGCCACACGTTCGACTTCGGTATAGAGAGAGCGTGCCTCATCGGTAGGCAACAGCCCTTTGGCGGTGCGGGTGAAAAGCAGTAATCCAAGATCCTGCTCCAACGTTTTCAAGGTCTTGCTCACCGCAGGTTGCGATACGTGCAAAATCTCGGACGCATCGGTAATCGACCCGCTTTGCATAATGGCTTTAAACACCTGAACCTGACGGTAATTCATCGACGCTTCCTCGTTAAGTGGATCATTTTGGGGCATGCGATATAACCTGAAGTTAACAAGCTATCAATAATATGAAATTGACGCAAAGCCCCTTTTCCCATTGAATGATTTCAACGCCCCGTGAAAGGGGGAGATAAAACCCTCGATAATAGCTTGATTAAAATAATAAATTTGAATTCAGATCTGCCGTATTCCCTCGCATCCAAAAGACCGTGAGGTTCTTCATTGGTAATAACAGTTTTGTACTTTTATAACCTGACAGAGGAAGAGAAATGAGTCTGATCACCTGCGCACGTTCCGCCTTATTTTCATTATCGCTCCTTGCCGTTGCCACGTCGGCGGCCCTTGCCGCTCCCACCCAAACACTTCGTGTCGCCGTAGGGGCCGATCCGGCAACCCTTGACCCGCAATTTAACGATTTGCCTACGGGCGATACGGTGGAAGCGCTGGTGTATGAGGGACTGTTTCGTCTCGATGACAACAATGCCATTCAGAAAGGGCTGGCTACCGATTATCACTTTTCGCAGGACGGCAAGGTCCTGACGGTCAAGATTCAGACGGGTCATGTCTTCAGTAACGGTGATCCGCTGGACGCGCAGGCGGTGGTCGCCAGTTTCCAGAGATTGCTGTCCGAGAAAAACGGGTCTATCTATCGTGGCATCTACACCGCGCTTGGCTCCGTGAAGGCGATAGGGAATGACACGGTCGAATTCGACATGACGGCGCCCAACGGTCACGTGCTGCTGTTGCTGGCCAACGAGAGCGGCAGCATCGTCAATGTGAAGGCGGCCGACAAAATGGGCGCGGAATACGGGCACAAACCGATTGGCAGTGGACCCTATCTGGTCGATTCCTTTATCGGCGGCGAAAGCTATCGTCTGGTGCCAAACCCGAAATATCAAGGCGATCGTCCTGCCAAATTAAAGTCGATTGATTTTACCGTGGTGCCTGAAGATGCATCTCGTATGGCGCTGCTTGAAACGGGAGATACGGATATTGTCGAGCGGGTTCCGCCGGAGTCGGTTGCGCAGATTAACGCGCTGCCGAATGCCAAGGTGATTACGCCGCCAAGCATGTTCTCAATCAACATGGAAATTGTGATGCGGGGGCCGCTCAAGGACCTTCGCGTGCGAAAGGCGTTGAATCTGGCCATCGATCGTCCCGGTATCATCAAGGGTGTGCTGGGCGGTATGGCTATTCCTTCCGTGGGAATGGTCGGGCCGGGTACGCAGGATTCACTGCGTAAAACCTTCGACCCGATAGCGTTCGACCCTGCACAGGCCAAAAAGCTGCTGGCCGAGGCGGGATACGGTCCGGGTAAGCTGGCGATAACGCTGACCTGTCCGACGGGGCGTTATATCAAGGACGCCGCCGTGTGTCAGGCCGTTGCCGGTTCGCTACAAAATATTGGTGTGAAAGCGACGGCCCATGTCGTGGATCGCGGCACCTGGACGCAAATCATCAGTCTGCCGCCCGAAAAGCGTCCGGATAATCTTGCCATGATTGGTCGCGGTACGGCGGGCATGGACTATACGCTCTATCGTCTGTTCCATACCGGCGTCAGTGCCAATACCTCCGGATTCAGCGACCCGAAAGTCGATGCACTGCTGGATCAGGGACGGGCAACGACCGACCCCGAGAAGCAGAAACAGATTTATGGCGAGATCCAGACCGCCGTGTGGCAGCAGATGCCGTTTATCTTCCTGTGGTATCAGAATCAGGCGCTAGGGGTTTCCGACAAGGTGCAGGGCTTCAAGGTGCGTCCGGATGAAACCATGGACTTCGATCAGGTCACGCTCAACTAACTACGAGGGGGACACATGTTTATCGTTAAACGTCTGCTTTCCGCCGTACCGACCCTTTTTATCGTTTCGCTGCTGGTGTTCTTTCTGGTGGATTTTATCCCCGGCGACCCGGCACGCATGCTGGCCGGACCGATGGCGAGTAATGAAGAGGTGACGGTCATTCGCGATACGCTTGGCCTCAACGATCCGCTGGTGGTGCGCTATGGCCGCTTTGTTCGCGGCATGGTGGACCCGTCGGTGATGACCTCGTTTCGGACCCATCGGCCTGTTGCCGTCGAGATTGCCTCGCGGTTGCCCAATACGTTGATTGTCGCCGTAGGAGGATTACTGGTGGGGCTGCTGCTGGGCACACTGGGCGGCATCCTCTGCGCACTGCGGCAGGGCGGCCTGATGGATACGGTGATAACCCTGTTCACGCTGGCCGGTATTTCCATGCCGATTTACTGGCTCGGATTGCTGTGTATCTGGTTCTTTGCCGTCTGGCTCGGCTGGTTGCCTGCGGCGGGCGCCACGACCTGGAAACACTTCGTGCTGCCGATTCTGGTCGTGGCGACTCGTCCGGCGGCGATGTTCAGTCGTCTGGTGACCGCCAGTCTGCTGGAAGCCATGAGTAAAGATTATCTCGATACGGCGCGTGCCAAGGGATTAAGTGAAACGCGTGTCATTTTGCTGCATGCGCTGCGCAATTCGCTGATTGCCGCCATCAGTGTGATCGGGGTGCAATTCGGCGCGATGCTGGGCGGTTCCGTGGTGACGGAGACGGTATTCGGCGTGCCGGGCGTCGGGCGTCTGCTGGTGGATTCTGTCTCGGCGGCCGATTATCCGGTGATTCAATATACCATCCTGCTGTTCTCGGTATTTTTCGTGTTGATTAATCTGGCGACCGATCTGCTGACGATGTGGCTCGATCCGCGCGCTTCCCTGCAAAGTGAACGGAGTTAAGATGATTACTGAAAGCAAGAAAACCGAGGCTCGCCTGTTTACGCGGCCTGCCAAAAGCTCGACCTTTCAACGTCCGTCTCGCTGGATGGCGCTGGGCGCTATCTATCGTCAGCCCAAGGGGGCAATCGGTCTGACGCTGGTTATCTGCTACGCACTGCTGGCACTGTTTGGGCCGCTGGTGGTGCCTATCGACCCGATGGCGCAAGACTTCTCGGCCACGCTGCAAGGGCCGACGATGCAACACTGGTTTGGTACCGATCAATTGGGACGCGATGTGTTCAGCCGTATTCTGACCGGCGCACGCACCTCTATCGGCATTGGTATCGGCGGCGTACTGCTGGCGTTTGTGATAGGTGTGCCGCTCGGGGTGCTTTCGGCCTGGAAGGGCGGCTGGATAGACTCGCTTGTCATGCGCGCCATGGACGTGCTGCTGAGTTTCCCGGACATTATCTTTGCGCTGGCGGTCGTCGCGATTTTCGGGGCGAGCACGCAAAACATCATCATTGCCGTCGGGCTGATTTCGGTGCCGGTGTTTGCCCGCTCAACGCGCGCCATTACGCAAAGTACACTGGCGGAGCCTTATATCGAGGGAAGCGTGTCGCTGGGTTGCCCGCCGCTGCGTGTCGTGCTGCGTCATGTCATGCCCAATATCAGCGGTCCGCTGTTAACGCTTTCAAGCCTGCTGTTTGCCTCGACGCTGCTTTCCGCCTCCGGACTCGGTTTTCTGGGGCTGGGCGTGCAACCGCCGGATCCGGAATGGGGCACCATGCTTGGCGAGGCGCGTTCCTATATTCGCAGTAATCCCTTGCTGCTGGCGTTTCCCGGCGTGTTTCTCGCAGTCTCGGCGCTGGCCTTCAATCTGCTCGGCGAAGCGCTTCGAACGATTTATGACCCGCTGGCAAAACGTATTCCCGCGCGTCCCTCCCTGCTTAAACACCTGCTGGGTAAGACAAAAACTGTCACGCCACCGCTGAAAACGCCGCAGACACTTTCTCATGCCGTCGAGGTAAAAGGGCTGCGTATTGCCTATAGAACGCCTAAAGGATTACTGGATGTCGTGCGCGGTGTCGATCTGGTGCTTGAGCGCGGTAAAACGCTGGCGATAGTGGGCGAATCAGGCTCGGGAAAAAGCACGCTGCTGCGCGTTATCGGCACGCTTGTCAATCCGGGAGAAGTCTCCATTATCGAAGGTCAGGTCAAGATTGATGGGCAATCTACACAAGGGCTGCCGACCGGCGAGATTCGCAGGCTTCGTCGGGAGAAAATCGGCATTGTGTTTCAGGACGCGGCCAGTGCACTGAATCCGGTGATGACTCTGGGTGCCCAGCTTGGCGAGGCGGTTTCGCTGGTTGAAAAGCTGAGTCGCGAGAAACTGCGTCAACGTTGCATTGAGCTTTTGACGGACGTGGAGATTTCGGATCCGCAAAGGCGTCTGGGAATGTATCCGCATCAACTTTCCGGCGGTATGAAACAGCGCATCGTGATTGCCATTGCCCTGGCGCAGAACCCGACCGTATTGCTGGCCGACGAGCCGACCAGTGCGCTCGACGTGACCATTCAGCAACAGTTATTACTGCTGTTGCGTAAAATTCAGCAGCGGCGCGGGATGGCAATTCTGCTGGTTACCCACGACTTGAATCTGGTGGCGCGCTATGCCGACAGTGTCGCCATCATGTATGCGGGCAGGCTGGTGGAGACGGGCGCGGTAGAGACTGTCTTTCGTCAGCCGCTGCATCCCTACAGTCAGGCCCTTCGCGCCTGTACGCCGCATGCCGGTGAAAACGGGGCGCAACGTCTCACTACTATTTCCGGCGAACCGCCGTCAATTGGCCCGCTCGCCGAAGGATGCGCGTTCCGCAGCCGCTGTCAGCGCAGTCATGGGCGTAGCGCCTGTGCCGAAGCAGTGCCGGAAGCGAGGTTGTTGCAGGCGCGTCAGGTAGCCTGTGTGTTTGCCGAGGAGGCCTGCCATGTTTAATCGTCATCCCGTTGCCTTGCCGTGCTGGCCCGCTCGCGGTGAAGATCTGATTGTGGCCGACAATGTCAGTCGTCATTTCAGCGGTGTGCGGCAATATTTCACCTCTGCGCCTCGCCCCGTGGTGCGGGCGGTCGATAATGTCTCGTTTTGCGTCAAGCGCGGAGAGTGCTTTGCCATCGTCGGTGAGTCGGGGTCGGGCAAGAGTTCACTGGCGCGGCTGGTGGTAGGATTGCTGGACCCCACAGCTGGGACGGTCAAAATCAATGGGGTTTCTCAATCGACCCTGACACCCAAAGCCCGCCGCGCCATGCGCCGTTCGGTGCAGCTGGTATTGCAGGATCCGCGCGCCTCGCTGGACCCGCGCATGACGGTATTCGACACGCTGCGCGAGGCGCTACAGGTTCACGGCCTGCATCCCGAAAAAGACGCGCGTACCCAGCGAATCGAAACGGTGATACGTCAGGTCGGGCTTAGCGTCCAGCATTTACATCGTTTTCCACATGAACTGTCGGGCGGGCAACGTCAGCGTGCGGCCATCGCCCGCGCCATCATCTGCGAGCCCGAAATTTTAGTGCTGGATGAGCCGGTCAGCGCCCTCGATGTCTCCGTGCAGGCGCAAATCATCAATCTGCTGCAAGACCTCCAGCGCGACCTGGGTCTGACCTACGTGATGATAACGCATGACCTGGCGCTGGTTGCGCATATGGCTGACCGTGTCGGCGTGATGTATCTCGGGCGTTTTGTGGAACAGGGTAGCGTCCGCGACGTGTGCGGCTCTCCGCGCCATCCGTATACCCAAAGTCTGATGTCGCTGGTTCCCGAAAAAGACCCGCTGGCGCTGCGCGATGTCGAGCCACAGGTGTTGCGCGGGTCGATACCCAGTCCTCTCGCGGTACCCTCGGGGTGTGCCTTTCACACACGATGTCCGAGAGCGCGTCAGTTGGCGCTGTCCGGCGACGTGCGCGGCGTGGTCGATACGCCGGAAGGCGAGGTACCGCGCCGCTGCGCCGAAGATGCGCCACCGCGCAACTGGCTTGCGGGCGGCGACAGTGTGGCGATGTGCCATTTTGTCGACGAACCCCTTCTGGACTCGAAGGTCATTGTCCGCGTGCAGCCAACGGCCTGCTGATCTCGGCTGCGGGTTCAGAAATGATAAGGTTGAGAGAAAAGAATCTGCCATTTTACTTAAAGAGAAGGTACAGCTATGTCCAGTCAAACAAGTGAATTCGTTATCGTCGGTGGGGGCATTTATGGTTCCAGCCTCGCGTATCAATTGGCCAAGGCAGGTAAAAGCGTGCTGTTGCTTGAAGGCGGAGAGATTGCCTCTGGCGCGTCCGGCGGTCCCGGCGAGCGCGGCGTGCGCGCCAACCGCCGCGATACCCGTGAACTTCCGGTCGCTGCGGTTGCACTGGCGCTATGGCAAAAATACCAGCAGGAATTCGAGCACGGCGTAGGTTATCGCCGCATAGGCGGATTGCAGGTTTTCGACGTCCCTTATGGTTATCGTGAACATGAAGTTCGCGGGCAAATGGAGGCGATGGCGCTGACGCAAACCCGTCTCGGCGCGCCTTCCGAGCTGTTGAATCTCGAGCAGACGCTGGCGCGCGAACCTGAGTTGACCCGCTCGCTGATTGGCGCAATTTACTGCCCCAATGACGGCGTTTGTGACCATACCTATGCCACGCAGCAGTTCGCAGCCGAAGCCATCAAGGCTGGCGCAGTCATTCGCACCGGCGCGAAAGTCACCGAAATTCTGGCCGAAGGCGGACGCGCCACCGGGGTAAAACTGGCAAGCGGCGAAACGATAACCGTCGGCAGCCAACTGATTCTGACGGCCAATGCAGGCACACAGACATTGCTTAATCCGTATCTGCACGCGCACGAAAAAGCACCGCTGTGGCACCTGATGCCGCAAATGATTTATGTCACCAATCCGCTGAACAAAAAAATCAATCATTTGCTGTCGCACGCGCACCGCAAACTGGCGGTCAAGCAGATAGTCGACGGAACATTAATGCTGTCAGGCGGCGCGAGCGTAAGCTATACGGCAGAAGGGCTGTGGAAAGGGTCGTTGAGTTCGACGGCCAATAATCTGAGTGACGCGATTGCCGCGTTTCCGTTTATCGACCATTCTTCTTTCGTCAAAGCCGATGCCTCGCGCGTGGAAACCGTCTGCGTCGACGGCATTCCGGTGGTCGACAAACCGCAGGCGCTGGAAAATACGCTTTATGGCTACGGCTGGAGCGGACACGGTTTTGCGATTTCACTCGGCATCACCAAATTCATGAGCGACTGGCTGATTCAGGGTGAACGTCCTGCCGCGCTGGCACCTTTCACCTCTGCGCGCTTTACGCAGCCGCTGACTTTCGTTAACGAAGCATTGGAAGGATTATAAGATGGCGAGCACCTTTAACATCAATAAACCGGGCAAGCATTTCTACGACCTGTCGGCGGTGGCCGGTGAGGTGGCGGGCATTCAGGGCGATGTGTTGTGTTGCATCAATCAGGGCGAAGGACCTACCGTACTGCTTTGTGCAGGCATTCATGGCGACGAATACGAGCCGCAAACCGTGCTGCGCCATCTGGCGGAAACCTTGGAAACCGAGCAGGTTATTGGCCGTCTGATTATTATTCCGGCCATAAACTATGCCGCCGCGCAAAGTGGCGCGCGCGTATCACCCGCCGATGGGCAAAACATGAATCGCGTGTTCCCCGGCAAGGCGGACGGCACGCCGACGGAGCGTCTTGCGGCGTTTATCACCCGAGAAATCTTCCCCGCGACCGATTTGCTCATCGACGCGCATACCGGCGGCAATGACGTGAATGTCGTGCCGATGATTTTTGGGTTCAGCTCGGATGAGTGCGTCGTCAGCGATCCTGAACTTACCCGAATCATGGAAGCCTGGGGTTATCGCTACATTCAGCATGTGACGGGCATCGACTCCACAATCTGCGGCGCGGCGCTCGCGGCAGGCATCGCCTCGGTGGAAATAGAAGGGGGCGGCGGCTGTCTCAGGTCGGAAGAGCTTTCGACGATCCACGACGGATTATTACGCGCATTGGCGGCCTCGGGCGTGCTGCAACCGTTGGTTGAGCCTCAGCCCTTTACAGGTTTGCATCTCAGCGCAGGTCCCGAAGCCCAGCTTGTCGCTCCACAGATGGGTGTGGTGGAACATAAGGTGAATTTAGGTGACAGTGTCACGAAAGGCGATGTGGTTGCGTTGCTTTATCCTCTAGCCGGCAAAGCCTCTGCACCCCGTGAATTGACGGCACCGGTGAGCGGCGTGGTATTGCGTCAGGCGCGCAATGCCTATTTGAAAGAAGGGCAGCTGGTGATGAATCTCGGGGTGATTGTCGGCTAAAAGGGTTTCCTCCGCGGGTGCGGAGGAAATTTATAGTCGATTCTAGCTTGCAGCGGCGTGTTTGATGACGCGAACCGGAGCCGATTTATAAGAGGGCGTGCCGCTCTCTTTGTCGTAATAGGAGAGCGGAATCAGCACGTTGGCCTCGGGGTAATAGGCGCCAACCGATCCGGGGGCGATGTTGTAAGCCACCACGGTAATGTTTTCCAGACGAAGATGACAGCCTTCCACACGGGATTCGATATCCACGACATCGCCGTGTTCAAGCCCACGCTGCTGCAAATCCACATCATTCATAAACAGAATGTCACGACGCCCGAAGACGCCGCGATAGCGGTCATCCATGCCGTAAATCGTCGTGTTGTACTGGTCATGGCTGCGCAATGTCACCATTCGCAAGATATCGTCGCCTTCAACCACCTGATCTTCATTAATGCCCTCAAACACGGAGAACATCGCCTTGCCGCTCGGCGTCGGCCATTTGCGTTCGGTAGGCGGCAGCGGCATGCGAAAACCATTTGGCTGGTCGATGCGCGCATTATAGTTATCGAAACCGGGAATGGTCTTCTCGATAAGGTCGCGAATGAGACGATAATCGGCCACCAGTTCCATCCAGGGCACGCGGGTATCCTTAAGCGTGGCTTTGGCCATGCGCGCGACGATATCGATTTCCGACAGCAGATGCTCCGAGGCGGGCTTCAGCTTGCCCGACGAGGCATGTACCATCGACATCGAGTCCTCCACGGTAATGGCCTGACGTCCGCTTGCCTGTAGGTCAAGTTCGGTACGGCCCAGACAGGGGAAGACAAAACTTTCGCGAGCGACCAGCAGATGTGAACGATTAAGCTTGGTGCCGACCTGCACACTCAGGTCCAGCGATTTCATGGCCGCATAGCTCTTCTCGGGATCCGGCATTGCGACGGCGAAGTTTCCGCCTACGCAGATAAGCGCTTTCGCTTCACCGGCGACCATCGCCTCCATGGCCTTGACGGCATCATGGCCGTGGTTTTTCGGCGGCGTGAAGCCAAAAACCTGCTCCAGTTTTTCTAGAAACGCGGCAGTGGGTTTTTCGGTAATACCGACCGTACGGTTTCCCTGTACGTTCGAATGGCCGCGAAGTGGGCAGACTCCTGCACCCGGTTTACCGATGTTACCGCGCAGCAGCAAGAGGTCGGCAATCAGCCGCACATTGGCCGTCCCTTTATTATGCTGGGTGATGCCCATGCCGTAAGTAACAATGGTAGCGTTTGACCTGGCGTAAAGCTCGGCGACCTGCTCGAGCTGGGCGCGGGTCAGACCGGATTCTTTCTCGATGCCTTCCCACTGCGTAGTCTGCATGTCGGCGGCCAGCAGGTCGAAGCCCTGCGTGTGTTCGGCAATAAAGTCGCGGTCGAGCAGATTGCCGGATTGGGCATCCATTTCGAGCAGAGCTTTCATGATACCTTTGATTGCCGCCGCATCGCCGCCCGCTCTGACCTGAAAATAGGTCGAGGCGATGTTGGTCGAACTGTAGGTCGCCATTTCCATCACATTCTGCGGGTCGGCAAACCGTTCCAGCGCGCGCTCCTTGAGTGGATTAAACACAATAATCGGCACCTTGCGCCGCGCCGCTTCATGCAGCGTGCCCATCATGCGAGGGTGGTTGGTGCCCGGATTGTGGCCAATGGAAATGATAAGCTCGGTTTTATCGAAATCTTCCAGCGAAACGGTGCCTTTACCAATACCAATCGACTGCGGAAGGCCGACGCTTGTCGCCTCGTGACACATATTCGAACAATCCGGAAAATTATTGGTGCCGTATTCGCGGGCGAAAAGCTGGAACAGATAGGCGGCTTCATTGGAGGTTCGCCCGGAGGTGTAAAACTCGACGTGGTCTGGCGACGGCATGGCGCGCAGGATTTCGCCAATGCGAGAGAAGGCGTCATCCCACTCGATAGGGCGCAGCGTGTCGGTTTCGCGGTCATATCTCAGCGGATGAGTGATTCGCCCATAATCTTCCAACTCGAAATCAGACTTTTGCAGCAGGGAGGTCACTGTATTTTTCGCCAGAAATTCCGGCGTTAACCTTTTACTGGTTGCTTCCCAGGTTACGGCTTTCGCGCCATTTTCACAAAACTGGAATGTCGAATGAGTTTCTTTATCGGGCCACGCACAGCCAGGGCAATCGAAGCCATCGGGCTGGTTGGTGCGCAGTAACGTAGCGGGCGCGGTCAAGGTATCCATTTGATTACGCACGGCAATGGCCGTAGCTTTCAGCGCTCCCCAGCCTCCGGCAGGGCCGTCGTAGGGATGAATGCCGGGAACCGAGCGTCGTTTGGTCGTCATTGGAAACTCCTGAATGGTGGTAACAATTACCTTAATAACGATAAGTGTAATCAAGGATTCAGAACTTGGCGGCGAGATGGAGACCAATATTGTAAGAGGGTTTGAATCACTACATTTTATTAGTTACAACATTCAATACTTTTTAATAAAACTCAATCACTTCGTCTGTCAGTGTGGCGCTGGCTTCTTCCAGCACGCACACCAGGATCGCATGACGCCGGGATGCTGAAAATCGGGTCAAATCCCGGCCACTAAAACTTGACCGTCCGGAGCTGGGACGTTTACTGTGAGATACTCATCACAATGATATTTTACTGATCGAGCAGATAGACCGTCTGACTCGTCTTGGTAACAGCGACTGGATGACGCTGAAAAAGCAGATTGAGCAACATGAACTTCGGATTGTCAGCCTGGATGTCCATACCTCATGGCAAGCGTTGTCAGATAAAGATCCTTCGCAGGCTGACCCGATCACCCGCGCTGTGATAACCGCCATCAACAATATGCTGATAAACCTAATGGCCACAATGTCGCATAAGGACTGGCTGAGCCGCCGTCAGAGGCAAAAACATACAATAGTTCCGGTTTATTAATTAGACCTTATTCTGGATAATTCTATGAAATTGTTAGAAAGTGAAATTCGCGACGTGATTTCTGGAAATAACGTCACCATTATCAGACCTGCTAATATTTATGAATGTGAACTCAAGGATAACGTATTCATTGGCCCTTTTGTTGAGATACAGAAAGGGTGTCTAATTGGTAGTGGTAGCCGGGTTCAGTCACATACATTTATCTGTGAAAACGTAACATTAGGCATGAACTGCTTCATCGGCCATAACGTGACGTTCGCAAACGATCTGTTTCATTCCGGTGCGCCGGACCCGTCACCGGATAACTGGATCACCATTTCCCTCGGAGATTCGGTCACTGTGGGAAGCGGAGCCACCATTCTGTCACCATATATATGCAGTGGTTCCGTCATTGGCGCAGGTTCCGTCGTGGTTAAACCGATTGAGTTAAAAGGGATTTATGCAGGAAACCCGGCAAAATTAATCAGGTTATTATGAAAAGTAAAAGGGCAGTTAAGCCAATAAAAAAGCCGATAACGCGATGTTATCGGCTTATGAAATGACAGCTTGTGCGGATTATGCCGTCAGCAGTTGTTTCGCGGTAGTATCAACCAGTGCCAGCAGAACCTGAATGTCTTCCAGCGTCACCGTTGGGTTCAGCAGGGTCAGCTTCAGACAGGTCACGCCGTTATGCTCGGTTACACCCACGTTGGCGCGGCCGGAGTCCAGCAGGGCATCGCCGATGCGCTGGTTGAACAGGGCGATAGCTGCGTCGCCGTCTGCTGCCAGTGCTTCAGGACGATAGCGGAATAGCACGCTTGCCAGCTGAGGCTTCATGACCAGCTCGAGTGTCGGCTGTTCAGTCACGTACTGCGCCACTTTCTGCGCCAGCGTCACACCGTGGTCGATGATTTCGGCATACTGCTTCTGACCCAGCGCTTCCAGACCCATCCACAATTTCAACGCATCGAAACGACGGGTGGTTTGCAGAGACTTGGAAACCAGGTTAGGCACGCCCTGAGCTTCGTCAAACTCGGAGTTCAGGTAAGCCGCCTGATAGCGCATCAGTTCATAGTGACGCGCTTCCTTCAGCAGGAACGCGCCGCAGCTGATGGTCTGGAAGAACTGCTTATGGAAGTCCAGAGTAATGGAGTCAACCAGTTCGATCCCGTCCAGATAATCGCGATACTTCTCGGACAGCAAGAGGGCGCCGCCCCAGGCTGCATCGACGTGCATCCAGATATCGTGCTTCGCTGCCAGCTCCGCAATGGCGCGAAGTGGGTCGATAGCACCGGCATCGGTGGTACCGGCGGTTGCCACGATAGCCAGAATCTGCTCGCCGTTGGCTTGTGCCTGCGCGACTTTCTCGGCCAGATCGTTAAGATCCATGCGCGAGAACTCGTCGGTTTTGACCAGTGTCACGGACTGATAACCCAGACCCAGCAAAGCCATGTTCTTCTGCACGGAGAAGTGTGCATGTTCGGAACACAATACCTTGATTTTTCTGAGGTTACCGATCAGACCATCCTGCTGGATAGAGTGGCCCTGACGCGCGAAGAACGCGTCGCGAGCCAGCATCAGTCCCATCAGGTTGCTCTGGGTGCCACCGCTGGTAAACACACCGGCGTCGCCAGGCTGGTAACCGACCTGAGTACGCAGCCATTCGATAAGCTTCATCTCGATGATGGTCGCCGACGGGCTTTGGTCCCAGGAGTCCATGCTCTGGTTAGTGGCGTTGATCAGCACTTCTGCGGCCTGGCTGACAACCAGACTTGGGCAGTGCAAGTGCGCGACACACTGAGGGTGGTGAACCGACAGGCTGTCTTTCAAAAAGTATTCAATCGCACGCTCAATCGCAGCCTGGTTGCCCAGGCCTTGAGGATTGAAATCCAGCGTGATGCGTTCACGCAGTTCGGCAACGGATTTACCCTGATACATCTCGGGTTGTTGCAGCCACTGCACGACGGCCTGGCTACTTTGCGCAATGGCTTGCTTGTAGGCCTCGGTACTTTGCGCAGAGGCGGCCAGGATCGGGTTTATCTTGGACATCACGAAACTCACTTCACTCAGACAGGTTTAATGCCAGCACACAGCAGGGCGTTTTCGAATTTATCCAGGAAGATTTCCAATTCAGCATTGGTAATCAACAGGGATGGCAGCAGACGCAGCACGCAACCATGACGGCCACCGCGCTCCAGAATCAGCCCGTTTTCGAAACATTTTTTCTGCAACAGGGCAGAAAGCGCGCCGTCAGCAGGGTAGGAACCCATATGATCAGGAGCTTCATTCGGTTTAACAATCTCGATACCGAGCATCAGGCCCATACCGCGCACGTTACCCAGAACAGGATAGCGTTTTTGCAGTTCGCCCAGCTTGCCTTTCAGCCATTCACCCTGAGCAGCCACTTTCTCTGGAATGTTGTTGTCTTTCAGGTGTTGCAGGGTGGTCAGACCGGTCGCCATCGCCAACTGGTTACCACGGAAGGTACCGGTGTGGTGACCTGGTTCCCACGCATCAAACTGCTTCTTGATACCCAGAACGGCTAACGGCAAGCCGCCGCCGACAGCTTTCGACATCACGATGATATCTGGCTCGATGCCGGCATGTTCGAAGGCGAACAGCTTGCCGGTACGACCAAAACCAGCCTGAACTTCGTCGATGATCAGCAGAATGCCGTGTTCCTGAGTCACTTTACGAATGCGTTGCAACCACTCGACCGGAGCCGGGTTCACGCCGCCTTCGCCCTGAACCGCTTCAAGAATAACGGCCGCAGGTTTGCGCACGCCGCTCTCGACATCGTTGATCAGGTTTTCGAAATAGTAGGTCAGTGCCTTCACGCCAGCGTCACCGCCAATGCCCAGCGGGCAGCGGTACTGGTGCGGGTAAGGCATGAACTGCACTTCCGGCATCATGCCGTTGACGGCTTCTTTCGGAGACAGGTTACCTGTCACCGCCAGTGCACCGTGGGTCATACCGTGGTAACCGCCTGAGAAGCTGATTACGCTGGTGCGCCCAGTGTATTTCTTGGCCAGCTTCAGTGCCGCTTCAACGGCATCCGCACCGGAAGGACCGGTGAATTGCAGGCAATAGTCTTTTCCCTGACCCGGCAGAATGGACAGCAGGTAGTCAGAGAACTTATCTTTCAACGGTGTTGTCAGATCAAGCGTATGTAACGGCAAGCCGCTAGTAATGACATTTTGGATGCTTTGCAGTATGTCAGGGTGATTATGTCCCAGTGCCAGCGTTCCCGCACCGGCCAAACAGTCAAGATATTGATTATTCTCAACGTCGGTGATCCACACGCCCAGGGCTTTTGCGATAGCGAAAGGCAACTTGCGTGGATAACTCCTAACATTCGATTCAAATTCAGCCTGTCGCGCCAAATAGGTTTCATTGTTTTGGTTTAATGAATTAGCACCTAAAGTATCAATACGGACTTTATCCGTCATCATATCTCTCCTACAACCGAGGTTCTCACAAACATCACGGTTGAATAAATGAATAAAAAAAGTAAGTACTGCCGTTAAAGCGCGGCCAATATAGGGCTTTTTAAGCCATGACTCAATCAAAAATTTTGTGTATAGATGTTTACGCTTTTCCATTGGTAATCAATAGGTAGTTGATTAAATGGGCATTAACTCAAATTGAGTTACTCTACGTAAATTTTACGCGGTAAGAGGAGCGAAAGTTTCTCAGATTTCACGTAGCGCGATCAGTTTAGTTCAAAAAACGAGCTATATTATGGGTTATTTCTTCATCAAAGGGTAAATTTTTATTAACGACGCGAGTTTAAATGCACAATTCCTGCACTATCAGGGTGTTAACAGAGTGTTATAGGCGGAAAACAGCAGAAAATAGGGGATTAAGGAGGTAAAGAAGATTGATACAACCCTTCGGCTACAAAGCCGTAACCGAAGGAATAATATTTTTTTACCAGGCTGGAATGGCGTCGCCCTTATAGACTTCCTTGGCTTTGGCTGCGACGGCAGGATTCTGGAATGCTTCTTTGAGTTCCTGAAGTTTCTTGCTGTCTTTATTGTCTTCGCGAGCAACCAGCGCATTTACGTAAGGCGAGGCGGCACCTTCCATAAACAGACCATCGCGTACGGCAGACAGGCCAACCTGCGAAGAGAAGTTGGTATTGATGATAGACAATACAACGTCCGGGTCATCCAGCGTGCGGGTCAGTTGCGGGGTATCAACCTGAACCAGCTTAAGTTTTTTAGGATTTTCAATGACATCAAGCGTCGTCGGCAAATAGCCGACGCCGTCTTTCAATTTGATAAGTCCCTGAGCCTGAAGCAGTAACAGGCTGCGGCCAAGAGTGGTCGCCTCGTTTGAGATTGTCACCGTCGCGCCTTCCGGCAAGTCTTTTACATTTTTGATCTTCTTGGAGTAGGCGGCGATAGGGAAGATAAAGGTCTTGGTCAGAATGGCAAAGTGATACCCGCGCTCTTTTGACTGTGCCTCGAGATAAGGCAAACTCTGGAAGGCATTGGCATCGACATCTTTACTGTTCAACGATTCATTGGGCAGCACATAATCATTGAAAGAGACGACATCAACGTCCAGATTATATTTATCCTTGGCAATTTTTTGTACTTCCTGCCAGATAGCCTGATCGGGACCAGTGTTGATAGCGACTTTGACTTTATTATCGTCGGCTTGTTTACAGGCAGACAGCATGACAACAGAGGTGGCAATCAACGCGGATAACAGTAATTTCTTCATGAATACGAATCTCTTATATTTGAAACATATTTATACAATGTGCAGCGATATTACTATACAGAGACTCGCACTGGCTTATCCATTGATATGTAGTGAAATATGTTCATCTTGAATGACTTTGAAGCGTTCAGACAATCTTTATGCCATAAGCGGACTTTATGGAAAATCGGCCAACTTGCGACCCCCGTTTTTATGCTCTAGGGTTTAAAGACACTTTCTGGAATATGTGAAAAATCTATGACTTACCTAAAATGGTTCGGCCTTGGTTATCTATGTATTTTATTGCTGTCCTTTGGCTACAGTTATGCCAAAGCTTCTCAAACAAAGGATGAACCCATAAGTCATAACTGGTCGACAACGCGTCGTGATTCTGCCTCGCTTGCCCCCGATCCTGCCAAGTTTCGTGATACGGCGATTGTGGAAATCTATACGGCACCGACCTATGGCTGGCGAGGGTTGTTTGCCGTCCATCCGTGGATAATTTTCAAGCGAGCCGGTGAAACCTCCTACACTCGCTACGACGTTATCGGTTGGGGTAGGGATGATGTGGTGCGCCAGAACTATGCTATTCCGGATGGATACTGGTTTGGTTCTAAGCCGAAGATTTTGGTCGACCACCGCGGACCCGCTGCCGAAGCGATGATCCCCAAGATTGAAGCAGCGATTAAAAGCTATCCGTTCCCGCATACTTACCACGCGTGGCCAGGCCCGAACAGCAACACCTTTATGGCGCATATTGGTCGCGACGTGCCAGAGTTGGCGTTGGATTTGCCGTCGAATGCCATCGGGAAAGACTATCGACCTCTCACGCATCCGGTTGGTTTGCCGCCGTCGGGAAAGGGCGTTCAGGTTTCGGTGCTCGGGATTTTAGGCTTGACCGTCGGTTCTCAGGAAGGCTTTGAATTCAATGTGTTGGGACTCAATCTCGGCATTGATTTCAGAAATCCTGCATTGCGGTTGCCGTTTATAGGCCGTGTAGGATTTGACCGTCAATCAGGAGTTGCGGTTAAAGATATTTAAAAATTGAAAAACGGCACCGTGAAGGTGCCGTATATCGTCTCAACGTCCTACGCGGGATTGCAGAGAGGCCGGGTAACGATCGCCAACGACGTTGATCGCGTCGAGCGCAGCCTGAATTTTACCTAAATCTTCATCGCTAAGCCCCAAATTGGCAGCACCAATGTTCTCTTCGAGGCGGTGCAACTTGGTCGTGCCCGGGATCGGCACAATCGATGTATGCTGCGCAAGCAGCCATGCCAATGCAATCTGCGCCGACGTGACCCCTTTATCGCTGGCGATTTTGCCGAGCAGGGTGACCAATTGTTGATTAGCCTCAATGGCGGCGGCGGCAAATCTTGGCACCTTGCTTCTGAAATCGTCGTCGCCGAAAGTGGTTCCCGTGGCAATGGATCCTGTCAGGAAACCTTTCCCCAATGGGCTGAAAGGCACGAAACCTATGCCTAACTCTTTGAGTAAAGGAAGAATTTCCTGCTCAGGTTCTCGCCACCACAAAGAATATTCACTTTGTAGCGCAGTAACCGGTTGCACGGCGTGCGCGCGGCGAATCGTTTGCGCACCGGCTTCGGATAAACCAAAATGCTTAACTTTTCCTTCGGTAATCAATTGCTTAACTGTGCCGGCGACGTCTTCAATGGGAACATCGGGGTCGACACGATGCTGATAAAGCAGGTCAATGACGTCTGTTTTGAGACGCTTCAAGGAACCTTCGACCGCTTCGCGGATATGTTCCGGGCGACTGTTGAGAATTTGCTGCTTGTTGTCATCACCAAAGGTAAAACCGAATTTGGTTGCGATAACGACCTGATCACGAATCGGTTTTAGCGCTTCACCCACCACATCTTCGTTCACGTAAGGGCCATAAACCTCGGCAGTATCGAAGAAAGTGACTCCACGTTCAAACGCGGCGCGGAGTAATTCAACCGCCGATTTTGTGTCAGTTGCTGGTCCGTAGCCATGACTCAGGCCCATACAGCCTAATCCTAGCGCCGAAACTTCAAGGCCGGATTGACCGAGTTTACGTTTTTGCATTTCAATGCTCCTTAACATCCAATCGAAGTTTCAATGTAAAGGCACTGACTGCATGACGACTATATACAAATTCAGGTCGAACTTATGAGTTTTACTCATTAGTGCTTTCGCAGATTTGCCTCTAATCTCTACCGGTTAAGTAGGGTATGGTGACTTTCACTTTGCAAACGGAGCATTTCCGAATGAACTTCATTGCTGCATCTGCCGTTGTTATTTCAATATTGGGTTCGGTTGCCTATGCCGAAACGGAGAGAAAAATGAACATCAAAATCACTCAGAGTGGTTCACAACCTTCAAATGCGGGTCCGGAAAGTTATTTCACGGGTAAAGTGCGTATCGATGCGCCATTCAGTGGATCTGAAGATGCCCGTATTGGCGGCGCAACGGTAACATTCGAACCTGGCGCTCGCACGGCCTGGCATACTCATCCATTGGGTCAGACGCTGATCGTGACGCAGGGTCGAGGCTGGTTACAGGAAGTGGGCAGCGAAATTCGCGAAATTAATCAGGGCGACATCGTCTGGATCCCACAGGGCGTTAAACATTGGCACGGCGCGACGCCGGAAAATAGCATGACACATATTGCCATCGCCGAGTCGCTGAACGGCAGTCCGGTGGAGTGGATGGAAAAAGTCACCGACGCGCAATATTCTAAATAATTCGGCATGTCCGTAGCAATGAGTCGCCGTTGCTGCGGACAGTGCAAGAATTCGTAACTTGAAGATTTTTGGACTACAGAAACTTGTGTTCAGTTTTTCCAGACAAAGTCGCCAGAGAGCATGAGCCTATGTTCGTTATGAAGTCTTACGTCAGCAGCGCACAGGGAAGGTGAGTCGTCAGCCTGGATAAAGCAAGGTATCCGGGGCCTAATGTTGTGAAGTCGGATCCTGATATCCTATTTAACATAATATACATTATGCGCACCGACGTAACGCTCTGGCAATTCTAGGGTTTAGGGCTTTGCTCTCGGGTTAATCAGGATCGTTGATTTACGCCGGTTTCTGTCCATCTGTTCTCTGACTGCTAAAGTTAAAGAGCCACCAATATTATGGAGGGAAATATGGCTAACCGTTTTACACGTCGAAACTTTCTGGCAATGTCATCGTTGACTGCCGCTTCAATCATTGTCCCTGCCGCCTATGCACAGTCGTCATCTACAGGTTCTCGTCAAATGCTCGAATCCACACAGCGTTCCGCGCTTCTTCAACCTGCGGCCGTGCCGTTGTCTCAGGCCAACGCTATTGCCGTGGTGCAAAAAGAGATTTGCAGTCTCGGCGTTTACAACCTTGCCGATGGCAACAATCTGGCGCAAATCCCGCTGCCCGAACAAAGTCACGAACTGGTAATCACGCCCGACAATCGCTATGCCTTCATTGCCCAGTATGGCGTCAAGAAATGGCTGGCGCCCGGCGTTGGCGGTAACCAGATTACGGTCGTGGATTTACAGCAGCATAAAGTGGTCAACACTCTCGACCTGACGCCATATTATCGTCTTCACGGAATTCGCATGGATAATCATGGCCGCCTGTTTGTACTCAGTGAAACCAGTTCGGTTCTGATTCGTTTCGATAATCCTGTTGAAAACGACGAGCCTGATGCCCTCATCCCGGTTCATGGTGTGCGTAGCCACTATTTTGTCCTTAATAAAGCCGGTACACGTGCCTGGGTTTCCGATACCCTGAGCGGCATGGCAATTTCGGTAAATACCGAAGATCCGACCCAAGCCGTGCAGAAAGTGTTTAATGGCAAGGGGCCCGAAGGATGCTGTCTTAGCCCGGACGAAAGCCGTTTCTATATCATCAATCGCTACGGAAATGCCATTAAAGCGTATGATGCCAACACCCTGAAATTATTGCATCAGGCTGAAACTCAAGGAGAAAGTGTGCGTGTTGTGGCACTAGGAAATGGCCACCTTATCGTGGCTAATTCCGCCCGCAAAAGTCTGCTTGTCTTTGATCCTTCACTTAAACCGCTCAAGGAAATCCCGCTTTCTGGCGCACCGACGGCAATAACCCTCACGGATAATGATGACCGGGTCATCACATCGACGGAAGATAATAAACTGACGTGGATAGACATCGCGCAAGGAAAACCCGTCAAGACTATCAGTACCGACAAAGGGGCCGATGCTTCCGTGTTGTTTAAATACGAGTCCTAAGCAGAAAAAAGAGGCCCCTTTCGGTGCCTCTTTAAGTGGCCTCACAGTACAGCGGCTACGGGTTAGCGTCGCCCTGCTCTTTTATTATCAAAACAGCCCTAATGGTGAGGTGTCGTAGCTGACCAGCAGATTTTTGATTTGCTGATACTGACTTAAAGCCATTTTATGAGTTTCACGTCCGACGCCTGACTGTTTGTATCCGCCGAACGCCGCGTGCGCAGGATAGACGTGATAACAATTGGTCCAGACTCGACCTGCCTTGATGCTGCGGCCCATGCGATAAGCCAGATTGGTATCACGCGTCCAGACGCCAGCGCCCAGACCAAACTGCGTCTGGTTGGCAATTTTCAGCGCTTCGGCTTCATCTTTAAAGGTGGTCACGCCAATAACCGGTCCAAAAATTTCT
>Ga0308159_1000348_pt1 | contig 117917 bp, 106 predicted proteins | sample PhyCR1_FD_201040 | JGI IMG/M metagenome (GOLD analysis project Ga0308159, IMG submission 201040) | Phyllosphere microbial communities from UC Gill Tract Community Farm, Albany, California, United States - DLSLC.R1 | ecosystem: Host-associated > Plants > Phyllosphere > Unclassified | place...
AACAGTAAGTAGTACTGCTAAAGCTGCGGTCGTTTTATTCGTGATAAACTTTCTTAAACTCATTTTCTTAAAAGTAGTACGCTGTACTGCTAATTATAATAATAATATAAATATTTGCCCTTATAATGTCACCTGCTAAAGTTGGTGATGCAAACTTTCTTGTAATAATGGGTGGTTTTTTGCAATCAAAGGCTTTTTGCTTAACGATGTTAGCACCGTAAAGGTAAACAATCCTACGAAACCAATTGCAGTTCCGATCTCAATAACACCAAAACCATTGTGTCCATCTTCTACAGCACCCGGCATAATCATTTGGTAATAATCTACCCAGTGTCCTAACAATACCACAATTGATACAAATAACAGTTTCGCATCTGTTCTTTTGTTATCCCTATCCATTAATAATAATACAGGAGCCAAGAAGTTCATCGCTAAGTTTAGGAAGAACCAGAACTTATAATACTCAAAGCGTTTGTAGAAATAAACAGTTTCCTCAGGCATGTTTGCATAGTAAATCAATAAGAACTGAGCGAACCATACGTAGGTCCAGAAGATAGAGAAACCAAAGATAAACTGACCTAAGTTATGTAAATGGCTATTGTTAACCCATTGCATATAACCTGCTCTTCTCAATAAAATAAGAATGATGGCGATAGTAGCTAAACTACTTACCCACATTGCAGCGAAGTTATACCAGCCGAACATCGTTGAGAACCAGTGAGCCTCTAAAGACATAATGGTATCGAAAGCAAAGATTGGAGTAGTAAATCCGTAGATTACTAAAAAGATACAGGCATTTTTGAAACCTTTTCTGTATGACTCTAAACCACCCGCTAAGTCTTCATTATAAGAAAGCTTAACAAAAAGCATAGCGAAGATGCTATATACACCTAAGAATAGAACCTGACGACCTAAAAAGAATGGAACATTTAAGAATACTGCTTTACCAGCAATCAATGAATCATAGTTAGGGCTGTTTGGATCAGTTAATCCATCTGCATGCCAGTGATGATATAAGTTATGTGTAAATAAACCTGCTGAAATAATTACAATCAATAGCCCAGCTGCAATTGGCAAAGTTTTAGCCATTGCCTGCGGTACACGTAAAATAGATGCAGACCAACCAGCCTGAGCTACATATTGAACAGCCAGGAAAAACATACCTGACATACAAACGCATGCAAAGTAATATCCCATAAGCAACAGGTTGGCAAAAGTACGCTCATGCATTACTTTATCTCCAGCAATAAAACCATAAGCAACAGCAGCAACACCTAACGCGATACCGACTATACTTAAAGTCTTTACTTTTCCTGTAAACTCAAATTGTTCACTAAAATTAATATTGTGAGTTCCCATTTATATTCTGCTTTACTATTGTCCTTTTTGTAATTGTTGAACATACATCACAACTTTCCAACGATCAGTTGGGGTAATTTGTGAAGCATGCGAGCCCATGTTATTTACACCATAGGTAATGGTATGATAAATTTTACCTGCGGTAAGGTCTACCATATTTCCTCCTCTTGATGAAGCACCAGTTTGATAAGCCGGAACACCACTGAATTTTTCAATCTTAACCAGGTGTCCTTGTCCATCACCCTTATCACCGTGGCAAGGGCTGCAGAATACAGTAAACAAATGTTTACCTGAAGCTAAGTTGAGGGTATCAACTGGTAATGGATTAACCATACTTACTCCAGCTGCCTCATATCCTTCTTTAGTATTAGGATACTCATCATATTCTGTAAAACCAACTGGTTTTGTATTTGCTGGTGGCAACTGAGCAGCATGACCGCCGAAGCTTGGTACATTTGCGGTATCCACTGGCTGATCCGGATTCAAAGCGATCGGATCATACATATTCCTGGCATATTCTAAACCAGTACTGCGTTTATCTTTACAAGCTGTGAAGGTAGCCGCAAAAGCGATAGCTAAAAACGCCGTATAAACAAATTTATTCTTATTCATAGCTAATGTACTTCCTTTCATTATACTTTACTTCTAAAGCACCGGCATCTTTTAACAATCCATCAATTACAGTATGTGCTGCGTTATCTTTTGCATCAATTGCGATTACAAAACGATCATCAGTAGCACGAAGATCCATTACTCTTGGAGCTCTTCCTGGAAATAAATGCGTTGATGCATAATAGGTTAATACCATACCGAAAGCACAAAATAGCACTGTCAACTCGAACATTATCGGAATAAAATCCGGTAAGGCGAAAGATGGTTTACCACCAATGTTTACTTTCCAATCGATCACCGCACAGAAATAAATCAATGCAAATGCTGCGCAGGTTCCAGTAATACCAAAGCAAAATGCTGCGATATCAATTCTAGATCTTTTAATTCCCAATTTGGCTTCTATTCCGTGGATAGGCATTGGGGTGTACACATCAAAAATACTGATGTTATTTTCTTGAAGCTTTTCGATGCCATGCATCATTTCGTCAGGATCGCCAAAACTGCCTAAAATATATTTGATATTACTCATTGTTATATTTTTGCGTAATCTTCTTGTTTAACACTATCAAATTTCTCTAAAGACTCTATGTACTCAGCTACATATTCTTTATTCTCATGACCTTCTTTAATCTGTTTCATTTTAGCCTGCTCACTTGCAGATTTCAATAATAACTTCACCTCAGCAATAGCGATAGAAGGTAATACCCTTAAGAACAATAAGAATAAAGTAAAGAATAAACCGATTGAACCCACGAATACACTTACATCAACCCATGTTGGATAGAACATAGCCCAACTCGATGGAATATAATCACGGTGTAGTGAGGTAACGATAATTACGAAACGCTCGAACCACATACCTACGTTTACTACGATTGATAAAATCCAGGTTGCTTTGATGCTTAAACGAATTTTCTTGAACCACAACAACTGCGGAGAAATCACATTACAAGTCATCATCATCCAGTACGACCACCAGTAAGGACCAGTAGATCTGTTGATGAAGGCGTATTGTTCGTATTCAGAACCTGAATACCAGGCGATGAAGAACTCAGTTAAATAGGCCACACCTACAATAGATCCGGTTAAGATGATGATTTTATTCATCGACTCAATGTGGAACATGGTGATGTAGTTTTCAAGACCTAAGACTTTACGGGCAACCAATAACAAGGTCAGTACCATCGCAAATCCTGAAAAGATCGCCCCTGCTACGAAGTATGGAGGGAAGATTGTAGTGTGCCATCCAGGAATTACAGATGTTGCAAAGTCCATAGATACAATTGTGTGTACCGAAAGTACGAGTGGCGTAGAAATACCTGCTAAGATTAAAGACACCGCTTCGAAACGTTGCCACGTTTTAACACTTCCACTCCACCCGAAAGAGAAGATAGAATAAATTTTTCTACGTGTACCTACTGCACGGTCACGAATGGTTGCAATATCTGGTAATAAACCTGTGTACCAGAATAATAATGATACAGAGAAATAAGTGGAGATTGCAAACATATCCCATACCAATGGAGAGTTAAAGTTTACCCAAAGTGAACCAAACTGATTTGGTAATGGTAAAACCCAATAAGCTAACCATGGACGCCCCATGTGTGATACTACGTAAGTCGCGGCACAGATAACCGCGAAGATTGTCATCGCCTCTGCTGAACGGTTAATGGAGTTTCTCCAGTTTTGACGGAAGAGTAAAAGTACTGCTGAAATTAGCGTTCCAGCGTGACCGATACCTACCCACCACACGAAACCGGTGATATCCCAAGCCCAACCTACTGTTTTATTTAAGCCCCAAGCGCCGATACCATTCCAGAAAGTGTAACTAACAGCTACTACCCAAAGTAAAGCACCTAAAGAGGCAACGATGAAACCAATCCACCAAGCTTTATTCGGCTTGTTTTCTACCGGGCTCAAAATATCATCCGTAATTTTTGCATACGTGATATTATCGCCGGTAATTAATGGTTCTCTAAGTATTGATTCGTTATGTCCTGACATAATTTGTATTTTCTTTATACTAAAGCTTACGCTTGTACTGATGTATCTGTGTTTCTAATTTTTGTCATGTATCCGATACCCGGTTTCACGTTGATTTCTTCTAAAACGTAGTAGATACGCTCAGAACGTAATGCTTTTGAAACCTCTGAATTTGGATCGTTTCCATCACCAAATATGATTGCATTTGCCGAACAAGCTTCTTGACATGCCATTTTGATATCGCCATCTTTTAATGGACGTTTCTCTAATTTAGCTTTCAATTTACCGCCTTGAATACGTTGAATACACATCGAGCATTTTTCCATTACCCCACGTGAACGTGTAGTTACATCAGGATTTAATACCAGTTGAGTGAACTCATTATTTAAATAGTTATCGAAACGAGAATCATTCCAATAGTTAAACCAGTTGAAACGACGAACCTTAAATGGGCAGTTATTTGCACAGTAACGGGTCCCTACACAACGGTTATAAGCCATGTGGTTTAAACCGTCAGATGAGTGAACTGTTGCTAGTACCGGACAAACTGTTTCGCAAGGTGCGTGATCACAATGTTGACACAACATTGGCTGGTGAACCACAGAAACGTGATCTAAGTCTTCTAACTTAGCAATTTCTTTTTCTCTGGTTACATCACCCTCTGGTGTTTCATAGCTATAATAACGATCGATACGAATCCAGTGCATCTCACGACGACGGCGAACCTCATCACGACCTACCACAGGAATGTTATTTTCTACGTTACATGCTACCACGCAAGAACCACAACCAGTACAAGCATTCAAATCAATTGCCATTACCCAGTTGTTGCCTGGTTTTTCATATTGATCCCAAAGATCGTAATCTCTGTGCTCTCCTTTTTCGTTACCTGCCGAAGGATCTTTTAAATATTCCTTTAGTGTAGCTTCTTTAACTACCGCACGACCTTCAAAAGAGTGGTGCGTTTGTGTTTGTGCCAGTTCATAGTAACCGCCTGTTGGCGTAATGGTTACTGAAGTAGCATATTGCATTGTTCCATTAGTGAACGACACGAAAGGAAAGGCATTTTTACCAACATCGTTACCAGCTTTACCTACTTTGGTACGGCCATAACCTAATGCAATTGACGCAGTTCCTTGTGCTTGTCCTGGTTGGATCAATACAGGAAGATCAACTGAGTATCCATTGCTTCCTTTAACAGTTACAAGATCAAATTCTTTTACTTTTAATTTCTCTGCAAACTTTGGTGCAATGGCAACATAGTTATCCCAAGTTACTTTTGAAATCGGATCAGGTAATTCTTGTAAGAATGCATTGTTAGCATATTTACCATCACGCATTGGAACACTTGCATAAACCTGTAATTCCACATCTTTGCTTAATGCTTTGCTGCTACTTAAGATAGAGGTGGCAACTGGTGCTAAAGATTGGGTAAAGGTATACGCTACAGCCGTTTTCGGAGCTGCGGTTATTACACCTTTTTCTAAAACATCATTCCATTTCAATCCAAGTGCTGGCAACATTTTGGTTTCCCAGTTGCTGCGCACAAACTGATAATAATTTTTAACAGGTGCATCTGCCCAAACCAATAAACTTTCTTCTGCCTGACGGCTATTGAAGACAGGGTTGATGGTTGGCTGAACGATTGAGTAATATCCTTCGTAAGCATTCGAATCACCCCATGATTCTAAGTAGTTATGGTTAATTGCAATGGCGTTACAAAGAGAAGCCGTTTCATCAGCACGATCAGCAAATGAAATCTTTGCAGGAACGTTTTTCAACGCAGCTTCGAATTTTTTAGCATCAATGTAATCGTAAGCAGGATTGCTGTTTAAGAATAAAACAGCACCAACTTCACCACGGCTCATTTCAGCAACTAATCCATTAAATTCAGCATCATTACCAGCATATAAGTAGCATGGATTATCTAAATCTATTGTACTGCCGTAACTTCCGATAGCTGCATTAATTGCATTTACTAAAATTTGAGTCGAAACATCGTTAGATCCGCAAACAACAAGACCTTTGCCTTTATTTTGAACCAATTCTTTGGCTGCTAACTTGATTACTTTATCAGCAGTAGTATTATTTCCTAAAGTTCCTCCAGGTAAAGACTGACCAGTAATTGCATTGTATAATGCGATTAACGCAGGGCCTTCTTCTGATAATTTTACCGGAACACGTGTATCTGCGTTACTACCTGTTAAGCTCATACCACCTTCAAACTGAATGTGACGACTCATTTTTTTGCCTGCTAACGATTTGTAGTCACGATTAGCAGTATATTGAGCAGTAAACTCCTCGCCGCTAATCCATGTACCTAAGAAATCTGCACTGAAACTTACAATCAGATCAGCTTTATCAAAATTGTATTTAGGTAAAACTGCTTTCCCAAAACTATTTTGATTCGCCTGGATAATACCGGTGTAAGACACCGCATCATACTGAACCAATTTCGCCGCAGGATATTTTGTAGCGAATTGTGCTAAAACTGCACTGGTTGAAGGGCTGTTAACTGTAGACGCTACAACACGGATCTTCTTTCCTGAAGCTTGTGCTTTTGCTAACTCAGCTTTAACATAACTATCTAATTTCGCCCAGGTAGTTTCTTTATTTTCAAGCACTGGTGCTTTCAGTTTAGATACATCATAAAGATCTAAAACAGAAGCTTGCGCTCTTGCGTCAGTACCGCGGAAAAACTCACCAGCATTAGGATTTGGTTCGATTTTAATCGGACGACCCTCTCTTGTTTTAACTAAAATACTTTGGCCATTAAAGCTCGAAGTATAATAGTTAGGAATACCAGGAGTAACCTCTTCAGGTTTTACCAGGTAAGGAATAGATTTATGAATCGGGGCTGTTTGACATGCAGCCAAAGTAACGGCACCTAAACCAAAACCTAACGCCTTTAAAAAGTCGCGGCGTGGGGTAACGGTGCTTAACCCTGCTTCATTTAAAACATCTTCTATTGGAAGTGGCTCGGCGAATTCGTTTTTGTTATTCTTAACAAAATCGGGTGTATTGTTATACTCCTCTAAGCCTTTCCAGTATTTTTTGTTGCTTTCCATTTAAGCTATATTACTGTTTATTCGAACGTTCTTACTAAACTCTATCTATTAATAGTGGCATTTACCACACTCTAAACCACCCAATAACGCTGGTGTGATTTTCTCGCCTTTTTTAATCTTCTCATGCGCTTCGATTACCTTAGCGTAGAAAGCATTATTTTTCTGACCAGAAATATCAGTTTCCTTATGACAGTTGATACACCATTTCATGGTTAATGGAGAATATTGATAAATTTCTTCCATTGTATTTACCGGACCGTGACAAGCAAAACACACAGGCTCTGTTGGTTGTAAACCTTTTGCTTTACGAATTGCATCTTCTGCAACCACAACGTGTTGTGAGTGATTGAAGTAAGCAAAATCTGGCAAGTTGTGCACACGTACCCACTCCATTGGTTTTGATTTACTCTCATCGTATTTCTGAGTCTCAGGATCGTAACCCAAAGCATTGTAAATCTTTTTGATTTCTGGAGAAATTTCGCCTTCGTACTTATCTCTTGCCTGTACTGCTTTATGGCAGTTCATACAAACATTTAACGAAGGGATAGTTGCATTTTTAGATTTAAACGCTCCATTGTGGCAATATTGGCAATCAATCTGATTGATACCAGCATGCAACTCATGAGAGAATTTAATCGGTTGTACTGGTTGGTAACCGGTGTGAACACCAGTATTCCACATTCCCATCCAACCGAATGAACCTAAAGCAATAATCAAACACAAAATAAAGAACATTACGAACTTCTTGTTTTTGAACATTTTGCGGACACCCTCTTTCAAAGGCACATCCTCTTCGATCTCAATACCTTGTTTCTGTAAAATTAAGCGTTCCAATAATTTACTGGCGCGACCTAAGATCACTAAGATAACAATAGCAACAATTACGATAGCAACGATACCTGCTAATGACAAACCTGAAGTACCTTCATCTTTAGCTGAACCAGTAGAAGCGATGTTAGCATCACCTGCTGGTTTAGGCTCACCTTCCTGAATGTAAGCTAAAATATCTTTAACTTTAGTTTCATCCAACTCAGGGAAAGAAGTCATTGCTACTTTACCATTGTCGTTGAATAATTTAACCGCCTCCGGATTTCCAGATGCGATTAATGCCTGAGAATTAGGAATCCATTTTAAAAGAAACTCTTCTGAATGGCGGTCGGTTACTCCTGTTAAGGCTGGACCGACTAATTTCGCATCTAAGGCGTGGCATGACGAACATTTAGCTCTGAAAAGCGTTCTCCCCTCTTTAGCATCCTGCGCGTTAACAGTCGAAACCGCTATTACAGAAATTGCTGAAAATACGAATAACGACTTCCAAACGCTTTTTAAAATCATCGAGATATCTCTCATAATGAACACTTTATACTTATTTAATTTACTTTTTGTTGTGAACTTGATGCCTGAGCTATGGTAGCCCCATCAAAACTTGAACAAAAGTATAACTTATTAATAAATCCCATGACATAATAGTGACTGGAAATACAATTTATAATCATTCTAAACAAATGTCGATTCTGGCCTTTCAGGCAAGAAAAATGCCCATTTTTGATGCTTTATCTCAAATGGGCATAACGAAATAATTTTGTTTTATTAAAATGTTATACTTATTGTTTTAATATCCAGGCAAACATCAACGGCGCAACGATTGTCGCATCGCTTTCTACAATAAATTTCGGTGTGTGAATATCTAATTTACCCCAGGTAATCTTTTCGTTTGGAACGGCCCCTGAATACGAACCATATGAAGTGGTAGAATCTGAGATCTGGCAGAAATAGCTCCAGAAAGGAATATTTTCCATTTCCATATCCTGATAAAGCATCGGAACAACACATATTGGAAAATCTCCTGCGATACCGCCACCAATTTGAAAGAAACCAATTCCTTTACCTTCGCTATTGGCGATGTACCAGTTTGCTAACCAACCCATATACTCAATACCACTTTTCATGGTAGTTGCCTTAAGCTCTTCTTTCATTACATATGATGCGAAGATATTACCCATTGTAGAATCTTCCCATCCAGGAACAACGATTGGCAAATTCTTTTCTGCAGCGGCAAGCATCCAGGAGTTTTTAGGATCAATTTCATAGTATTGCTCCAAATCACCACTTAACAGCATTTTGTACATAAACTCGTGCGGAAAATATCTTTCACCAGCATTATCAGCATCTTTCCAGATTTTGTGAATATGCTTTTGTAAACGACGGAAAGCTTCCTCTTCAGGAATACAGGTATCGGTTACCCGGTTGTAATGATTCTCTAAAAGATCCCATTCGTCTTGCGGACTCAAATCTCTGTAATTAGGTACGCGTTTATAGTGAGAATGCGCAACCAGGTTCATAATATCTTCTTCCAGGTTGGCACCGGTACAAGAAATAATAGCCACTTTATCCTGGCGGATCATTTCTGCAAGTGAAATTCCCAGTTCTGCAGTACTCATCGCCCCAGCAAGAGTGATCATCATTTTACCACCCTCATCTAAATGCGTTTCATATCCTTTAGCCGCATCCATCATTGCTGCAGCATTAAAATGGAGATAATTACGCTCCATAAACTGAGATATCGGTCCTCTTGTATTGCTCATCGTGTTTTGTCTTATTTGCCGCAAAAATAGGCATTTAGGCCGAATTGTTAAAACATAATCCAGTTTACTGATATAATGGAGTAATAATCTCCTTTTCCAAAAACCCTTATGGATTTTCCATTAATCATTCAATGAGGTAATAAGGCAATAGTGCAAGATAGATTTCCATGGCAAATGAAAATATAAATCAAATTTCCCCAAAAGAAATCCTCGTAAAAATTCTGTTAATTTGCGCCGATGAAAAAATATTGCCTGATCATTGTTTTTGCCTTAATCTCCGGAACTTCATTTTCACAGATGAAATTAATTAAAAAGCTGCTTTCCAATGAGAAAGATACTTTGCGAAAAGCCAGCTTTTTACCCCTCCCCTCTTTCGGTTATGCACAGGAAACAGGATTTCAGTTCGGTGTTGGCGCCATTTTAGGTTTTTATACCGACAGGATTGATACTACGAATCGTCCATCTTCGGTAACCCTCAACTTAAATTACTCCACATTGAAAGCTTATAACATGAGTTCGATGATTGACATTTGGGGAAAAGGAAACAAATTCCATTATATAGGAGAGTTGCGGTTTAAAAGAATGCCTTTTGATTTCTATGGCATTGGCAACAGTACGGAAGAAGCAAACGAAGATAAATTAATTCAGCAGCAAATAAAGGTATTACTACAGGCAGAAAAGCAATTATTACCGAAGGCTTATACAGGTGCTTCCATTGGTTTTGAAAACTACAAATACCGAGATTTGGTAGAAGATGGAATTTTCAGTCGGGATCCTTATTATAATAACAGACGTGGAAGTGTTTTTTATCTAGGCGTATCGCAGAGTTATGATTCAAGAAACAACAACAACTACACCACCAAAGGTCTTTTTGTAAGGGGAACCTACCAATATGCACCAAACATTTTTGCCGAAGGAAACTTTACAGGCAGTCAGATAAAAATTGATGCAAGAAACTTTTGGTCTTTAAATAAAAGCTTCGCGATTGGCGTACAGGGATTATACAATACGGTTATTGGCAAAAACACACCAATTTATTTACTTCCGCAAATGGGGAATGACGAAATGATGCGTGGCTATTATGGTGGGCGTTACCGCGATAAAAATTTGTTAGCAGTACAAACTGAATTGCGTTACCGCTACAGCAGCCGGTTTGGTGCCACTGTTTTTGGTGGTACGGGGACAGTTTGGGGAATTGACGACTTCTCTACCAAATCATTTAAACCCAATTACGGTGCAGGCTTCAGGTATTTCTTCGATCCAGAAAAAGGCATCAGCATTCGTTTAGATTATGGCGTTGGCGAAAAAAGACCAAACGAGAAACGCCAGAGCGGATTTTATATTAGTATAGCGGAGGCTTTTTAGGGGCTACATTAAAAACGGTACGGTCGATCTTTCTTTCGATCAACTTCTTTTTTGAATCGATTTGAATATCAGCAAGTATATTGGCGTTTTCTTTAAGCTGGATATTGATTAAAGTATCTTTAAGGATATGAAGATTGCTTTGCTGCGTTAGGAAATTAATTGCTGAGAAGATAATGTTGTATTTACCTGCAGAAAGGTTACGGAAGCTATAATTCCCTGAACTATCTGATTGCGTATAAATTGCTTTATTCCCAACACCAGTTAATTTTATGGAAACGTATTGCAGAGGGTGATGGTTATTGCCGATTGTTTTACCAAAAACTTTGAACTGTGCGTTCGCATTAATTTTAATAATGACCAGCAATAAAGCGATTATCGAAGAGCATTTAAGTATTAGCGATCTAAATCTGCTCCAAACAGTTTCACCTTCCCCGTTTTCAAATCATAAAAAACCGAATCGGCTTTAACTGTTTTAGCAGTTGATGAAAACTCAGCTTGCTCAGCCGTCAAAATTCGATTTAAACTGTTATAGATAATCTTTGATCCTGTAATTGTGGTCTGTCCAATCGACACCCTTGCATTATGAGACAGGTAAATGATACTCTTGTTTCTGTCGAATCTGGTGCTATCAGCCTGATATTTCAGCTGAGCATCCGCATCTATTACATTCATGATCTCACGGACTTGCAAATGAGAAACAGAATAGTTGTTTGAATTCAGTGCAAAGGTAATCTGATCTCCAGTCTCAACCTTTCCATCCTTCTCAAAAGAAGCTTTTTGGGCAATAATAATCTGATTTAGTCGATCATATTCAACAAATTCAGCTTTCAAAAACCCACCATTAACCTTAATTTCAGCGCCTTCTATGTAAGAAATCTGATGCTGAACATCACCTGTCATTTTTTTAAAGGATAGGATTTTAGGTTCGTCAACAGCAATTCTTACCACTGAATCTTTCTTTACTAACACAGTTCCTGTTTCTTTCCGGTGCAAACTTCGGGACTCAAAATCCCTAGAATCTTTAAATTGCGGTGTCGACACTTTCTTTTCAGATCTCCGATCTACTGTAGTTTCTGCATAAACCACCTCGACAGCGAATAGCCAAAACAGCCCTATAACTGCAGGCAAAGCAAAAAGATAAACCAACTTTTTCATACTTTTAGATTTTGGGTTAAACAGCATTTGAATCCTCTCTTTAATTGGATTTTTAACAAAATTGAGTACCAATGGCATCTCATTTTTAGTAATTGCTAATTGCAATATCAAATTTGCATACGCATGTTTTCCTGCCTTCCCCGACGTTATTTCATCAGCGATATATTCATTCACCTGCTCGAGTGCACGGTCATAGAGATAAACAATAGGATTAAACCAAAGCGCAGCTTTAATCATTATTAACAGAAGCTTGTCGACAGAATGAAGTTGCTGTACATGAACCTGTTCATGTGCAATTAAAACTTTTAATTCAACATCACTTAAGTTTTCCTGATCTATAAAGACGTAGTTGAAAAAGGAACAATTCGTAAAGCCTATCGCTTTATTTATCAACTTTAAACCTGACTCATTTTTTACATAGCTACCCGTAAACTTAAAAAGCTTAAACAAATTATTGAATTGAATCGAAATCATAGTCAGAACAATCAATCCGTAAACATTAAGAAGCAAGGTAGACCAATTCATGGTTGATTCTAGCTGATGTTCATATGTCGTATTCGCTGGCTGATTAGTGGTCAAAGGCTCGGCTTTATTAAATGCCACTTCAGAACGATCTGCCATCACATCTACTGGAACAGTTTTAAATTCGCGCTTCAGGTTGATGTGCATGGCAGGAATAATGAAGCTTAACACCAAAGTTCCAAGCAAGTAAAATCGGTTAAACCTGAAGAAAGTGAGTCTTCTTAAAACCAGGAAATAAAAGCCAAAAAACAAAGTGATGCAGGCGCTTACTTCAAGCAAATATTTTAACCATTCCATGCGATTCAGTTTTTAATTAATAACCTGTTTTAACGAAAGACACAAAACCGTCTAAAATAAGGTTACTCACCTTGCGAATATTTTGCTCCTGGTTGATGAACTTCAAGTTGCTTTCGTTGGAGATATTTCCCAGTTCAATCAATACCGCAGGCACCTTAGATTCTCTAAGCAAAAGTAAATTGGCGTCTTTCAAAGCGTTTTTTACCTCAATACCATTTACACCTTTTAATTTATCCAGGATGCCCGTACCCAATTTCTCTGCGACCTTAATATTGCTATTCAGTTTTGATACATAAACCTCTATTCCGTTGGAAGGGGCTTGATTAACGCCTGTAGCATTGTGGTGTATCGAAATAAAAGCTGTAGCCTTTTGCTGGGGCAATCGATCACGCAATGATAAAAACTGATCGTTATCTCTTGTCAGGAGCACTTTTATACCCCTCTTTGAAGCTTCTTCCTTTAATATCTTAACCGCCCGCAAGTTCATATCTTTCTCCCTTTGCCCATCTAAAGCAACCGAAGCAGCATCTTTGCCCCCATGGCCAGCATCTACAACTAACACCATATCTACAGTTTTGAAAGCAGAAGTTGCACCCGGATTGAGATTTAATGCGTAATCAGCATAACCCGTGATTGAATTACTGCTTGTTCCCGCCTGTATTTGATTAGTAATTGCGTTTGGCTTCCGGATTTCCACATCTTCGCGATTTACAAAAGCAAATGAAGAAATTAGCACCGCTGGTACTATTAAAAGATACGAAAGCTTTTGAAGCTTTGAATTTGGTTCTTTGTACATAGTCATAATTCTATTTTTTAGTGGAAGTTTACTAAAGCTATTTACAGCGTAGTTTTTTATTGGCATGGCAAGGCTTAACAATAGCGAGGCATAGGTATTTTTATCAGCTTTTTTTGATAGCTCATGATCCGCCAAAAACTCATGATTATGATCTATGGCATTTCTCCAGAAATAGATCACAGGATTAAACCAGAGTACAGCAGTAGCCAGGTTAATCAGCACTTTATCTAACGCATGCCATTGTTGTACATGAACCCTTTCATGCATGATCACTAAATCGCGCTCATTTGAAGATAAAGCTGAATCAATTACGATGGTATTGAAGAAAGAGCAATTTTTTATCGTAGACTGGGGGTTAACGAGCAGTACATCAAGATGTTGAGTAACTGCATATTTTCGCAACTGATTTTTGATATAAAAGAACATCACTAACCACCTCAACAAGAAGATAACAGAGATAATAGCGTAGCCATAAGTTAATGTATCCACCAAGTTGAAGCCGACTTTTGCAGAATTCCCGTCTGCAAGAGCATCCTGCTCAAAATTACTTTCTTTACTGTAAACCACTTTAGATTTACTTGTTTCTTCAGCCACGTTTACCTCGTGTATACTTTTAACCGTTATGGAGGGAATTGCAAAACACACTAAAAGCATTAACAAAAGGTAAATCCGATTCAGATTAAAAAATGTAAGCTTAGCCAAAAACAATTGATACACACTAAAAAATAATATCGTGCAGGCAGAAACCTTTATAAGATAGATTAAAATCATAGCTATTGATTTTGATTGATAATTCTTTTGATTTCTTCGATGTCTTTTTCACTTAACTTTTCCTCTTTTACCATAAAAGATAAAAGGCTTGCTGGCGAATTGTCAAAATAGCCTGAAAATAGCTTCGAGAATGTTGTCTTGGTATATTGTTCTTTAGAAATGGCAGGAAAATACTCGTAGGTTTTGCCGTAAGCCTTGTAGTTTACATAGCCCTTCTTTTCCAGAAGCCGAACGATCGAAGAAATGGTATTATATGGCGGCTTTGGCTCATCATCCAACTCATCTATAATATCTTTTACAAAGGCTTTCTGCAGTCGCCATAGAACCTGCATAATTCGCTCTTCTGTCTTCGTTAATTCTTCCATACCCAAACATATAACTTATTTATCAGTTTCACAACTTAAAAATCAGTTATAGAATTGAAAAATCAGTTAATAATCAAAATACCCTTAAAACTGACTCAAAATGGCGTTGAAATAATTATAAATTGATATTGAAGTAAAGGCGCATCAATACTTACCTAAGAAACAGATAGCATCTTGTGCAATACGGTTACTCAGGGCTTTTACTTTCCTAATCCTGCCAACGCATTAATAGTTAACGCCACGATTACCGTATTAAAAATGAATGCAATTAAGCTGTGGAGCAGCGATAGTCGCCTGATTTTCCGGGAAGATATTTCCACATCAGAGACCTGAAAAGTCATCCCAAGTACAAATGAAAAATAGGCAAAATCAATAAAATCTGGAGCATCATCACCAGGAAATTCAAGTCCGGCTCCCTTTTGAGAACTGGAGGGCTGATCACTATCCTCATAGAAAAGATGTGCATAACGCATACTGAAGGTGGTATGAACAAGAAACCAGGATAGAAACATCCCTGATATAGCAATCACAAGATCAAGTGGCTTAACATCATGATTAATCAGCAATAATACTACAGCAAGTAAGCCTGCAAACGTAGAGACCAAAACGATGGCAAAGATTTCTCCCCGGGTTTCGTCTTGCTTTACGGCCTTTAATCTGGTTTCTGCAGTAGAAGTGTTGAAAAACATATACCAATGCATGCTGATCAACACGAGACAGAAAATATCCCAGCCAAACATAATGTGGGTAAGTGTTTCCGTTTGAAAAAGCAATGATGCAAAATAGCTTATCACACCAACGAAAAGACTAATCAGCAAGATATACAATGCCGATAACTTTTGGATGCCTTTTAATGCGGGTTCGATTTTCACTGCTTAAATTTTAACTTGAAATGTTCTTTTGCCTGGCCTTTCTTAAAATAAACTAAACCAATCCAGAACAAGTCTACCGTTACCGTAACATCCGGATGATTTTTAATTTCGGCCCAGGCCTCTTTCATCCCCTCACTCCAGTAAATATCATCAAAAATTAACAAAGAATCTTCAGTTACCTTAGGCAAACACCATTTAAAATAATTTAAAGTGGCATCCTTTCTATGGTTGCCATCAATGTAAACGAAATCCAGGCTCGGTTGCCTTGCAATAATGTCTGGTAAAATGCCATCGAAATTGCCCACGTGAAGTTCTATGTTATTTAACGCCAAATCGTTAAAATTCTTCTTTGCCACTTCTGCCGTCTGCGGACAACCTTCAATCGTGATCACTTCAGCATCCGGGCAAGCCGTAGATAGATAAGAAGTGGTAATACCCAGACAAGTTCCCAACTCTATTGCAGTTTTTGGGCGAGTCTCTTTTGCCAGCCGATAAATGAGTTTTGCTAAACGAGGGCTTTTCAAGGCATTTTTAGCAATCTGACTAACTTTCTTCGTTCTATTTTTATTGAGGTGTGAACCTGCCCCAAGATCTGTAACGGTAATAATGGATTCGTCAGAAAAAAGTTTTTTTCGCTGTTGTTCTATGTTTTTGTATTCAGATTTGTCGTTAAAATCGTAAATTACCTCGTCAGCAAGCTTGTACACAAATGGCGAATGCGTTCCATGTCTGGTTTTTGCTGTTAATCGGTGTTTTAGATAATCGGTGATAAATTGAAATAGCATACTGCAAAAGTAATTATTCGCCGCATACGGGTTATATGTTTTATGGAAAATATCACAGAGATAAGTGCATTAGTAAAATTGCTCGACGATCCTGATGAAGAGGTTTATCATCATGTAGAGCAGAAATTGCTGGAATATGGCGGCGAGGTGATCCATTACCTGGAAAATGCCTGGGAGCAGTCTTTCGATGGACTTTTGCAAGAACGCATAGAAAATATCATTCATCAGATTCAGTTTAATACCGTAAAAGAAGATTTGAACCTATGGTATTTAAGTGGTGCATTTGATTTATTGCAAGGCGCCATGATTATCAACCGATACCAATATCCAGATCTTGATGAACAAAAGATCATCAACCAGATTGAGGATATCAAAAGGGATATCTGGCTGGGATTACAATACGAAATGAGCTCTGTGGAGAAGGTAAAGCTGATTAACCATGTCTTGTATCAACAATATGGCTTCGGTGGTAACACTAAAAACCACCACGATCCGCAAAACTCTTATCTGAACCAGGTTCTGGAAAGCAAAAAAGGCAATCAGATTTCGTTGGCTATTATTTATTCTACTCTAGCTCAAAAGCTAGATTTGCCTATCTATGGAATTAATTTACCTCAGCATTTCATTTTAGGGTATATAGATGATAGTAAACAGGAAGGAACAGACTACAGCGTTTTATTTTACATCAACGCTTTTAACCGGGGCAATATTTTCGGGAAGCATGATGTAGACCAGTTTCTGCGTCAGTTAAATTTAGAGCCCCTACCCGAATATTATAAACCATGCACTAACACAGATATTATTCGCCGGGTAATCAGAAACCTCATTTCTGCTTATGAGAATGCTGGTGCTGTAGAGAAAGTGAAGGAGTTAAACGAATTACAAGATATTATTAAAGACGAGCCGAACACCCATTTAACCTAAACCAGATGCAAATCAAATCCCCATTTCTCTTTTTAATTACCCTATTATTTCTTTTTTTCAGCACCAATCTTTTCGCACAAAAGCCTGCTAAACCCAATGTGATTGCCTACTATACCGGCAACGGAACAGTGATTGATAGCTTTCCAATCGAAAAAATCACTCACCTCATTTATAGTTTTGGCCATTTAAAAGGTGATAGCCTTCATATTAGTGCTGCGAAAGATTCTGCGTTGATTACCAGAATGGTCGGTTTGAAAAAACGAAACCCTGGGTTAAAAATTATGATTGCGATGGGCGGCTGGGGTGCCTGCCCGAATTGCTCGGCAGTATTTAGCAGACCTGACGGAAGAAAAACGTTTGCAAAAACAACTAAATCTTTATTAGATTATTTTAAGGCTGATGGGATTGATATCGACTGGGAATATCCAGCAGTTGAAGGTTATCCGGGGCATAAATACATGGAGGCAGATAAACAAAATTTCACGTTGCTGATTAAGGCTTTAAGGGATGAATTGGGCAAAAAAGCAGAGATTAGCTTTGCCGCTGGTGGCAATAAAAACTGTCTTGATTCATGCTTTGAGTGGAAAAAGATAATGCCATTAGTTAATCGCGTAAACTTGATGAGTTACGATCTGGTTGGCGGTTACGCAAAACTTAGTGGTCATCATACACCGCTTTATTCAACTACGAAGCAACAATCATCTGCAGATTTTGCAATAAAAGAAATGATTAAATATGGGGTTCCTGGTAATAAAATAGCTTTAGGAGCCGCTTTCTACGGAAGAATATTTGAAAATGCAACCGATGCAAATCATGGCCTGTATCAACCCACTAAATTTATTGATGGTGTTTCATCCAGAGATTATAAAACTTTTTTCAGCAAAGAGAGTGGCTATCAATATTACTGGGATGATGAGGCAAAAGCACCTTATTATTACAACGCAGCCGCTAAACGGTTAGTTACCTTTGATGATGAGAAATCAATTGCATTGAAGACAAAATATGTAATTGATCATAAACTGAATGGCATTATGTTCTGGGAACTGAATGACGACCCTTACAAAAACGGTTTGCTTGATGCAATTGATGCAGCAATAAAGAAATAAATAAAAGGCTTTATCATAAAAAACCGAAACGTTATCCCGAACTCTTGAAGGAATTTAAACTATTCTCATCAGTTTTAGATAGGATTACAGACAAACTTACAAGTATGCAGCCGCAGTTTAGGTGCTATTTGCAATTGTAGATCATTTCATACTTATCGGTTGAAGTATCGGGTGTACCTGCACCACCATTGTTAAGCGTAGACGTACTTGTTATATTTAATACGGTTGCATTCCCCTTTGAATCAAACTGATATGAATACAGAGAATTGTCTATCACCAAAATATTTCCTAATGGATCAAATGAGGTGTAAGACGCTGAGGCTATGAAATTTTTTGAGGGTTTGCCAAAATAACCACCTTTCTGGTAATCAACGAAATTTGTTAATGGGTCTGAACTAAAAGATGTATTGACAGCTTTTTCACTTCTATAGGTGAATGTTGTGGTATTCTGGATTTCTCCGGTTGAGCCCTCTCTAATCACAGATTTAATTAAATTACCATCTGCGTAGCTAAAAACGTTAGTTTCCACCAAAATTCCGTTTTGATAAGTTTCAACTTTAGTAAGGTACCCATCTGCATCATAGCCATACTTTTTGGTGGTTTCAAATCTCGCAATCCCAGCCTCAATCTCGCCCCCGCTTCCACTGGATATTGCCCTGCCATTAGATAAAATCAGCTCATCTACAACGCCATCATCATCAGTACCTGTAATTTTGCTTGCAGTAAATACACGGGTGTAGGTTTCGCCGGTGGAAAGAGACTCTTTGATTGCCTGACCAGCTGCATTATATTCAAAACTAAGCGTAAAATCATCAGAACCGCTGGTTACTTTCCAGCTTTTTAACTGACAGCCATTACTATTTGGATCGCTATAATCAATTTCTTTTTTACAACTTAAAATGGAAATAATGGCAACGAACGCTACCATGAAAAATTTAGTTCGGTTATTCATTTTTATAAACTGAGGACGTAAACTACTGGCCGCAAATATATTAAAAATTAATACAAATAACAGCCAGTCTGTTTCGCAATCTGTTTTCCAGAATTTTAATGATTGCCAAATGTCATCACTTTTGCTTTTTAAGCCACACAGCCATTAAATTAAACCAATCTACATCAGAAGTTTTATTGATTAATCCGAAACCATGACCGCCTTTTTCATAAAGGTAAACGTCTGTACTTACGCCATTGGTTTTTAGTGCTTCACTCATCAGAATGCTATTGGCATAAGGAACAGCATTATCATCTTTGGCGTGCACAAAATAAACTGGCGGAGATTTCTTATTAACGTTTTTATTGGCAGAGAAATATTGTTTTAAGCTATCTGTTGGCGAGGCACCCAGTAGATTTTTCATTGTTCCTGCGTGTACAGATTCTTCAAAGCTAATTACCGGGTATACCAATACTGCAAAATTTGGACGAAGATCTATCTTTTCAGGATTATCGATTTTTAAATCATTATAATGAGCCACTGAGGTTGAAGCAAAATGGCCGCCTGCTGAGAAGCCCAGGATTCCGATCTTATTTTTCTTAATGCCATATTTTTTAGCGTTTTTCCGAACCAGGTAAATTGCTTGTTGCGCATCCTGTAGCGGGCCATAGGTTTTATCAACCATAATCTCATCGCTCGGCAAACGATATTTGAATACAAAAGCAGTTATACCAATGGCATTAAAACGTTTCGCAACGTCTATTCCCTCATGACTGAAAGCCAGCGCGCCATAACCTCCGCCAGGACAAATAATCACCGCAGTACCAGTCGCGATATTTTTCGGTGCTTCGAAAACTGTTAACGTGGGTACCGACACCTTAGTAATGCTTAATGTTCCGTTTGATCTAACTTCTGTATTTTCTACATAAGTTGACGGGGTGGATTTTGCTCCCGGAATATTACCTGTGTAGATTGGAATCACTTCCTGAGCTTTAGAAAGACTGACCATCATAAGCAGAAATGCGATTAGATTTAGTGCTTTAACCATTTTTATTGATATTAAAATTCCATTAAATACGCTTTCAAAAACTCGTTGATATCGCCATTTAGAACAGCATCCGGATTTGATGTCTGATAATTTGTGCGGTGATCTTTTACCCTACGGTCATCCAAAACATAACTTCTGATTTGCGATCCCCATTCTATTTTCTTCTTCGAGCCTTCTACCGCAGCAATGGCTTCGTTGCGCTTCCGCTCTTCAATTTCATAAAGCTGCGATTTTAATAGCCGAATGGCATTTTCTTTATTTTGCAGTTGAGATCTTGATTCCTGATTTTTAATAATAATCCCTGAGGGTTTATGGTATAAACGAACAGCTGTTTCCACTTTGTTTACGTTCTGTCCGCCAGCACCACCTGCCCTAAAGGTTTCAAATTCAATATCTGCCGGATTAATGTCAATCTGAATGGTATCATCCACCAATGGATAAACATATACAGAAGCAAAGGAAGTATGCCTGCGGGCATTCGAATCGAAAGGAGAAATCCTCACCAAACGATGGACGCCATTTTCGCCTTTTAAATAGCCATAAGAGAAATCACCATCAAATTGTAGCGTCACCGATTTTATTCCTGCAATCTCCCCTTCCTGGCTATCCTGTTCGGTAATTTTATAGCCATTTTTCTCGCCCCACATGATATACATGCGCATGAGCATGTATGCCCAGTCGCAACTTTCCGTTCCTCCAGCACCCGCTGTAATCTGCATTACCGCAGAAAGCTGATCTTCCTTATTGCGAAGCATGTTTTTCAGTTCCAGTTCCTCTACCGCTTGAGTACTGGCTTCGAACTGTTCTATCATTTCTGATTCTGACGCATCGCCAGCCTGGAAAAACTCCAGCATTACCGCAGCATCCTCTACTGCGTTATGGGTATTATTGAAACCATCTGTCCATTTCTTTTTGGAACTGATTTCGGCAAGAATTTTTTCTGCTTTTTTTGGATCATCCCAGAAATCGGGCGCCATTGTTAATTTTTCTTCTTCGCGGATGGCGTAAAGTAGCTCATCAACGTCAAAGATGCCTCCTCAGGGACGTTACTCTGTCCCTTAAATCCTGCAAATTTTCTTTTGTCATAGCGGCAAATATATAAAATCGAATTGAGCATCAGGCATTCGCCGGTCTCAATTCAAGTGATCTAGATTAACTTATTAAAATAAAAATGGCTTCTCCTCTATTTTTTCATGCCCATATAATCCAATGTAAGATTAGAAAGCAATTTAACGCCCAGAACAAAGCCGCTTTCATCCAGATAGAAGTCTGGCGTATGGTGTGATGGTGCTTTCACTGGATCTTTTCCCTTAGGCATTCCACCTAAAAACACGAATAAACCCGGTACTTTCTCCTGAAAAAATGAAAAATCTTCTGCTCCGGTAACTGGTGGACGTAGTAAAACATGATCTGCGCCAGCGGTTGCCTGCATACTCGGCAACATTTTCTCCGTAAGGGCAACGTTATTATAAGTTACAGGATAATGGTTACTGAATGGGATTTTCACTTCAGCTGTTGCACCATTTGCTTCAGCAGTTTTGGTAGCAATTGTTTTAATCCGGTCGATAAACATTGCTTCATCTTCCTTACTGAAGTTACGTACCGTTCCCAGCATATCTACCTTCTCTGGAATTATATTTGAACGCACGCCACCGTTAATGGCACCAATAGTAACTACGCCTGGGTTTTCTGTCACGTTCAGATTCCGGCTTACAATGGTTTGTAAATTATTAATGATTTGTGCGGATACTACAATTGGATCGATACTGCTCCACGGATATGCACCATGTGCTTGCCGACCCGTAACCGTAATTTTCATATCGTTCACAGCTGCCATTGTGCCGCCCGGGCGATAAGCAACATTTCCAACTTCAGTTTGAGAATTGATGTGCAAGCCAAAAATTACGTCAACTTTTGGATTTTCTAACACGCCTTCTTTGATCATTAAAGCAGCGCCACCTTCATCACCGGCAGGTACACCTTCTTCAGCAGGCTGAAAAATAAATTTAACAGTGCCCTGTAAATCTTTTTTCATCGAACTTAATACTTCTGCAACTCCCATCAGTATAGCGATATGGCTATCATGGCCACAGGCGTGCATTACGCCTACTTCTTGGCCGTTATATTTGGTTTTAACTTTCGATGCAAACGGTAGATCAACACGTTCCGTTACTGGCAAACCATCCATATCTGCACGCAAGGCAACCACCGGACCAGGCTTCCCGCCCTTTAATATTCCAACTACACCGGTTTTGGCCACGCCGGTTTTAACTTCAAAACCTAAAGCTGTAAGGTGCTTGGCAACAATGCCGGCAGTTCTCACTTCCGTATTGCCCAGTTCAGGATGTTCGTGAAAATCCCTTCGCCAGCTGATTACTTTTTGCTCAATGGCATCTGCTTTTTTGGAAACTTCTGCCCTTAAAGATGATTTTTGAGCAAACACACTTAAAGAAAAAAAGGATAATCCGGCGAGATAGATATATTTCATGAAATGGATTGATGTTTAGGTTAAAATGGTGACCTAAGCTAGGAATTTTTGCAGGATAATGCAATCATGATGATTTCTTCACTGCAAATTCAATTGAAAACAGAACAGTTAATCATTATTTATACTTAGCACGACGCAAAAACTTATCTACAAATAATTCAAAAAACCGTCATTTTTGAACATTAAAAAGACCATTTTAAATTTTTGCTTTGTTACTTTTACAAAAAACAAAGATTATGTTACCGAAAATAAATTTTACCGAAACAGCGGCCTACAAGTATTTGGCCGATCATTTTATTGATATTAACCAAAAAAGCATTAAAGATCTTTTTGCTGAAGATGCAGATCGTTTCAATAAATTTTCAGTTTTTTTTGAGGATATCTTATTGGATTATAGCAAAAACCGCATCAGCGATGAAACCCTCGCTTTGCTCCTCCAGCTTGCACGCGAGTGTAAATTGGATGAAGCCATTAAATCAATGTATGCAGGGGATAAAATTAATGAAACTGAAGATCGTTCCGTATTGCACATCGCCTTGCGCAATCTAAGCAATACACCAATTTTGGTTGATGGTAAAGATGTAATGCCTGATGTAAATGCAGTGCTTGCCAAAATGGAAAAATTTAGCAACAGCATTATTAGCGGTGAATGGAAAGGTTATACCGGCAAAGCCATTACAGATATCGTAAATATTGGTATTGGAGGTTCTGATTTAGGGCCGGTAATGGTTACAGAAGCTTTAAAACATTATAAAAATCATTTAAATATTCATTTTGTTTCTAATATAGATGGTACACACATTGCAGAAACACTTGAAGCGCTAGATGCTGAAACCACTTTGTTTTTAGTGGCTTCAAAAACTTTCACCACACAGGAGACCATGACAAATGCACACTCTGCAAGATCTTGGTTTCTAGAAAAAGGTGGCAATGAAGACGATATTGCAAAACATTTCGCGGCCTTATCTACCAATGCAAAAGACGTTTCTGCGTTTGGTATCGATACCGAAAACATGTTTGAGTTCTGGGATTGGGTTGGCGGCCGTTATTCTTTGTGGAGTGCAATCGGCCTATCTATTTCTTTAAGCATCGGTTTTGACAACTTTAAAGAACTTCTGGCAGGCGCACATGCAGCAGATAACCATTTTAAAACCACTGAATTTGAAAATAACGTTCCGGTAATTTTAGCCTTACTGGGGGTTTGGTACATCAATTTCTACAATGCAGAAACGCAGGTAATTTTACCTTATGACCAGTACATGCACCGCTTTGCAGCTTATTTCCAGCAAGGAGATATGGAAAGTAATGGTAAGCATGTAGACAGAAATGGGAACGAAGTTGATTACGAAACCGGACCAATTATCTGGGGTGAACCAGGAACAAACGGCCAGCATGCATTTTATCAATTGATTCACCAGGGAACAAGAATTATTCCTGCAGACTTTATTGCTCCTGCACAAAGCTTAAATCCACTGGGCGATCATCATCCAATTTTACTGTCAAACTTCTTTGCGCAAACAGAAGCCCTCATGAACGGCAAGACAGAAGAAGAAGTGGTAGCAGAACTTAAAAAAGATGGAAAATCTGAAGAAGAGATTGCTAAAATTGCACCTTTCAAAGTTTTTGAAGGTAACCGTCCAACCAATTCTATCTTATTGAAAAAAGTAACGCCATACAGCCTGGGCAGTTTGGTGGCCATTTATGAGCATAAAATTTTCGTTCAGGGTGTAATCTGGAATATTTTTAGTTTTGATCAGTGGGGAGTGGAACTCGGTAAACAGCTTGCCAAGAAGATCCTTCCTGAGCTTGATGGAAATGAAAAGGTTGAAAGCCATGACAGTTCTACCAACGGCTTGATTAACCAATACAAAGCCTGGAGATAAATTAACAGGAAACAAAAAAAAGCGAGTTTAATACTCGCTTTTTTTGTTTTAAACCTATAATTTAGGGCATCTTAAACACTCACGTTTTGTGAATCCAAATTAACTTATTATTGAAATAATCTCTCGCACTCGCTTTGATCGTTTCGAATCACTAAAAACCAATTACTAATGAAAAAAAGATTTCTTTTTGCCTTGGCTATTTCTGGCCTGTGCTTTAGCGCATCTGCTCAAAAGGTACAGTTCACAGAATTTGACTTAGACAATGGCCTCCACGTCATCCTTCACCAAGACAAGACAGCTCCTGTGGTTGCTGTTTCGGTTATGTATCATGTTGGATCGAAAGATGAAGAAACAGAACGCACCGGCTTCGCTCACTTCTTTGAGCACTTACTGTTTGAAGGTTCGCCGAACATCAAACGTGGTGAATTTATGAAACTGGTTAGCAGCAATGGCGGTCAGAACAATGCGAATACCTCTCAGGATCGCACCTTTTATTATGAAGTTTTCCCATCTAACCAGCTTGAGTTGGGTTTATGGCTGGAAAGCGAACGAATGTTCCATCCGGTAATTAACGAGATTGGCGTTAAAACCCAAAATGAGGTGGTTAAAGAAGAAAAACGCCTTCGCGTAGATAATCAACCTTATGGCAAATTTACCGAGAAAATCTTCTCCCATTTGTTCTCAACCCATCCTTATCGCTGGCAGCCAATTGGCTCCATGGATCACCTGGATGCAGCCAAGCTTGATGAATTTATTGCTTTCTTCAAAAAATACTATATCCCTAATAATGCAGTATTAACCATTGCCGGTGATTTAGATGTTGATAAAACCAAGGCTTTGGTGAAATCTTATTTTGCAGAAGTGCCTAAAGGAGCACCTATTGTACGCAAGAAATACGAATTGCCAGAGATCAAAAGAGAAATTATTGATACGGCATATGATGCGAATATTCAGATTCCGGCAATCTTCGCGGCTTATCGCGTTCCGGGGATGAAAAGCAGGGATAGCAAAGTGCTCGGCATGATTAGCTCCATTCTATCTGGAGGTGGCAGTTCCAGATTAAGCACCAAAATGGTTGACGAGAAAAAAACAGCGCTTCAGGTGGCAGCGTTTAATTATTCATTAGAAGATTATGGCGCCTATATCACCCTTGCACTCCCAAATAAAAATACCCCGCTTAATGATTTATTAAAAGATATCGATGAGGAGGTTTTGCGCTTACAAACAGATCTAATCAGCGAAAGTGATTATAAAAAACTCCAGAACAAATTTGAAAATGATTACGTAAGTGCGAACAGCAGAATGCTTGGCGTGGCTGAAAACTTATCTTCAGGTTATACTTTCCACGATAAGGATACAGATGATATTAATAAAGAGCTTGAAATAATCAGGTCTATTACGCGTGAGGAAATTAGAGACATCGCAAAGAAGTATCTAAATAAAAACCAAAGAGTTGTATTGTATTACTTACCTAAGAAATAAGCAGGGCGCATTTCATTTAATCTAAAAATCATGAAGAAAATCTTTATAATAGCTGCAATCTCCTTATTTACGCAAGGTATTTCAGCACAAACCATAAATAGAAGTCAGAAACCAAAACCAGGGCCAGCACCTGTAATTACAATCGGCGACCCGGCTATTTTTAAATTAGCCAATGGCATTACCGTTTTGGTGGTAGAAAATCATAAACTTCCAAAAATATCAGCAAGTTATAGTATAGATGCCGGCCCAATTGCAGAGGGCGCTAAGGCAGGCGTTTCCAGCTTAATGGGAAGCATGTTAAACGAAGGTACAACCAAAAAAACCAAAGTACAGTTTGACGAAGCTGTTGATCAGCTTGGTGCAGACGTAAGTGCAACCTTTGGCGGCGGCTCCGCGTCGGCGTTAACCAGATATTTCCCTGAAGCTTTTGCTTTATTGGCAGAAAGCATTCGTAAACCAGCTTTTACCGAAGCATCATTTGAAAAATTGAAGTCGCAGTTGATTACGGGTTTAAAATCAAATGAAAAAAATGCAAAGGCAATCTCCGGCCGAGTGGTAGATGCACTTGCTTATGGAAAAACACACCCAAATGGTGAATTTGAAACAGAAGCTTCCGTTAATGCTTTAACACTTGCAGACGTTAAGGCAGCATACGCCAAATATGTAACGCCTTCTCGTGGTTATTTAACTTTTGTGGGCGACATTAAACCAGAAGCGGCTAAAGCTCTAGCAGAAAAAGCTTTTGGCGATTGGAAAGGTGCAACATTATCGCTTCCTGTATTGGCTAAAGTGCCCAACCCTACAAAAACAGAAATAGATATTGTAAATGTAAGTAATGCTGTTCAATCAGAAATAACAGTTGTTAATCTGATCGATTTACCGTTAAGCAATCCTGATTATTTCCCTGTTCTACTGGCTAACCAGATTTTAGGTGGTGGTTCAGAATCCCGATTATTTAATAACCTGAGAGAAAAGCATGGCTTCACTTATGGTGCATATTCTTCAACAGGATCTGGTCGTTTTCAATCTAAATTTTCTGCGACAGCAGCGGTGAGAAATGAAAAAGTAGACAGTGCAGTTGTTGAATTTTTGAAGGAAATTAATACAATTCGCACCACAAAGGTGACGGCAGAAGAATTACAAAACGCCAAAAACCTTTACAACGGAAGTTTCGCATTGGGTTTAGAAAATCCGGCGCGGATTGCTGGTTTCGCAAGTAGCATTTTAATCAACAACTTGCCTAAAGATTTTTATCGCACATATTTGCAGAAGTTAAATGCCGTAACCACTGATGATATTTTGCGGGTGGCGAAGAAGTATTATAACCACGATAATACCCGTGTAGTGATTGTTGGGAAAACAGAAACCTTTACCCCGGGCTTAAAGAAAGCTGGTTTTACGGTAAATGAATTTGATAATTTTGCTGAACCCGTTAAAGCAACTGCAGGAGCCAGCAGCGCAGCTACAAAAACGGCAAAAGAAATTGTAGACAGCTATATTACTGCAATTGGAGGTGCTGCTGCGATTAAAAAGATCACTTCCTTACAGCAAAATGCTGAAATGGAGATGCAAGGCCAAAAGCTTACGGTGACCATGAAAGATATGGCGCCTAATTTAAGCACCATGGAGGTTTCAATGATGGGCCAAACGGCCATGAAACAGGCTTTCAATGGCACAACAGGCTATCAAATGCAAATGGGCAAAAAATCTGAATTAACAGGCGACGATTTAACTGAAAAGAAAGAAAGTAAAGGCATTGTGAGCCAGCGCTTTTATGCTACAGATGGTAGTAAATTAGAAGCAGCAGGCACGGCTAAAGTGGGCGCAGCTGATGCTTACAAGCTGATTGTTACTTCTCCTTCAGGCAAAAAGAAAACGGAGTATTATGATGTAAAATCCGGCTTACTTTTGAAGGATGAAAAAACGGTTACGAAAGGTACGATGGAAATTACCCAATCTACCGAGTATGGCGATTATAAAAAAGTAGGTGATGTATTGTTTCCACATACGTTGAATCAAAATATTCAAACTCCGCAGGGTGCGCAGGAGTTTGCAATTAATATTAAGGAAATTAAAATCAATCCTCCTTTAAAGGCCGAAGAGTTTAATTAACCGTATCCTTACTAAATTTTAAAGCCATCACATTTTAAGTGATGGCTTTTCTTTGCGCCTATCATTTTCAATAATCTAATCATTTTGTTTCGTAATTTTAATACAATATTCCAGTGCGCTTTATGGAAATGATTAAACTCCTTCATCTTAGCATTGTTATATTACTAAAACACAACATCATGAAACATTTCAAAATAGTTTTGAGTATGGCTTTGGTTGCTTTCACTATGCAACTTTATGCTCAAACAAATAAGGAGACAACTTTAAAGATCATTGGAGAAAAGGATTACACATTTGTTGCCAACTCCGCAATACCGATGTCAAACATGGACGTTTCGCAAATCTTATCCAGGATGCCCGGTTCACAAGGTGGAGGTATGATTAACCTGACCGGAAGCCAATACGATTTTAAGGTAACCAAAGACAGTGTGGTTGCCTACTTGCCTTATTACGGACGCTCTTTTAGTCCGCCGCTAAACCCAAATGAAGGCGGCATTAAGTTTACTTCAAAAGACTTCAGCTATAACGAGACGAAGAATAAAAGAGGTAATTATACCATTCAAATCAACACGAAAGATTTAAAAAGGGAGAACTTCAGACTTACGCTTAGCATTACGCCGAATGGATATGCCACGTTAATTGCCAGCGGTTACAACAAACAACCCATCACTTTTAATGGCTATTTAAGCGAATCAAAAAGGAAAGATCAATAATGATCCAGGGGTTGTACCATCCTTTTTAATTTCCTATTGTGATTTGTCATGTTAAGCTTCTCGAAGTAAATTGAAAATATTCTTTACAATGCCTTCAAAAGGCTGGAAATGACAATGATTTAAATGCTAATGCGTAGTAGCGTCTCAATACGACTTAAATGTTTCCGATCCAACAGCCTTTACTTAAATATAAATACCGTTAGATATATATTCGCCATTTTTCCTGGTACGCTGGCTTGCCTCGGCTGGCCGCCGAAGGGCTCTTACTTTTTTGCTTGATCAAAAAAGTTAACAAAAAACCGAGGTTTTCTGCGAGCTCATGAATGCCTATAAAAACAAGTGCAACTGATGAATAAATCAAGGCTGGGAACTGATGTCGGATTAGCGCATTGAAATTTAAAGGGCGGTAGCACAAGGGCTCGATTAGATTTGTAGTAAAGATTTATTTCAGAGCCGTTCGCGCGACCTTGGGTTGGGGTATTTGAACGTTGCCACAAAAATTTAAACGGCTTCTCCTTCCATCATTTCGAGGCCGGAGAGCAAGGTGCATTATTAGATTTTTGAGGTTTACTCGTTTGTGTTTGTTTATAACGAGTGGTATATCTCTATAGCGATGTGATATGAAATTAACCTCGTCAAAGACGAATGGATATTCCATGCTCGTTCGGAAACGAGCGTAAGCATGTACGTTGGCGCAAAAATTTCAACGGCTTCTCCTTCTATCATTTCCTCGGCCGGAGAGCAAGGTGCATTATTAGATTTATGAGGTTTACTCGTTTGCGTTTGTTTATAACGAGTGGTGTATATCTATAGCGATGTGATATGAAATTAACCTCGTCAAAGACGAATGGATATTACACGCTCGTTAGGAAACGAGCGTGAGCATGTTCGAAGAAAAAAGACAAATAACGCGAAAAGCCAGATTTTTTTGAATCTGGCTTTTCATTTTTAACGGTTACCCCTATTTTTTGGAAATCTTTATTTCAAAAATATGCGGCCATTTTTTACCGGTAACAAATAGTTTTTTAGCTGCTTTATCATAGGCAATTCCATTAAGCACATTGTTTGCCTTTTCATCCTCTGTTTTGAAATAATCTGCAGGAAGCAAGCCAGCTAAATTGATCTTCCCTTCAACGGCACCAGTTTCGGGATTGATAATTAAGATCTGGTTTGTGGTGTACACATTGGCATAAATTTTCCCATCAATAACTTCAAGCTCATTTAACTGTTGAATTGCTCCTTTATTATCGAAAACTTCAATTTCGCCTATTGGCTGATAAGTGTTTTTATCCAGAAAAAATATCGTACTGGACCCATCTGTTTTCAAGATTTTTTCTCCATCAAAAGTCAATCCCCAACCTTCCTGAGTACCGCCACTGTAAGTAAATTCAGATAGCTTTTTAAAGGTATTTTTATCGTAAACAAAACCAGTTTTTTCTCTGTAGGTTAACTGAATAATTTTATCGCCAACAACCGTCATTCCTTCTCCAAAATACTGTTTATCAAGATCAGCTTTTAAAACCACTTTACCTGTTGATGGCGCTACCTTCCGCAAACTTGAGTGACCGTAATCGCCGGCACTTTCATAAAAATAGCCATCGTGATATTCCAGGCCTTCAACATAAGAAGCTGTATCGTGTGGCAAGGTTTTAACAACCTTATAAGTATATTCAACAGGTGCCTGAGCAGCCAATACATTTACATTTGAAGTTAAATCTTCTGATTTTCCTTCCCCGTATATTTTAGCGGTGATGATGTGATTACCCAACTTAAGCCCTGTAGTCTTTACTTTGATCGCCATTGTATCAACTTTAGCATCCACTTTTGTGCTATCAACCAGATAAACTACCGAATCTATTTTGCTTTCATTTCCGAAAAGTACTTTCACTTCAAATTCTTTTCCGGATGCAACGTTGAGTCCCATCATCGGCGAAACAAATGCGCGATAAGTTTTTGGAGCATCGCTTCTACATGCACCTAAAATGGCAACTGCAATTCCGAAAATTAAAAGGGTTCTGATTTGTTTAGTCTTCAGGCCAAAAAGCATCTTCAATGTGATTTAATGTATAACTATTTTTTGTAAAGGTAATCGCAATTATGTCAAAACGAATATCATTTTGATGATTCATGATTTCAATATATTCTGACGAAGCCAACTCCATCTGTTTTTGCTTGGCGGCATCGACAAAGTCTTCCGGCTCTCCAAACGCAACAGAAGTTCTGGCTTTAACTTCTACAAACACCATCACCCTATTTTTATAAGCGATCAAATCCAGCTCTGCCTTCCCATAAGTCCAGTTTTCATCTAAAATTTCATAACCATTGGTTTCCAGGTATGCTTTTGCAATCACCTCTCCTTTTTTACCTAAATCGTTATGCGTGGCCATAAGAGAAATTATTGAATGAGTGAGTTATTGAATGTATAAATCTTGAATGAGTGAATGTTTATTTCAAATGTATTATAAAAATGATAAATATTAAATGTTCTGTGTACCCAATCAATCCTTCAGTTATTCCATCATTCAGTCATTCAAACCTTCAATCCTTACTTCACAATAACAGAACCCAGGAATTTAGAAATCTCTCGCTCTACTCCTTTAATTACACCGTATCGCTGCATCAGGATCATCTGGTTATCGGTATCTTTTTCGTCTTTAATTTCTTTTAGTAGATTGGATAGAATACGATCTACCTTCCGCTTCTTCAAATGAAAAATCCCACCCAAAATAGTGGCTTTAAGATTCATCGACTCATCTTTCACATAAATTAAGTGTTTGTTTAGCCAGTTTTCACTCAAGGCATATTCAGATGTAGATAAGGTAATGGCTAAATCGGCAATATCCCGATCTTCATGTTTAATGAAATGATTGGCAGTTGGTAGTCTACCATTGTCAATTTCAGCTTTATAGTAATCGATAATGCTCTTACAAAGCTGATTCTCAAACTCGACGTCGGCCAGATTCTGCATCACAAAAGAACCAATATACATGTCATCTATGCTATCCCAATTTACAAATTCATGGCCGTAAGTGAGCAGTAACCGCACAATCTCTTTTTCCTGGATCTCGTCTGTATCTACTTTTGGTTCGCCATAACCGGATGGTCCTGCGTTATCATCCCACAAATCATCCGGTGGGCCTAATGGTTCCGGAGGGCCTGATGAATATGAATTCTGCTGACCGCTTTGGGCGTTTGCCCTTTGGTTACTTTCGAAGTTCTTTTTTACCTTACCAGAGCGAATTTTATTTAATTCAGCGAGCAGTACACTTTCCTCAATCTGCAATAAACTACTGCTTTCTCTGATGAAAACTGAAGCTTTAATCTGATCTGGGATCTTCGCAATACTTTCAACAATATCGCGGATAATACCAGCCCGTTTAATCGGATCATCTCCGGCATCCTTTAGCAAAACATTCGCCTTGTAAAGGATAAAATCTTTACGATTTTTTTCAAGATATGTTTTGAAAGCGCCTGCTCCTACGTGATGCATGTATGAATCGGGATCATGTCCATCAGGGAAAGAAACAATTTTAACGTTCAATCCTTCCTCAAGGATCATATCTAATCCACGCAGCGAGGCTTTGATTCCAGCTGCATCTCCATCAAATAAAATCGTAATGTTTTGGGTAAAACGACCAATTAATTTGATCTGTTCTACTGTTAACGAGGTACCCGAAGAAGCCACAACGTTTTCTATTCCAGCCTGGTGCACCGATAATACATCGGCATAACCCTCGGCAAGGTAACAGTTGTCTAAATCCCGAATGGCTTTTTTGGCATGAAACAACCCATAAAGCACATTCGATTTATGGTAAATTTCACTTTCAGGTGAGTTTACATATTTTGGAACGTTTTTGTCTGTTTTTAAGGTTCTACCACCAAAACCAATGATTCTACCCGTAAAGTTATGGATAGGAAACATCACACGGCCGCGGAAACGATCATAGATTTTTCCGTTATCATTTTTAATTGATAAACCTGTAGACTCCAAAAACTCCAGCTTATGCCCAGCATTGGTGGCATTTTGAGTAAGTGCATCCCAAACATCAGGCGAATAACCTACCTCAAACTTTTTAAGGATATCTTCTCTAAAACCCCGCTCTTTAAAGTAGCTCAAACCAATGCCTTTACCTTCATCGGTTTCCCAAAGCTGCTTAACAAAGAAAGCAGCGGCATATTGAGATACAATGTAAAGACTTTCTTTTGCACTTTGGGCCTCTGCGGCTTCAGGCGAAAGTTCTGCCTCCTCTACTTCTATATTGTATTTATTGGCTAAAAATTTAAGTGCTTCAGGATAAGAATACTTTTCATGATCCATGATAAAGCGTACCGAATCGCCACCTTTACCACAACCAAAGCATTTGTAAATACCTTTCGTTACAGAAACGTGAAACGAAGGAGTTTTCTCGCCATGAAACGGGCAATTTCCAATTAAACTGGTTCCGCGTTTTTTTAAGTGCACAAAATCCCCTACTACCTCCTCTATCCGGGCGGTATCCATTATCTTATCTATCGTTTCGCGGTTTATCAATTTAGTATCAAGTATTTAGTATCAAGACAAGCAGAATGTTAACTGTTACAAGTGCTAAGCGCCCGCACCTATAACTTATAACCAGCAACTTGTAATTTATTTAATCAAGGCAAAAGTGACAGAATGAACTTTATAAAGCTTTAAGCATCCACACTTATAGCCTGTAACATTCAACTTATTGCCTACAACTTTGAGCGCTACTTCACCAACGGCAATAACTGATCTGCTACCAATTTATTGCCGATATCGTTGAGGTGAACCCGGTCATTTGTTAAAACACCTTTTTCCTTATCCTCCGGATTATTTTTAGCTTCGTATTCACCGAAAGCTTTTCTTAAATCGCAAAGCGGAAGATTATTTTTAGCAGCCAACTCCCTTATTCCAGCTGCGTATTTGTTTAAATCTGCATCCATATCGTTGGCTCCATCTTTTTTCTCTCCAATTACGGATGGTGTACAAAGTACAACCTTGCTTCCGGCACCTTGAATTTTATTGATTAAAGCCTGATAAAATTTGAAATACTTATCATAATCGGTTCCAGTATGCGAGGTCTCTTTATGCCAAACATCATTGATACCAACATAAATAACTACCAGGTCTGGTTTTTTATTTAAAACGTCATCTTCTAAACGCAGGTATAAATCATAAATTTTATTTCCACCAATGCCAGCGCCGAGCACTTCGTACTGAGTTGAATCAAGGGATTTTTTAATCAGGTTTACGTATCCGTTTTTAGATACACCCATTTGGGTAATCGAATCACCAAAAAAGATAATTCGTTTTGGTTTGAAGGTCATGGAAGTTAATATAATCAGGCAGAAGCCAACTAAAACTGTGGTTTTGAACAAGGTTTTCATCGTATTTATTTTGGTTAGTTATTTTGTAGTATTTTTCTTGAAATCCAAATCCTGGAAATCGAAACTAAAATCTGTTAGAGGTGAGATGGCTTCAATTTTAAACCCATTAGCAGCAGCATTATTATCTAGACCAAAATTTACAAATGCATCGGCATCCAAACTTCTATCATACCATTTCAAAATAAAGGTATTCCCTTTGTAATAAGTCATATCGCCACGAAGTTTCGGCGCATTTTTAGCTTGAAAATTCATTTTACCATTTACATCACTGATGGTTACCTCGCCAAACCAGGCATCATGATAAGTACCGTAATAATTTTTAAGATCGGGCTTTGTGGAAGTGGCTTTTTGTTGAGCCGCAATATCAGTCCAAAGTTTAGTTACTATTTCTTTGGCTTCTTTCTCATCGGCAAGACGGCCATCGTTGGCAGATTTAATTCTATCGCGGCCTTTTATCCCCAGGTAGCCGTCTTTAATGGAATTCGTTATTGCACTAAATGCTGCGCCAGATTGTTGATTGGTTAAAACGATGATACCTAATTTCATTTCTGGTAAAATCGTTACCTGCGTTACAATTCCAGACAGACCACCGGTATGTGTGGCCTGGAACTTACCATTCACCGTACTTAAAAACCAACCCAATCCATAGCTGTTGAAGCTTCCGGTATTGCCACCTGCAATGAGGGTTTGAGGAGTCCATAATTCGCGGGCTACTGCTTCGCTGAATAATCTCCGATCAAGTTTTGCTCCGTATTTACCACCATCTATCATTGCCTGTACCCATTTACTCATATCAGTTACGTTCGAATAAATCCCCCCAGCTGCATTGGCTATCTCTCCAAAGCTTAATCCGACAGGCAACAACTTTCCTTCATAAGGAGCGTGGCCGTCAATCACATTCGATTTATCTTTCAAACGATACCATGAAGCAGCAGTTTTACTCATTCCTAGCGGCTTGATGATTCTGCTTTCAATAAAATTTTCATAGGTAAGTCCCGAAACCCTGGCCACAACATCACCCGCTAAGATGTACATTAAATTATCATAGTCAAATTTGGTACGAAAAGAAGATACGGGCTTTAAATAACGGAGGTTATGAATTAACTGCTTTTTATCTACAGTTGATGAATCTGGCCAAATCATTAAGTCGCCAGCCCCTAATCCTAAACCGCTTCTGTGGGTAAGCAAATCACGAATGGTGAATTCACTGGTTACATAGGCATCGTACATTTTAAATTCCGGAATAACATCAGTTACTTTCGTATCCCAGGTAATTTTCTGCTCATCTACCAGCATACCCAGGGCTGCGGCAGTAAAAGCTTTGGTGTTCGAGGCTACGCCAAAAAGCGTATTTTCATCTACTTTCTGGTTCGTTTTGATGGAACGGACGCCATAACCTTTTAGGTGGATAATTTTTCCATCCTTGATTACGGAAACCGCAATCCCAGGAACGTTAAAAGTGGTAAGGGTTTTTTCTACAAGGCTATCGATCTGTTTTGACGACAGCACCTGAGCTTGTAAATGAACATGAAAGAGTATAACGAGCGCTAAAGTGATTTTAAATACTGTACGGAAAGATGCTTTCATTTTGCTGGTTTAAATAATCGCTTAAAGATAAGAATTCTTTAATTCGCCCCAGTTAAATTCTACTTTCCCTTTTCCAGTTTGTAGTCTTTATGTACAATTAAAAAACTTGCACGTTCTTCTTTTTTAAAGGGGTAGTCCCAGTTTCCCTGGTAAGTGATTTTTGTAGGCAATTTATCCTCCCCAAAATAACCCATCTCAATATTCATCTGCACATTGAAGTCAAATAACATATTGCCATATTTCATATCTACATAACGGCCAAGGATATTAAAATTACGTTTATCAAAAATCGTTACCAATTCCTTGATCATTATTCCATCCTTTGTCCAGCTGCTTAAATCTGGCTTAACCGAAACTTTAAAGCGGTATACCGGGATGGAATCGAGGTAAGTTCCGCTGGTAAAAGCATAATCATAATACTGACGCATATTAGCGGTAAATATTTCTGTTTTACTGCCTATAAACGGCACCTTTATCGGGCGACCAGGATTAAATATTAAGGTTTTGAGTTTGTCTTTATAACTTTCATTGGTACCGCCTTTGCCATCGCCACTTGGTGCATTCGGTACAAAATCGGTGTTGTAGGCATTCATAAAAATGTAGTCAAACATTTCTACGGTATACAATTGATACTTACCGTTTTTCTTGTAAACCTTCCCGGTATCCTGTTTAACGAGGTATTCCATTTTATATGGCCCGCTATTGTTATGTTTTATTTTGCGATAGATTTTCCCGTCAACCTTATTTTTTTTATCGTAAGTATAAATCCGGTTTTCCGCGATGAAACTATAGCGTTTCATGTCTCTAAAGGATTGATAAAACGAAGTATCATTGATTACCTTATTGATAAAAGTTTCGATATTAAGCTTTTCAGCTTTGATATTTACGGTAGAATCGAGGGTAATGGTCTTAATCGTATCAGGATTGAACCGTGGAATTTCCTGCGCAAAACCTTTATAAAATAGAGAGGTGATGATCAGGAATAATAATATTTTCTTCATGTTGGTTTACCTTGGCAAAAACGATGCCTTGTTTATTTTTGAAAGCAACTGGCTGGATAATGGCAGTTAATTACCCAATTGTTTTAAGGCGATGTATGCCATTAATCCTGTTGAGATTTTCAATGCATCTTCGTCAATGTCAAACGTTGGTGTATGTACCGAGTATTGAGTGTTTTTTGCCGCATTTCCAGTACCAAGGCGATAAAAACAAGCGTCTGTTACTTGAGAGTAGAATGAAAAATCTTCCGCAGCCATCCAGATATCCAGATCTACCACATTTTCTTTACCTAAAAAGTCTTCTGCAAATGCCCTCGCATTTGCCGTTAACTTCTCTTCGTTAATTAGAAAAGGGTATCCTTTGTGAATATCAAAATTACAGCTGCCACCCATGCTTTCTGCAATGCCTTCTGCCATTTTTTTCATGCGTTTATGCGCTTCCGCTCTCCAGCTTTCATCAAGTGTTCTAAACGTACCCTCAATTTTAACTTCGTTTGGAATAATATTAGTTGCGCCGTTGGCCGTTACCTTTCCAAAGGATAAGACAGATGGGATTCGTGGATCGGCATTGCGACTAACAATTTGTTGCAAGGCGATGATAATATGTGAAGCAATAACAACAGGATCGATATTTTGATGTGGTTGTGCACCGTGACCACCTTTTCCGGTTACTGTAACATACAATTCATCAGTGGATGCCATATAGATTCCGGAACGGAAACCGACTTTGCCGGCATCAATCAATGGCATTACATGTTGGCCGACAATATAATCTGGTTTCGGGTTCTCCAATACGCCTTCTTTAATCATAATACTGGCACCACCAGGAAGTAATTCTTCGGCAGGCTGAAAGATAAATTTGATCGTTCCGCCAAATTCTGCTTTCAACTTACTTAAAATATGCGCGGTTCCTAATAGTGAGGAGGTGTGTACATCATGACCACAGGCATGCATTACACCTGGATTTTTAGAAGCATAGGGTTTATCGCTGATTTCAGTAATAGGTAATGCATCCATATCGCCACGCAGTGCGATGACTTTATCTGAGGGAAGATCGCCTTTAAGCAAAGCAACTACACCGGTATTTGCGCAACTGGTAAATTCGATGCCCCAGGCTGTTAATTTTTCTTTAACAAATGCTGAAGTTGCAAATTCATGATAGGATAATTCTGGGTTTGCATGTAAATGCTGGCGATAGCCAACTACATCATTAAAAATAGACTCTGCTAAATCCTTAATTTTATCTTTGATCATCCGTGGTGATATCTAGTTGTGGTGCATTGATTTTTTCCCTAAAGATAAATAACGTTGGGAAGGTTGGTCTTATTTCACTCATTAATCTTTGAGCCTCTAATCTTGTTCTGAAATCGCCTACCCGAACATAATAATTTGGCTCTTTGTAGATTAAATACGTATTAAGTTTTGGATATAATGTTTTAAACCGGGCTTGTTGATTAAATACTTCCCTGCGGTCTGAACCATAAAAGATCTGCACCCGGTAGCCGAAGGAGGAAACAATTGGTTTTCCCGGCTTTACCTCTCCTGATGTTTTATATACTGCCATTCGTTTGGCTATTAAGCTATCTATTAATGGGTCTTTAATCACTACAACCTCTCCTTTTTGTGCAAAAGATGTGTTGAATAACAATAAACAGAAGATGATGGAGTAAAATATTTTCATGATGGTATTACAGCGGACAAACGAAAATTGTTTTAAAAACAAGAATGCCGAATTCGCTGCAAAATTCGGCATTCTTTATGGGTTGTGCAAATGTATCTTAATTAGTTACTAAAAGGGATTTACAAGATCAAGAGTTGATATTTTATCAAAGTCTTTAATATTTCTTGTTATAAAAGTAAGTTTATTTACCAAGGCAGTTGCAGCAATAATCGCATCAGGTAACTTTAAATTATAGTGCTTCCTTAATTCTGCAGTTTGATTTTTAATTTGCTGATCAAGTTCATATACACAAGCGTCAGCGATAAAATTTTTTAAAGTTAGTAAGTCGTTTTCATTCGCAGATTTCCAACACAATAACTCAATCTCCGTAATAGCCGAAATTGCCGGCACGTCAATTAATAGTATACTATCTATAAATGTCTCTGCATTTACAGATAGTTGTTTCTGCAAATAGTAAATAACAGTATTTGTATCCCAAAGATATTTTACTCCCATTCGTTACGAATATCATCTAGCTGCTGATCAACGTCTGATATTGATTGCTTTTGCATAGAACCTTTGTATTTTGCGATCAAATTGGTCTTTGGCTCTTCAGATACGATAGAATCTTTTCGCAATCTGATAACTTTTAGAAGTTCTAAATCTTTCAAAAGATCAAATGCTTTATCGTTCAAAATATCTAATGTTATCGTTCTCATTTATCAAAAATACTAAAATAAAATAATAAAAGAAAAGCCAAATTTCTTTCAAAATTTGGCTTTTCTAAAATACTAATTAGACTTTTTCTTTTCCAATTGAATCTCGTAAACTTTAGGATTATACTTCATCATTGCGCCTGTAGCGGCATCTACTCCCCAGCCAATTAAACCCAGAAAATTTAATACTGATACAGCATTGAAATCTGTAGTTGGTTGAAACATTTTTGTTTCGTAACCATCCAGTTTAAGGCTAACTGTTTGGCCAGTGAAGCCCTTTTTCAATGATACTGCCATCGGGGTAACACCTACTTTAACACCATCAACCTCAATATCGGCAGCTGGTGGTGAGGTGTTGATTTGAACATTCTGCCTCGTACCTGTAAAAATTGTTGCGCAGCTTGAGCACATCAGTGTCGCAGAAACAGCGACCACGGTAAAAACTTTTTTCATTTGTGTGTGATTTATTTGTGTGTGTCTTACTCTTTAGGCTTTTCAGTTCCGCCCTGTTTCAATGGTTTCAGCTCCATATTTTCTCATTAAAGTATCATGATAAATTGCCTACCAATTTATTAAGACTTGTTACTTCCATGAAAGTATTCGGTTAGATTTAGTGGAAAACATAGAAATCTTACGTCAATAAATATATAAACATTTACCACTATTAAAAATACTGAAGTAAAAAAAAAGCCCTGACGAAAGTCAAGGCCTTAATAATGTGCTATATAATTTATCTTACAAATTTGCGCCGTGGCAGTTTTTGTATTTTTTGCCACTTCCACAAGGGCAAGGTTCGTTACGACCGATTGTTGCTTCCTTACGAACAGGCTGTTGCGGAACCGCTTCACGGGTATCACCAAACTCAATACCTGGTTCTTCTCTACCAAACTCTTGCTTGGTTGTCTGTAACTTAGGTTGCTTTGCTGGTGCTGGGGCTTCCCGCAAATCTTCAGCTTCTTGCTGAACCGGAATACCACCTTTATATAAGAAACTTACTACTTCTTTATTCACTGCATTAAGCATGTTTTTGAACAAGTTGAAGGCTTCCATTTTATAGATCACCAATGGATCCTTTTGCTCATAAACCGCATTTTGAACAGACTGTTTTAAATCGTCCATTTCACGTAAATGCTCTTTCCAGCTGTCATCAATTAAAGCAAGAACAATGGTTTTTTCGAATGAACGAACCACCTCTTTTCCTTTGTTGTCTATCGCTTTTTTCAAATCTACGGCTACCTGGATACCACGAATACCATCAGTAAACGGCACAACAATCTGTTCGATATGCTCACCGCGTTCTTCGTACACCTGTGTTAATACTGGTAACGACTGCTGAATTACGGCTTCCGATTTTCGTGCATAGAAAGACTCTGCTTCGTCGAATAACTTCTCCGTTAATTGTGCAATGTTAGTAGCTGCGAATTCTTTTTCTGTAATGGCAGTATCTAAAGAGAAGTTTTTAATTACTTCCAGTTTAAATCCATCATAATTTGCTTCTTCCTTGTATTCGGTTACAATATCTTCTGCAACATCGAAAACCATATTGTTCATGTCCACATCCAAACGCTCACCAAATAAAGCATTTTTACGTTTAGCATAAATTACGGTACGTTGTGAGTTCATTACATCATCGTACTCCAATAAACGTTTACGGATACCAAAGTTATTTTCTTCTACTTTTTTCTGTGCACGTTCAATAGATTTGGTAATCATCGAATGCTGAATCACTTCGCCATCTTCAATTCCCATACGTACCATAATGCCAGAAATTCTTTCAGAACCAAATAAACGCATTAGGTTATCTTCTAAAGACACGAAGAACTGAGAAGATCCCGGATCACCCTGACGACCAGCACGACCGCGCAACTGCCTGTCTACACGACGAGACTCATGGCGTTCTGTACCTACGATAGCCAAACCACCAGATTCCTTAACGCCAGCACCTAATTTAATATCCGTACCACGACCTGCCATGTTGGTTGCAATGGTAACAGTGCCTGCCTGTCCAGCTTCGGCAACAATATCTGCCTCTCTCTGGTGCATTTTAGCATTCAATACGTTATGTTTAATGCCTCTAAGTTTAAGCATCCGGCTTAACAATTCGGAGATCTCTACAGAAGTAGTACCCACCAATACCGGACGACCCGCTTGTGTTAACTTCACAATCTCATCTGCTACGGCGTTATATTTTTCACGAACAGTACGGTAAACGTAATCTTGCTCATCTCTTCTCGAAATATTTCTGTTGGTTGGAATTTCTACAACATCCAGTTTGTAGATCGACCAGAACTCACCGGCTTCGGTAGTTGCTGTACCCGTCATACCGCAAAGCTTGTGGTACATACGGAAATAATTTTGCAAAGTTACCGTAGCGTAAGTCTGGGTTGCATCCTCAACTTTAACGTTTTCCTTAGCTTCAATCGCCTGGTGTAATCCGTCGGAATAACGGCGGCCATCCATAATACGCCCCGTTTGCTCATCAACAATTTTAATTTTTCCTTCATCGATGATGTATTCCACATCAATTTCGAATAAAGTATAAGCTTTTAATAATTGGTTTACAGAGTGGATCCGTTCTGCTTTAACAGAATAATCACGCATTAAAGCATCTTTGGTTGCAACCTTTTCATCTAATGGCAATGCAGATTTCTCTAACTCAGCCACCTCTGTACCAACATCTGGCAAAACAAAGAAAGTTGGATCTTCGCCAGATTGGGTAATTAATTCGATCCCCTTCTCTGTTAATTCAACCTGGTTGTTTTTCTCATCAATATAGAAGTACAATTCTGAATCTACCTTAGGCATATTCTTAGACTGATCTGCCATGTAGTAGTTTTCTGTTTTTAACAATAAACCACGAACACCGCTCTCACTTAAGAATTTAATTAAGGCTTTATTTTTCGGCAAACCACGGTAAGCACGTAATAAAGCTAAACCACCTTCGCCTTCTTCAGTTCCACTGTTACCAGCGTTAATTAATTTTTTGGCTTCATTTAAAGCCTGGGAAACATATGCTTTCTGCGCATTAACAAGACGCTCGATGCGTGGTTTTAACTCATAAAACTCATGTTGATCGCCATGCGGAATCGGACCTGAAATAATTAAAGGCGTACGCGCATCATCAATTAAAACTGAATCGACCTCATCCACCATTGCAAAGTGTTGTTTACGTTGCACCAACTGGTCAGGTGTTTGCGACATGTTGTCACGCAGGTAATCAAAACCAAACTCATTATTGGTACCGTACGTAATTCCAGCAGCATAAGCCTTTCTTCTTTCTTCAGAATTCGGCTCGTGTTTATCGATACAATCAACGCTGATTCCGTGGAATTCGAACAACGGACCATTCCACTCGCTATCTCTGCGTGCCAGGTAATCATTCACAGTTACAATGTGAACACCCTGGTCTGCAAGTGCATTTAAGTAAGCTGGTAATGTACTTACCAAGGTTTTACCCTCACCGGTAGCCATCTCGGCAATTTTACCGCTGTGTAAAACGATACCACCAATTAACTGAACATCGTAGTGAACCATGTTCCATACCACTTCCGTTCCGGCAGCATCCCAGCGATTTGCCCAAAGTGCTTTATCGCCAACAATTTTAACATTGCTTCTTCTCGCTGCGTAATCCCTGTCATACTGTGTTGCAGTAACTTCCAAAAATTCATTTTCGCTTAAACGGCGAGACGTTTCTTTTACTACGGCGAAAGCCTCTGGAAGAATCTCCAATAATACTTTCTCTAATTCCGTATCGCGGTCTTTGCCTAAAGCATCAACCTGATCGTAAATAGCTGTTTTTTGATGGAGATCTAAATCATTGCTTTCTGCATCAGCTTTAAGTGCTGAAATCTTCCCATCAATATCAGTTAGAAAAGCAGAAATCCTGCCCTTAAACTCAATGGTTTTAGCCCGCAACTCGTCATTGCTGATGGAAGATAACTTAGCGTATTCTTCATTTATTTTAACAACCAGTGGCTGTATAGCCTTTATATCTCTTTCTGATTTACTTCCGAAAATCTTTGCTAAAAATCCTAACATTATTATATTTTAAATCGTATTTATTTATAAAAAAAATGAAATTACACAACAACCAAGCCATTGTCTTACTAAAGTCAGATTGGCAGTTGTTGGGCAAAATGGTACTTAAAAAACCAAGATAGATTTAAGAAACAATGCTATGGACTGTTATTTTTTGGCTTTTTTCTGATAGTTAAATCAGCAATAACTTGATTTGAATTAATGTATTTTGCAACCTTTAAAGGTGTTTGAGTACCTATCAGGGCAAGCCTTGTATATGATAATAAATAAGGATTACGCTCCTCATTAAGTCGAACAGCACCATTTTCTGCTCTATTAACACTTGTACAAAATTCGTTACAGTACTCGTTTAATAATTTTAACCCTTCAATGCGTTCAGCTTTCGCCAAATGCGTTAAGCTAAAAAATACAAGTGATATGGTAACAAGGTGTTTCATTAATAGCGGCAAAGCTAGTTTTAATTTTTATAAAAAGAAACTACAGCTACTCGAAAATTGTAACCTGGCGTATTCACTTTCTTTTTCACGCTCCTGGAGTCTAAAAATTTTTACTTTTACGCCTTGCTAAAAACGATCGCTACCCTTTGTTATTGAAAAAATACAGATAACCCATGTTAACCCGATTTAAGATTCAACCTTTCGTGAGCATCCACACAATACAAACAATCAATTAATTTATGGACATTTCTCCAGGAAAAATATTTCTTGCTGATCAAAGAGGTGTAGCAGAAACCCCTACGACCAGAAGGTACAGCACTTTTAACTTCGACCAGTATTATAACGAACACAAAGAACCTTTTGGAGATTTATTTATCTGCAATGACGAATACCTGGCGGCTGGAAAAATGGCCTTTTTCTTGTCAAAAGCAGATTCCTATCAAATTTTTATGCCAATTAGCGGTGCAATAGATATTGTACATGGCAATAAAGAATTTTCTATCAAAACCGGACAAATTCAGGTTTTAAATCTCGGCAAGGGCGAAGTACTAGAAATCACTAATCCCTACCTAACTGATACGATTAATTATCTTCAGATTGGAATTAAGACTGATCTGTTTTTGCTTAAAGCAAGTGAAATGCGATATAATTTCGATTTCGAGCAAAACCAGAATCAGCTCATCGACATTGTAGCTAGCCCTAAACTTCCTTTTCGATTAACTGCAGGACGTTTTGCTGATCGGCAAGCGGCGGTTTACAAATTAAAGAACAGCCAAAATCAATTTTTCACCTTTGTTATTGATGGTACATTTGAAGCTGAGGGCAGATTGCTTCATGCCAGAGATGGCTTAGCGCTCTGGGACTTAGCACAGGTTGAACTGGAAGCCGTTAGTAATCATGCCATCATCGTTACGCTGGAAATGTTTCCGCTATTCTAACCTTATATAACAACAAATGATCAACCCCTAATATTCAGCACCACTTATCCATTCCAAATATGACATCAGGCTTAAATTAATCCAAATCGAAACTTTTACCTTCGGATATCCGTTATTAAAAGCACATGAGAGGTTTTCGTTTTTCTGATTACAAGCCTGGCGATAAGCCAAAGGGTGGGTTCGATGAGTTGCTGAAATTATTTAGCGAATTGCTAAATTATACTTCAGGAGATGCGGCAGAGGCTTTAAGCTGGCTGAACGAACTCGACAAACAATATAAATTAACTAATAATGATTACGGCATCGGCGATTTTATCGATGAATTGAAGGATAAAGGCTACCTGACAGAGGATAACAAGTCGGGAGAATTTAAAATTACAGCCAAAACTGAACAGACTATTCGTAAATCAGCCCTTGATGAAATTTTTGGGAAACTGAAAAAATCTGGCCGTGGAAATCACAACAGCAATCAATCTGGCATTGGTGAAGAAAAAAACGCTGACAGGAGGGAATACAACTTCGGCGATAGCTTAGATCAGATCGACATGACAGCTTCTATCCAGAATGCACAGATTAATCATGGCATCGGAGATTTTACGCTAACCGATAGGGATCTGGAAGTAGAAGAAAAGGATTTTAAAACCTTAACTTCAACAGTCTTGATGATTGATATTTCCCACTCGATGATTTTGTATGGGGAAGACCGCATTACGCCTGCAAAAAAAGTAGCCATGGCACTGGCCGAACTTATTAAAACAAAATACCCTAAAGATACTTTAGATATTGTAGTTTTTGGAAACGATGCCTGGCCAATTACCGTAAAGGATCTGCCTTACTTACAGGTTGGGCCTTATCACACCAATACTTTTGCTGGATTAGAACTGGCTACTGACTTGTTAAGACGCCGCAAAACGCACAACAAGCAGATTTTTATGATTACGGATGGGAAACCAACCTGCCTGAAAGAGAATGGCAAATATTATAAAAACAGTATGGGCCTGGATAGAAAGGTAATTAACAAAACCCTGAACATGGCAGCGCAATGTAAACGGCTGAAAATTCCAATCACTACGTTTATGATTGCCAAAGATCCGTATCTGCAACAATTTGTTCGTCAGTTTACCGAAATAAACGGAGGCAGGGCATTTTACAGTTCTTTAAATGGCTTAGGCGAATACATTTTTGAAGATTATATCAAAAACAGAAGAAAAACAGTGAAATAAGTGAAATAGCGTTAAAGTTTATCAGTTACAGGTTTGCATTTGCTCATCACTGCAAATACCTTCGTTAACTTAAACTGCCTGACCTATTACTTGTAACCCAAAATACGCAACAAAAAGATATGCAAAATACCACATTAGGCCAATTAAAAACCACAGGATATAAATCAAGATCAGTTAAAGAAGAGCTAAGAGAAAATCTGATTACCGTTCTTAGAGATAAAAAAACAGAGTTTGAAGGCATCATTGGTTACGATGAAACAGTAATTCCAGAGTTGCAGACAGCAATTCTTTCCCGCCATAATATATTACTTTTAGGTTTACGCGGGCAAGCGAAAACACGGATTGCACGTTTAATGGTTAACCTGCTGGATGAATATGTACCATACGTTGCCGGAAGCGAAATTTTCGACGACCCATTAAATCCCATTTCATGGTATGCCAGAAATGAAATTGCCACTAAAGGTGATGATACAGAAATTGCATGGTTGCACCGCAGCGAACGCTATACTGAAAAGCTTGCGACGCCTGATGTAACTGTAGCCGACTTAATTGGTGATGTTGATCCCATTAAAGCAGCAACTTTAAAATTGACTTATAACGATGAACGCGTAATTCACTTTGGTTTAATTCCACGTGCGCACAGAAGTATTTTCGTTATTAATGAGTTACCAGATTTACAAGCAAGGATTCAAGTAGCATTATTCAATATGCTGCAGGAAAAAGACATTCAGATTCGTGGTTTTAAACTCCGCCTGCCTTTAGATATCCAGTTCGTGTTTACAGCAAATCCAGAAGATTATACCAATCGAGGAAGTATTGTAACGCCATTGAAAGACAGGATTGAAAGTCAGATTTTGACACACTATCCGAAAAGCATTGAGATCTCCCGTAAAATCACTTTCCAGGAGGCCAAGTTAACCGAATCTCAGCGTGCAAGTATTGAAGCTGATGGTTTGGTGAAAGACCTCATTGAGCAAATTGCTTTTGAAGCGCGTAAAAGCGAATACATAGATCAAAAATCAGGCGTTTCAGCGAGGCTGACCATTTCTGCTTATGAAAATTTGATCAGTACTGCTGAGCGAAGAATGCTTATTTCCAGCGAAAAAAGCACTTTCGTTCGTCTATCTGACTTGGCAGGAATCATCCCAGCGATTACCGGAAAAATTGAATTGGTTTATGAAGGTGAGCTGGAAGGTCCTGCACACGTAGCAACTACGCTGATCGGAAAAGCGGTAAAAACTTTATTTGCCCGTTATTTTCCAGATCCTGAAAAAGCTAAAAAAACAAAGCAGGCAAATCCGTATGCAGAAATTACCGAATGGTTTACCGAAGGAAACAACGTTGATATTACCGATAGCTTAACCAACATCCAATATAAAAAAGCATTAATGCTGGTGCCGAGCTTGTATGATACCGTTAAAAAGTTTCATCCAAAACTGAGCGAAAACCAAACCTTGCTTTTGATGGAATTTGTATTACACGGATTGGCAGAATATTCACAGCTTAACAAAAACTATCTAAATGGCGGCTTTGGTTTCAGCGATATGTTTGGCAGTTTGTTTAATGCTGAATTTGATGAAGAAGAGGACGAAGACGATTTTAGATAATTCTCTATTTCGATTATAAATTCTTTAATTTAGGCAGGCCAAAAACCTGCCTTATTTTTTAAACTAAAATTTTAAGAACCCGATTATGGGAAGATTACCTTTTATCATTGCCGCCTCCATTCTCATTCTTGCTTTTGATATCTATTGCTTTAAAGCAATAATTTCTGTTTTCAAAAAATGGAAGCCAGCCACCAAAAAAATCTTTACCATTTTATATTGGAGTTACAGCATCTTGCTGATTATAGGCGTTTTCGCTGGAATTTACCTCAACCTATTTTTAACACTGAGGGCGATGATTCTGGTGGCATTCTTTTTAACGGTAGCCTGCAAAGTAGCCATGTTACCATTTTTGGTATTGGATGACATCCGGAGGCTTTACATTAAAATAACCAGGAAAAAGGAAGTAACTTCAAACGCACCTGTAGCGGCAACAGATCAAATTTCGCGATCTGAATTTTTAGTAAAGGCGGGTTTAGTGGCGGCTGCAGTTCCGTTAACTTCTTTAAGCTGGGGCATTATTTCCGGGGCTTACGACTACCAGGTACGACGGGTGAATCTAGTTCTACCAAACCTACCCAAGGCATTTGACGGAATTACGATGGCACAAATTTCTGATATCCATTCCGGAAGTTTTTACAATAAAACGGCAGTGAAGGGCGGCGTAGAAATGCTGATGGGCGAAAAACCAGATTTCGTTTTCTTTACCGGCGACTTAGTGAATAACCTTACCAATGAAGTTAGGGATTATCAGGATATATTTTCTAAGGTCAAAGCACCGCTTGGGGTTTATTCTTCTCTCGGAAACCACGATTATGGCGATTATTATTTTGGAAAAGAGCGTTCTCCTGCGAAGGTAAAAAACCTCAAAGACATGGTAGATGTGCATAAGGTAATGGGTTACGACTTATTAATGAATGAACACCGCAGGTTAAAGGTTGATGGAGAGGAAATCGGCATTTTAGGAATCGAAAACTGGGGAATGGGCCGCTTTCCAAAATATGGGAAAATGGAACTGGCAGTACAAAACACAGATGATTTACCCGTAAAACTATTATTAAGTCATGACCCATCTCACTGGCGTGGTGAGGTATTGCAAAAATACCCGCAAATTGACGCCATGTTTAGCGGTCATACCCATGGAATGCAATTTGGTGTTCGTTTGAAAGAATATCAATGGAGCCCGGTGCAATACATCTATAAAGAATGGGCAGGTTTGTATCAGGAGCAAAAACAGCAGCTTTATGTAAATGTTGGATACGGTTTCCTGGGTTATCCAGGCAGAGTTGGCGTATTGCCGGAGATTACCCTGTTTACGTTAAAAAGGGCTTAGATAATTTTGAATGAGAAAATGAGAGAATGGGCCGTACCATAAACCATTCTCCCATTCAAAACTCAATCATCCAATCATTTTCTTATCCGGCATTAAAGCGATAGCCCACACCACGAACAGTTTGCAGCAACTGCGGATTATCAGGATTTAACTCAATTTTTTTACGTAAGCGAACAATGTGCATATCTAATGTACGGGTATTTACATCAGAGTTATATCCCCAAACCACTAACATCAATTCATCACGGTTAATTACTTTCCCAGGGTTTCTTAAGAAATAAAGTAGGATTCTATTTTCTAAAATCGTCAACTCAATTTTCTTTCCATCTCTAAATAAGGTATGAATATTCGGATGATGCTCCATATTACCAAAACGGTGGATTTCGGCAGTATCTTTATTTACAATGAATTTCACCTTACTTTCCAGCATGGCCACCAATACATCCATGTTAAATGGCTTGGTAATGTAATCTGATGCACCAAAGTTATAGGCATCAATTTTATCTACATCCTGTGCTTTAGCCGTCATCATAATGATGAGGTTCTCGAATCCTTGCTTGCGAACACTTTCGCAAACTTCCGCACCTTGCTTACCTGGCATCATCCAATCCAATAGCACGATATCAGGCTGATCAGCAACAATCATGCGTTCGCCTGATTCGCCATCATTTGCTTCCAAAATATGATAGCCTTCAGTTTTTAAACGGTGTGCAACTAGAAATCGAAGATTTTCATCATCTTCTACAATTAATATTTTTACTTCTTTAGACATTTGTGTGTTATTAGGGTGTAAAGTTGCTCCAGTTTAAAAGTATGGCTTTACATGATTTTAATTTCATTAGTTAATATAAGGAAGTACTATTTTAAACTCTGTACCCATACCCACTTTACTTTTAACTGAGATTTCTCCTTGCATAAAGTTAACCAGTTCTTTGCAAAATGCCAAACCAAGGCCTACGCTTCCCATTTGATTATATTCATTCTGGATCCTGAAAAACTTCTTAAAAATATTATTCAATTCTCCAGAAGCAATTCCGATTCCCTTATCTGCAAAACGGAAAACCAATACCCCCTTAATCAGCTTTGCGCTAATGTGAAGCTTCTTATTTTCCGGCTTCGAATATTTATAGGCATTTTCGGCAAGGTTATCAAACAGACTACCTAACAACACCGGATCGGTAATGAAGGTTTTAAATCCAACTACCTCATAACTCATCTTAAAATCCGGATGTTTTAAAGTATGCGATTCGATGGTACTTTCAATAAAATCGCGAATGTTAACGGTTTCCTCATTCAGCTTAATTGCTTTGTTTTCAATCTGCGTAAAAGCCAGCAACTTGTTCATCAGGCCATTTAATTTATCGGCTTCCTCATCTAATATTTTACCGTAAAGCTGTTGTTCTTTCTGACTTAGCGTAGTTGCGCTCTTAATATTGTTACCCGCTATTTTAATTACACTTACAGGCGTCTTAAACTCATGAGTGAGGTTATTTACAAAATCATATTGAAGCTTAAACATTTTGCTATTGATATTCAGGTTGCGGTAAATTAGAAAAGCAACAAGAAGCAGCACGCCATAAACCAGAAGCAGCACCAATGCAATGGGCATAAAATAGATAAATATTTCCTTTTTGATGTAAGATTTAGAGCTGGTTAAATATAATTTAAAATCAGAAAAAGCACCTGGAAGGGCAATCTCAGTGGTCATATTTTCTTCTGAAGTATCAATCGGATCGTAAGTTAAGGGTTCTACCTGAATTTTCTGATACAACAAAGGCCGTGTATTTTCTACTTTAATTTTATTAGGGTCGAGCTGAAAAACGAGCATATCCTGCTGATAAACCGGGAGGAGATTAAGCTTTCGCCGCATCATCTCTTTATAAATTTTAAGGTCTTCTCTCCTCGGAATATTTAAATAAGTGATTTTATTGGAGTTTACAACTGAAAAATTGGTAAACAGCGCTTCTTGCGTAGGTACAGCTGCGGTATCTAACTGATCTACAAATGTAACCAGCTTATAAGCCATCGTATTAAAATCATCTCCAACTTTGAAAGATTGCGTATCAAACTCAGAAAACAGCCTGATAGAATCTGTAGAAACATTTTTGCCGAACTGAAAAATAGATTTAGGACCGATGGAAAGATTACCAACGTTCATTCCATCTTTAACAGGTATATTTTTCACCTCCGTATCATAGAATGTTACCTTGGATACGAATGGATATTTTAAGACAATGGTATCTACAAATTTAGAGGCCGTAGCAGAATCCAGGAATCCATTGTAGTAGGATATCTCTGGCATTTTATTCTGAAAGAAATCCGTATACGGCTGGATGGTTTGCTCAAGCACATTTACCTTTTCAGAAACGAATTCATTTTCTATGGATTTCTTACTAAAATTAAAAGCAAGGAAAAGAGAAAGTATAAATAAGATCGAAATTAATACAATGAAGGTAACACCAAGCGAGAAATTTTTGCGATAGCCGCTTTTCTTATCGAGCGCCATAACTATTTCTTACTGATATTATTTTTCAGGAATTCTTCTAAAGCTTTGTACAAAGCCGTTCGCCCGTGCTGTCTTTTAATAGGATTCGGGCCTTCCTCTTTTTCGATGTAGGTTACTGGCACATTTCTCTTCTTCAATTCTTTGATAAATTGCACACCTTCAGCCACATTAACACGCGGATCTTTTGGATTCTGCGCAATAAAAAGAGGCGATTTAAATCGATCGGCATGAAAAACGGGAGATGCAGCGCGAAGGTAATCAGTATCGGTTACCGGGTTGCCAATAATTTCATAATACATCTGTAAATTCGATTTTAGGAATGGTGGAATTCCTTTCAGGTAACTAAATAAATTAATCACACCAGAATTAGAACCGCCACAACTATAAATATCGGAATTTTTATACAAACAATTCAATGCAATATATCCACCGAAACCATTCCCGTAAATGGCAACTTTTTTGGGGTTTGCAATCTTATTTGCAATAAGCCAGCGCGCACCATCGTTTACATCTTCCTGTATCTTATCGCTCCACTCTTTAAAGCCCGCCGCATAGAAAGATTTTCCATATCCGGTAGAGCCCCGGTAATTAACCTGTAGCACTGCATAACCCCGATTGGCAAGAAATTGCACCTCGGCATTATAACCCCATGAATTTCTTCCGCCCGGCCCATTATGTGGCAACACCACCACCGGTAAATTCGTTTTATTTTTACCCTTCGGCAGCGTTAAATAACCGTTAATATTTAAACTGTCTGAGCTTTTGAAACTAATTGGCTTCATATCACTCATCGTTTCTTCTTTAATGGACGAGTTTATATCAGTAAGCTTTTTAAGTTTATTCTCGCTAGCGGTATATAAATAATAAGAGCCCGGATTCTTGTCAGTAAATGTTCTCACTACAAAAACATTATCCATTTTATCCTTGTCCATAATCCGCCATTCTGTGCCAGGTAAAAGCTGATCGATTTTGCTATAGGTGGCTTTGGTTTCTTCGTCTAGATAATGTTTTTGCTTTTTCCAGGTTTCGCAGGTTACAAACATGATTTTATTCTGTGTTCTGGAATAGCTGGCTTCCACCACATTCAAGGTATCATTTGCAAACAGTACTTTTTTCTCCTTACCCGTTTTCAAATCCAGGGCGATCAATGCATTTTTATCTCTATTCGCATTGGAAATTGCGTAGAGCACATTGGGCTCATTCTCCGGAAAAGCAACGGGTTGAAAAGTGGTTTCAAAATTATTGGTAATAACCGGCATGAAAGGTTTACTTTCAGTTTCCCGATAAAGCAATGTTTCATTTACACCATCGCTGGCTACGGCAATTTTCAAACGTCCCTTATTATCGGTAATCCATTCGGTAATGTTCCCTGGATTTTTTGCTGCAATTTCCATTTTACCATCGCGTACGTTTAACCGGTAAACATCAAAAACGGTCGAATCTCGTTTATTGGAAGCTACGATAATATACTTGTCATCAATCAATTGGTCTTCAATAACACGAACTCTTGTTTTCTCATTGGCACTTAACTGAACCTGATTACTGCCATCTTTATTGATGACGAAAAGGTCAGATTTACGTTCTTTAGTGTCGTCTTCAGTATAATAGATCAATTCATTGTTGCTCGTCCAAAAGTGAAAGCTGATTGATTTCTCTGTAAGGTGCGTGAGTTGAACACTTTCTCCATTGGCCAGGTTTTCTACAAACAAATCTAATTTCTTGTCTTGAAGTTTGAGGTACGATAGGCTTTTTCCATCTGGAGAGATGTGATAATAAGCTTTATCCTGGGTTTTAAAGAAATCATCAACAGGTATAATTTTAACCTGATCTGAACTTTTACAAGCACCTATCACAGCAATTAAAACCAATATTACAATTCTTCTCAACATAAATTTTTCCTCACCGGGATGACAAAAATAGGCATCGCCACCGCTTTACTACGCTTTACACTAACAATGTTACTTTCAACAAATCAGGTAACCTGCGGCTCAATTTAGTATTTATCAGAAACAGACAAAATAAAAAAAAGGTAACATTCTTATTAGATTTTCAACAAGCTTAGCTTAAACTAAGCTAAATCCATTTAGGCAATCTCAAATAGTAAACCTTTTACTTTCGAGGCTTTTTGCTACATTTAAGTTTATAAATCAGGAATATGAATCGTTTAATTGTCTTTGCTTTTTTTCTATTAAGCTTTAACGTAGCTGCACAGATTTCGCAGAACAATCAATTTTCTAATAATTCTGAAAACGCTTTAGCCTTGCAATATTACCGGGATGGCGACTATGAAAAGGCCGCAGTTTTACTCGAAAAGGTTTTTGCTAACCCAAACAATGAAGGTTATTTTGATATTTACTTCAACACGCTGATTAAACTAAAGCGATATGACGTTGCTGAAAAACTGGTAAAGAAAGCTTCTAAACAAAATCCGGGTAATGATGCTTATCCCATTGCGCTTGGCAAACTTTACCAGGAGAAGGGCGATGTAGGTGCCGCAAATAAGATCTTTAACGAAATTATAGCAAAACTGCAAAAAGATGAATTTAAAATCAGAAATCTGGCAAATAACTTTTATCGGTTTGAAAACTATGATTTAGCTGTTCAAACCTTTAAGCAAGGCCGAAAGCTTTTGGGAGATGATAAATTATTTGCTTTTGAGCTCATTAATATCTATCGGTTTAAAAAAGATAAGCCAATGCTGATGCAGGAGTATCTGGATATACTTTCATCTACCCCTCAATTACTGCCGCAAGCAGAAAGTGCACTTTCTCTCGTATTTGAAGACAAAAATGACTATCAAACTTTTCAAACTGCAATATTGAGAAAAATACAAAAGGAGCCCGATGCAGAAATCTATATCAAATTACTAACCTGGAATTATATTCAGCAGCAAGAATTTGATATGGCCCTGCGCCAGTTAATTGCTTTTGACAAACGCACCAAAGCTGATGGCACCACTTTATTTTATGCCATTTACACCTTTGTAGATAATGGTGCTTACGAAACAGCAATAAAAGCCTATGAGTACCTTTTAAAGAAAGGAAAAGATAGCCAATACTATCTGCCATCAAAGATTGAAATGTTGAACACCAAATATAACCTTCAAACTTCTGGAAAATACACAGTAGCTGAACTTAGTCTGCTTGCCAAAGATTATCAGATTCTATTGGAGGAATATGGAAAGAATAAAAACACCTTATTTGCCATAAAAAAACTTGCAAACCTGCAAGCCTACTATTTGAGCGAAGCTGGAAAAGCAGAAAAAATTCTAGAAGAAGCGCTGCAGTTGCCCGGTATTAGTTCATCAGATATCGGACAGTTAAAACTTGATTTGGGCGATGTTTATATTTTAACCAATCAGCCCTGGGAAGCTTTTTTGGTTTATGAGCAGGTTAGTAAGCAATTTGAAGGACAGGCAATAGGCAATGAAGCTAGATTTAGAAGCGCCAAACTTTCTTTCTATCAGGGAAATTTTGAGTATAGCAACGGGCAATGCCTGGTATTAAAAGCAGCCACTTCACAACTGATTGCCAACGATGCGCTGAATTTAAGCCTGCTGATTTCTGATAATATCCAAACACCTGTAGATAGTAATGCTTTGAAAATGTATGCTGATGCAGAAATGCTTCAGTTTAGAAACTTGCCCCTACAAGCGGTAAAAAAGTTAGACAGCATTGCAATTGCTTATCCGGAGAATGGTTTGGCTGATGCTGTTTTAATGAGCAAAGCAAAGATTTTTATCAAATCTGGTGATTTTGTTAAGGCTACTGAAATGCTGAAGAAAGTAGCAGATGGGTTTAAAGATGGCATCTGGACGGATGATGCCTTATTTACCCTGGGCGATTTATATGAGAAAAAACTCAATGATTTAGTACAGGCAAAGACCTATTTCCAAAAGCTGATTACCGATTATCCGGGCAGTATGTTCAGCGCCGAGGCTCGAAAAAGATTTAGAAACTTGCGTGGTGATGGAGTATAATGCGAACAGTATTTTTAGTTTTATTAAAGACCGAACTAATCTAAGCAAACTGTTTTAACTTATTATTTCTAATTCCAGGCCCACACCACCACGTGCCACTCCACACACCCGTGGCATCCTTATAAATATGAATCGAATTGAAACCAACCCGTGCATATGCCTGCATTGATCTTAAGTTTATGCTGGCAATTTCGGTGATTGCAAAATCAAACTTCTTTTTAAAATGAGCTTTATAGGCAGCATAACAGCTATCAAATAAGCCCTGGCCGCGGTATTCTTTGTCTACACAAACCTGGCCCACTACAATGTAATTGTAATCTGCTATAGAATTCCCCCTATATTGAATGTGATCAAAACTTTCATACATTTCCACCAACCTGGGAATATCATTTTTTGATTGCTCCGTCATTCCCAACACATAAGCCACTATTCTATCGCCATCTTTGGCGATAATGTTTTTCTCATACAGATGCATTTTTTCCAGATCATCAAGTGTATGGGAAACCGTAACAAAGCCTTGTTCCTTAATTTCTGCGGCAGATAAGTTAGATTTTAAATTTTGTTTCTGGAGTGCGATAATGCCCTCAAGGTCTGAAGTTGAAGCAGATGTAGTGATATTGATCATATGTATTTCTCGAAATAGTTAGAAGCCTAATATATCCAATCCATTTTTTCTTCCATTTTACTTAGCTATCTTTGTGGCATGCTATTATATAATGTTACTTTAATTTTAGAAGAATCTGCAGCTGATGAATGGTTGCAATGGATGCAGGAGACTCATATTCCTGCGGTAATGGCAACCGGCATGTTCGTATCTAATCGCCTGTTAAAAGTGTTAGATTCACCGAATGAAGGCGTTACTTATTGCACGCAGTACGTTGCCGAAACTCAGGAAAATTATGACCAATACCAGCAGATTTATGCACCAGCTTTGCAAGCAGATTTAAACGCTAAGTTCGAAAATCGTTTTGTGGCTTACAGAACATTGATGGAGTTTGTAGGCTAAGCAGCAAACTTCATCCGAGTAAACCAAAATCTATCTTAACTTCTCATTATTCTTATGCCGATCTGCATCGCGGATACTTTTCTTTTCCAGATTTTTTTCAAAGGCAGCTGTTAGGTTAATACCTGTTTGGTTCGCCAGACAAATCAGCACAAACATCACATCAGCCATTTCATCGGCAAGGTTTACCTCTTCATCACTTTTTTTAAAAGATTGCTCGCCATATTTGCGGGCCATAATCCTGGCCACCTCGCCAACCTCCTCCATTAAAATTGCAGTATTTGTAAGCTCGTTAAAATACCTTATCCCTGTGGTATTGATCCATTGATCTACTGTTTCTTGTGCCTCGTTAATGGTCATGTTCTGGTTTTAAGTTTTTACTGGGTTAAATTTCATAATTTAGGCTGATATAAAATTTTATTTCTCAAAATAACACGCTAATCTAACTCGATCTTATGACTACGCTCTTCACCGAAAAACAATATAAAGCAGTAGAATCTATCTGGATTCCAGGCGTAATTATTGCCTTCCTGCAAATCAGCTGCTATTTTATCTATAGTTACGGACCCGAAACGGTTACCTATGATTACCTGTGGAGAGTACAAACCTGGTTTTTGGAAAGTTTGATTTTCGCCTGGTATTTCTACAAGAATAAAATGTTTTCTAAAGGCATTATCATCCAATTATTGTTTTCTCCTTATTATATATTTAAAGAAGATTGGCCAAATTTTATAGATTACCACTTCAATTTCACCAATAGTGGATTAATTTATCAGGCTATTAGTACGGTTGCTTTCTTTTTACCAATTATCATATTCGCCGTTTTCTACTTTAAAGCAGAAACAAAAGCACATCATCACGCCAAAATTAAAAGGGTTTTAATCCAATTGCTGTTCACGTTAATTTTCAGTGTTACCATCTCTTCTGATCCAGATTCAATGTATAAGATTATTGGAGGTTTTAACACCAGCAGCCTTTATTGGAAAGATGCTATTGTGTCCATTTTATTTATCATCATCTCGTTGAAAATGATTTCAGTTTTGGTTGGATTCTTTTATCTATCCAATAGAATTTACAATGCAAAACAGATTTTAAGACCGTTAGATGAACAGTCGGTTTCGTCAAATCTTTTTAAATGGGGATTTCTGATCAGCTATCCTATTTTATTGCTTTCAGTGCTTGACATGGGATCTTCGGCATTATCTGTTTCTTTCTCTTTTTTAGACATAGCCTTCACCACATTATTTTATATCACAGCTAATCTAATGGTACTTTTTATCTGTGGACGATTCTTTGCAACCTTAATTCAATATCGAAACTTTACGCTGAGACGTTACTTCGGTGTGGTAAATGCACTATCGATTTTACCTGTAATTAATTTATCTACTTTCTTTACGCTACTTTTATTTAAGCGAAATCCCGAAACAACCGGAACCTATATTGATAAATTGAAACAAAACAGAAATGTACATTTAATAATCTATTGCGCATTGCTCATTTTGTATTATACCTATAATTATTTCTCGGTTAATGCAGATTACAGAAGCTTTGAGCCACTCTATAAATTGCTGGTATTCGGCATATCTGTTATTGTACTGGCAAGATTTAAATGGAGCACAAAAGTGATCCCATTTTTAGCCGTGGTTATTTTATATTATGCAGATCTTAAAGACTTTTTCGACTTTGCAGATGGACTTTGGCCTTTTATTCAAAAGAAATTGATCTCTTTTGTTTGGATAGGAACTGTGGCGATGATGATTACCTATTATATTATAGACTATATTCTTCATAAGTCCTTTTACACGCCATATTTCGAAAAGCAAAATCGTGATGACTTCGAGGCTTATCTGAACAAGTTTTAAGAGTTACGATTTGCGCAATACAATACCCACTTTTTCGCCAAAAAAACTGCTGTTATTACTGGAGCGTTCTATGAGTTTGAAATCGAATGAATATTTGCCATCAGCAGGAACGGTAAATCTCTTACTTTCAGCTTCATACTCATGCACGGTATAGTAAATGGTACTATCGCCTTTAGAACTGCTTTCATTGTAAGACTTTTTTGTTGTTTTTGAGTTAATTACATGATCTTCCGCACGCATATCTAAGCTATCAAGAAGAATAGATTTACCCTCATTTTCTATATTAAATTTAACTGAAAAAAAACCGGCCTCATCCTCACTACTCTTAGAAACCTTTGTCCAGATGGTGATTACATCTCCCTTTTTCAAACTCACGTTTTCTGCAGACACGATTTCGCCGGTGGCCAGCTCTAAAACTGTTAACTCCTTTCCAACAGGGTTACAAGAGCTAAAACCTAAAATAAACAGAACGGGAAATAAGTATTTTTTACACATATCGGAGCGGAACTTTTATTGGTGAGCAGTTGTTTTTAAGGTATAATGCTTGCTAAAATAACTAAACATTTTAACAAAAAAATCCGTGCTAGATGGAGCCAGTTCTTTATCTGTTTTAAGGATATAAGTCCTTCCCTTGTAATGAACAGGACATAAAACAGTTGTAAAAGTATTGGCTGAATAGCCAGCATTAACTTTTGAGCTATTAGTAACTACATAACAGCCATCTTCTTCTCTTAATTGATAATCATACTGACTGTTCAACCTTAAAATATCCTCATAAGAACTATAAGTTGATTCGCTAATCAGATTTTTATTAATTTCATCAATGCTTTTATTGAACCTACTTAAGGTCTCCTGAGATGGCCTAAACAACTCAACAAACGTATAATTACCAGGCGTTCTGGGAGAAACGTGATCGTCTGGATCCAGAAAGTATTTAAGCTCTTTCTCAATTTTAGTGAACATGTGATTTACCCAGTTCACTTCCAAAACAGGCATATTTACCACATAATCCTCCCAGGAATCAAATTTTACTGGCGGATAATTCGTCGCCATTAAGTTTTTAGCATGTTTTAAAAGATGTAGAGAGAGTTCCAGTTTTTGCTTTTTAGGGTATTTTTGAGTCCAACTGATTTCCGCTTTATAAAACAGATAGCATTTTTTTACTTCGTCATACTGAATACTATAAGTGAAGAACGTCTCGCCCTGATCGTAAATAACGCTATTTTCATCTTCATAGTAAACGTAATCTATCCGCTCGTTACCCTTTTTCAAATCGGCAATAGTAAATCGCTTAGCATCGTCTGACGGGATAATGAAAACCTGTTCGGTATAAAGTCCTTCAGTTTTGCTGATAAAGTCGCCCAAATTTACACTCAGAAAACTGGTATCAATTTTTGCGACGTCAATATTACCCAATACAACTTCTTCAGGCGTAACTTTTTCAGTGTGGAAATCACAATTTTCAGGGATAGTTAATGAATAGCGATTATCAATCAACACTGTTTTTAAAGGCAGTTTGAGATTCATAACCCTTTGATATTCGGTTTTAGAAACTTCTTCGATATCATCAACAGGAGCATCTTCACTGTCATCTGATTTAATGATTCGTTTACATCCACAAAAGCAGATGGCCGATAGCAGTATCAATAGCAAGGATTTTTTAAAGGAGAAGCTGGAGCGTATATTCATCATAACATATTTGAAGATAGTCAAATATAGAATAAACCTGCTAATTATACCTTATTCTCTTGTCAACCGTTTTCTGTGCCCCGTTGGATTGTGTAATAATTACGCTTTGTTTTTTGTATCAATAATAATAGTGACTGGTCCGTCATTCAATAATGCAATTTTCATATCTGCACCAAAAATGCCGGTTTGGATCTTCTTACCAGTCAAAGCCGCTAACTTTTCAATCATTTTTTCATAAACTGGAATGGCGAAATCAGGTTTGGCCGCCAGTGTAAATCCAGGCCGGTTACCTTTCTTTGTAGAGGCGAATAAGGTGAATTGGCTAATCAGCAGGATATCCCCATCAACATCCGCCAAAGCTTTATTCATCATCTCGTTCTCATCATTAAAAATCCGCATACCGACTATCTTCTGTGCCAGCCAATCTAAATCTTCGTCGGTATCTGCAGCCTCTATCCCCAATAGAACCAGAAAGCCGGTTTTAATTTCGCCGGTAATTATCTCGTCAACAGTGCAACTTGCTTTTGTAACTCTTTGTAAAACTGCTCGCATTTTATATTACTTTTGGTCGATAAATTTGGTATGCGCAAGATAAGTATTTTAGTAATGGCTATGGTTTTGTTGTTCGGCTGTAAACAAAAATCAATCGTACATCCAGCCTTTTATTTCTGGAAAACGGATTACCATAATACTAAACCTGAAACCAAATATCTTGATCATTTTAAATCAAAAGCATTATATGTTCGGATCATGGATGTGGATTTTGATCCGGAGAGGCAGGAGGCAGTACCGGTTTCGCCGATAAAGTTTTCCGATCCCCTGCCACCGAAAGTGGAGATTATCCCTGTAGTTTTTTTGGTTAACCGGATATTTTACGATACAGATAGTAATAAGACCAAAATTTTGGCTAACCGGATCGCCAACTTTGTAGACGCCAAAGTAAAGCAGGCAGGAAAACCAGGTTTCGCAGAAGTTCAAATAGATTGCGACTGGACCAAAACCACCCGAGATCAGTACTTTAATTTTCTCAAACAATTGAAAGCGCAGCCCTTGCTGAAAGGAAAAATGATTTCAGTTACGCTTCGTTTACACCAGGTGAAAAATGTGGTGACGAGTGGGATTCCACCAGTAGAAAAAGCCATGTTAATGTGCTATAATATGGGGAACCTGCGTAAATATGGCGATCAAAATTCCATTCTCGATCAACATGAAATGAATGTTTACCTGAAAGATTTCGTTGAAAATTATCCACTGAAACTTGACGTAGCCTTACCTCTTTTTGAGTGGGCTGTGGTATTTAGAGATAAAGAATATGCCGGGATTTCCAAACGGATTACTGAAAACCAGCTGAGTGATAAAAAATTATTCAAACAACGAGGAAATTCGATTTTGTATGACCTTTTGCTAGATTATCCGGCTGCAGGATTAAAACAAGGAGATGTGGTGAGATGGGAGAAAGTTTCCCCTCAAGATTTACTTGCGACATCCACTTTTTTATCCCGATATTTGAAACCAGCAGAACGAAATCTAGTTTTCTATCACCTTGACACCGACCTTTTAAAACATTTTACGCATGAAGACCTTCAAAAAGTTATCGCTAATTTTTAGTGTTTTCCTTTTTACATTTTTTGGCGAAATCGCTGTTAACATTGCCTGCGGTGGAGAAGTAGATCCTTACGACTATTATATTTCATATTTCCATAATAATGTACAGGGAGATGAATATACGCCTTTCGCCTTCAACCAGATGACTTATTTAAATGGAGAAGAAGATGTGGTGAGTGAGTCAGAAGTTAATAGCCAGGAATGGGGTAAATATTTGGATGTAAATTCGCAAGATGTACACAAATTGATGTACAGTGTAGACCGCGCTACAAATGTTAAGTTGATAAATTTTACCGGTGAAATTTCATCTTTACCAGATAGTTTACAGAAAAACACCTTTATGCAGGCTTTAGCAAAAAACAAAAATGCACTGAAATATTACACCTTTGCAAAAACTACAGAGCCTTTTGCCAATGTAAATTTTGACCTTTGGGATCCAGAGCCAAGGGATACCACCGCTATGAGTGACCTTGCTACTACAGCATTGAAATTTACGGAATCAGAAAAGGATAACTTTTTAAAACTTCGTTATGCTTACCAAGCTCAAAGAATGTTTCATTACGCAGGATTACATACTGAAAGCAAAAATGTTTACGATCAGTTTATCAAATCAAACAAGACCAAAAGTGCAGCTAAAGGGTGGGCATTAGCCCTGTATGCGGGATCAACCAGAAGACTAGGAAATCCTGAAGAGTCTGCTTTCTTATTTTCCAAAGTATTTACCACTAATCCCGAACGCAGAATCCAGGCTTACAAAAATTATTATTACAACAGTGCACCTGTAAATGGTGCTTTAAAATATGCCAAAACAAATGATGAAAAAGCCAGTATCTGGGCCATCAATGGTTTTGGAAATCCAGATTTTAATATTGAAAGCCTAAGCAAAGTTTATCAATACGAACCAAAAAGCCAACTGAATGGTGCACTTTTGGTACGGGAGGTAAATAAGCTGGAACAGGCGCTAATAAAAGACAGCGACTTTGACAAAACATCTTATCAGTACTATTTTTATAACAGTGATAATTCGAAATATAGAGACAGTGTTCAAAACCTCAACCTAAAACAACTTCATCAGGTCAAGGATTTCGCACTTAAATTAGCAGCAGAAAATAAATATCCACAACCAGAACTCGGCACTTTAACAGCCGCATATTTATCTTGGATGGAAAATAATGACCTCGAAGCATCAGCTTATCTGGCCAAGTTAAATCCAACCAAACTGCCTGAAAAATTACATGATCAATACCGAATAACCGATTTATTGATCAAAGCTAAAAATATTAAAAAAGGGAATCCATTTAATGAAAATGAGCTTTTACCTTCTTTAAAATGGTTGGATGAAAAAAGATTCGCAGAGAATAAAATAGTAAAAGAAGGGCAATATAACGACTGGGGAAATGAGGATAAACGCTTTACCAGAACCACCAGAAATTTTTACCAGCAAATACTCGCTCCTGCTTATTTGAAAATGGGAGACTCAGCAAAAGCAGCTCTCGCAATGGTTAAAGGAGACCTATCTTATAACCAGATGAAAAATAATTCGCTTTTCAGCAACATGAGTTATCAGAGTACTTCATTTTGGCAGCAATATTTGAGTCCGAGAAGTATGCAGGCACTTGCAAATTATAAAACCAAAGCGAATGGAAATGATGTAGTCGCTTTGCTAGCTAAGGCATTAAATAAATTAAGCAATGATGAATTTTATGAACTTTGGGGTACAACTTACCTGAGAACACATCAGTATGACAAGGCTGTTCAATTGTTTGCAAAGGTGTCGCCACAATACAATTATCCTAATCCAGAGAACTGGTATGCCGATGATGCAAACGGCAAGCTATATTCCAATCCGTTTATTCAAACCATTAACGACTATCCGAAACAATACGTAGTTGCAAAAGCATCAATCACTAAAAAGGCTTTTGCTGCAGAAATGCTCCGCCTGCAAAAATTAACCGTTAGTGATAAAAAGAATGCCTCACTTTATTATTATAAAATGGCAAACGCAGTTTATCAAACAGGTTACTTTGGTAACAGCTGGTTCTTAATTAGTTATGATTGGTCATCTTATGACAACGCAAGTGACGCAAAATTTGGTTACGATGTGGATTACAAGAAAGCGCAAACAGCAAAAACCTGGTATTTGAAGGCCAGGGCGTTAAGCACAAATGCAGATTTCCGAGCAAAATGCACATTTATGCTGGCCAAATGCGTTCAAAAGCAAATTATCTTAAATTCTCGTTTAAATTCTTTCAGTTACTGGGATAAGAAGGATGTAAAGTATAAAAACTTTATCAACGCGAATTACAATAATCCATACTTTAAAGAGCTGAGCTTAAAATATAGCCAGACACCTTTTTATCGTGTTGCCGCAGGAGAATGTAGCTATTTTGGAGACTTTATAGCGAAGAAATAGCGGAAGGCAGAAAGATTAAAGAACAAGGAGCAAGGAATAAAGATTAAAGACTAAAGCGGAAAGCTTAAAGAACAAAGAGCAAGGAATAAAGATTAAAGCGGAAAGCAGAAAGATTAAAGAACAAAGAGCAAGGAATAAAGATTAAAGACTAAAGCGGAAAGCTTCAAGAATAAAGCTTCAAGGCTTGAACTAAAACACATAGCAAGAAATCCTTCAAATCTGTGTAATTAACCCGAAGGCAAAACGACTAACGAACAACGATAGACGAACAACGAAAAACACTCATCAAATCAAATCACTTTAATCCAACAATCTGTGTAATCAACCCGAAGGCAAAACTACAGACGAACAACGACAGACGATCAACGAAAAACACTCATCAAATCAAATCTGTGTAATCCAACAATCTCTGTAATCAACCGGAAGGAGAAATCAACCTGGAGGTGAAAAAGATGAAAGAACAAGGAGCAAGGAAGAAAGACCAAAGCCAAAAGACTATAGCTTAAAACCCATCGAACAACTATTTATAAATGACACTAATTAAATCTGTGAAATCTAACAATCTGTGTAATCAAACCCAAATGTAAAACGAAAATCGCACCCCCTCCTACCACCTAATCAAGGCGCTGGCCCAGGCAAAACCAGAACCGAATGCTGCGAGACAAACTAAATCTCCATCTTTAATTTTTCCAGCTTCCCAGGCTTCACATAGAGCGATTGGTACAGAGGCAGCTGTAGTATTTCCGTATTTTTGAATGTTATTAAAAACCTGATCATCATTTAAGCCCAATAGGTTTTGAACATACTGACTGATGCGCAAGTTGGCCTGATGGGGAACCAGCAGGTTGATGTCTTTTTCAGTGAGATGATTTGCGGCTAAGGCTTCGCGAATGACTTCTGGGAATTTAACCACTGCTTTTTTGAATACCGCCGGACCATCCATATAGGGCAAAACAGCACCACTAGCCAAAATCTCTGGTGTCATAAATAATCCACCTAATTCCTGATCTGGAAATGCAGGTTTATCTTTCATCCATTTATTGGCATGAGAACCCGGATAGTGCATTGCTAGAATCTCGGCATCTGCACCATCACTATGTAAATGCGTACTTAAAATACCTTTACCTTTTTCTGCTGTAGGCTGCAAAACCACTGCTCCGGCACCATCACCAAAAATTACAGATACGTTTCTGCTCCGCGTCTCGAAATCCATAGCAAATGAATGCTTCTCACTTCCCACTACCAAAACATTTTTGTACATACCGGTTTTAACAAACTGATCAGCCACCGATAGCGCATAAACAAAACCCGAGCATTGATTACGGATATCCAGCGCTCCAATTTCGCCCATTCCCATTTCTCGTTGCAACAAAACCCCACAGCCTGGAAAATAGTAATCAGGGCTTAGTGTAGCAAAAACAATAAAATCAACGTCTTTTGCAGTAATACCAGCGCGTTCAATTGCAATTTTTGCAGCTTCAATTCCCATCGTGGTAGTGGTTTCTTCATAGCGATCTGCAAAACGACGTTCCTGAATACCCGTACGCTCCTGAATCCACTCATCATTGGTATCCATAAAACGACTCAAATCAGTATTGGTGTATACATTTTTAGGAACGTAATAACCTATTCCTGCTATTTTAGACTGATGCATGCTGTTAGTGATAATTTGGTTAGGTAAAGTTAATCATTTATTGTTTAAGCTATTGTTATTTCATAAGGAACAAAATCTTGATACTTGATACTAAATACTTGATACTATTGTTTATTTTTGCACCATGTCTACAGAAACCAAAGAAGAGACCTTTACGCTCGAAGAAATTTTAACTTCCTTAAAAACCGTACATCGCCTTATTTTGTGGAATGATGATATCAACACTTTTGATCATGTTATCTATTGCATGATGAAATACCTGGATTATAACGAATCTCAATCAGAAAAAATTGCATGGAAAGTGCACAATGATGGCAAGTGCCCAGTGCTGGAAGGCTCTTTCACAGAAATGGAAGTGTATCGTAAAATTTTGCAGCAAGAAGGGTTGACTGTTTCTGTTGATTAATTTGATTTCTTTTAAATCAATACATTTTTCATACTTTAACTAAATTTCACGCTAACTACATGAAAAAAAACGCTCTATATATTTTAACGTTAGCTATAAGCATTACACTATTATCTTGTAAAAAAGATAAATCGTTCGATATTGTTAATTCAGAATTTGAAGCAGTTTCAATTACTAAAGATAGACCTTTATCTTTTTACGGCAATAAAGGATCAAGTATTACAGACTCAAAAACCATCCAAGATTTTATTAAAGATATTAATATGTTCAATCTTGATACAGATATTGATAGCAGACCAAGGGGTGAAATAATAAAATTTATAAGTGCAGACTCTGCTTATTTTTATAATTCAGAAAAAACCGTTTATCTGAAATGTGCTTTCAAGAGAGATGGGAATACGATATTCTTTTATGAAACTATATATAATTATATTAGAAAAGATGCTAACACAGAAAAGCTTTATAACGATATAGTTAAATATCAACCTAAAATATTAAAATCATTAGCATTGCCCACAGTTGGAGGATTAATGTATGTTGAAACTCGAGAAAATACAATGGTTGGTTCTATAAACGATCAGGAATTAAAGTTATATCGATTTGCTTTTAAATTAAATAAGGTTTTAGGAAATTCAGGTTTGCAAAATGATACAGGATTGCCATTTAATCAATTTAACGAGAGTTTTCTGCAAAGTTTAGGTGATAAAGATATGCTTGCCATACAGCCTTATACTTTTAACTTTAAAAATTGATCTGATAATTTTCTAAAACAAAACGGCTGGATTTAATTCCCCCTGCCTTTTTGTTATCTTATTTTCTCAAAAACGCTTTCCAACTCCGCCTGCGTACTTTGTGTTTTATCTTTCGCATACCATCCATGTAACTTCTCGGCGAGAACAGTCATTTCATCGGTTTCTTTTCGCCATTCTTTCAAAAGTTCCTGCAAAATCTGAGGTCGTGGTGCCCATGTGGCTAAAACCTGATCGGCTGCTTCATTCAATATGATTAAAACCGGAATTGCCCGGCCACCATTGGTTAAATGTGCATCAATTAATGGAAGGTTTTTATCGCGAAGTACAAATCTCAGATCGATTTTACCTAAAGACGCCACCGCTATTTTATTAAATACCGGAATAATTTGTGCCGCATCTCCACACCAGCCTTCTGTAATAACTAAGAATTTATACTTAGCTTTAAGATGATCAATGGTTGAAGACAAAGCTTCCGACAAACTAACAGTCTTATCGACACGATTCATTCTTTGCACATTCATTTTCGTATAATGCAAATCATAACTAGCTTCACTGGTGGATTTACCCTCTAGTAAAAGTTGATCGACCAGGGCACGATAGGTTTGATAATCCATTCCTTGTGCATTGAAAATTTCGCTGTAATTAACCATGATATTTTAAGAATATGACGCAAAGGAAAGTAGAAATTAGATCATAATAATCACGGCTTTGCAAGAAATCGCTTTGCGTATGATTACACAGATTTTGGGATTACACCGATTTTTTTTCTTGATGTAATCATCTCGAATTTATTTCGGCACCTAACTCCATAAGTATGTCAATAAATTAATTTTTTAGATTTTTACAATCTGCGATCTGTGGCTAAATTTAGAGCACCATCAATTTACTTAAATGCTGCGTTAGAGCCACGAAGTCAGCAACGGTTAATTGCTCGGCCCGCTTCTCGAAATAAATATGGTCATCCATTTTATCTTTCGGCATTACCGCAGACACCGCATTACGTAAAGTTTTTCTTCTTTGATTAAATCCGGCTTTAACTACCCGCCAGAATAGTTTTTCATCGCAATCAAGCGTATCTACCTCATTTCGGGTTAGGCGGATAACGGCAGAATTTACTTTGGGTGGTGGATTAAAAGTGCCTGGTTTAACGGTAAAAAGATATTCAATTTTGTAATATGCCTGCAGAAAAACACTTAATATTCCGTACTCTTTTGTACCAGCCGGTGAAGCACACCGCTGCGCGACTTCTTTCTGGAACATGCCCACCATCTCCACTACTTTGTGGCGGTTATCTAAAATTTTAAATAAAATCTGCGAAGAAATGTTGTACGGGAAGTTACCGATAATGGCAAACTGACCAGGAAAGTTGGCTTCAAAGTCTAATTTTAAAAAATCGCCGTTAATTAAACGCTCACCCAGTTGCGGGTATTTCTCATTTAAGAAATGATAAGATTCGGTGTCGATATCAATTAAATAAGTTTGTAAACCTTCACGTTTCAACAAAAAATCAGACAGAATTCCCATCCCAGGGCCAACTTCCAAAACCTGGTTGTACTTGTCGGTATTGACCAAACTTTCTACAATCCGGTTCGCAATGCCCTTATCCGTTAAAAAATGCTGACCTAAATGTTTTTTCGCTTTTACTAAACTCATACCCAAAATTTACCGAATATTTAACTGCAAAGTGCGCCAAGATTTCGACGTTAAGATCGCAAAGATAGACTTATTATTCCTTTGCGAATAACTTAGTGTTCTTTGCGGTTTCATTTTTTTTAAAGTCTTTAGCCGAAAATCAGTATTTTGCGCTAAAATTTTCAAGGAATTATGAGCGATAAACTTAAAATAGGCATCAGTATAGGCGACGTGAACGGTATAGGTTTAGAGGTAATTATCAAAACATTATCCAATCCGGCAATTTTAAATTACTGTACGCCAATTGTTTATGGTCATACTAAAGTTTCTTCTTTCCACAGAAAAGCAAATAACCTTGGCGATTTTAGTTTCAACGTGATTAATCATGCCAATCAGGCTCAGGTTAAAAAAGCAAACATGATCAATTGCTGGGAAGAGGATGTAAAAATCGAACTTGGACAAGTAACCGCTACAGGCGGAAAATATGCATTGCTTTCGCTAGAAAGAGCAACAGCAGATTTAGTAGCAGGAGAAATTGACGCTTTGGTAACTGCTCCAATTAACAAACATAACATCCAGTCGGAAACTTTTTCTTTCCCCGGACATACAGAATATTTGCAGGAAAAAAGCGGAAGTAAAGATGTGTTGATGTTCTTAATCAGCGAAAATTTACGCGTAGGTGTAGTTACCGGCCACATACCAGTAAAAGATGTTCCAACTTCCATTACCAAAGAAAAAATCCTCAGTAAGCTAAAATTAATCAACGAAAGCCTGAAAAAGGATTTCTGGATTGAAAAACCAAAAATTGCCGTATTGGGGCTAAACCCTCATGCCAGCGATAATGGCTTACTTGGCGCCGAAGAAGCAGAAATTATTACACCTGCCATTCAGGAAGCTTATGATAAAGGCATGATGGTTTTTGGTCCTTACCCGGCTGATGGCTTTTTTGGAAACGGTAGCTACAAAAAGTTTGATGCTGTTTTGGCAATGTATCACGACCAGGGCTTAATTCCTTTTAAAACGTTAGCCTTTCATAACGGCGTTAACTATACGGCAGGACTAAATTTTGTCCGCACTTCTCCAGATCACGGAACCGGATACGATATCGCCGGCAAAGATCTTGCAGATTCTACTTCATTTACTGAAGCCTTATTTTCTGCTATCCATATCGTAAAAAACCGTAGAGAACAAGAAGAAATGTTGAGCGGTCAGTTAAGATCTGGCGGCAAGGTTGTGGAAACCCAGTTTGATATTAAGGATGATGCTTCTTAAGGGAAGCGGAAAGACTAAAGCAGAAAGAGACCAAAGAATAAAGCAGAAAGACCAAAGACTAAAGCAGAAAGACCAAAGCGGAAAGACCAAAGCGAAGAGACTGAAGCTGAGAGGGTAAAGACTAAAGCTGAAAGTACACTGGCCATAAACCTAATTAAAACCGTCTCTGTATTGGAAAGACCAGGTATCTATCCTTCCTATAAATCACAGGCGTTGATTGATACGTTGATAGCGCTAACCAGGTGAGGTTCTTTAATATATCCTGTTAAATGAACTTAAAAAGCTCTGTGGGCGCTTATAAACCATAACTTAACTTGGGCACCTTAGAAAATGAATAGCGCCAGCACAGGCAAGTACATCTTACCAATCATTGTGGTTTGTCAATTTTTTTGCACTTCGCTCTGGTTTGCAGGCAACGCCATCTTGCCAGATATCATTAAAAATTTTCCACTCGAATTAAATCTGCTCGCCAATCTCACCAGCATGGTTCAATTTGGCTTTATCAGTGGAACATTGATTTTCGCTGTTTTTGCCATTTCGGACATTTTTCCGCCATCAAAAGTTTTCTTTACCTGCGGACTGTTAGCGGCAATATTTAATCTCGCCATTTGCTTTGCAATCTCAGATATCAAACTGCTACTCTTATTTCGTTTTGTAACCGGTTTTATGCTCGCTGGCATCTATCCTGTCGGGATGAAAATAGCGTCCGATTATTTTAAAGACGGACTGGGAAAATCCTTAGGTTTTTTAGTTGGTGCTTTGGTTTTGGGTACTGCTTTCCCTCATTTATTAAAAACATTTACAGCAAATTTTGCCTGGCAATATGTAATCTTTGCTACTTCGGGTTTATCTCTAACTGGAGCAATTGCTATTTTATGGTTTGTGCCAAACGGCCCATTTAGAACTGCCGGACAAAAATTTGATTTCCGTTCTTGTTTTAACGGCTTTAAAAATCCCGATTTTCGATCTGCTGCTTTCGGCTATTTCGGGCACATGTGGGAACTTTATACCTTTTGGGCTTTTTTACCCGGCATGCTGCTGCTTTACAACACTAAACATGTACATACAACTTTAAATATACCACTGTTTTCGTTCCTAATTATCGCATCGGGAGGTTTATCTTGCATGATCGGTGGTTTGCTCTCACAAAAATTTGGCGTAAAACGGATTGCCACCATTGCCCTTTCCATTTCGGGGTTATGCTGCCTGGTCTCGCCGCTTTTCCTCTTCAGCGGCTCGGTATATCCTTTTCTTATCTTTTTATTTTGCTGGGGTTTATCCGGAACGGCCGATTCGCCACTTTTTTCTTCCTTAATTGCTAAACATGCACCAGAAAGTTTAAGAGGAACTTCATTAACACTGGTAAATTGTATCGGTTTTGCCATTACGATTATTAGCATACAGGTGATTAATCTTTTGGCTAAAGAGATGAATTCGCATTATATTTATGCAGTATTAGCCATCGGTCCGGCATTTGGATTATTCGCACTTAAAAAATAATTTATGCTTTATAAATTGGAGTTTCATTCCTGAATTGAATATTTGTATAGCGTATCTTTATTTGTTTTTAGTGGAAACATAAGTCGCCTTATTAAGGATTTAGGCAAATATTCCTTGTGTTATGGTTGCCCATATTAATGCTAGGGATTTTTTTTAATAATACTTTCAAAAATAATTAGATCAAATAAATGAAATTAATTTCTCCAATTATAAGACCTGAAGAGTTAACCTGGTTAAATCAGGATGATGAAATCGTAATTATAGATGCCAGTGCAGGCTCAAAAGCGAGATACGATGAACAACATTTGGCAGGGGCACTTTTTGCCGATGTAAATCACGATTTAGCCAATATCGCCGATTTTGCAGCTGGCGGGAGGCATCCTTTGCCCACGTTCGAGCAATTTTCAATTGTTTTACAGAATCTCGGGATCACAAAAGATAGCCACGTTATTGTTTACGATGATAAAAATGGTGGCAATGCAGCAGCAAGATTATGGTGGATGCTGAAAGCCATCGGCCATGAAAAAGTGCAGGTAATTGATGGAGGATTTCAGGCAGCTGTTCAGGCTGGTTTTCCTACTACAAACAAAGTAGAAACGCCAAAGTCCGTTGCACCCTACCAAGTTGAATCATGGTACCTGCCTTTATCTAATCTTAGTGAAGTAGAAACCGTAGCCAAGACCGAAGATCACATGGTAATAGACGTGCGGGATGCTAATCGCTTTGCCGGACTAACAGAGCCGATAGATACCATTGCCGGGCATATTCCAGGTGCCCGAAACATTCCATATACCGAAAATTTAGATCCTGATGGCCGTTTCCTTTCGCCAGCAATATTGAAAGAAAAATATGAGAGCGCTTTGGGCAACATTCAGCCGGAAAATGTGATTGTGCATTGCGGTTCCGGGATTACGGCCTGCCATACGCTCTTGGCAATGGATTATGCAGGCTTGCCAATCGCTAAACTTTACGTTGGTTCCTGGAGTGAATGGAGTCGAAACAATAAGGAAATGGTTTTAGCACATTCGTAAAACCAAAGCTGACTTTTAGAAATCGAATGAATAAAATTGGAAATTAGCGCTAACATTCCAAGATTTCAATATTTTAAGATCAACAATTTTTAAAAAACATTTTTAATCTAATTATTTTATCCCTACATTTGCAGGCTAAAATTTTACAGTACTTTGAACCCATTAAAGCAATTTTCTATACCGTTTACCGGACTAAAATTGGGAGCCCATCAGTTTGATTATGAGCTTGATGACACCTTCTTTAATGCATTTGAGTATTCGTTAATTAAAAGTGGTAATTTGAAAGTTAACCTGGAACTTGATAAACAAGAGACCATGTTACTTTTAAAATTTAGAGTTATTGGAACTTTAAATTTGGATTGCGATAAATGCTTATCGGAGTTCTCTTATCCTGTTAACTTATACGAAAGACAGATAGTAAAGTTTGCAGAAGATGAATTGGAAAGTGACGATGAGGAAATTATCTCGTTAAGCCGTAAAGATTCTGAAATTGATATATCGGGCCCTTTATACGAAATGATAAACGTGGCTGTACCTTATATCAAAAACTGCGAGCAAGCAGATAAAGAGTGTGATCAGGAAATGATTAGTCGACTAGAACAACTCTCTATTGATAAGCAAGCAGAAGAAAACGAACAAACAAGCGACCCACGTTGGGAAGCCCTTAATAAGTTAAAAAAATAATTAGATTATACACCAATGGCACATCCAAAACGGAAAATCTCGAAACAGAGAAAAAATAAAAGAAGAACACACTACAAAGCAGTGACGCCTTCTTTAGCAACTTGCGCAGCAACAGGTGCTATCCACGTACCTCACCGTGCATACAACGTTGATGGTAACTTATACTATAACGGTAAATTGGTTATCGAAAATACTCAAATCGGGTAATTTTCTTAAGAAATTGTTTGTGTTTTCAGCGGCTTTAGTTATACCTTAGTCCACTGAAAAATTAGGATTTAACCTAACTTAACACAAACAGATTTTTTCTATGAAAATAGGCCTCGACATAATGGGCGGAGACTATGCTCCCAAAGCAATCGTTTTGGGAGCAATAGCAGCTCATCAATCGCTAAACGTTGGAGAACATTTAGTTCTTATCGGCGATACCGAACAGATTAAACCCATTCTAGCAGAAGAGGGTTTTAATCCGGATCATTTTGAATACGTTCATACTGATGAAGTTATTGGTATGGGCGAACATCCCACAAAAGCAATCGTTCAGAAACCGAATTCGAGCATTGCGGTTGGTTTTAACCTTTTAAAAGAGGGTAAAATCGATTCTTTCGCAAGTGCAGGTAACTCTGGTGCAATGTTAGTTGGCGCAGTTTTCAGCGTTAAAACTATTCCCGGCATCATTCGGCCTTGCTTATGTGCTATTCTTCCAAAGCTTAAAGGCGGTACCGGTTTATTATTAGATGTTGGTGCCAATGCAGATTGCAAGCCAGATATTTTACTACAATTCGGCGTTTTAGGCAGTTTGTATGCCGAAAATTTATTCAAAATAGATAATCCAAGGGTTGCTTTAATGAATATTGGCGAGGAAGATGAAAAAGGTAACATGTTAAGCATGGCCACCTTTCCATTGATGAAAGATACCAGTCTTTTTAATTTTGTAGGTAACGTAGAAGGAAGAGATCTTTTTAACGATAAATCTGATGTCATCGTTTGCGATGGTTTTACTGGAAATGTAATGCTTAAATTAGCAGAATCTTTTTACGTAATCACGATCAAAAAAGGGTTGAAAGATGAATTTTTTGATCGCTTTAACTACGAACAGTACGGTGGAAGTCCGGTTTTAGGTGTTAACGCTCCTGTTGTTATCGGGCATGGAATTTCTAGTCCGTTAGCTGTTAAAAATATGGTTCTCCAGTCCAGAGAAATGATTACCACGGGATTGGTAGAAAAAATTAGAATGGCATTTAAATAAAAAATTCTTAAAATGAGTAAAATTCATGCTGCCATCACGGCAGTAAATGGTTACGTCCCCGACTATGTGCTTACCAATGCAGAGTTAGAAACCATGGTTGATACTTCTGATGATTGGATTACGAGCAGAACGGGGATCAAAGAGCGTAGAATTTTAAAAGGTGAAGGTTTAGGCACATCAGATATGGCAGTTCATGCCGTAAATGGTCTACTTAAGAAGAGAGGAATTGATGCGTCAGAAATCGAACTTATTATTTTTTGCACCACCACTCCCGATTTTACATTCCCGGCTACCGCTAACGTATTAGCTGATAAAATCGGTGCTAAAAATGCCTGGGGTTATGATCTTCAGGCGGCTTGTTCTGGCTTTATCTTTGGCCTGGCAACGGGTGCATCTTTCGTGGAATCTGGCAGACATAAGAAAGTTCTGGTAGTTGGTGGCGATAAAATGTCCTCCATTATCAACTACGAAGACCGCACAACCTGTATCATTTTTGGTGATGGCTGCGGTTGCGCGCTATTGGAACCAAATGAAGAAGGCTTAGGTATCCAGGATTCCATTACCAGAACCGATGGTGCCGGAAGAGATTTTCTTGGCATGAAAGGTGGCGGTTCTGTACAGCCTGCAACACACGAAAGTATTGATGCCAAATTACACTATGCACACCAGGAAGGTCCTATAGTGTTTAAGTTTGCCGTTACCAATATGGCAGATGTGGCGGCAGAAATTATGGAACGCAACAACCTTACGCCAGATGATGTGGCCTGGTTGGTTCCACACCAAGCAAATAAACGCATTATAGATGCTACTGCAAACCGCATGGGCGTAACTACCGATAAAGTAATGATCAATATTGAACGTTACGGTAACACCACAAACGGAACCATTCCACTGTGTTTATGGGAGTGGGAAGGCCGATTAAAAAAAGGCGACAACATTGTACTTGCTGCTTTTGGTGGCGGATTTACATGGGGTTCTATTTACCTGAAATGGGCATATAATAGTTAGTCGGTTATTTAGTTGATTAGTTTTTTAGTAAATAGCTAATCTCCCAAACACCCAATAAACCAAAAAACAAAACAAAAAAAGTATAACTTAGTTAATTCATTAACACTATTTTTTACATAACAAGGATTAAAAAATGGATATCAAACAAATACAGGAACTGATTAAATTTGTTTCTCGTTCTGGAGTAAACGAAGTTGCTATTGAGCAAGAAAACTTCAAGATCACGATTAAAACAAACCAGGCACCAACTGTTGTGCATGCTACTGTACCACAAGCACCGCTTGTACAGGCTGCGGCACCAGTTGCAACAGCTCCTACTGCTCCTGTTGCAGCAACACCTGCTGTTCCAGCTGCAGAAGACACATCAAAGTACATCACCATTAAATCTCCAATGATTGGTACGTTTTACCGTTCAGCAAGTCCGGAGAAACCAATGTTTGTAAATGTTGGCGATGAAGTTGGTATTGGCAAAGTGGTTTGTATTATTGAAGCCATGAAACTTTTCAACGAAATTGAAAGTGAAGTTTCAGGCCGTATCGTTAAAATTCTGGTTGATAATGCATCACCAGTTGAATATGACCAACCATTATTTTTAGTAGAACCTATTTAGAATTGATTTCACAGATTTAAGATAATTGCACTGATTAATATTAATTATAATGATCAAAAAAAATCGGTGTAATCCTTTCCATCGGTGTAATCATCAATTAAAAAATTATGTTTAAAAAAATACTAATTGCCAACAGGGGAGAAATCGCTTTGCGTATTATCCGTACCTGTAAGGAAATGGGCATCAAAACGGTTGCTGTTTACTCTACCGCCGATCGCGAAAGTTTACATGTACGTTTTGCTGATGAGGCTGTTTGTATTGGTCCTCCTCCAAGTAAAGATTCTTATTTAAATATTCCAAACATCATTTCAGCTGCAGAATTAACCAACGCTGATGCGATACACCCAGGTTACGGTTTCTTATCTGAAAATGCTAAGTTTTCTAATATTTGCCGGGAATACAACATCAAATTCATTGGCGCAACACCGGAGCAAATTAATGGCATGGGCGATAAAGCTTCGGCTAAAGAAACCATGAAAATTGCGGGTGTACCAACTATTCCAGGTTCTGAGGGTTTGCTAACCAGCGTGAAAGAAGGAATTGCAATTGCGAATGAAATGGGTTATCCAGTTATTCTTAAAGCAACTGCCGGTGGTGGTGGCCGCGGAATGCGCGTAGTTTGGAAAGATGAAGATTTTGAGAATGCGTGGGATAGTGCCCGTCAGGAATCTGGCGCCGCATTTGGTAACGATGGCTTATATTTAGAAAAATACATCGAAGATCCACGCCACATTGAAATTCAGATTATTGGTGATCAGTTTGGAAAGGCTTGTCACCTATCAGAGCGCGACTGTTCTATTCAACGTCGCCACCAGAAATTAGTAGAAGAATCTCCATCACCATTCATGACAGAAGAACTTCGTGTTAGAATGGGTGAAGCTGCAATTAAAGGGGCAACGGCTGTAAATTATGAAGGCGCGGGTACAATCGAATTTTTGGTTGATAAACACCGTAATTTCTATTTTATGGAAATGAATACCCGTATTCAGGTCGAGCATCCGGTAACGGAAGAGGTAATTAATTTCGATTTAATAAAGGAACAGATTAAAGTTGCTGCCGGAATTCCGATTTCTGGTAAAAACTATTTTCCCGATATGCACGCAATTGAGTGTCGTATCAATGCAGAAGATCCGGCTAATAATTTCCGCCCTTCTCCGGGAAGAATTACCAATTTCCACTCTCCAGGTGGACATGGTGTGCGTGTAGATACGCATGTGTATGCTGGTTATTCCATTCCATCTAACTACGATTCGATGATTGCGAAACTAATTTGTGTGGCGCAAACCCGCGAAGAAGCAATTTGTACCATGGAACGTGCTTTAGGAGAATTTGTAATTGAAGGCGTTAAAACAACTATTCCTTTCCATTTACAATTGATGAAAGATCCGAACTTCAGAGCTGGCAATTTCACAACCAAGTTTATGGAAACGTTTGAGTTCATAGAATAAAAACCATATTAGAAGATAACAGAATCCCATTTTGTATAAAAACAAAATGGGATTTTTTCGTTATTTATATTTTAGAATCATTTAATTTGATTATGGAAACATTCATTGTACATCCAGAAAATCAAGCTTAGTTGAAATGCTATGAAACAAGTTTTAAAGGCGATGAAAATTTCTTTCGAAAGGGAAGAGAAACTATATAATACCGAGTTTGTGGCAAAAATTTTATAGGGAGACAAAGATTTCGCAGCGTGTAAATTCACGAATAAATAGATCGTTATAATCTATGGAAGTAGTTTTTCTCCCTACCGCTAATGAAGATTTCGCTTTCTTAAGAAAGTCAGGGAATATAACTCTACAAAACAAAATTCATCAGCTGCAACTTGCGATAGCAATTCGCCATTTAAAGAGATTGGTAAGCCTGAAGCGCCAAAGCATGGGTTAACGGGAAGTGGTCAAGAAGGATAAATTCTGAACATAGAATTATTTATGAAGTTTTAGAGGATGAACAGCTTATCAAAATACCTTCATTAAAAGACCATTATAATTAATATTCAAATCAGCCAGTAAAATATTTCTGATAAAAGCTTAAACTATTTCTATATTTAACACGTAAATACCATTCTATTCATTTAGAATGGTATTTTTGTTTTCAACATGAGCGACACTACAGAAAAAACATCCCTTAAAAAAGCAATTGGACAAAAAGGCACAACACTGGAGGCAGAAATGTCTTTCTTCGATCACCTTGATGTACTTCGCAAACATTTAATCAGAGCCGTAATTGCCATCGGCGTATTTACCAGTATTGCTTTCTACTTCAACGAGTTCATTTTAGACAAAATTATCTTCGGCCCAAAAAAGCCTGACTTTTGGACTTACCGCATGATGTGCAAATTAGTCGACAAATTTCCGACCCTTGGTGCAGATATGTGTATCACTAAGATAAACGGTGAAATCATCAATACAGAAATGGCAGGTCAGTTTAACCTCCAATTAAACGTGTGCGTAATGTGTGGCATCATCGTAGGTTTTCCTTATTTGCTTTGGGAAATTTGGCGCTTCATTAAACCAGCTTTACACGAGAATGAAAGAAAATCTGCCAGCGGCTTTGTATTCTTCGCATCGTTTCTGTTTATTATAGGTATTCTTTTTGGATATTTTATTGTTTGCCCCCTTTCAGTTAACTTCTTAACAGGTTATACCGTAAGTACCGAAATTAAAAACACTTTCACTGTCGATTCTTATCTTTCCTCTGTAGCCACGCTAACGCTTGGAACAGGAATTATATTTGAACTTCCGGTAATTATTTTCATTCTTTCGAAACTTGGTTTGATGACCCCGAAACTGATGAGATCTAGCAGAAGATATGCAGCAGTTATCATTTTAATTATTGCAGCGATTGTGACGCCAACACCAGATATCATGACCATGTTAATTGTAGCAACCCCACTCTTCTTGTTATATGAGCTGAGTATCTTTGTTTCTGCATACATAGAAAGAAAAAAAATAAAGGCTGAAAAGGCATTCTACGCTAACTAACAAAAACATTACGAACAGATTTTATTATTCTGTATAAATTTGGACATGTCTGAGACTAAAGTTAAAATCGCCATTGGCGGCGACCATGCAGGCTTTGAGTATAAAGAAATATTAAAGGATTTTCTGAAAGATTATGAAGTAAAAGATTTCGGACCTTCATCCTCAGCTTCGGTTGATTATCCTGACTTTGCTCATCCCCTGGCGGCGGCCGTAGAAAGTGGCGAATTTGAATACGGAATTCTACTGTGTGGTTCTGCGAACGGTGTGGCCATTACGGCTAATAAACACAGTGGAATCAGGGCAGGCTTATGTTGGGAGACTGAGGTAGCATCTCTTATTCGTAAACATAATGATGCAAATGTACTTTGTATCCCAGCTAGGTTTGTCTCAGAAGCGCTGGCAAAAGAAATTACCACAACATTTTTAAATACTGCGTTCGAAGGCGGCCGTCATCAAACCAGAGTGGACAAGATTTCTTGTTAATAAAAAACTAATCTAACTTATTCAATAATGAACAAAAAATTTCTAACCCTTGGCTTAGCGTCATTCTTCGCACTGGGTTGCTATGCACAGGTTAAACCGCTTGTGCCTAATAAAGATGCCATGCGTTTTAGCAAGGCTATTAATAAAGATAACGCTTATAAACACCTGTCTGTTCTTGCATCGGATGCGTACGAAGGACGTGAAACCGGGAAGAAAGGTGCCTGGATGGCCGCAGATTATATTCGAGATTATTTCAAGTCGCTTGGTCTAAAAGGCCCGGTTGATGGCAGCTATTTTCAAAAAATTGATCTTTCCAGCTACGCGGTAACCGAAAGCATGCTAACCATTAACGGGCAACCAAAAGTGGCTTATAAGGACTTCGTTATTCCGAGTAACGCAGTTGGTGTGAAAGGTTTTACTTTTAGCAGCGATGATTTGATTTTCGCAGGTTATGGTGTAAGCACTGATAACTATAACGATTACGAGGGGATAGACGTTGCTGGAAAAGTTGTGGTGATTTTTGTGAACGGAGATCCAACCAAAACGATTGACCCGAAAGATCGTCGTGCTACAATGATGGCTAGATCAAAAAAAATAAATTACTTGGCACAAAATAAAGCTAAAGGAGTAATCTTAATTGATCCTTCCCTGGATAACCTGTCTGAAGAGCGTAAGGCAGCTTACGAAGCTGGCCAAATGGTGATGAAATCTAAAGAAACGTTAGAAAGAATGGAAAAAATGAATCCATTTGCGACCATTTCAATATCAACTGCTGCGGCAAATGAAATTTTAAAAGTAGCTAACACCTCGGTAGCAGCTATTCAAACGAAAATCGCTGATACCAAAAAGCCTGCTTCTCAAACTATCAATGTCGCTTTATCTGCAAGTGCTATGAAAAAAGAAACTCCACTTCGCTGCGAAAACGTACTGGGATTTCTTGAAGGTTCTGATCCAAAATTGAAAAAAGAAGTACTGGTTTTAACTGGTCACTACGATCACATTGGGATTACTCCTGAAGCACCAGGTGCTGATAAAATTAACAATGGCGCCGATGATGATGGCTCTGGTACCACTGGCGTGTTGTTAATGGCTAAGGCATTTTCTGACGCAAAAAAAGCAGGTAAAGGTCCAAAACGAAGCATCTTGTTCATGACGGTAGTAGGTGAGGAAAAAGGCCTTTGGGGTTCTGACTGGTATTCTGAGCATCCTGTATTTCCGATTGAGAATACAATTGCAGACTTAAACACCGATATGATTGGCCGCACCGGAGAAGAATATCTGGGCAAACCTGATTCTGCAAATTACATTTATTCAGTAGGTTCAAAAATGCTGAGTTCTGAACTTGGTCTGTTGAGCGAACGTGTAAATGCAACCTACACGAAAATGATACTGGATTACAAATACGATGATCCAAAAGATACACAGCGCATTTATTACCGCTCAGATCACTATAACTTTGCGAAGTTGGGTATCCCAATTATCTTCTATTATGACGGAATGTTGGAGCAAGATTACCACCAACCTGGTGATGAAGTAAGCAAAATTAACTTCCCATTATTGGCGAAGAGAGCACAATTAACCTATTATACTGCATGGGAATTAGCCAACGGAGCTAAAAGACCAGCTGTAGATTCTGATGGAAAAGGTAATTTAAAGAAATAATTAAGTCATAGATTAAGCCTCGATAACTCATCGGGGCTTTCGCTTTAATACCTTATTCTAATCATTTGAAATATTATTTATAAATTATTATTTTTGATTAAATAGTAAGTCATGAGTCAAGCTAAAATTTTCGAGAAGATAAAAATGATACCTCTAGCTTATCAACAAGAAGTAGAGGATTTTATTGATTTTATTTTGCAGAAAAATAACAAAGGGAATCAGGAGGAAAAGCAAAAAAGAAAAATTGGATTGCTTAAGGGTAAAATGAAAATGAGCCCGGACTTTGATGAACCGCTAAATGATTTTAAAGATTACATGTAGTGAAGCAATATCTGTTAGATACGCATACTTTACTATGGATGCAAGATGATAATCAGACGCTATCTACAACAGCAAGAGAAATTCTTGAAGATAGCAGATGCAATCTATACCTTAGCATTGCAAGTTTATGGGAAATTTCCATAAAACAATCCCTTGGGAAACTGCAGTTAGAATATACATTAGATGAACTTTCAGAATCCTGTTTATCAAATAACATACTCGTTCTTCCAATACAATTAAGTGCACTAAACATCCTTAAAAACTTACCCTTTATACATCGAGACCCTTTTGATAGAATTATTGTCTCGACAGCAATCGACATGAACTTCAATCTTATTACAAAAGATTTAAATTTACATAAATACGATGTCAATATAGTCTGGTAAACCTATAAATCAAGATATTACCAAGATATTATCCAGTTAATTAAGTTTACAGAAGTCTAGAATATTAAATTTTCTGAATATTAACTCACCTCGTTTCTTATCTTTGATTTATGATGAAAACTGCCGAGGAATTTTTAGAGAAATCTGATGAGAAAGCTTTCGATTTACCGCATCGTAAAACCATAAATTTTAATATTGGCAAGTACAATACGGCTGTTGAACGTGGCTTATTAAAATTCGAAAACCTCGAAGCATCAAAGAAAAAAGCCCATGTGATAAAATGGCGGGTGATGGAAAATCTTGATAAATTCTTACCTGAATTTGAATCGAATTTTCAACGCCGTGGCGGCAAAGTGATTTGGGCAAATGATGCAGAAGAAGCACAAAAAGAGATTTTAAACATCATCAAAAGAAATAACGGAAAAACAGTCATCAAATCCAAGTCGATGACTACCGAAGAAATCCACTTAAATGATTTCCTGGAAAGCAATCAAATCGAATCTTTAGAAAGCGATTTGGGTGAATATATTGTCCAATTGCTTGGTCAGGCACCGTACCACATTGTTACGCCAGCCATGCACTTAAGCGCGACGGATATTGCGAAACTCTTTCATGATAAATTTGGTACGCCGATCGATGCAACGCCTCCACAACTCGTGCAAAAGGCGCGGGAATTGCTCCGGGATAAATACCTTAATGCAGATATTGGTATAAGCGGCGGCAACTTTTTAATCGCCGATACCGGAAGTATCGCAATTACAGAAAACGAAGGAAATGCCCGTTTAAGCACTACTTTTCCTAAAATTCATATTGCCATTGTAGGGATCGAAAAGATCATTCCATCAATGGCAGATTTAGATTTATTCTGGCCCCTATTGGCTTCTCACGGTACAGGGCAAAATTTAACAGTATATAACACCATTCTCAGCGGACCGCGCCAGCCAAATGAAACGGATGGACCTGAAGAAATGTATGTGATTCTTTTGGATAATGGGCGCACCAACCTGTTGGCTCAAAAAGATCAACGTCAGGGTCTATATTGCATCCGTTGCGGCGCGTGTTTAAATGCCTGCCCGGTTTACAAAAATATTGGCGGACACACATATAATACTACCTACAGTGGGCCAATCGGCTCAGTGATCACACCACACTTAAAAGGCATGGAGGAGTTTAAGCATTTAAGCTATGCATCCAGCCTTTGCGGAAAGTGCTCGGAAGTTTGTCCGGTTAAAATAGATATCCACAAAATGTTATTATTGAACAGAAGAGATGCTGCTACTGCCCATGAAAATGGAAAGGTGGAAGAGATGGGCTGGGGAATGTTTAATAAGATGATGCAAAAACGAAAGTGGATGGATTTGTTTGGCGGAAAAGTTAAAAACTTTATGCTAAAAACCTTTTTCAAAAAAAGCTGGGGTAAGTATAGGGAAATGCCAAAAGTGGCAGATAAATCCTTCGCCAAACAGTATGAAGAAATGAAAAAGAGTCGGGAGGGTTAAAATTATTTATCACGAACGTCATATTCTTCCAGACTCAATGTGTAAATTAGTATAAATAAATTTTATGCCTACACTCTTCATTGTATTCGGATTGCGATTTTTCTTTTACTCGAATGAGCATTTGCCAATCCATGTACACGTTAGGAATGCAGATGGCGAAGCAAAATTTGAAGTTGAAGATGTTAAATTAATTAGTAATAAAGGACTAAAAAACAAAGATGTCAGTTTGGCTTTAGCATTGATTGAGGAGAATAAGGAAATTATAATAAACAAGTGGAATGAATATCATGGAAAATAGCATCGTTAAAGTATGGATTGAAAATGATAGTGTTTTCATAAAAACAAATACAGGAGAAGTTAAAAGCCATCCTTTAAGTTGGTTTCCCAGACTTTCAAATGCGCAAAAAGCACTTTTAGAAAACTTCACATTATCTCCTTTTGGAATCCATTGGGAAGAACTTGATGAAGACCTAAGCTATGAAGGTTTCTTTACCTTTACCAATGAAATGTCAGTTCTAGAAAAGAAATAGCTTATACTGCTTATCCTACATGCAATTCAACCGCAGCGATAAAGACGACAAATTCTTATTGAATTTATATAAAAGATTGCTTTATCCTCGGATGGTTGAAGATAAAATGCTTAAACTGTTACGTCAGGGCAGAATAGGAAAATGGTTTTCTGGCATTGGACAAGAGGCCATTGCCGTGGGATCGACTTTAGCCATGCAAGGCGACGAATACATTTTACCCATGCACCGCAATTTGGGTGTTTTCACCAGCCGGGATATCCCCTTAAAAAAACTAATGGCACAATGGCAAGGTAAAGCTACGGGATTTACCAAAGGCCGCGACCGCTCCTTTCATTTTGGAACTCAGGATTATAAAATTATTGGGATGATTTCCCATCTCGGACCACAGATGGCGCTTGCAGACGGCATTGCCCTGGCTGATCTGCTCGCAAATAAACAAAAAGCCACGCTAGTTTACACTGGTGAAGGTGCAACAAGTGAGGGTGATTTTCATGAAGCGGTTAACGTGGCCGCAGTGTGGAACCTCCCGGTGATTTTTCTCATCGAGAATAACGGCTACGGCCTCTCCACTCCTAAGTCAGAGCAGTTTAAATGTAAAGATCTGGTGGATAAAGCTATTGGCTATGGCATCGAAGGTGTTCAGATAGATGGAAATAATGTACTCGAAGTTTACGACACGATAGATCGGCTCGCCAAAGATATTCGCCAAAATCCCAGACCAATTTTACTGGAATGTTTAACCTTTAGAATGCGCGGCCACGAAGAAGCATCAGGAACTAAATACGTACCAGAGGAACTCTTCACCACCTGGGAGAAAAAGGACCCGGTAAATAATTTCGAATGCTATCTCATTGAGCAAGGTATATTGACCACTGATTCGGTTATTGACATTAAAGTTCAGTTTAAAAAAGAAATCGAATGGCAAGTTGAACAAGCGTTTGACGAACCGGAGCCGCAAGTTAATTCAGCTCAAGAAGAAAGCGAGATGTATTTCCCCTATCAACAGCACCTTGTTGAGCCGGGCAAAATTAGCACCGAAAAACGATACCTGGATGCAATTACTGATGGACTAGACCTGGCGATGCAAAAATATCCAAACCTGGTATTAATGGGGCAGGATATTGCCGCATATGGTGGTGCATTTAAAATTACTGATGGCTTTACGGCAAAATATGGGATAGGGAGGGTGAGAAACACACCAATTTGCGAATCGGCAATTGTAGGAGCCGGATTGGGATTGTCTATCAACGGATATAAAGCGGTGGTAGAAATGCAGTTTGCAGACTTCGTGACTGTTGGGTTCAACCAAATTGTAAACAATCTGGCTAAAACACATTACCGCTGGGGAGAAAAAGCAGATGTGGTGGTAAGAATGCCAACCGGTGCCGGAACAGGTGCAGGTCCTTTCCATTCCCAAAGCAATGAAGCCTGGTTTACTAAAACACCAGGACTAAAAATAGTCTATCCGGCTTTTCCGGAAGATGCAAAAGGCTTACTGCTGGCTGCGATAGAAGACCCGAATCCGGTGCTTTATTTTGAGCATAAATATTTGTACAGAAGTTTAGTCGGTCCTATTCCCGATGGTTATTATACCACCGAAATTGGCAAAGCGGTTACCTTAAAACAAGGAAGCAAATTCACGATCATTACTTATGGATTAGGCGTTCACTGGGCTTTAGCTTACCTTAAAAACAATCCTGAAAGTGATGCTACTTTAATAGATCTAAGAACCCTGCAGCCTTGGGATAAAGAAACGGTTAAGAATGCTGTAGAAGCAACAGGTAGGGTGATTATTCTACATGAGGATACGTTAACCAATGGTTTCGGCGCAGAAATATCTGCGTGGATTGGCGAACATTGCTTTAAATATTTAGATGCTCCCGTAATGCGCTGCGCCAGTTTGGATACCGCGATCCCAATGAATAAAGCATTAGAGGATAACTTTCTTGCTAAAACCAGATTAGCAGAAACGATAGATATATTATTAAAATATTAAATAATTTTGTCCTCCGGAGACACAGCAACCACGTAGCATATTAATTCCGTGCTTCCGTGGCTAATTTACAAACATCAATGAGCAATTTTAAAGTTGAAGGAAATATAGTTGATATCACCAAACGAGACATTTTTTTTGGTGAAATAGCAGTAGAAGCCGGGAGAATAAAGGCCATTAATAAAATTGCAGCAGCTAAAGACGGGCATCTTTATATCTTGCCAGGATTTATTGATAGCCACGTCCATATTGAAAGCAGTATGCTGATTCCGAGCGAATTTGCACGCCTGGCGGTTACACATGGAACCGTTGCAACCATTAGCGATCCACATGAAATTGCAAACGTTTGCGGAATGGCTGGCGTAGAATTTATGATTGAAAACGGAAATACCGTCCCTTTTAAATTCAATTTTGGTGCCCCAAGTTGCGTACCCGCCACAGTTTTTGAAACCGCTGGCGCAGAATTAAATCACGATGATGTTAAAGTACTACTGGAACGCCCCGAAATTAAATACCTGAGCGAAATGATGAATTTTCCAGGTGTACTTCACCAGGACGAAGAGGTAATGAAAAAGATAGCATCTGCACATGAATTGGGAAAACCGGTAGATGGACATGCGCCGGGATTACGTGGCGATGCCGTTCAGCAATATATTGATGCAGGAATTTCTACGGATCATGAGTGTTTTACTGCGGGAGAAGCTTTAGATAAACTCCAAAGAGGAATGAAAATTTTGATTCGTGAAGGAAGCGCTGCCAAAAACTTTGAAGCCTTAATTGATCTATTGAATGACTGGCCGGAGATGATCATGTTTTGCAGCGATGATAAACACCCTGATAGTTTGGTGGAAAGTCACATTAACGCATTATGTGCCAGAGCCGTTGCCAAAGGAATTGATATTTTTAAAGTATTGCAGGCCGCCTGTATCAATCCTATCATTCACTACAAACTGGATGTGGGTGCACTGCAAATCGGCGATTCAGCTGACTTCATACTTGCAGAAGATTTAATCGATTTCAAAATTCGTCAAACCTACATCGATGGTATTTTACTGTCAAAAGACGGAGAAGTTTATGGAGATTGGGTGAAACATGTAGATGATCAGCAAGCTGTTAATCAGTTTGATTGTAATGCTAAGGTGGAGAGTGATTTTGTTTTTCCTTTTACAGGTCAAAGTGAGATTATAGTAGTCGAAGCTTTGGATGGTCAGTTGATCACCAATAAGCTTACAGCAAAACCAAAAGTGATAAATGAAAATATCATCAGTGATTTGGAAAATGACGTACTGAAAATGGTGGTAGTTAACCGCTATCATGATGCACCGATTGCAGTATCTTTCGTTAAAAACTTCGGTCTAAAAGAAGGTGCTATTGCGTCAAGCGTGGCGCATGATAGCCATAACATTATTGCGATTGGCACGAATGATCAAAGCATCTGCGAAGCGGTGAACCTGATTATCAAAGAAAAAGGCGGCATAGTTGCTTTAGGAAATGGGGAAGAAGAGGTTTTGCCCCTACCCGTTGCTGGCTTAATGAGTAACCGAAACGGCTACGAGGTAGCAAATTGTTATACTTCAATTGATCAGTTTGCGAAAGACTTAGGGTCTAGGCTTCAGGCACCATTTATGACGCTTTCTTTTATGGCTTTATTGGTTATTCCCAGGTTAAAACTGAGCGATAAGGGTTTATTCGATGGTGATGAGTTTAGGTTGTTGATTAATTAGTTGTAGTATTTTAGTAATTCGAGCAGGCAGATTCTAACTGATAAGTCTCCAAACAACTAAAAACCAAACCAACTAAATACTATAATACAAAAACCTCGGCTAAAGGATTAAAAAGGTAAATGCGTTTATCATCTAAACAGACGCACCGGTACCGCTTTCGAATTCGTTCGCCTTTTGTAAATCTTCTGCCGTCTTTGATTTTGAACGGCGTGTTTAAAGCCAGCTGTTCAAGATGTAAGGTGTCGTTTGTATTGGTATCATATTTTTTTAACGCCCGGGCAAGATGGAGATCCGAACAGCTGGACGCAGCCGGGTTTGACATATAATTATTGATCGCACTGTGGATGTCTTCAGGAAAAATTTTCATTTCAAAGAAAGGCACCATCATTCTTTGAAAGTTTTTTTTCCATTCAGAACCGTGCGGCTTTACTTTGTTTTTGAAATCGTTCCAGGTTAATAGGTGCGCAAATTCGTGAACGGTAGTCACTAAAAAAGCGTAATGATTCAGGTTGAAATTGACAGAAATCCGATGGCCTCTGTCGCGAAACGGGTGGCGGTAATCGCCAAGCTTTGTTGAACGGGTTTTAGAAATTTTAAACTCACACTGAAAGTAATCTATCCACCTTGCAATTAGCGGTGCCGCTGGTTCGGGCATGTATTGCGCTAAAATGTTGACTTTCTCCATTTAACCGCAAAGTTCGCAAAGTTTTTCGCAAAGACGGAAAGAAATGTTAGATTACTTAACCTTCTTAATCTTCCTTTCGTGTGTCTTACCGCAAAGTTCGCAAAGTTTTTCGCAAAGACGGAAAGAAATGTTAGATTACTTAACCTTCTTAATCTTCCTTTCGTGTGTCTTACTGCAAAGTTCAGAAAGTTTTTCCGCAAAGACGGAAAAAGAATTAGATTCCATAAATGTTAGTTACAGACCATTAACAACTCGTTTCAGTCCATCTTTTAAACGATTAACATTAAAATTCATTAACAAACCTAGCTTGTACTTACCAAGTTTCATATAAGTTAGAGTTTGAGCCAAATGAACGTCATTCAAAGCCTCAACACTCTTCAGTTCTAAAACTAATTTTTTCTCTACCAGAAGGTCAATTCTATATCCACAATCCAATTTAACTTCTTCAAAAATCAACGGCATTATTTTTTCCTTTTCTACGAATAATCCTGATTTATTAATTTTATAGAATAAGCATTCCTTGTAAGCACTTTCTAATAAGCCTGGACCTAAAGCATTATGTACTTCAATTGCCAAACCGATTACAATTCTTGATATTTCATTCTCTTCCATATTTTTGATATTAGCTTAGCGTTCCTAGCGCCCTTTCTCTTCGCGTTCTTTGCGGTTAAACAAACTATTCCTCCGATGGAAAAAGCGAGGCCAACACCATCTTAATTTCCCCGAAAGAATAATCCTTCCCTAAAAACTCCCGAATTGTTGCCATAGATTTCGTTTTCTGGCTCTCCACCGCATCACTAATATTTCTAATCTTATTTGCCTTCACCAGTTTGGAAACATCTAACTGCTGTGTAGAAACATAATAAGCCAGATGACCTTCAATAGTACCTACTGAAAAACCACGCTCCTTCGCTATTTCTTCTAATGTTTTTCCCTGCTCGTAGAGTTCAAAACTCACCAGCTTGGTATCAACTTTTGGCTCTTTCTTTTTTTTCTCTGCTGCAGATTTCACTTTCAGCGTCTCACCCTTCAGTTGGATCGCTTTTTGAAGTTGCTGGTTACGTTCGGATATATTGAGTAGCGCATCCGTATCAGCCTTACTAAATTCTTTTCCATCAATAATCGCCTGCAATAAAGCTTTACTTTTATGCATTTTCTTCAATTGTTCGTAAACCAGAATCTCCAGCTCAAGCAATTCAGTTAAATAGGTCTTAATCTGCTTTTCTGCTTTTATCGCTTCGATGTGGGCTAATAACCGATCAGAAACTTCTTTAATTAACGGGTTGAAATACTTTAACGCAGCTCCTACCCTTTTAGAAACATTAAATAAAGTATGTTCCGTTTGCTGAACGAAAAGGTTTTTAAGCTGGTTAACAAAAGTATCGGCAGTAGCCGTGATTTTTTGAAAATCTCGATAAAGCGCCATTGTCCAGTCGTCATAACGCTGTTTGGTCGATTTCGCTTCGCTTTTATCAAATGTTTGAACGTGTTCTTTCAGATAGTACCTCACCATATTCAGATCAAAAGCTGATAACAGATAAGTTCTAATAAAATCATAGCTCTCAAAACTAATCTGCTGATTAAGCACTTCATTAGGCTGTTTAGTTTTAGAAAAGTAATGGATGTTTTGATCCTGCTGCAGACCTGTTTCCCTCAAGTGAGAAGTTAAAACCAGACCTTTTAATGATCGCAATCGCGAAAGCGCAACATAAGCCTGTCCCGGTGCAAAAGCATCGCCGATATCGATAATGGCCTTATCAAAAGTTAAACCCTGACTCTTGTGAACGGTAATAGCCCAGGCCAGTTTAATGGGATATTGAACGAAAGCGCCAGCCACATTTTCCGCAATCTCATTAGTGGCTTCGTTAAGCTTATATTTCACATTCTCCCAGGTGTATGGCGAAATCGTAATTACCGTTTTTTCTTCAGGAAGTTCAATTTCGATTACATCTTTGGCAATATGATGTACCACACCAATCTTACCATTGTAGTAACGCTTTTCGGCTGTCATGTCATTTTTAATGAACATAATTTGTGCGCCTACTTTAAGTTCCAGACTTTTATCATTCGGGTAGGCATACTCATTAAAATCACCGGTAATCTTGGCCTCGAAGAAGAAAGATTTTGTCTTCAATTGGGTTAACCTTTCCCTGTTAATGGTATCGGCTTTGTTATTATGTGTGGTGAGGGTAATGTAATTGTCATCAGCCTTTGGTTTAAAGTCTTGCTTAAAATGTTGTCTCAACAAGGCTGTGTCTTCTGCAGTAATCTGATTATTCCGCAGGTTGTTAAGCAGATCAATAAACACGGCATCATCCTGCCGATAAATTTTATCGAGCTCGATATATACTGGCGGATGGTCTTTCAGTGCTAGCGCATCGAAAAAGTAAATACTTTTATAAAAGCCTGCCATCACCCGCCATTCGTCGTTTTTAACAACAGGTGGCAACTGGTGTAAATCGCCAATGAACAGCAGCTGAACCCCGCCAAAAGGCACATTTCTATTTCTACGGATGTAGCGCAACGTAAAATCAATGGCATCGAGCATATCTGCACGCAGCATACTTACCTCATCTATCACCAGTAATTCTAATTCCTGAATCATTCGCCTTTTATTGCCTTGCATATTCAAATGCTTTACAATTGTTCTGGGTGTATTAAAGTTGAAGGTGATGTTCTGGTTAATAATATTTGCTGCGGAGTCTGGGAAGAAAGCGCCGAACGGTAATTGAAAAAGAGAATGAATCGTTACGCCAGCGGCATTAATTGCAGCTATCCCCGTTGGCGCGCAAATCATTGCTTTTTTGTGCGTAAGCTGGATTAACTTTCTCAGGAAAGTAGTTTTACCGGTACCTGCTTTTCCGGTTAAAAAGACGTGTTTAGAGGTATAATTAACAAATTTCGCAGCAATTTCTGCTGGCATAGAAGTTTCTTCTAGTTCTGGCATATTAATAAAAGTGCTTGAGTAAGTAATAAGGCGGGATATATAAACTTAACCAATATTTAACAAAGTAACGTATACTTTACTAAATTCATGAGCATTTACACGATTAATATCGGGTTTAAACATTTATTCATTTCATTTCCATGTTGTGTGTTTCGCTCTGGCTTTACAGTAGCCAACCAGACCCACATTTTAATTTTAACGAATTTAAAAGATAGCGGCTTTCCTTATATGAGCTTTGCAAACAATATAAACTGCTAACCACTAATCAAAAAGCTTTTCTTATCTTTGCAACCTGATGAAACAAAATTACTCAAATCTTATCGCTGTTAAATTCCTTTAACCAGGTTTCATCACCTTTTTCACCCAAAATTTTATTATGCTTCACCCTGAAATAGAAAAACGTAAAACCTTTGCCATTATTAGTCACCCCGATGCGGGCAAGACCACATTAACAGAAAAATTCCTGCTTTTTGGTGGTGCCATCAATACGGCCGGTGCGGTAAAACGTAATAAGGCAAACCAGAGCAATACTTCGGATTTTATGGAGATTGAGAAACAGCGTGGTATCTCTGTGGCAACTTCAGTAATGGGTTTTGAGTACAGTGGCAAAAGGATAAATATCCTGGACACACCTGGGCACAAGGATTTTGCTGAAGATACCTACAGAACTTTATCTGCCGTAGATAGCGTTATTCTGGTAGTAGATTGCGTAAAAGGTGTGGAAGAGCAAACAGAAAAGCTGATGTCGGTTTGCAGAATGCGGAATACGCCTGTAATTATTTTCATCAATAAAATGGATAGAGAAGGTAAAGAAGCTTATGATTTACTGGATGAAATTGAAGAAAAATTGAACATCAGTTTATGTCCGCTTTCTTGGCCTATTGGGCAGGGACATACTTTTAAAGGTGTTTATAGCATTTATAATAAACATTTAAATTTATTCAATTCAGATAAAACTAAAGTAACCGATTCGGTTGTGGCGGCAAGCGACCTGAATGATCCATCGTTATTAAATTACCTTAAAGAAAACGAAATCAACAACCTCAAAGATGATGTTGAATTGGTTGATGGCATTTATGGTAAAATCGACAAAGATCTGTATACAGAGGGTTTAGTTGCACCCGTATTTTTTGGTAGTGCAATTAATAACTTTGGGATCAAAGAACTACTAGACACCTTTATTGACATCGCTCCTAGTCCGCGGTTACGTGAAGCAGAAGAACGTGATGTTTTGGTAGAAGAGAAAAATTTCAGTGGCTTTGTATTTAAAATTCACGCCAACTTAGATCCTAAACACCGTGATAGAATCGCATTCTTGAGGATCTGTTCTGGTAAATTTGAAAGAAATAAATTTTATTACCATACCCGTCAGGATAAGAAATTGAAATTCTCTAACCCGATGGATTTTATGGCCAACGAGAAAAGCATTGTTGAAGAAGCCTGGCCAGGTGATGTTGTTGGTTTATACGATAGCGGAAACTTCAAAATTGGCGATACACTAACCGAAGGCGAAAAATTGCAGTTTAAAGGCATTCCAAGTTTCTCTCCATCTATCTTTAAAGAGGTAGAAAATATGGATCCTATGCGTACCAAACAACTGGAAAAAGGAATTGAACAATTAACTGATGAAGGTGTTGCACAATTATTTGTAATGCAACCTGGAAACAGAAAAGTAATTGGTGCGGTAGGAGAACTTCAGTTCGAAGTAATCAATTTCCGTTTAGAGCATGAATACGGTGCGAAATGTCGCTTCAGGACATTGAGTTACACACGCTCAAGTTGGGTAACATCATCCGACAGGAAAAAACTGGAAGAGTTTGTAAAACGGAAACAACAACATATTGGTTTTGATAAGGAAGCCAATCCGGTATATTTAGCAGATAGCGAATACATGATCAATTTAACAAAACAGGACTATCCTGATATTGATTTCCACAAAACAAGTGAGTTTAAAAGTTAGATTAGGAGTCGAGAGTTTATAGTCCTTAGTTAAGCGTCTACGAGCAAAGTCGCAGACATAAAACCCCGCAGATTTTTATAATCTGCGGGGTTTTTACTTTTAAAAACTTTAGCCCTTTGGTCTTCTAATTGTTTACCAAGAGTATTTAAAATTGTAGATTTGATCATCTATGAAAAAAACAAATCTTTATTATATAGGACTAACCATGTTCCTATTTTCCATCGCTTGTAAGAAAACAAATCCAGAAGTGATTCCAGTTATCGCTCCCGAGAAAGACAAATTAATCGCTGTAACGTGGAAATTTGACACCTTCATGGTTGATAACCAGAATGTATCCAAAATTTATCCCGGAGCAATTTTCAGCATCAAGCAAAATGGCGAAGAACTTGAAGCGGTTCCTTTGCAAAATCAATATACCCAATTACCAATCACAGCTTCTACCTCCCTTACCAGTTTAGCAAATAAAAGTTTCCATGATCTTCCATCGTTCGGCAATACCTACGAGTACATTAAAAATTTAACAGGTAAAACCGCACTGAATAGTCAAGTTTATACTGAAGATGAATTTAAGGACTACAACGTGATCAAATATTTTCTATCAAATAATAGCGACGTAAAATCTATTTTCAAAAATATCGGCCTCGAAGCATCTACACGCATTACACGGAAACATGCCATTTATTTTTATTCAAATAACGAAAGGTTTACGCTTGACATGAATTTACCAAGAAAGACAGAGCTATTGTCTGAAGCTGATGCTGAAAAACTAAGATCAGAAAATGCCTATTATATTAATGGCGTTAGCTATGGCAATAACAGTTTAATCCTTGCAGAGGGTGATGCCGATTATTTCACCTTGAAATTAGCCTTAAAAGCGCTACTCAATGGAAAAGAATTGACTGGAGCGCAGACACAGGGTTTGAGCAATGCCAAGATTACTTTCTATTCAAGGGCCGGTGAGAAAGAATCGTTCATAAAAGTAGCCAATGGTTTAACTGACATCAAGTCTACTTTAACAGACTTTGACGCTTTTAATAACAGGGCTGCCGCTTATCCAATATCCTACTCACTTCGTTCGATAAACAATTTCACTTTGTTTAATCAAAGCTTAACAATCAACATTATTAATTAACAGTTAATGTCAAAATCTTAAGGGTTCAATATTTCGGCATTGGTACTTTCTTGCATTGCGTATTGTTGATAAGTTTGCACCAATCTTCTTTTAATTTTCGAAATCAACAATCTTGGAGAAAGCACCTTAACACACTCACCAAAGCCTAGAATTTCACGCTCCAGTTCATAGTTCAAAACCACATCAATCCTAAACGTGGTTGTTTTGTCGTTTTTACTTAACACCACTTGCGAAGAATGCAAAGGCTTGGTGACCACATAGGGCGCATGATCGTTGGTAAACTCTAAAATTACCTTTTGTGCCCGGTCACGCTCATTTTTGGTTACGCCGATTAAATCATCATAATAACGATCAAAGTCTACCCCTTCGTAAGTAACAAATTCTTCATTTGGCAATTCCTGAAATTCGACGATCCGATCTAAAGCCAGATTTAAAATTCCCTGGCGTTTTTTGGCTTTACAGATCAAAAACCACCTGTTCCGATATTCCTTTAATAGATAAGGGTAGTAGATCCCTTGCTGCGCTTGATGCGCCTTAAAAGACTTATATTCAATTAGTAAGGATTTCTTATTTAATACGGCCTGATATAAAGGTGGAATACACTCCAAGCCCTTGACCAATTTATTGCTTTCCAACTGAATGTGGTTGCCACTTTGTTTAGTTGACTTGTTAAGATTATTCTCCAAACGGGCAATCATATCACTCATTTCATCGAAATAATTGAAGGCATTAAACTGTTTTAATACACCAACAATCTCTTTCATCTTATCTACATCAGCGTTATTGATCGGCGCTTTGGTAATACTGAAACCAGCATTTTCGTATGCATAGAAGCGTTTATCCTTCACCACAATCGGCGCATTGTAGCCAAGCTTATCACTTCGCATTAGTTGAATATCCGCCTGGATGGTACGCTTGCTTACTCCTGAGGTAATGCCTTCCAGTTCGTAGAGGGTTGTGGACACCTTTTCTATAAGGTCGTCCAATGTCCATTTACGAAAACGGTTTTTCAAACAATCGTCGATGGTTTTATACCGGATAAGCGCTAATTTATTTACGGCCATTTTAAATGAATTTTGTTTTTGGCTAAAAATGTGATGATTTAGCTTATCTAAATATAGAAAAGTCTTACGCAACTACGCAATACAATTGCGCAATTGAAGTATAAAACAATAAATTTTAATACCTATAAAAATTTATTCATCTGACAATCAATTGATTAATTATTAATATGAGGATTATCTTTTATTGCGCAAATCCGTCGCGTAGTGCTGGTAGCATCTTTGTAATGTCGCCAGTCGATAAAGTTCTTTGAGAAATATTAATCATTATATATAAGATATCCCGAAAGGGATGGCAGCACTAAATAACGACTATCCATAGTTGCGGGTTTCGAAACAGCCCCAAAGTATTCGCGCCGTTGCGCAGAATATTCTGATAGGAATTATGATAGATTGTCTAGTCACGTTGTGTGTCGTGGGTTCGAATCCCACTTCCGGGCAATCGGAATAGCTCAGGGGTTAGAGTAACAACACCAAAATGCAGGTTCGAATCCTGCTTCCAACCATCACTTGGAATAGCAAAATGGTAATGCAATGGATTTAGGTTCCATCTAAAAAGAAGGGCAACTTTTTAAATGCTCCCAAACCAGCGTTGCGCAACCGCATTTGGCTTAAGGATTTTTCGAAATCCAAAAAGCAAATCTGTATTTGCTCAGTGAGAATCAGTGCAACAAGAAGAGATTTAAAAATCAAACGGGTTAAATCGAAAAGGAAAAATGCTGCAAGGGAGTATAAAACCGATAAGATAAGCCTCCTTTCATTTTTAAACAAAGCTTGATAAACTTTTACTCCCGCAAAAAAACAGGTAAATGTTCTTGTGCAACGCTTTTAAAAGAATAAATAATTAACCATACTCATTTAAGTCCTCTCTTTTAGGAAAGGATTTAGGTGGGTTAACATCAGAAAACATGAAAAGAGTAACCATTAACACCAATTATGTTGGATTGGTGTTTAAAAAAGGAAAATTAAAAACCGTTTTAACCGCAGGAACTTACTGGTTAGGTTTCGGTGAAGATATGACTTTGTACGACATGGCTAAAGAGTACTATTACTCGGTTGCCGAATTGGATATTTTGCTGGAAAATGCAGATTTTATGAATTTAATTCACCTGGTAAGTGTTGCCGATAATGAATTGGCTTTGGTTTATCAGAACAAAAACTTCAAATCTGTTTTAACCGCAGGCAGACATGCCATTTGGAAAGGTCTATCAGCATACAATTTTGTTAAGGTAGACATCAGTAACATCGAAATTGATGAAAACATTGATAAAAATTTATTGGAAAAAGCGCCATTATTAAATTACATCAGGGCTTATCAAGTAGAATCATTCGAAAAGGCCTTGTTATTTATAGATGGTAAATTTGAAAGGGTAATGGAGGCTGGAAACTATGTTTACTGGAAAAACAGTACCACCATTCAAGTTTTGAAAACCGATATGAGGCAATTAAACATGGAGATTATCGGACAAGAAATCTTAACCAAAGATAAAGCACAATTGAGGGTAAACTTTAGCATTCAATATAAAGTTGATGACATCATCAAAGCCTTATTGGAAAACAAAGAATTCGAAAAACAATTGTACATCACCATGCAATTGGCACTAAGAGAATCTATTGGCCTTATGACTTTTGACGAATTGATGGAAAGCAAAGAAAAAATTGCCGAAATGGTAATGGCCATCACCTTGGATAAGGTTGAAAACTTAGGTGTAAAATTAACGAACTGTGGTGTTAAAGATATTGTTTTACCTGGTGACGTTAAGGAGATTATGAGCCAGGTTTTAGTTGCCGAAAAAAGGGCACAAGCCAATATCATTACCCGAAGAGAAGAAACAGCCTCTACAAGAAGTTTGTTGAACACCGCCAAATTAATGGAAGACAACAACATGTTATATAAGTTGAAAGAGATGGAATACGTAGAGAAAATCGCAGAGAAAATCAACAACATCAGCTTATCGGGTAGTGGACAAATTGTAGATCAATTGAAACAAATCTTCGTGAAATAAACTAAATTTAGAAACCCCTCGGTCAGGTGAATGTTGCCTGCCGGGGATTAATTAAGAATGAAATGAAAACTACCATAATTAACAGGCTTGCAGAAATCGAACGATCAAATGATATCAAAATATTATTTGCCTGCGAATCGGGAAGTCGCGGATGGGAATTTACATCACCGGACAGCGATTTTGATGTTCGCTTTATTTATGTTCGCCCGCTTAACTACTATCTTTCTGTTTCAGAAAAGGATGATCAATTGGGTTTTCCGATCAACGACGAACTTGATATTTACGGTTGGGATATAAAAAAGGTACTTAAACTGATCCGGAAATCGAACACTACTCCTTTCGAATGGCTGCAATCGCCTATTATATACGGAGAACAAGATGATTTTAGAAACAAGCTATGGACATTGTGCCAGTCTTATTTTTATAGAAAAACGAATATTAATCATTATTTAGGAATAGCTCATGGTGCATTGGATACGATAATAAATGGCGACGAAATTAAGATCAAAAAGCTTTTTTATGTGCTGCGACCTTTACTTTCGGCAAAATGGTGTTTAGAGAAAAATACAATTGCTCCAATGACCATTGGTCCACTTTTAACCTTAATGCCAGAGTACCTTCAAACGTTGGTTAAAGATCTGATTGTGCTAAAATCTACTTCTGCAGAGGGGTTTATTATTCAAATAGACCCAAAATTGCGCAGGTATATTGATGATGAATTTAAAAGCTGTACTGAAGGAGCTAAAGATCTGCCGAAAGAGAGTTTTGATACCGAAATGCTCGATACCTTTTTTAGAAATACAATAAGCCATTATGACAATTAAAGATTTAAAAGATCAGAACCTGCTTTTATTTGAATGTTTAAGCGGTAGCAAAGCTTACGGATTGGATACGCCACAGTCAGACACTGATATTAAAGGGATATATTATATGCCAAAAGACATGTTTTTTGGGTTGAAATATATCCCGCAGATCAGCAATGAAAGCAACGACGAAGTATATTATGAAATCGGACGGTTTGTTGAGTTATTGATCAAGAACAACCCGAACATCGTAGAAATTTTAGCTACTCCAGAAGAATGCATTTTATACAAGCATCCCATAATGAATAGGGTAAATATCGATATGATTTTATCGAAACTATGCAAAGATACCTTTGGTGGGTATGCCTTGACACAGATCAGAAAAGCAAAGGGCTTGAACAAGAAAATTTTAAACCCGATGCCAAAAAAGAGAAAAACCGTCTTGGATTTTTGTTTCATTACAGAGAATTATTCATCGGTTAAAGCAAATACATGGCTTAAAAAACACAATATTTCTAAGGTGGATTGCGGCTTATCTAAAATTCCAAATGCTAAAAACCTTTATGCGCTATTTTATAATGCAGAAAATAAATTTAGTTACAAAGGGATTGCAAATAAGGAAAACGCTAATGATGTCTCAGTATCCTCTATACCTAACGGAGAAAAAGAAATTGGGTATTTGTTTTTCAATCAGGATAGTTATTCCTCCTATTGCAAGGAACATAACGAATATTGGGAATGGGTAGAAAAGCGTAATGAAGAACGCTATAAGTTAAATAAGACACACGGTAAAGATTACGACGCGAAAAACATGATGCATACCATAAGGCTTTTGCAAGTGGCGCTTGAAATTGTGCGTGATGGAAAACTTATCGTGAAACGGCAAAACAGAGATGAACTTCTCTCTATAAAAAGAGGCGACTTTGATTATGATGAAGTATTAAAAATGGCAGAAAAACTGATGCTACAAATTGAGCAAGAAACGCTTACAAGTAAACTTCAAGATAAACCAGATGAGCGACAAATTGAATGTTTACTTGTAGAAATGCGGGCAGCACTTTATGCCAATTAAAAAAACAAAAAAATGAAAAACAACATAACAGGTAATAACCTGATCGAAATAGGTTATACAGAAGGAAAAATAGTAGGCTTAGCTTTAGACATCCTGAAAGAAAATTTCTCGGAGATCGAAGAAAAAGAATTATTAGCCTTATTTAAAAAAGTAAAAGATTATCCGGAAAGTTTTTTGGATGATGAAGTATTAAACCCACTTGCAACTGCTGTGATTGAAGAAACCAATGCACCTAAGGACGAAACCATAGCATTGATTAGTGATGCTAAAGCTTACGCGATATTTGGCGCTGATTATATAGAAGAAGGTGCCCGAAACCAAATAGATATTGCCATGAAATTACCCGTTACGGTAGCAGGTGCATTAATGCCCGATGCCCACCAAGGTTATGGTTTGCCCATCGGCGGCGTATTGGCGACCAGAAATGCGATTATCCCCTACGGTGTTGGGGTAGATATCGGTTGCCGTATGGCTTTGAGTATTTTCGATATCCCCGAAAAACATTATTTCGGGAAAGATGCGATGTACAAACGCGAATTGATTGCTTTTACCAAATTTGGTGCAGGTCAAAATTTTAAAGGAAATGAAAGAGCAGATCATGAGGTCTTAGAAAGCAACGCTTTCAATTCCTCTCCTTTTCTTAAAAACTTACACGGAAAAGCCTGGGCACAACTAGGAACTTCGGGTGGTGGAAATCACTTTGTAGAATGGGGAATTATCGATTTTGCCGAACGCGATGAAGTTTTAAATATTGACAAAGGTCGCTATGTGGCATTGCTTACACATTCGGGTTCACGGGGGATGGGAGCAACCATCGCCGGTCATTATACCAAACTGGCAAAAGATATCTGTAAACTGCCTAAAGAGGCTGCAAACCTGGCTTATTTGGATTTAAATTCTGCAGAAGGACAAGAGTATTGGATTGCCATGAATTTAGCTGGTGATTATGCTTCTGCCTGCCATGAGGTGATCCATAAAAGGTTGACTAAAGCCATTGGCGCTAAAGTTTTAGCCAAAGTGGAAAACCACCATAATTTTGCCTGGAAAGAAATGTTTGATGGCGAAGAAGTGATTGTCCACCGTAAAGGCGCTACACCAGCTGGTAAAGGCGTAATGGGAATTATCCCGGGAAGTATGACAGCCCCAGGATTTCTGGTTCGTGGAAAAGGTGAAATGAATGCGATCAATTCAGCATCACATGGTGCAGGTAGACAAATGAGCCGAACAAAAGCGATTCAATCGATTACGAAATCAGATATGAAAGCCATTTTAAAGGATCATAATGTCACTTTAATTGGAGCCGGCTTAGATGAGGCACCAATGGCTTATAAAGACATCCACCAAGTAATGGCAGCACAAACTGAACTAGTTAATGTAGTGGCCAAATTTGAACCTAAAATGGTGAGAATGGCTAATGATGGAAGCAGGGAGGATTAGTTGGGAGTCCTTAGTCCTTAGTCCTTAGTCCTTAGTCAAAATTCTAAATTAACCTCGTTGGTTTTAAAACCTGCGGGGTTGTTATGTTATTTCGAATAAAAAAATTAGAAAAACATTGGTTCTTGCCTATTGTCCCAAAAGAAAAGAACTTCAATTCTATCGGGTTTAACCTCATAAAATACAGAGGAAAGCTTTTTAATTAATCCTTGTCGGATATTAGGATCAAATTCTGTCTCTTTATAGATGAATGGCGAATTGCCAATTAACTCCAATGTTTTAAGGGTATTCTTTTTAAAATCACTTAATACTTTTGCCCCTAGTCTTTCATTTATCTGAGCACAGATTGACTCAAAAGTTTTTAATGCTGTTTCTGATATGACTACAGGCAGAGGCGCCATTAGATTGTAGAGATTTTCTCTTTAAATTCTGCTAAAGAAAAGCTTTTTCCTGCTTTGATATCATCTTGTCCTTGCCTTATTCCTGACTTAACATGCTCAGGCAAGGCATCGTTCTTTTTTATTTCATAAGGAACATCAAAAGCTTTAAGAAATGCCTTTAAAGCCTTTTCTTGTATTTTATCCGGGTGTACAAGGTAAGTTTCCATATCAACGTGATTTTAAACTAATATACAAATTTAAAGATTATTAAATAAATGTATCGAACTTAAATAGTGGCTGTCAGAGGATTCAAATAAATTAGGCTGTCTCAAAGTCATTTTTGATAAAAAGCCTGAAAATTTAATTCTGTTTGAGAATCATAGTTTTGACCTGAAATAGCGTTGTTTAAATATTCGCATTCTGCAGCGGATAATGTTTAACTACACTTTTCACTTTTTTATCTTTTGCTTTACCCGTTAGGTTGGTCACGTTTATGATATTGATATACTTTGTCGGATCTCCTGTTGATTCAAAAATAATTACCTCGGCATAATTCGTTTCGCTACGCAAAGAAGGATGATCATTCAAGACCGTAAAATCTCTTTTACCAAGCTCATTTAAAATCTCTTCTTTATTTATAACTACAGGAATGCGGTTATGGATTTTACGTCTTTTCATCCACTGGTCATTTATTTCTGAGTATGGCATGCTTGCCTGACCATTCAGAACGGCAAAAATGGCGCCCCCAAGAATAACGACAAACTCTCCTGCCCAAATAATCCATAACAATACGCCACTAATGGCATCTGTACTTTCGATGCGAAACGTACCTATTTTATTCAGATTAATAATTTCCTGAATCAAAATATTAGGATGGGTAAAAAGGAAAAAGAAATCAGAAGCCAAAACCTTTAAATCTGCACTATCCAGGTTAAAGGTAAAACCCTTATTACTGTAAGCTAAAGTATCAAAGAATACCCATTGAATATAAAAGGCGAATAGCCCACAGAAGATTGCAATGATGGTAACGATCTTTTTATTCCTGAGTTTTCCGATTCTGACACCAATATCAATGCTAAAACCTAATCCAGTTCCCAAAAGCAAAGCGATGATAGCGATGAACCAAATATTGGGAATCAGCCTGCCAAGAATAATATAAAAAAGAGGGAGAATAAAAGATGCCAAAATACCGATGGCAAGTGAAGTAAGGATAGCTGGTGGAGAAGCGTATCCTTGAGGCGTGTATTTGGGTTCCATAAAGCGTAAAATGAGATTCTATTTGAACACCCATCTCACATAATTGTTTGAATGGGTGTCCAATGTTATCTATTTTAACTTACTTAAAGCTATTTTAATCCTTGGCAACATATCCTTAATATCTTGTAAAGTACAAGCACCAACAGAAGCCCTAAACCAAGGCATGCTATCTTCGTTACCAAAAGCTGAAAATGGCACCAATGCGGCTCCGGCTTCTTTAATCAGATAGAAATTTACATCAGCGCTATCTTTTAGCACCTGACCATCTTCAGTGGTTTTTCCTATGTAATCGATTTTGATGGTTAAATAAATTGCGCCCATTGGCTCAACTGCTTCTACGTTGAAACCTTCGCTTTTTAATTCATTAAAGCCATGGTAAAGTGCATTCAAGCTATCTTGAATCTGGCCTTTAAAGCTGGTTAAAAACGTATCTACCTGGATTTTATCATTAAAATAGTTTGACATGGCTACTTGCTCCGCTTTAGGTGCCCATGCGCCCATATGTCCAACCAAAGCCTTCATTCTGTTCAGAATATCTTCCGGACCAAAGCCCCATCCTACCCTAACACCTGTTGCCGCCAAACATTTTGAGCTTCCATCTACAAAGATTGTAAAATCACGCATAGCCGGACGTAAAGAAACCGGATTAACATGTTCTTTTCCAAATGTTAGCAACGAATAAATCTGATCGTACATTAGATAAAGTGGTTTTTCATCCGCTCCGCGGGATGCATTCTCTGCTAAAACCACATCACAAATTTCTGCCAAAGAGTCGGCATCAAACATTGTCCCGGTTGGGTTTAATGGAGAACAAAGTGCTAATAATGTTGCGCCTTTTAAATGAGGTTTCAACTGTGCAGCGGTTGGCATAAAGTTATGCGCTGCATCTGTTTCTACTGCAATTGCTTTTGCCGAAGTAAGGTGGCAATAGTGATTGTTATTCCATGAAGGTGCAGGGAACACCACCGTATCTCCAGGATCAACTAGCGCTAGATAGGTTGCGTAAATTAACGGACGTGAGCCGCCTGAAACCAAAATACTGTTTGTGTTATATGCTAATCCGAATCTTTCTTTCAATAATTCAGAAACGGTTTCCCTTAATGATAAAACACCATCAGCTGGTGGGTAATTTGTTTGATTGGCATTGTAGGCGTCGACAATGCCAGCCTTTAACTCCGTTGGGATTGGGTAGATATTTGCATCAAAATCGCCGATGGTTAGGTTAGCGATAGAGGCACCTTTCCGCTTCATCTCATTAACCTCGTTGCCAATTTTTATAATCTCTGAGCCAATTAATGCGCTGGCTAATACTGAAACTTTCATATTTGTAAATTCAATGCTGATCTCAGCAATTTTATAATGCGTTAATTATCTTCCGAAGTTCTTTTTTATCAATACTGTTTTCCTCAGATTTATCATAAAGAGTTAACATATTGATAACTGCACCATTGGCAGTATTAGAAACTAGATATGTAATGATCCTAAACCCACCACTTTTACCTTTTCCTTTACTTTTCACAGCCAACCGAACTTTATAAAGTCCGCCACCTAAATCATTTCCCTGTTCAGGATGCTGAAGGAGCGCTGCCTCTAACCCGTAAAGGTCCTCAACCAGAGAAGCGTACTTCTTTTTATAGATTTTAGCTTTTTTAATAAAGACAGCAGAATAGACAATGCTATTTGCCATTAAATATCTTTTAAGCCTAACGGTTCGCGCTTGCCTTGTTGCATCTCTTTAATTTCTTTTAGTGCCTGTGCAATTTCTGATGTGATTTGGCTCGTCGGTTCTACCTTAATTTTTGCGCCGATCTTGTTAAGAAATTCTTTAACAAATCCTGCATCCTTATCATTAATTTCTATAGTTAAAGTAGTCATAATTAAAAATTTGGAGGAATCTATTTAACCAGGTTCTCTATTGCTTTGTTTACTTTTTCGAAACCAAACTGAGATAAAACCGCTTGCATGGCACTGTTGATCTGTTCATTACAAAGGTTGCCTATGCTCCCTTCGTGCGTATGGTGTATTTGGCCCGATGGTGCAAAAGTACCATTTTCTATCTGTTCGCCAACTATTTTATAAGCCTCCCGAAAAGGAACACCTTGCAAGGCCAGATCATTAACGACTTCAACACTAAACAGATAATCATATTTCTTGTCTTTCAAAATATCATCTTTTATTGTGATATTCTGAAGCATAAAAGTGGCAATTTCAAGGCACTCCTTCAGTGAAGTAATCGCCGGAAAAAGATTCTCCTTTAATAACTGTAAATCTCTGTGGTAACCTGATGGAAGGTTGGTAATCATCATGGCAATTTCATTCGGCAAAGCCTGAATTTTGTTGCATCGAGACCTGATCAATTCGAAAACATCAGGATTTTTTTTGTGCGGCATGATGCTGGATCCGGTTGTTAACTCAGCAGGAAAGCTGATAAAACCGAAATTCTGATTGATAAACAAACAAACATCCATAGCCATTTTTGCTAATGTTGCAGCTACAGCACTCATGGCCTGCGCTAAAATCCGCTCGGTTTTTCCACGCCCCATTTGCGCATAAACTACGTTATAGTTTAAGCTTTCAAAACCCAACAAGTCAGTTGTTAACGTTCTGTTTAACGGGAATGAAGAACCATAACCAGCGGCAGAACCTAAGGGATTTTTATTAGTGATTTTCCAGGCTGCAAGCATCAACTCCAAATCATCGGCAAGGCTTTCGGCATATGCCCCAAACCATAAACCAAAAGACGATGGCATCGCAATCTGCAAATGCGTATAACCAGGCATCAACTTATCTTTATGCGTATTACTGAGTTCTATCAGCTGGTTAAACAAGACTGAGGTTTGTTGAACCATATCCTCAATACAGGCACGAAAAAAAAGTTTTAAATCGACCAAAACCTGATCGTTACGCGATCTGCCACTATGAATTTTTTTACCCGCCTCACCAATGCGCTGGGTTAATAACCACTCTACCTGCGAATGCACATCTTCAACCGAATTATCGATCGTAAAATTTCCAGCCTCAATTTCCGTATAAATATTTTTAAGTTCCTGTTGAACAGTCGTCAATTCAGCTGCTGTCAGTAAATTAATGGTTTCCAGCATTTGCGTATGCGCCAGGGAACCTAACACATCAAATTTTGCCATTTGCAAATCCAGTTCACGGTCTTTTCCAACCGTAAAATGCTCTACGAACTGATTCACATCTATATTTTTCTGCCAAATTTTCATGCTAATATTTAGATTTTGATTGCGCTTCTACAAGCGATTTAAATAGCTGCAAAAATACAATAAATTGATTAGAAACAGGGGAATCCCTTTGGTTTTCCGTCACAATTAAACTGATGTCTAAATCAATTCCATTTGCCTATCCCATACTATAAACTTAAAACATTATTTTAGCCTACCTTAAACTATTACATGAAAACTTTCAAAATTCTCTCCTCCGTATTGCTGCTATTTACGCTCCAAAATGCAAAGGCACAGGAAAAGCCAGCATTGAGCTGGAAAGACGTTTCCAAATGGAACTTCAACAGGCCCGCAACCCTGTCACCAAGTGGCGAATGGATCGCACTGGCTACTGGGCCGGTTGAAGGCGATTTGAAGATGATAATTCGCAGAACGAACGACACCTTAACGCGCAACTATCCGATTGGTGCAACTGCAAATGCCATCTCATTCTCGAACGATTCTAAATTCGCTGCCTTTAAAGTAGCTGCAACAGATGCAGAAGCAAAAGCCGCGAAGAAAACAAGTAAGCCAACTTACGATAAACTCTTGTTGGTTTCTTTACCTGATCATAAACAAACCACTTTTGAAAAGGTAAAAAGCTTCAATTTTTCAGAAAAGTCATCAGCATGGATTGCTATTCAATTTGCACCTGCAGAAAATGCGTCTAAAGAAAAAGATGCACCGAAAGGCACTGACGTTTTACTTTATAACTTAAATACAAAGAAAAGCTATAATTTGGGTAACGTTTCTGAATTCTCCTTCAATAAGACAGGCACGCAATTCGCCTACATTATCGATGCAGCCGGACAAAATGGAAATGGTATATTTCTTCGTGATATGAAGACGGGAACCACAGCTGCGCTTGATAATGACAAGGCTGTTTATCAAAAGCTTAACTGGAATGATGATGGAACAGCCTTTGCCTTACTCAAAGCCAATAAAAATGAGAAATTTAAGGATGATGTTTTTAGTCTTCTGGGATTTAACAAACTCAATGGCGACCTATCCAATAAAGTGATTTATAATGCAATTGATGATAAAACTTTCCCAGCAACACTAGGCATTAATACCAACGCAACGCCTTTCTGGTCTGATGATCAAAGCATTTTGTTTTTGGGCATTAATACTTTAACCAAGAAAGAAGATAAAAAAGACGATAAAAACGTTAAAAAGGACGACTCGAAGGACCTTAAGAAAACCGACTCACTGGCTAAAGCAAAGCCTGAAGTAAAAAAAGAAGATATTGAAAAGCCGGACATGATTATCTGGAACTGGCAGGATAAAAGACTCCAATCTGCACAGCAAACGCAAGAAACACGCGATAAAAATTTTAGTTATTTAAGTGCTTTCCGGGTGGCTGACAGAAAATTCGTTCAGCTGGCAGACAGTAACATGCGCTCGGTCAATGTAAACCCAAAGAGTTTATATGCTATTGGGTATGATAACTCGAAATACGAATTAATGGGCAACCTGGATGGGCAAAGTTATGTAGACATTTATTCAATCGACCTTAAAACGTTTAAAAAGAAATTGCTTTTCGAGAAAATGTATGCCACCAATGGAGGAAGATTGCTTGTGGCCCCAAATGGAAAGTTGGCCAGCTATTATGCTGATGGTATTTTCTACAGCATCAATTTAGAAACAGGCAAAACGTATAATTTAACGGGTAAAATAAAAAGTTCTTTTATTGATGAATTAGATGACCATAATGTAATCAAACCAGCCACGCCAAACATGGGCTGGTCGGCAGATTCTAAATATGTATTGATTAAAGATAATTACGATTTATGGAAAATAAGTGCAGATGGTAGTAATGTGACAGCACTTTCAGACAATTGGAAAAGTAGAAAAACCCGCGTTTCCATGCGCTTTAGAACAGATAATGAGGAGAAAGGTGTAGATTTAAGCAAGGATCAATATTTCGGTGTTTTCAATTCTAAAAACAAAAAAGGCGGCATAGGGCTCCTGCCTGCCGGGCAATCGAAAATTAAGATTCTGTTCCTTGATGACAATGCTTATCAAACACTTGATAAGGCTGAAAACGCAAGGGTTTTTACTTACACTAAAAGCAATTCGCAGCGCTCGCCAGAATACTATGTAAGCACTACCAACGATTTATCGGCTGCAACAAAAGTGACTTCCAATACGCCAGATCAAGCTAAATATGCCTGGACTTCTGGTGTAAAATTGATAGATTACATCAGTACAAATGGCGACAGTTTGCAAGCAGCAATTTATTTGCCCGCTAATTATGTTGCAGGAAAAGCCTATCCAACCATCACCTACATTTATGAAAGGCTTACAGATAACCTGAACACCTATCAAATGCCTAATTATCCTGGCGGTGGTTTCAACCCGGCCATGTACACCAGCAACGGCTACGCGGTAATTATGCCAGATATCAAATACAAACTGAATGATCCGGGCATGTCATCGGTTGCTTGTGTAGTTCAAGCTGTAAAAGCTGCAATTGCCACCGGAATTGTTGATGAGAAAAATGTTGCCATCCACGGACACTCATGGGGTGGGTATCAAACATCATTTTTAATTACGCAAACCAATATTTTTAAAGCTGCAGCTGCTGGTGCGCCTTTAACAGATATGATTAGCATGTACAGCCTTATTTACTGGAATAGCGGCGGTACAAACCAAGCCATCTTTGAAGCAAGTCAAGGTAGATTAACGCCTGGTTATTGGGATAATTGGGATGCCTTTGCGCGCAACTCTCCAATTTACCATATTAAGAAGGTACAAACTCCACTACTACTTTTACACAACGATAAAGATGGTGCGGTTGATTTTACACAAGGCATCGAATATTATAATGGCCTGAGAAGACTAAACAAGCCTGTGGTAATGATCACTTATAAAGGGGAAAACCACGGGATTGCCAAGATGCCAAACCGTAAAGATTATGCCGTGCGGATGATGGAATATTTTGATTATCAACTGAAAGGAAAACCAGCACCAGAATGGTGGAGCAAAGGGGTTAACCGACTAGATATGGAAAAACATTTAGAGACGAGGGCCTTCACTGAAACGGAAGATAATTAAAAACAAAAAATGCGGACCTAACATCCGCATTTTTATTTTAAAGCTGTTTAAGATTTTATGGCAAAATTACCGGCTTCAACATATTTACATATCCTTCAACACCTTCTGCAACTTCCCTTACATATAAAAATTCATCAGCCATGTGCGAGCGGCCAGAAAAACCTGGTCCACATTTTACTGAAGGAATATCCAACAAAGCCTGATCTGATGTTGTCGGAGAGCCATAAGTCGTTTTACCCAGTGCAACACCAGCTTGAACTACCGGATGGTTTTTATCAATAGATGAGGGTTTCAAACGAATGGAGCGTGGCGTAACATCACAATCTACATTCGCCCTGATCACTTCGAGTACTTCTTCATTGGTGTAAGCATCAGTTACGCGAACATCAACCGTGAAAGTACAATTAGCTGGTACAACATTGTGTTGGGAACCTGCATTGATAATGGTAACCGTCATTTTAAGCGGACCAAAAACCTCCGATACTTTAGGAAACTGATAATTCCTAAACCATTCAATATCTTTTAAGGCTTTGTAAATGGCATTCTCCCCTTCTTCGCGGGCAGCATGGCCAGCTTTACCATGAGCGACACAATCAATCACCAATAATCCTCTTTCTGCAATGGCAAGGTTCATCTCCGTGGGCTCGCCAACGATTCCGAATTCCAATTCGCCTAAATCTGGCAGCACCAGTTCCAAGCCATTATTACCAGAAATTTCTTCTTCCGCAGTTGCGGCCAAACAAATGTTATATTTTAAATTTTCCTGTTCATAATAATATAAAAAGGCACCAATTAAAGAAACCAGGCAGCCTCCGGCATCATTACTGCCTAAGCCAAAAAGCTTATCGCCTTCAATGGCAGCATCATAAGGATCGCGGGTATAACCTGAGTTTGGTTTAACCGTATCATGATGTGAGTTTAATAACAATGTTGGCTTTGCAGCATCAAAATGCTTATTATACGCCCAAACGTTATTCATTTTACGATTGATTTTTACGCCTCTTTCCTCCAAGAATTGAGCAATTAAATTCGCCGTTCTATCTTCTTCCTTACTAAAAGACTGGATGCGAATTAACTGCCGCAATAAATCCAGGCTTTCCTTTTGTATATTTTCTAATGACATAATAGTATCGAGTAATTAGTATTAAGATAGATTATCTTTAAGCATGTTGCTTTTTGAGCTGCTTTAAGCTTTAGCCTTTTAGCTTTCTTTAACATATAAATTTCCAGCTTTTAACGCCGAAAGCTTAATGCCCTTGATTAAAGATGAACTAAAACCATTGTGTTCCATTTCGTTTAAACCAGCAATGGTACAACCTTTCGGCGAAGTTACCTTATCTATTTCTGATTCTGGGTGTGTACCATGCAATAATAGCAAATCTGCCGCACCTTTTGCCGTTTGAACGGCCATTTTCAATGCCTCATCAGCATGGAAACCGATTTCTACACCACCTTGAGATGCTGCCCTGATTGCCCTTAAAAAAAAGGCGATGCCACATGCACATAATGCCGTAGCGGAAGTCATGAGATCTTCGTTTATTTTCACAACCGAACCAACTGTTTCAAACATTTTAGTCACGTCTGCAATGTTTTCAGTAGAGGCATTGTCGCTGGCCATACAGGTCATTGATTGTCCAATCGCAATTGCCGTGTTCGGCATTACCCGAATAACCTCCACGTTTTCTCCTAATTTCTCACGAACGGCAGCACAACTTACACCTGAGATCACAGAAATAACCAGGTGCTTAGCCGGATCTATTGAAGAATGAATTTCATCCAAAACAGTGTTTAACTGCTGCGGTAAAACGGCAAGAATAACCACATCAGCATTGGCAACAGCTTCTTTATTGTTGTTGCTTACCACAAACCCAGCATCAGCGAAGGATTTTAGGTGATCAATATTTCTACGGGTAAGCGTAATGGCTGAAGCCCTTGCAAAATCTGCCTTTACTAATCCTTTTGCTAAAGACAAGCCGATGTTTCCGCTACCAATTATGGCTATTTTTTTCATATGATTCGTTTAAATTTCCTTCGGTTTGATGACACAGATGATTTGATTACGCAGATTTATTTTTTTATGGGAAAGCAATGTCAGTAGTTCTATTAAGGTTCAGTCCTGCTATTCGTTATAAGTCCCGATGAAAAATCGGGAGCTTTCCACTACTATCAGGTTTAAATGGCAAAAGCAGGAATTCATCGGTTTCTTTTTCCTTTCTAATCCAAAAACCCTCCGCCTTTCTGCCCTCTAGCTCTACTTCAGCATTTTGGTTCCAAAGGTTCCGTTGGCCAGCTCGTTTAATTCGTTTGCTTTGCCAATGTACACTGCCGAAACTCCTTTTTTAATCGCTTCAAAAGCATTATGTAGTTTGGGGATCATTCCGCCTTGCACCGTTCCATCAGCTTTTAAGCCGTCGAACTCATCTGCCCTGATCTCTCTAACCACCGTCGCATCATCTGCAACATCTTTTAAAACCCCTTTTTTCTCAAAACAATATACCAAACGGGTTTCATAAAAAGCCGACATGGCTACAGCAACTGAAGAGGCAATGGTATCTGCATTTGTATTGAGTAGTTGTGTATCGCCGTCGTGTGTGATGGCGCATAATACAGGCACCAAACCAGCCTTTAACAAACTATCTAAAGTAGTAGCGGAGACCGAATTTTCATCTAAATCACCAACAAAACCATAGTCGATTCCTTTTACAGGTCGTTTTTTAGCCTTAATGATGTTTCCATCTGCACCTGTTAAGCCAATGGCATTGCTTCCCTTTGCCTGCAGCTGAGCGACCATATTTTTATTGATCAAGCCGGCGTAAACCATGGTAACAATGCGGAGGGTTTCGATATCGGTGATTCGACGTCCTTCTACCATTTTTGCCTCCACACCTAAACTTTCACCGAGTTCAGTTGCGATCTTGCCACCACCATGAACCAGGATTTTATCACCCGGTAAAGCTGTAAAATCTAATAAAAACTGATGTAAATTTTCGGAGTTGTCGATTACGTTCCCGCCGATTTTTATAATAGTAAGTTGCTTCATTTTATTGAGCTTAAAGCTTAAAGCAAAATGCTGGAAGCTTTGGTTTTTCTGCTTTTTATAATTCTTTCAACATCGCCTTAATTACTGCCTGTGCCGCCCATAAACGGTTTCCAGCTTCATGAATTACTAATGAATTCGGACCATCAAGGATTTCTGAAGACAACTCCAGATCTCTACGAACAGGCAAACAATGCATCACCTTGGCATCATTGGTCAGTTTTAGCTTCTCATTATTCATCATCCAGCCATCAGGGAAGGCTAAAACCTTACCATATTCTTCGTAGCTGCTCCAATTTTTCACATACACATAATCAGCGCCAGCTAAAGCTTCTTCTATGTTATATTGAATCGCTGCACCCGTGGTAAACTCCTCTGCCAATTCATATCCTTCAGGATGAGCTATGGTGAAATCAATCATTCCCTCCGCCTGTGCTTTACACATCCATTCTGAGAAAGAATTTGGAACAGCCTGAGGTAATGCCTTTACGTGAGGTGCCCAGGCTAAAACCACTTTCGGCTTTTTGCCATTTGGTTTTTTCGTCCATGTCTCCTGAATAGTGATGATATCTGCAAAACTTTGCAAAGGATGGCGAGTAGCACTTTCTAAACTCACCACAGGAACCGCACAATACTTTACAAACTTATTAAAGAAATCTTCGCTGTAATCTTCTTCACGATCAATCAATTTCGGAAAAGAACGCAATCCTAGAATGTCGCAATACTGACCCATTACAGCAGCAGCTTCACGGATATGCTCTACGGTTGTCCCGTTCATAATCACGCCATCCTGTGTTTCCAGAGCCCAACCTTCTTTATCCAGGTTCATTACCATTACGTTCATTCCTAAGTTTAAGGCCGCTTTTTGGGTACTTAACCGGGTACGTAAACTGGGATTCATAAAAACTAAACCCAAGGTTTTGTTCTTACCTAAATCTTGATGTGCGTAAGGATTCGCCTTTAATTCAAGCGCATCATTTACAAATTGTTTGATGCTTGGAACATCATGTACGGAAGTGAAAAGTTTCATTTTTTAAAGCTTAAAGGTTAAAGCTTAAGGCTAAAAAGCTTCCTGCAAATGCAAAAAACATTGCTCAATCTTTAACTAAATTATGTTCTCAATCGCTTCAGCAAGCCTATTAGCATTGCTTTAACTTCGTTTGTTATTTTATCTATTTCTAAGTATTTTTCATCGCTTAAATACTTTAAATCTTTTGCAAGCAAGCATGCGTATTCAGCCTCATGGCAAGAACCTAATGCCATATCCAGGAACCTCGCAAAATCTGCGTCAGATTTCCTCCCTGCCCCTTCCACAATATTTAAAGGAACTGAATATGCAGCCCTCTTCACCTGGTTATGCAAGTCATACTTTTCTGACGGCGGAAAAAAGGGAAGTACATCTGAGTACACAAATAGCACCATTAAATGTGCCTTTTTCCAAACTTCTAATTTTTTATAATCTCTCATTCTACATACTTTAAGGTTAAGCAGAAATAGGGATTCACTAATTTAGTTTTTTGCTGCCATATTACGCTAATCGCAATCTGCTTTTAGCTTTAGTCTTTCGGCTATTTGACCAATTCCCTAAACGCCGCCAAAAACTCATCAGCATGTGCTTTAGTTAGATTTAAGGCTGGCAACAGACGGATCACATTTGGTTTTGCTTCTCCTGTAAAAATATGGTGTGTAAAGAGTAATTCTTTTTTAACATGAGCAAGTTCCGCAGGTAACTCAATGCCAATCATCAGACCACGACCTCGAACTTCTACCACTTGTTCAAATTTATTTAATTCGGTGATCAGATAGTTTCCGATTTCTTCGGCATTTTTAAGCAGATTTTCTTTTTCAATCACTTCTAAAACCGCAAGCGCTGCCGCACAAGCTAAGTGATTTCCTCCAAAAGTGGTGCCTAATTCGCCATGCCATGGTTTAAATTTGGGCGCGATGGAAATGCCTGCGATCGGAAATCCATTGCCCATTCCTTTTGCCATGGTATACACATCAGCTTCAACACCAGCATAATCATGTGCGTAAAACAAACCCGTTCTGCCATAACCACATTGCACCGAATCAGCGATGTAAACCGCATTGTATTCATCGCAAAGTGAACGGATTTTTTGTAAGAAGCTTTTTGAGGCTTCCTTAATTCCGCCAACACCTTGAATACCCTCTATAATAACAGCAGAAATTTCATTTCCCTGTGCTTTAAATGTTTCTTCCAATGCCACTTCATTATTGAACGGCAGGAAAATTACATTGTCAGTCTGGTTAACCGGAGCAACGATTTTTGGATTATCGGTTACCGCAACTGCCAGAGAGGTACGGCCGTGGAAAGCTCCTGTGAAAGCAATTACCTTCTTTCTGCCATTGTAGAATGAAGCTAGCTTTAATGCATTTTCATTGGCTTCTGCACCGGAGTTTATTAAAAATAACTGATAATCTTTCTTCCCTGAAACCTGTCCTAATTTTTCGGCCAATTGTGTCTGCAAAGGAATTTTAACGGAGTTTGAGTAAAAACCAACCTTATTTAATTGTTGTGTTAATCTACTTACATAATGCGGATTGGTGTGTCCGATGGAAATCACCGCATGGCCGCCATATAGGTCTAAATATTTTTGATCATTCGCATCCCAAACATTGCTGCCTGCTGCTTTTGTAATTTCTATATCGTTAAGTGGGTAAACGTCGAATAAGTTCATTTTTTTTTGAGGTTAAAGACTAAAGACCAAAGACTAAAGTTCCTGTAATATAGCATATAGCTGGAAGCAAAATCAGTAGCATTTAATCGATGAATATTATGGTCGCAAATGTTTAATTAAGCCAATTAACATTGCTTTGACTTCTCCAGCCATTTTATGTATTTCCAAATATTTGCTTTCTTCTAAGTAATCTAAATCTTTAGCAAGAAAACATGCATATTCCATTTCCTGAATTGACCCTAAAGCATTGTCAAGGAAGTGTGCAAAGTCTTTTTCAGTTCGCCGTCCGGCACCTTCAACAATATTAAGTGGAACGGAGTAAGCAGCTCGTTTTACCTGACTATGTAAATCGTATTTCTCATGAGCAGGAAATGAAGGTAAAACAGCCTTATAAATATGCAATACCATCAAATGTGATTTTTTCCAAACGTCTAATTTTTGATAATCTCTCATTTTTTTAAGCTTAAAGGTAAAAGCAAAAAGACTAAAGCTCATTGCAATTTAAAACCTGTTATCAATCTTTTTATTAACGTCTCGCTCCCTTCGCTTTAGTCTTTGGTCTTTCAGCTTTGGACTAAAACCTTCCCGCCATAAGCCTAAAACCCTCCCGCCTTCAGCCTCAATCCCGCCGTTTCGTCCAACCCAAACATCAAATTCATATTTTGAACTGCTTGCCCGCTGGCACCTTTTAAGAGGTTATCAATAATGCTGATGATAAAGAGTTTATGACCATGCTTTTCAACATGAACCAGTGCCTTATTGGTATTTACAACCTGCTTTAAATCAATGTCTTTCCTGCTCACATGGGTAAAAGGATGCGAGCTGTAATAATCTTCGTAGATGGATTGCGCTTCTGCTAAAGTTAAATCGCTTTCCAGGTACATTGAGGCTAAAATTCCGCGAGGAAAAGCACCGCGTTGCGGAATAAAATTTAACGCTTGTGATAGCGATGGCTGCAACTGCAATAAACTTTCGCCTATTTCATTCAAATGCTGGTGATCAAAAGCTTTATAAATAGAAAGGTTATTGTTTCTCCAGCTAAAATGTGAAGTTGCAGATAAACCCTGACCAGCACCTGTTGAACCGGTAGTAGCATTGATGTGAACTTCTTCGTTAATCAATCCTTTGGCGGCCAAAGGCAGTAAACCCAATTGGATACAAGTTGCAAAACAACCAGGGTTTGCAATATTTTTAGCAGATTTGATCTGATCGCGATTGAGTTCCGGTAAACCGTAAATGAAATTACGATTTAAGATTTTGGAATTACGATTTTCATCAAGCCTAAAATCTTGAGATAAATCGATAATCTTGATGCGATCATTGATTGGATTTGCTGCTAAAAACTTTTTCGCATCACCATGGCCAACACATAAAAACAACACGTCAATATCTTGTGGGATATCGCTGACAAATTTTAAATCTGTATCACCGATCAGATCAGTATGCACATTTGAGATCAGGTTTCCGGCGTTACTGGTGCTATTTACGAAAGCAATTTCAACATTTGGATGGTTAACCAAAATGCGCAGCATTTCGCCGCCAGTGTAGCCCGCTCCGCCAATTATTCCTGCTTTAATTTTCATATTTAAAAAGGTTTAAGGTTTGGGGTTTAAGGCTTAGGGTTTGGGCGCTTAAACCTTACGCCGTTAACCTTATACCTCAAACCTCCGAGGCTAGGCCTCGTTATTTACTTTATGCCAAATCATTACCTGGTTGCCGAAAATCTTTGAGAAACCTTTCACGTCTTCTCCGCTCCAGGCATTATTCATTTCGCCATAGCTTCCGAATTTATTACTCATTAAATCATGGTTAGATTCAATTCCAATAATCTGGAAACGATAAGGCAATAACTCAACGAACACTTTACCACTCACAAATTTCTGTGTATCTGCCAGGAAAGCCTCAATGTTCCGCATAATAGGATCGTGGAACTGACCTTCATGCAGCCAGTTACCGTAAAAAGAAGATAATTGTTCTTTCCAGCTCAACTGCCATTTAGTTAAGGTATGCTTTTCTAAAGTATGGTGTGCTTTAATAATCAAGACGGGTGCCGCAGCTTCGAAACCAACGCGACCTTTAATCCCAATAATCGTATCGCCGACATGAATATCGCGACCAATACCAAATGGCTGAGCAATGGCTTGCAGCTTTTGAATCGCTCTCACAGGCTCCAGCGTTTCACCATCAATGGCTACTAATTCACCTTTCTCAAATGTCAATTCAATTTTACGGGATTCTGTTTCCGAAACTTGAGTTGGCCAGGCACTTTCAGGCAAAGTTTCATTAGAGGTTAAAGTTTCCTTTCCACCTACCGATGTTCCCCATAAGCCTTTGTTGATGGAATATCTCGCTTTTTCTGCACTGTATTCTACACCATGTTCAGCTAAATATTCTATTTCCGCTTCGCGGGATAATTTCAAATCTCTGATTGGGGTAATAATCTCCACACCTGGAATCAGGATATTGAAGATCATATCAAAACGCACCTGGTCGTTACCCGCACCTGTACTTCCGTGAGCAACGTAATCTGCGCCTACTTTTTTCACATAATTGGCAATCGCAGTGGCCTGGCTTACGCGTTCAGCACTAACTGAAAGCGGATAAGTAGCATTTTTTAATACATTACCAAAAATTAAATATTTGATGCATTCATTATAATAACTTTCAGTTTCATCTACTACAGCGTGAGATGCCACACCTAAAGCGTAAGCTCTTTTCTCAATCTCCTGCAATTCCTCGTCAGAAAAACCACCTGTATTTACAATTACAGAATGAACTTCTAATCCACGGTCTTGTGCTAAGTAAATACAACAAAATGAGGTATCAAGACCTCCGCTAAAAGCTAAAACAACTTTCTTCTTCATTATTTATTAAATAATAGGGTAAATAAAAACATCAGCGCCTTAAAACCAGACCTTGGTTTTGGCTTAACAACTAAACGTTGTTTAATGCGCATAAAGCGCTCGTATAATTTGGGTTTCTTTTGTAATTCTTCAGCAAACTTCTTTGCAGCATCGTGCTTTTGTGTAGCCGGATCATAAAGCATGGCAGTACACATGCAGTTTTTACGTTCCTTCATTTTCAGAATTTCGAAGTTCACACAGCTTTGGCAACCTTTCCAAAACTCTTCATCCTGTGTTAATTCAGAATAAGTAACGGGTTCGTAACCTAGATCCGAGTTGATTTTCATCACCGCTAAGCCTGTGGTTAAGCCAAAAATTTTCGCCTTAGGATATAAGCTTCTGGAAAGATCGAAAACTTTTTCTTTGATGGCATGTGCCAGGCCAGCTTTTCTGAACTTTGGTGAAACGATTAAGCCGGAGTTGGCTACAAACTGACCATGGCTCCACGTTTCGATGTAGCAAAAACCAGCCCATGTGCCGTCTTTATGGAAAGCAATTACCGCTTTGCCTTCAACCATTTTGCCTGCTACATAATCTGGAGAACGTTTTGCGATACCAGTACCCCGTGCCTTCGCAGATTCGGCCATCTCGGTTACAATTTCTTCTGCAAATACACGATGTTCAGGAAGTGCAACCTGCACTATAAATTCGTTAATATCCATTCGTTTTCTAACGAAAA